>SXGU01285021.1_pt1 | contig 39310 bp, 27 predicted proteins | sample 3174531 | NCBI WGS metagenome assembly SXGU01 (sample SAMN11356863, study PRJNA531348) | freshwater metagenome | isolation source: freshwater sample F1-140 | place: China: Fuxian Lake, Yuxi | collected 2017-12-25 | reverse complement strand
GGCGCCGCGCTCGTGGCCGAAGAGCTCGCTCTCCATCAGGGGCTCGGGCAACGCCGTGCAGTCGATCTCCATGAAGGGTCGGTTGCGACGCGGGCCCCGGGAGTGGATGGCTCGGGCCACGAGGTCCTTGCCGGTGCCGGACTCGCCCTGGATGAGCACCGTGGGCGTGTCGATCTGCTCGAGGCGTCGCAGCGTGTCGTAGAGACGACGCATGGCGGCGCTCTCGCCGACGATCTCGCCGTAGCCAGCGGCCGTGCGGGTGCGCAGGTAGTGCACCTCGCGACGCAGTCGCGACTCGTCGAGTGCCCTTCGGGCGGCGAGCGAGGCCTCGCGCAGGTCGAAGGGCTTGGGCAGGTAGGCGGTGGCGCCGAGCTTGGTGGCCTCGATCGCGCTCTCCACGCCGCCGTGCGCGGTGATGACGATCACCGGCAGGTCGTTGTCCCCGTCTCGCAGGGCGCGCAGCACGCTCATGCCGTCGAGCTCGGGCATCTTGAGGTCGAGGAAGACCAGCGACGGTGCCGCGTTTGCCACCCGCTCCAGACACTGTCTGCCGTTCTCGGCCTCCACGACCTGGTAGCCGTCGCCACGCAGTTGCTCGGCGAGTGACCACCGGATGAGTTCCTCGTCGTCGCACACCAGGATGGTCTCGGACATCATTCGCTCCGCGGGGGGACTAAGCACGAGTCGTGCCAGCGCCTGGAGGTCGTAATCTGGTGGATTTCGCACATGCCGGAGCGCGGCACGGTCTTTGCTCGTCCCACGCCGACCCATGCCCTCGCCGCTCGCCAACCAAGTGGAAGACCTCGTCGCGACCGTGATTGCGCTCGCCAGGGTCCGCACGGGTCGGCTAGTGGCGCTGACCCTCAGCGCGCCCGCCACGCTGGCGCCCCCGGAGCTCAGCTCGAGGGTCCAGGAACAGTTGCGACGCACGGGGCTCGGCGAGGTCGCGGTCGAAGTGCGGCAGGGAGGGGGCCCGCTGCGTGTGGTGGCCGCGGAGTTCGAGCGGTGACTGGGCTACTCGCGGCAGCGGCGCTCGCCGGCCTAGCGGGGAGCTTTCACTGCATTGGGATGTGTGGCCCCATCGCACTTGGTGCTGGTCGAAGCTGGCACGTTGGCCGGGCAGTGGCCTACCTGGCCGCTGGCGCTGGGGCTGGGCTGGCCGGGCGGAGCCTCCCGCAGGGACCCTGGGTGGGTGTGCTCGCGGCCACCTTCTTCGCGTGGAGTTGCCTGCGTTTCGGTGGCTTTGTCCACGGCTCCGAGGGGGTGCCCGGTTTCCTGTTGCCGCTGGCCCGCGCCTCCCGCACGTTGGGTTCAGCGCGTGGGCTTTTGCTCGGGGCCCTGGCGGCGGCGCTTCCCTGTGGCCTCTTGTGGAGCGCGCTCGCGCTGGCGGCGGCCTCCCAATCACCGGGCTGGGGCGCGGCCGTGGTGGGCGTGCACTACCTCGCGACGCTCCCGGCGATCCTCGGCACGACGGTTGCGCTCCGCGCGCTTGGCAACCGCGCGCGAAAACCCGCCTCTCTCATGTTGTTGACGGTCGGCCTCATCGTGATTGGCCTGCGCTCATCCGGGCACACGCACGATGACGGCGACACCTGCCAGCCCTCCGCAGCCCCGGGCTTCGCACCGCCGCCCTAGGGCCGCGCGATAGGGTTCCTCGCTCGAATCTGCTGTGTGAAAACTCACATGGGCAGTGTGGGAGATTGCGCGTGCGTCGGTTCCAGGCATTCGAGATCATGGACCTCCCGGGCTGCCCCGCGTGGGTGCGCGCGGGCGAGGTCGACGCGCTTCGCACCCTCACCTCGGTGGTGCGCGTGCACCGGGCCACGGCGGCGCTCCTGGCCGAGGTCCTGCGCGCGCACGGCGAGCGCAGGGTGGTCGACCTCTGCTCCGGCGGCATCGGGCCGCTGGCGTGGTTGTGGCGCGACGTGGAGAACCACCTCGGGAAGTCATTGCAGGTGACGTGCACCGACCGCTACCCGCAGTTGCGCGCCCTCGACGCGCTGGACGACGAGTCGCGACAGCGCGTGTGCTACCACTCGGAGCCGGTCGACGCGGGCGACGTCCCCGTTGAGCTGGGCGGCGTGCGAACGATCTTCGAGGGCTTTCACCATTTCACGCCGGCGCTGGCGGAGCGGGTCGTCGGCGACGCCGTGCAGAAGGGCGCACCGCTGGTGATCGTGGAAGCCACGGAGCGATCCCGCTGGGGATTCCTGGTCGCCTCGTTGGCTGGCCTCGGGGCGATCATGTCCGCGCCGCTGTCGCGACCGCGACACCGTGCCGCGTTTCGCACGGCACGAGATCTCATTTTTCCGGCGGTCCCGCTCGCCCTGTCCATCGATGGCGCAATGAGCGCCCTTCGCACTTGGACGCCCACGGAGATCCGCGCCATCGCCGCGCCACGCTTGGCGCCAGGTTGGCGCGTTCGTAGCTGCAGCTGGCGTCCCCTTGGCGTGCCCCTGTCCGCCGTCGTGGTCGAGCCGACGCCAAGGGAGCCATTCGGCGGCTAGGGAGTCCTGATCGCCCGCGTGATACGACTGCCCGATGTACCTGAGGGAGACGTTCGCAGAAGTCGAGGCGGAGCGCTGGCCCGGTTTGCCTCTTCTCGATCGTCACCAGCGGGCGATGGTCGACGCCTCCGCGAAGGATGGTCAAGCCGAGCGGGCCGAGGCGGTGCTCGGACCCACGGAAAAGGAACGGCGACGGGTCGTCTGGCTCACCGAGGGGCAGGTGTATGTCCGCCGCCGACAGCGCTCGGCGGTGATGTCGCCGCCGGAGCTCGTGGTGGCCCCCGCGGTGATCTACGAGCCCCGCGCGGCCCAGCCCCGGGAGATCCTGGCCACGGCGGTCGGCCACGTGAAGTTCAGAGTGCTCAACGAGGCCGGGATCGAGGAGGCGAATCTGCGCCTTCGCGAGGATGCCCCCAGTCCGCGAATGCACAGCCCCGAGCGCCAGCAGCAGGCCTCGATGGGCGCCTCGGCTCGCGACGGCGCGGCGGAAGAGCCGCTGGAACATTCGCTGCGCCAATTCGAACGGATGCAGGAGTTCCGCGAGGGCTTCATCGCGGCCCTTCGCGACACCGCTGCCTTCGGCGGCGTGCCGGTTCGTGCGCTTTTGCCGCTGCTCGAAGGTGTGCAGTTCGCCTACCGCAAGAAGGGCGAGACCATCGTCGAGGCCGGGAGCGACGTGGAAGGCCTCTGGTACTTGTGCGCCGGGCGAGCCGACGTGCTGAGCCCCACCGACCCCCTGGAGCTGGCGCTCGGCGGCGGCGGCAAGGACACGGTCGTGGAGTGGATCGTGGCGTCACGCGTGGGCGGGCAGCTCATCGGCGGTGCCGCGCTCGGCGGCTTCGTGCGCGAGCCCCACACGGTGCGCGCTGCCGACCGGTGCCTCCTGATGCGGGTCGACAATCGCGCTTTCCACCGTCGCGCGGCGGAATCGCCCTCCTTCGCCCGCATCGTGGCCCCCAACGTCTTCCCCGTCAAGGACGGCCGACCGCTCCGGCGCATCGGCGACGACCCCATCGTGATTCTCTTCCACGCGGACACCGGCGTCGACGTGACGCCCTGGGTGCTCGCGACTGCCGCGTACCACGCGCGGGAGCGGGAGTGGAACGAGCGGGTGGCGGTGGTGCACCTGCGGCACGCCGACACGTCGCAGCTCGTGGAAGACCTCGGCGACACCTGGCAGGTGCGGACCTACCGGCTGACCGTGAGTCGCGACTACGCGGCGGAGGCACTCGGCAACCTGCTGGAGGCCGGGCTCCCGGAGTTCGACGCCGCGCCCGGCGCCGCCAACACGCGCCAGCCCCGGCTGGTCTTCCTGGTGCCCGAGGGACCCACGGCCGAGTGGCTCGCGCCGCTTGCCCGCGCTGTGGGACGGCTGGTGTACGTGACCGGCGACACGACCGCCGCGAGCGCGCCGCCGGGGTACCCCAACAGCGCCGTCTGCTGGGTGGCCGATCTCGACCGTCGAGCCCTGCACAACCCCCTTCCAGCGAGGTCCCGCCTGCTGCACCGGCCGGGCACACCGGCGGAGCCACCACGGGGTCACCGCCCCGGCACCTGCCGAATGCACAGCGGGGAGCCGATTCCCGCCCCGGGCCGTGGCGGGTTCCCGGTGAGGGGACGAGCGCTGGCGCAATCGGCTCGCCTGGCGCGTGCGGTGTCCGAGCGGCGCGTGGGGGTAGCCTTCGGGGGGGGCGGGGCCTGGGGATTCGCCCACGTGGCGCTCATCGAGGCGCTGACCCACGACGACGCCCCCATCCCCATCGACGCAGTGGCAGGCACCAGCTTCGGTTCGATCGTGGCCGCGTTCTACGCCCGCTACGGTCCCGCCGAGTACCGGCAGAGGCTCGAGCGCTTCGGCACCGAGATGAAGGGGCTGGTGCTCCCGACGATGCTGGGCCGCGATGACTTCGCCGAGGCGGCGGCGCTGGCGCTCGAGAACGCCAACCTCGACGAGCTCGACACCCCGGCCCACCTCGTGGCGACCAACGTGGTCACAGTGGAAGGCGTCGACTTCGAGGCCGGTCCGGCATCGACGGCGATTGTCGCCTCGTCGGCGTTCCCCGTCGTGTTCCCCTCGCTGGTGCTCGACGAGATGCGCCGGCTCGTCGACGGTGGCTTCGTGGAGAACGTCCCCGTCGGCCCGCTGGTGGGCGACGGCGTCGACTTCGTGATCGCGGCCAACGTCGTGCCCGTCCCCGACTCCAGGGGTCAGCGCCAGGGCAGGTTGTTCAAGCTCCTAGCCTACCTCACGCCGCCGCGCCTGAAAGACGCTTACCGGGCGAGCGTGCTCTTCATGCACACCGGCGGCGCCGCCAGCGCCTTCGCCGCCGACGCTCGCTGGGACTCGGCCCCGGTCCACGCCCTGCCCCACGAGTTCGACCAGGGACGCAAGATCGCCGACAGCGCCCGCGAGAGCGCCCGGGAGTTCGTGGTCGAGGTCCGCGCCGCCTATACGCGCCTGGTGACCGCCCCGGGTGGCCGCTGAACCCAGCCGTGCACATCCTTGGGACGGGCGCTGCCCTGCCCGCCCGCGAGATCGATACGGGCACGCTCGTGGCGCGGGCGGTACCCGGTCGCGACACGCCGGAGTTGCGGTCGCGCATCGGGATTCGCTCGCGTCGATGGCTCGGGGACGACGAGACCGTGGCCGAGCTCGGGGCTCGAGCACTTCGCGAGGCCCTCGACCGGGCCGGCGTCGAACCGTCGCGACTGCGGCGGGTAATCGTCGCCACCACCACCGGTGGCGACGAGAAGATCCCCTCGCTGGCCAACGCTCTCCTCGGAAAGCTCGAGATCGACGACACCAGCGACGGCTTCGACGTCTACAACGCGTGCACGGCCTTCCTGACGGGCCTCGACCTCGGCGCCCGCTCAGTGGCCACGGGGCTCGGTCCGGTTGCTGTCGTGGCCGTGGAGGCCTTCTCGCGGGCGCTCTTGCCGTCCTCGCCCCGGGCCTACCTGGTGCTCGGCGACGCCGCCGCCGCCGTGGTGTTGGGACCGGGCGAGGGGAGGGGACTTGCGCCCGCCTACCTCGCCAATACCTCTCGGCTGCGGGGGCAAATGATCCAGCCCCACCTGCATGAGATGCCAGCACCCACCTACGTGTTCGACACACAGGGCGAGGAGCTTCTCCAGAGCGCCCTGTGGCACATCCGCCGGGCCTGCGACCGTGCCTTGGCGGCTGCGGGGCTCGGCTGGAGCGATGTGGACTGGTTCTTGCCCCACCAGCCCAACGGCCACATGCTCGCCGCCCTCGTGCGCGCGCTCGATGTGCCGCCTTCCCGCACCGTCCCCGTGGTCGACGAGATCGGCTCGGTCGGCTCGGCGGCGGTGCCGTTCTCGCTCCACCGCCTCGCAACCGGCGGCCAGCTCCGCTCCGGCCACCGGGTGCTCATGGCGGCGGTGGGATCGGGGACCGCCTACGGGGCGGCGCTCTACGAGGTGCCCTGATGGCAGTGCGCGCTGTTGTCGCGACGCAGTGGTGGACGCGGAGCTGGGAGTTCCGTCGCCTGTGGCACCGGTATCGAGTGGAGGGCATGGAGCACTTCCACGCCGTCGGCGGCGCGGTGATCGTGGGCTACCACGGCCGCCCCGTGGCCCACGACCTGTGCATGTTGCAGGTTGGCCTACTGCGGGAGGGCGTGCGTACGCACGCGGTGATGCACGAGGTAGCGAAGACCTTGCCGGTTGTTCGCCACGCGCTGGGGCCCATGGGTTTTGTCTTCGGCGACGGTCCCGAGGTCGCGGCCGCGCTCGCCGAGGGCCGCAAGATCATCGTCACCCCGGGGGGCACGCGCGAGTCGGCGCGACGTCACGACGTTCGTTACCGCGTGGACTGGGGCGGCCGCACCGGGTGGCTTCGGCTCGCGCTGAAGCACCGCGTCCCCGTGCTCCCGGTGGGTGCCTGGGGTGTGGACGATACCTACGTGGGGCTCGTCAACGGCAACGACTACATGGACAAGTTCAAGCTGCCCGGAGGCCTGCCTCCGTGGCTCGGCGTCGGACCGCTGGGCCTGTGGCCGTTCTCGCCGCCGTTCCCGGTGCAGATCACCTCGGTGTTCGCGCCGCCGTACACGCGCCACCTCGACACCGCCGTGGATCCGGGTGACAAGCGGGCGCTGGGCGAGCTGGCCCGAGAGGTGGAAGGCATCGTGCAAGGCATCCTGGATCGGAGACCGCGTTGAGCACGGGTGACTGGTGCGTGGTGCTCGGGGTGTCGAGCGGCACGGGGGCCGCCGTCGCCCGCGCCCTCGCTCGCGACCCGGGCCTCCACGTGTACGGCGTGCATCGAGGCAACCACCCGCAGGGCGCGGCCGCTCTGGTCGACGATGTCCGGGCAGCAGGGCGTCGCTGTCACCTCGACGTGGGTGACGCCTCGCCTGCGGAACAGGCCGACGCGTACTGCGCGGCCCTGCGCGAGCGGGGGGGACCGCGCTCGGTGCGGTTCTTCGTCCACAGCATCGCAAATGCAAGTGTGTCGCGACTGGCGATTGAGCGCGAGGTGCACCCGAAGCAGGTCCACAAGACCTTCGACTCGATGGCGCACTCCTTCGTGTGGTGGACTCAGGCCCTGTTGCACCACGACCTGCTTGCCCCGGGCGCGCGCCTCCTTGCGCTGTCGAACCCGATGGTGGGGCAAGTTCTGCGAGGTACGGCGGTGATCGCGGCGAGCAAGGCGGCGCTGCACGTGTACGTGCGTCACCTCGCCGTGGAGCTTGGGCCCCTCGGCTACCGCGTCAACACGCTCACCTTCGGCGCAGTGATGACCAACGCCCTGCGCACCACCATCGGCACAGACGACGCGCCTCGTTTCCAGCGAGCCGTGTCTCGCGCCGTGCCAGCGCGACGCCTTGCCACGGTCGACGAGGTGGGGCGAGTCGTGAGCTTCCTCGCCAGCGACGCCGCCGATTTCTTCAACGGCGCCGACCTCGATTTCACGGGCGGCGAAACCTCTGCTCTACTCGACCGGATTGTCTTTCCCGAGGATTCCTAGATGCCCCTGCCTCCCGACGTCACCACCATCCTCAGCCCCGCCGACGCCGAGCGCCTCCGCAGCGCCTTTGCGGTCGCGACCTACCCCGGCATCGACGAGCACACGCCCGACGGGCGGTTCGGGATGTACGCCCAGGAGGTCCTGCTCGCGCGTTTCCCGCTAGCTCGCAAGTACGTGGCCTCTATCGGCGACTATTTCTACGACGACGACAAGGTCGTCGGACCGCAGAACCGCGAACGCGTCGTGATCTCCTCGTTGTTGGCCCACGCGAACGACGGCGGCTACTTCCTGACGCTCCACGTGTACTGGGCGCTGATGATCGGCCTCAGCGTTCGCGAGATCGCCTGGACGATGGTCTTGTGCTCCTCGTACAGCGGCATCGACCGCTACACGCTGGGCATGACCTTGCTGAGCGACGTGCTCGGGGCGCTGAAAGCGCAACTCGCGATCGGCACCGACGACGCGATCCACCCCGGGATGATCGTCGGCGCGCTCGCCCAGAGCTTCGCAGCTCGGCACTAGACGCTATCGAGGCGCGTTCTTTGCTTCCCGCGCCCGGCGCGCGAGTGGGGTGGCGCCGATCCGGCGGGCGATGACCTCGGCGCGCGCCAGTCGCGCCTCCCGCTCATCGCCGCAGCGCTGTCCCAGCTCCAGCTCGATGAGCGCCTCCTCGTGGGGCATCCCGCAGGCGCGAGCCTCGCCGAGGGCGTCGAGCCAGCGGCGGCGAGCCCGTTCGGGGTTGCCCTCTACGAAAACGGCGAGGCCCTCGGCCCAGCCGAGGGTGGGCTGAGCGAAACGATGGAGGCGCGCGAAGCTCTTGAGGAAACCGAGCGCCTCGCGGGCGTCTTCTCGGGCCGGCGTCGCGTCGCCGCCCTTGCGACGGGCGGCCTCCCACGCCAGCAGGAGCACCGTGGCCGCGTCGTACACTGGGCTGTGGAGGAAGTAGACAATGGGCGGCGCGCGGCGGAACTGGACGACGGCGTCCTTCGCGGCCGCCACCGCCTCGTCTTGTCGACCGATCTGCCAGCGCAAACGCGCCGTGTTGCCCGACACGTAGGCCCGCTCGGCTTCTCCGCGCGCGTCGCCCACCCGTTGTAGACGCGCCTCGGCCTCGCCCTCTCGGCCCAGCCGGACGAGCGCGCACACGGCGTTGTTGTGCCCCCACTTCTCGGTCTGGCTGTCCCCTCGGCGTCCCGCGCTGGCGGCGGTGGCCTCGGCATCGGCCAGCATCGTCGCGAAGTCGCCCTGCCAGAGCTTGCCGATGGCCCAGCACGTCCAGGTGTCTTCTTGCCAGCGGGCGTCCTTGAGCGCGGTCGCGGTGTCGACGGAGCGCTGGAAGCGCTCGTTGCTCACCGCCCAGCGGGCGTTGCACATCTCGAAGATGGCCGTGCGGTTGTACACGTACTCGCTCACCTCGGCGCGGCCGAGCGCCCCGGCCACCGCCAGCGCCCGGTCCACCCAGGCGTGCGCCACGCCCTTGAAGGGGCTCGCCCCGAGCAGCATGCCCATGAAACCGAGGCCCCGTGCCAGCGCCGGGGTGGGTGGGATGCTCTCCGCGAGGTTCACGCAGCGGAAACCCGCCACGAAGCCTTCGAGTGGCAGGTTGGCGAGGACGTAGGGTTCGAGCAGGCGCTGGTACACCTGCGCCGCCTCGCGCGTGCGCTCGTGGGCGATGGGGTCGCGCACGCGGAACGCGGCGGGGAAGAGGCTGCCGAGCACCCGCCGGGTAACGGCGCCGGTGAGCGCCGCGACCCAGCCGAGTCGCGAGCGGGGCAGCGCGTGCCCGAGCGCCGACAGCGCGTTCTCCGCGTCGACGAAGGCCTCGTTCATCTTGCCCACCCCGAGGCGGGCCTCCATGATCGCGCGGTGCCAGCGCCCTCGCCGCGGCGGCGAGTCGGCCGTGGGCGCGCGCGTCGTGAGCGACATCGCGGCGCCGATGTGCTCGATCGCGCCCTCGTTGTCGAAGTTGGCGAGGCACTGTTCGCCCGCGCGCTCATAGTTGTCGATGGCACGGGCAAACTCGTCCGCCTCGCGCCAATGGTGCGCCAGTCGGCCGTAGTCCATCGCCGCGCCGGTCTCGTCGAACTCGCGCTCCAGCGCTTCGGCCGCCGCGCGATGCAGGGGCGGGCGCTCGTCGACCGGCACGTCGCCGTAGAGGGTTTCCCGCACCTTGTCGTGCACGAAGCGCCAGGTGGCACCGTCCTCGCACTCCATCACCTGCCGCTCGCGGAGTTCGCTCAGCGCCAGCACCACCGCTGCCTCGGGCAGGCGCAGGGCGTGGAGCAGGGAGCTTTCGCGTGTGCTCCGCCCGATGACCGCCGCCAGTCGGGCCACCTCCCGCGCCACCGGGGAAAGCGGACCGAGCCGCCGCCGCACCAGCTCCTGCAGAGAGCCCGGCGCGGGCAGCGAGGTCTGACCCTCGCCCACGAAGTTCCACTTGCCGCCGTCGCGACGGATCAAGCCCTCGTTCACGCCGACACGCAGGTACTCGGCAACGAAGAAGGGGTTGCCCTCGGATTGTCTCGCGACAAAGTCGACGAAGTCGTTCGGCACGCCGGTCACCGCCAACATGTCGCGGATCATCTCGCCCACGGCGGGCGGGTCGAGTCGGGAGATCGAGAGCTTCACCGCGTCGGGGCGGGTCCACAAGCGCTTGATTTCCGGTCCAGCCTCGTCGCTCCGGTAGGTGCCCACGAGCACGAACGGATGGCGTCCGAGCCAGTCAGCGTCGAGGTCTTCGAGCCAACCGAGCGTGAGGTCGTCGGCCCATTGCAGGTCGTCGAGGATGAGGACCACGCGCTCCTCGAGCTCGACCAGCGCGCTGAAGGCGTCGTCGAGCGCATCGAGGATACGGCGCCGGGCGGCTTCGCCGCCGTAGCCTTCGTCGCGGGGCTGCACGGGACGCCCGAGCGCGTGGAGCGCGGGCTCGAAGGCGGCCAGGATCGCGGCGCGCTCGCCGAGCAGTTTCGCCGCCACGGCGGGACCCCGTTCCCGGCAGCGGTCGGCGAGGAGCTGGAGGAATCGTCGCAAGGGGTGGAGCGGCGCGCCGGTCACGTCGATGCCGGTCTCGTCCTTCACGCCCACCGGCATACATTCGCCGGTGATCACCGTGAATCGCCGCGTGGTGCCGGCGGCGGCGATCTCGGTGGCCAGCGCCGTCTTTCCGATGCCGCTCTCACCCGCCAGGAGGATCATCCCGCCCTTGCCCTGTCGGGCCTGGTCGAGCACGGCGGTGGCCTCGGCGAGCGACTGGCCTCGTCCCGCGAGCTGGGGCCGGTAGAGGTAGACCGACGCGTCGGCCTCGGCGACGTCGTCGTGGCCCTCGGCGCCCATCGCCCCTAGCGCCGCCGCGATGTCTTCCGCGTGGCCCATGCGGTGACGTGGCTCCTTGGCGAGCATCTTGAGCAGCAGTTCTTCGAGCGCGGGTGGCACGCCATCGACCAGCGTGGACGGCGCCGGCGGCATCTCCGTCTGGATGGCGAGCAAGGCCTCGGCGACGGTGCGTGCGCGCACCGTGGATTGCCCCGTCACCGCCTCGTAGAGCATCGCCCCGAGCGCGTAGAGGTCGGCCCGGGCATCGACCGGTCGCCCGGCGGCCTGCTCGGGGCCCATGTAGGCGAGGGTGCCCACGGCCCGCCCGTGCACCTCGATCTTGTCGCGGCCGATGCTGCCGCGGCCTCGCCATACCAGGCCGAGGTCCATGAGGACCGGCCGCCCGTCCGGGCGGATGAAGACGTTGTCGGGCTTCAGGTCGCGGTGGACGAGGCCACGCGCGTGCATCGCCCGCAGTGCACTACAGAGCTGCCGCGTGGTTGACAGCACCCGGTGAAGCTGCCCCCCCGCCGCCCGGGGACGCCGCGCCGCCGGCTCGCCCGGCACCAGCGTGGGCGCTGGCGCGCTCGGCTCGAAGTCGTCGCCGCTCCAGGTGTGCGAGCCCCCCTCGGCGTCCATCGTCGACACCTCGGGCGGTCCCGAGTTCCAGACCTCCCGCATCCAGTCCCGCCAGGTGCCGCCCTCGAGCAGCTCCATCGCGTACCAGGGGGTTCCCTCGTGCACGCCGCTGTTGATCAGCCGGACGATGCCGGGGTGCGACAGCGACTGCAGCGCGTGGATCTCCGCCCGCAAGCGCCCGAGGATCTCGGGGTTGGCCGCTCGCCCCGACTTCAGCGCAACCACCTCGCCGGTGTGGTTGTCGATCGCGCGGTACACCACGCCCATGCCACCCTCGCCGATCTTCCGCACGACGCGGTATCGGCCCAGTTCGGAGGGCATGGGGGTGAGCTGCATGGCGGGAGTCAATCCTACGTCAGCCGGGGTCGCGGGTCACGATGCGTCGTGAGCGGAAGGGTTGCTTGGCCTAGCCGCCGAGACGGCGCACGAGCGCTTCCTGGTCGGGACAGAGGCCTGCCAGCTCGCCGGGTGCGGCGAGCCGGAAATCACTAAAGTCGAAGCCCGGTGCCACAGCGCACGTGACGTGGCTGCCGGGCTGACCGCGGCACTCTGCCGCTTGCCAGTAGCCGGCAGGTACCACCACCAGCGCCTCGCCGCCCGGAGAGGGCCCGAGGCGGTGCTGGGCCAGGTGCCCGGCGTCGTCGAGGAGGTAGAGGTCGATGGGTGCTCCCTCGTAGAAGCACCAGGCCTCGTCGGCGCGAACGCGGTGCCACCGGGAGAACTCCCCCGGTCCGAGGAGGAAGTGGATGCACGTGAGCAGGTTCCGCTGCCCGCGAGGGAGCGGCAACGTAGAGCTCGAGCGGTACACCTCGCGGAAGTGCCCGCCCTCGGGGTGTCGCGACAGATTCAGTCGCGACACGCGTTCGCTCATCCAGTCGTTCATCAGTAGGGGTAGACCGAGGGATCGGAGTCGTCGGTGTCGCCGCATTCCTCGGTCCAGCCATCGCCGTCGCCGTCGTTGCCGGCGTTGCCGCACATGAAGAACTTGCTCTCGTCGAGGTCGTTGGTGTCGCCACCGCTGCCGGTGAACCACTCGTAGAGGAAGTCCTCGGTGCCGGTGCCCATGCCCTGCGCGCCGTAGGCCAGGTTGGCCGACTCGCTCGTGAGGTCGAGCTCGGTGCCCGAGCCGCCGCGATTGCAGGAGTAGCCCACGAGGCCATCGGTCACGCTGAGCGTGTCGTACTCGAAGTAGATGCGGCCGTCGTCGAGCAAGACGAACGCGAAGGTGCTCGAGTCGGTTAACACGCCGTACTGCGGGATGCCGTTGAAGTACACGCCGAGCGCGTCGTCGTAGCGGATCCAGGAAATGTCGCTGCTGTAGGCGTAGAGGTCGTCCCAGAGCCCGGCCACGGCGAGGTCGGTCGACATCGTCGTGGGCGACTCGGTGTAGGAGGCGTCGCCGGAGCCGAAGGTGATGCGACCGTTGGTGGTGAGGTAGGCGGTCGAGTAGTTGGTGCCGCAGAAGGGGAAGGTCACGCCCGAGCGCCACGTGAGCGTCTGGTAGGTGTCGTCGCCGGTCATCGTGGTGGTCACGGCGCTGCCGTCGGCGGTGTCGACGTCGCCGTCGCAGTCGTCGTCGATGCCGTTGCTCATGCTCTCCCAGCGGTAGGGGTGCTGGTCGTCGTCGGCGTCATCGCAGTCGTCGCCGCCGTAGGCGTCGCTGTCGAAGCCGTCCATGTCGTAGTCGTAGTCGGAGTAGCCGTCGCAGTCGCCGTCGATGCCGTCGTAGTAGGTCTCGCTGCCCCCGGGGTAGGCGCTGGCCTCCTCGTCGTCGCAGTCGTCGCCGCCGTAGGCCACGGCCTCGTAGCCGTCGCCGTCCTGGTCGTAGTCGCTCTCGCCGTCGCAGTTCTGGTCGTCGCCGTCGTACCAGATCTCGGCCTCGCCGGGGTTGACCGTGTCGTCGTAGTCGTCGCAGTCATCGCCGCCGTAGCTCTCGCTGTCGTAGCCGTCGCCGTCGAAGTCGTAGTCGCTGGCGCCGTCGCAATTGCTATCGACGCCATCGTAAGCCACGTCGAAGGCGCCCGGGTTGATCGCGTTGGTGGTGTCGTCGCAGTCGGTGCCGCCGTAGGCCTCGGCGGTGTAGCCGTCGCCGTCTTGGTCGTAGTCGTTCGCGCCGTCGCAGTCGCTATCGACCCCGTCGTACCAGGTGTCGGTGGCGGCGGGGTTGACGGTGCTGTCGACGTCGAGGCAGTCGCTGCCGCCGTAGGCGTCGGACGTGTAGCCGTCGCCGTCGCGGTCGTAGTCGTTGGCGCCGTCGCAGTTGGTGTCTTCCCCGTCGTACCAGGAGTCCACCTCGCCGGGGTTGATGTCGGCGTCGAGGTCGTTGCAGTCCTCGCCTCCGTAGGTGTCGGCGGTGTAGCCGTCGCCGTCGGCGTCGAAGTCGTCGTTGCCGAGGCAGTCACTGTCCACGCCGTCGTAGGCGGTGTCGGCCGCGCCGGGGTGGGTGGTGTCCTCGAGGTCGTCGCAGTCGTCGCCGCCCTAGGCGTCGCTGTCGTGGCCGTCGAGGTCCTGGTCGTAGTCCGACCAGTCGTCGCAGTTGGCGTCGATGCCGTCGTACCAGTCGTCGGTGGCGGCGGGGTTGATGGCGATGTCCTCGTCGTCGCAATCGGAGCCGCCGTAGGCGTCGTGGACGTAGCTGTCCTTGTCCTGGTCGTAGTCGTCGTCGCCCGCGCAGTCCTGGTCGACGCCGTCGTACCAGGTTTCCGTGGCGTCGATGTTGATCGCCGCGTCGTCGTCGTCGCAGTCGGAGCCGCCGACGATGTCGCTGTCGTAGCTGTCGCCGTCGACGTCGGTCCAGTCGGCGCCGGTGCAGTCCTGGTCGATACCGTCGTAAGGCGTTTCAGTGCCAAGCGGATTGATGGCCACGTCGCCGTCGTCGCAGTCGTCGCCACCGTAGAGGTCGTAGTCGTAGCCGTCGCCGTCGCGGTCGTAGTCGCTCAGGGCGTCGCAGTCCTGGTCGATGCCGTCGTACCAGTTCTCGGCCGCGTCGAGGTTGATGGTGGCGTCGGTGTCGTCGCAGTCGTCGCCACCGTAGTCGGCGGAGTCGAAACCGTCGGTGTCGGCGTCGAAGTCGTCGTCGCCCGCGCAGTTGCTGTCGACCCCGTCGTACCAGGCGTCGGGCGCGGCCGGGTAGATGGCGGCGTCGGTGTCGTCGCAATCGGTTCCGCCGTAGTCGCTGCTGTCGAAGCCGTCCTGGTCGGCGTCGTAGTCAGACAGCTCGTCGCAGTCGACATCGACGCCGTCGTAATAGGTTTCCACTTCGCCGGGGTTGATCGACGTGTCGCCGTCGTTGCAGTCGCCGTCGGTCTCGGCGTAGCCGTCGCCGTCGTCGTCCACGTAGGGCGCGCCCTCGTCGGTGATGCCGTCGCAGTCGTTGTCCTTGCCGTCGATGATGTCTTCGGCGCCGGGGTACACCGTGTCGTCGTCGTCGTCGCAGTCGTCGTTGCACGTGGTGAAACCGTCGTTGTCCCAGTCCGTGCAGTCGTTCATGTAGATGGTGGTCGCGCAGGCGCCCACGAGGCCACGCGGGTCGGTGATGGTGAGCGTGAGCGCGTGGTAGCCGGGCGTGAGCGCGGTGAGCGAGGTGTTGACGCTGCCGGCGCTGTCGGGACTGCCGCTGTAGAGCTCGCCTTCCACGTCGCTCTGCAAGACAGCAGTGAGCTCCTCGGCGCTCTCCTCGGCGTCTTCAGCATGAGCGGAGAAGGCGACGACCGTGCCCGCCTCGAAGGCCTCGGCATCGAGCGGCGTGAGCACCTCGCAGAAGGGGGCGCTGTTGTCGGTGCGCAAGAGGTTGAGGGTGGCGGTGCCCACCTGGTCGGCCGGGTCGGTGACGGTGAAGGTGATGCCGTGGTCGTCGTCGGAGAGCGTGGCCTCGAAGCCGAAGTTGCCACCCTCGCAGGCCACCGGCTCGGTGTCGATGTCGTGGCTCCAGATCGTGCCGTCGACGCTCGACTGCGCCACGAGCCGCATCGTGTCGTCCGGCGAGTTGTCGCTCACCGACAGGCAGAACTGCACCGCGACCAGCGGGTCGAAGGAGGCGCCTTCGAGCGGACTGATCACGGTGATCTCCGGCGGGTCGTCCGCCACCTTCACTTCGGTGTCGCCGCCGCTGCAGGCCGCAAGCAACATGAGGAGGGCAGGGGAGGCGAGCAGCCTGGGCATCATGGCTCCGTGCGACCGACGATGAGGCAGATCGGCGCGACTGTAGCTTTCCCTGATGGGGGGGCGCTGTCAACGAGGCTTTAGGCTGTAGTCTGCAGGCTGTAGTGGGCCGTGTGGATGCCACCGACGGTGGCGACGGCCGCTGTCGCTCAAGACCTCCAGCCTGATCCCTCGAGCCTACGGCCTCACTCCACTCGCTCGATCATGAGCCACGCGTCCATCACCAGGTCGGAGCTCGTGGCCGCGTGCTGGTGAACCTCGATCGCCACGAGGTTGTCGCCCGCCACCAGGAGCGAGGTGTCGATGGGAAACTCGAAGTAGGCGGTCTCGTTGTAGGAGCCCGCGGAGCTGCTCGCGAGCGTGGTGGCGTCGACCGGGCCCTCGGCCATGTTGGTGCGGAAGGCCTCGAGGCCGTTGAGGTACACCACCGCGCCGTCATCGCGACGAATGCCCATGGTCGCGCTCACGATGCCGTCGAGCTCCCGGATCGACGTCGCGCTGCGATACCACGTCGTGATGTACTTGTTGTTCGCATCGGGGCCATAGCCGAGCGTGGTCCCGAGGCCGTCGTCGCCGTAGCCCAGGGGGCCGGGGCCGCTCAGCCAGTTGCTCTGGTCGAAGCCCACGTCGTTCCAGGTAGATCCTGGGTCGACGCCCGTGTCGAGGTAGGCCCAGGTGCTCCCCGCGGCGAGCGCCGTGACTTCTCGCGTTGAAGGCGGCACGTTGGTCGACCCGGGCGTGCCCTGGTACACAAAACCCAGGCAATCGTCACCCGTGCAGCAGTCGGACGACCGCGCGATGGAGAAGTCGGTCGCGACGGCGCCCCACGTCAGCACCGTCCCCCGGCCGTCGGGCGCGTAGATGGCCAACTCGCCGCCATCGGCGGGGAGCGTGATCGGCCACTCGCCCTCGTCTTCTTCGCCGTTGGCCCAGATGAAGGCGAAGCCGCCCGGCTCGATGTCGAGGGTCTCGATCACGTGTGGGTCGGCCTCGGCGCGGTCGGTCGACACGGTGTAGCCGGCGAGCGACACCAGCTCGGTGCCCGGGTTGTGCAGCTCGATCCAGTCCTCGTAGTAGCCAATGTTGGTGGCCACCGAGGAGGCGTTGTTGGGCATCCACTCGTTCACGCAGAAGGGGAGCGGGTCGTCGAGGGTGGAGTCGGTGTCGGGGGGCGACCCGGTATCGGCGGCGCTGTCGCCGCCGGTGTCGACCGCGCTGTCGGTCGCGGCGGCCGTGTCATCCGGGCGGTCGGCGGGGACCAGGCTCGCCATGCAGCCGAGGAGCATCATCATGGGATGCCCCAGGCCGTCTTCATGTAGCCGGTGCGGTAGGGGAGCCAGTCCTGGAGCCACTGGCGGTAGGTGGCGACGTTCTCCACCGAGCACTCACGACGCGGGTCGCTGTAGGCGAGATCGTTGGTGAGCGTCTCCCAGCGGTCGAGCTCCAGGTCGAGGGCAGCGGTGTCGATCCGCCCGATCACCGTCGACACCGCCTCGCGCTGCTTGGCCTTGCAGTCCATGTCGGCCCAGCAGCCCGCCGCGAGCACGCCCCGTGGGTTGGCCCAGCTCATGCCCCACCAGCTGTCCTCGAGAAACGCGTAGTCGAGGTCCCAGATGGCCATGTCCATCAGGCTGTCGGCGGGGTCGAAGTACACCCGGTAGTTGTTGGTGTTCAGCGCGTAGCCGTCGTTGTGCCCGATCCACTGCTCCACGGCGAGGTGCGTGTGCAGCCGCTCCCAGTCCACCACCGCGCCGGTGACGGTCTCGTACTGGCCGCTCCCGGCGCCCGCCGTGTTGGCCGCCGTCAACGCGAAGATGTCGGCGTGACCCACGTCGGTGCCTTCCTCGAGCTGGAAGTAGTCGTCGACGCTGTCGACGAAGTCCAGGAGGGTGTAGCTGCCGGTGGTGTAGTCGTAGAGGTACTTGCCGTCGTAGAAGTTGCCGTTGGGATCGGCGTAGTTCCGCTCGAGCCACGCCTTGTCAGGGGTTTCCAGGATGATGTACAGCCCGTAGTCCACGCCGTTGACGTACACGCTGGCGAACGAGGTCCTCAGGGTGGGCAGCCCCGCCATCCCCACGATCGCGTAGCCGAGCTTCTCCTTGAGGTAGGAGCAGTCCACCACGCTGTTGTTGAGGGAGAGGTGCTCGAGCCCGTAGAAGTCGCGACCGTCGCGATACTGATTGAAGTCGATCTTCCACTTGGGCTTGTTGTCGACGGTGCGGAAGCTGCCGATCTTCCCGCGCAGGCGCACGCCCACGTCGGGCGCCTCCACGCCGTCGATGGTGACGTCGGCCGGGGCCCAGTCGTAGGGCAAGGAACGCAAGAGGCTGAAGCTGTCTTCGCTCAGCTGGATGTCGACCCGGTGGACGAAGCTGTCGTCGAAGATCCAGTCGTTCTCCGCCGTGTAGTCCCCCACGCCCTCCTCGGTGACCAGCGGCTCCACCGGCTCGGCGCTGTCGCCGGTATCGGGATCGCCGCTGTCGACCGGCGCACTGTCGTCGACCACCACGGGATCATGCCCGCTGTCGCCGACGACCACCGGATCAGACGAGCAGGCGAGGAGCAGGATCACTTCGGCTCGAAGCCCTCGGCCCAGCGGGTGACGACGAAGTCGATGCGCTCGTTGATCACCCGCGCGGCCTCGGTGCCGCTCTGGTCGACCGGACGCATGCCGCCGTAGCCGGCCGCGTAGAAGCGACCTCGGTCGAGACCCGAGGCCACGAGCCGCTCGAGCACCACCCCGGCGCGGGTGCCGGCCAGCGCCAGCTCGTCGGAGGGGTCGCCTCGGCCGTCGGTGTGGCCCTCGATGCGCACCGACTCGATCTCCGGGTGGGCGATCAAGTACTTGGCGAGCTGGTCGACCTGCGCGGCGCCCTCGGACCGGAGCGTGGCGCCGTTGAAGGCGATGCGCTGGTAGGTGAGGATGCGCGTGCCGCTCACGACGACCGGGCTCTGGGCGGTCGGGACGGGCGCGGGCGGCGGTGACACCACGGCCGGTGGGACGGGCTTCTGGACGACCGGTTCGGGCTTCGGCTCGGGCTTCGGCTCGGGCTCCACCGTGGCCACCGCCACGGGACGCGGCTTTTCTTCAGCGGGGGCCTGCTGCCAGCCGACGCTGAGCACGGCGCGGCCGTTGCTGGCGCCGATCCCGGAGCTGATGCCGTGGCCGTAGCCGGCCGCCAGCTTGAGGCTGTCGCCGAGGCGGTAGAAGCCGCCGAGCATCGCCTCGGCGGGTGCCCCGGCGGGGTTGCCGAGGTCGGCCCAGGTGGCGTAGCCGGCGAGGTCCAGGGAGATGCCCCAGCTGGCGCCGGGGTCGAAGGCGCCCCCCACGCGCCAGGCGAGTTGATCGGACACGGTGAGATTGTCGATCTCGACGGCCGGCATGCCGCGGGTGCCGACGTTGGCGGCGAGCAAAACCGGTCCGAGCTGCTTGTCGGCGATGAGGGTGGCCTCCCAGGCAAAGCCGTCGGCGGCGAGCGGCGCCGCGGTGCTCGCGGTGGGAAGGTCGGCACGGACGGCCACGCCGAGGCCGATGGGCGCGGTCTTCTTGTCGAGGATCATCCCCTTGAGATCCACCGCGATGTCGCCAAGGCCCGCGCCGCCCTCGCCGGAGGCCGAGGAGGCCACCGGGTAGACCGGCACGTCGACCGCGGCGCGGATGCGCCAGAAGCTGTACCCGCCGAGCACGTCGATGCCCACGGCGTCGCCGACGAGCGGCACGCGTTCGCCAGTGTCTTCCCACACCCACACCACCGGCTCGTGCACCCAGCCCACGCTCGCACCCGCCAGGGCGCCTTGACCGACGGCACTGTCGTCGGCCCACAGGGTGGCCTGCGCGCCGATGGGCGGGCGGTAGATCTGCCCGTCGACCGCGACCTCGGGGACACTGTCGGCCGCGATGGCGCGGCCGAGGACTAGGGCTCCGAGGATCATCGGCGACGGCTCCGGAAGGCGAGGGCGGAGCCTACTACAAGCAGCGACCACGGCCCAAGCGACGCACAACCGCCCCCGTAGAGACCACCGCTTCGCAGCGGATCATCATCGAGCGTGACACCGCTGTCGCCTGGCGTGCCCGGGTCGTCGGGGTCGAGCGGATTGGTGCCGTCGTCGACCTCCTGGCCGTCGTCGATCCCATCGTCGTCGGTGTCGGTGTCGGTCGGGTCGGTGCCGAGCACCGTCTCCTCGGAGTCGGTGAGGCCGTCGCCGTCGGTGTCGGTCTGCACGTCGTCCGCCGGGTCGAGCGGGTTGGTGCCGTCCACCTTCACCTCGGCGCCGTCGCTCACCCCGCCGCCGTCGGTGTCCGCGAGGTTGGGGTTGGTGCCAAGGGCCACCTCCTCGCTGTCGCTCAGCTCGTCGTCGTCGCTGTCGGCGTCGAAGGGGTCGGTGTTGTAGTCTTCGCGCTCGGCGCGGTCCTCCAGGCCGTCGCCGTCGCTGTCGAGACCCTCGTCGGCGAGGTCGTCGCAGTCGTTGTCGAGTCCATCGGCCGACTCGGCGTTGCCGGGGAAGTTGTTCGCGTCGGCGTCGTCGCAGTCGTCGTCGTTGGCCACCACGCCGTCGCTCACCGCGCAGGCGAGCACCGGGCTCGCGGCGTCGCCGTGCCCGTCGCCGTCGCTGTCGGCGTAGAAGGTGATCGCGTCGACCGCGTCTTCGTCGACCTCGCCGTCGCAGTCCTCGTCCACGCCGTCGCAGTGCTCGGGGGCGCCCGGGTTCACGTTGAGGTCGAGGTCGTTGCAGTCGCCCGAGACATCGACGCTGTTGTCGGGCTGCGTGCACGCGTAGGTGAGGTCGGTCGCGTCGCCCCAGGTGTCGCCGTCGTCGTCGGCGAACCAGGTGCTCGCGTCGACCGCGTCGTCGTCGGCCGTGCCGTTGCAGTCATTGTCGGCGTCGTCGCAGACCTCGAGCCCGCCCGGGTAGCTGGTCGAGTCGGCATCGTCGCAGTCGCTGTCGTCGCTCACGTAGCCGCCGGGGGCCGAGCAGTCGGCCACGCTGTCGGCGGCGTTGCCGAAGAGGTCGCCGTCGTCGTCCGCGTACCAGGTGGGCGCGTCGGTCGCGCTCTCGTCGGTGCTGCCGTCGCAGTCCTCGTCGACCCCGTCGCAAGTCTCGGGGGCGCCCGGGTACACGTCGCCGTCGGCGTCGTTGCAGTCGGTGGCGTCGGACACGTAGCCGGTGGGCGCCGAGCAACCCTCGGTGTCGGCGCTCGTGTCGCCGAAGCCGTCGGCGTCGCTGTCGAGGTAGAACTTCGACGTGTCGATGGCGCTGTTGTCGGCGGTGCCGTCGCAGTCTTCGTCGTCACCGTTGCAGTACTCGCTTGCGCCCGGGTAGTCGCCGCTGTCGGCGTCGTCGCAGTCGTCGTTGTTGCTGGCGGTGTAGGTGGAGGTGGCGCTGCACCGGCACGTGCTGGCGGTGGTGCCGTAGCCGTCGGCGTCGGTGTCGTTGTAGAAGGTGGTGCAACCGGTGGCCGCCGCGTCGTTCGAAGAACCGTCGCAATCGTCGTCGTCGGTGGTGGCGCAGGTCTCCGCGGCGCCGGGGTAAATCGCGGCGTCGGCGTCGTCGCAGTCGGTGCCGCCGCTCGCGGTGCTGGTGTAGCCGTCGCCGTCGGCGTCGGTGTCACATGCGTCGCCCGTGCCGTCGCCATCGCTGTCGGTCTGCGTGCTATTGCTGGTGGAAGGGCAGTTGTCGTCGATATCGGCCACACCATCGCTGTCGGTGTCGGTCACGGTGACCACGGCGTTGTCGAAATAGCAGCCGCCGGTCCGGTCGCCATTGTTGTAGCAGTACACGCCGACGTAGCCGCCGGTGTGCGTCGTCGTCGACGCGTCGATGAGGAGCTCGCTCGCCTCGTAGTTGCCGTCGTTGTCGTTGTCGGCGTACACATCGATGTCGCTACCGCTGGCGATCACCTTCACTGCCACCACCTCGCCGGTGTCGAGGGCGCCGCCCGAGTCGACCAGCGTGCCGCTGCCGCCCGAGATGCTGTAGAGGTAGGTGCCCTCGGAGAGGCTGCTCGAACTCCGCCCATTCGACGCGGCCGGGCAGTCGTTGCCCCCGCAGAAGAGGATCAGGTAGTAGTTGGCCGCCGTGGAGTAGCGGATGACGAGGCCGATTCCGTCGTCGTCGTTCTGGTAGACGTCGGCGTAGTACACGAAGTCGGAGAACGTCTCCGAGCGGTAGGTGAGGTGATTGTCCTGGGCGTAGCCGCTGCCCCAGGTGCCGCTGCTGCTGGAGTCGTCGGTCTTCGCGTACACGCCCCCATACAGGTAGGTCGACCACGTGTCGCTGGAGTAGCCCGTGGTCCACCCGGCCGAGCCGCTGAAGCTCGTGGTGGTGTAGGCGTCGAAGTCCTCGTCGAGGACGGTGAGGTCGGCGGCCTGCGCGCGCAGGAGGAGGAGGGCGAGGAGCACGGGCGCAGGGTAGCCGATCCAGCGCGGAGGAGCGCGCTTTGCACTCGGTCAATGGGCCGACTTTTTGAGTTTTGCGGTTTATTATTTTTCATAAAGTCTGCCCTGGACGTGCCGAATTACTGTATCGTCGCGCAGCGCTGGAGCACCGCATGTCGCCTTGCAGGAGTCTCGTCCTCGTCCTCGTGCTCGTGGGTTGTGGTCACGCTGTGGACGGCGATGAGCTGGGGCTCGGCGAGGACCAGGACTGGGCGGCGAGCGACAAGGCCGACACCGTGTGCGCGACGGGGGGGAGCTACACGACCGTCCAGAGCGCGATCAACGCGGCAGCGGCGGGCTCCACGATCACCATCTGCGCGGGGACGTTCAAGGAGCGACTGACGATCAGTAAGTCGCTCACCCTCGACGGCGCCGGCGCCACGACGATCCTCGACGCCAACAAGAGCGGCTCGGCGATCACCCTGACGGGCGGGGCCACGCTCACCGTGAAGGACATGACGGTCAAGAACGCGCGCACGGCCGGCATCTCGTGCTCGAGCAGCACCCTCTCGGTGTCAAGTGTCACGTTCTCTTCGAACAAGGCGAGCAGTAACGGCGGCGGCATCTATGCGAGCAGTTGCGCGCTGACCGTGTCGAGTTCGACCTTCTCCACCAACTCCACCTCGGGCAAGGGCGGGGCGATCTACGGGACCAGCAGCTCGGGGACGATCGGGAGCTCCAGCTTCACGTCGAACAAGTCGTCCTCGAAGGGGGGCGCCGTGGCCCTGATCGGCGGGACCGTGACGGTGGACGGAAACACCTTCACGACCAACATCGGGTCGAGCGGCGGCGCGGTGTACCTCGAGGCCGATAACGACGTGACGAACAACACCTTCAGCGGCAACACCGTCACCTACCATGGCGGTGGGATCTACTCGGAGTCCGGCGACGGCGACTACACGGGCAACACCTTCACCGACAACTACGCCGGGGAAGACGGCGGCGGCCTCTACGTCAACACCTCCTACGCCTACATTGCCGACAACGACTTCGTGGGCAACGACGCCCTCGACGATGCGGGGGCGCTCCGGGCGCTCTCCAGCTTTGCGATAATCGAGAACAACTACTTCGAGGCCAACACGGCCGGCGACACCGCCGGCGCGGTGAAGATCTCGCACAAGTACGGCACCTTCACCGACAACGTGCTGGTTGACAACGTGGCGGTGACCACTGGCGGCGGCCTGTACCTCGACGAGGACACGACCGCGGTGGATGGCTGTACCTTCGAGGGCAACAGTGCCGCGATCGGCGGCGGCATGTACCAGTCGTCGGGCTGGCGTACCACGGAGATCTCGGACTCGAGCTTCGTCGACAACACGGCCTCATCGTATGGCGGTGGGTTGGCGGTGTCGCTCTCCCCGTATGGTGTGCACACCACGCGCGTGGAGTTCGACGGCAACACGGCGGCCTACGGCGGCGGCGTGTTTGCCGACCAGAGCGGACTGGAGCTCGAGAACACGCTTGTCCACTGGAACACCGCGACGGCGGCCGGCGGCGGACTCTACGCCGCGTCGGGCGACACGTCTGTCGTCAACGCGGTGTTCTATCGGAACACGGCGCCCTCGGGGTCCGGCCTCTACGTGTCCGCAGTGACCGGCGACGGCGTGAGGAACACGCAACTCTACAAGCAGGCGAGTGGCTACGCGGTGACGGTGGCGAGCGGCACGCTCGGTTGGGAGTACAACAACTCTTACCTCAACACCGTGGGCAACTTCAGCGGCATGTCCGACCCGGTGGGCACCAGTGGAAACACCTCGGCGCTGCCGTACTTCTACGATGCCAGTAACGGCGACTTCCACATCTACACCAAGAGCCCGGGTTACAACGGGGGCGACCCGGACACGGCGTACAACGACGCGGATGGGTCGAGGAATGACATGGGGGTGTTTGGGGGGCCGAACGGAGCATGGTGATCCGAAAGCAAGGTTTGACGAAGATCGAGGCGCCCTGAACGTGGGCGCGTGACGGCAGGCAAACGGATCATGGCTGCGCCATCCGTCTCCACTCCCGGAACTCGCTGAGGCGCAGCCCAAACCGCGCGATGCTCCCCTCGTGGAGCAGATGGAGCTCGTTGATGGCCATCGCGATGACGGTGGCCAGATTGGCCGCGTCGACCACACCCGCGGCGCGTTCTCGCAGACGTGCGGGGTCGATGGGGTCGCCGTCCTTCACCGTGTCGCGCACGATTTCAGCCAACTCCGCGCGATAGCGGAGGCGAAGGGGATCCGGCGCTGGGAGTGCGTCGCGAATCGTGGTGAATCGCTCGCACGAGCGCTCGTACGCCCATGCGAACAGCTCTCCCATGAGCTCCACTCGGTTGAGTTCGTACACCCCGAGAATGGCGTCCACGTACGCCCGGGTGGGCACGTCCACGAAGCTCAACGGCGCGAGGTTGTCCCGCACGAAGGGGATGCTTGCCGCCACGCGGGACACCCGCTTGTTCACGTCCTCGAAGGGTTGCAGGTAGGGGATCTGCACCAGCACGAACATGGCCTGCTCGAAAGGATCCTGGATGGCGCCTGCCTTCCGAAGGATCTGATCGAACGACTCCTCGATGAGCTGCGGGATCCCAGTTGGCTGGAACGTCGTTCCGGAGATGCTGACCATGATCGTTCGAAGTCGGCCGACGGCTCGCGGATCGGACAGGAGGTTGTCAGCGAGGGCCGCATGGAGGTTCTGAAGGGTGTACCGGTTGAAGCTGACGGTCTCCGCGGAATCGACGAGCATCTCGATCGCCGCCTTGTGGTTGAGGATCATCTGGGCTTCGATTTGGTCCTTGCCCTCCGCCACGCGCCCGAACTCGATCAGGTTCTGCGTGTCGAGTCGCGAGTATGTGTTGCCTTCGAGGCGACTCGAGGCCCATGAGAGGTCGATGAGGAGCCGACCCAGGACCTGCCGCGCGTACGTCCCCGCGGGGCGGGCCCCGTCGGGCGAGCGCCCGACGTCGTGGAGGTGGGCGCGGACGGGGGCCGCCAGGTAGTAATCGCGGTTCGGGCGATAGGCGTCGAGAAACTCCCGTCGGTACCCGACAGGGGTTCGTTGGTAGAGGGGCCTGCGCACGAGCTGCTCCACCTCCACCCCGGCCTGGGGCCGCCACTCGCGAGCGGCGCCGCGCGCGGCGCCCGGAGCCTCGTCGCCCGACGCTCGCGGGCGGGACGGGAGATACCGGCGTGACGAGGAGCCGCCGACGGCGTGGACCCGTCCGGCGGATGCCAGTTGCGCCAAGTACCGCTGCAGCGTGCGCCTCGGGAACTCCGGGAGCTGTGCGGTGAGGTCGTCGATCGACAGTCCCTCCGGGTGCGCCGTCACAATCGCGACGATGGCGTCGAGCGACGCGGAGGGAGTGGGGCGGGGCATCGCGATCTCGGTAGTGGCGCGAGGCTCGTATCGCGCCACTACCGGTGGCGCGAGCCCTTCTCGCGCCACTACGATGCGGCGAGGACCCGCCCCCTCGGCCTCCTCACCTCCTCGCTCCTCACCCCCACCCGATAGCGCGCCGATGATCCCTTCGGCGGGCCTGAGGGTGCCTGGTGACGAAACGGGGGCTCGCCCTTCAGCGCGTGCTGGACATGGGCTCCTCCCTCACCGAGGCTGATCCGCTCGAGCAAGCGATCGAGGACCTTCCGCTCGTCTGCTAGTCGGTTGCACGCTGGCTCGCCTCGCGTCATCGTCGAACCTCGCCCGCCGGCCCTCACGCGGCATGGGGCGGCGTGCAAGATGGGATCTGCTACGTGTCCAGGTTCGATAGGCACAACCTTCGATGGCGCGGTGCGCCGCGCTGGCGGCACCCAGGCCCAGTGTAGACTGCGACGATGCAACCGCCGGTGAGGCTCCCCCGCTACAGCACCGCCGCCATCCTCCTCGGATGGGCTCTGGCCTGCTGTGACACGCCTGCCAGCCGACAGGCGCCCCCCGGCAGCGGCGCCGAGCCCGGCAACTCCACCGACACCGGGGCAGACGGCGACACCGAGTCCGGGACCGACAGCGGCAACGGCACTGCCGATGGCGACGGCGACGGCTACGCCGCCGCGGACGACTGCGACGACGACGATCCGGACGTGTACCCGGGCTCTCCCGCGCTCTGCGAGGAGCGCACCTGCGGCTGGGACTTCTGCGGGGGCCTGTGCGGCGGCGTGTCCTGCGCCTCCGGTCCCACGACCAACACCGTGCTCCAGATCGTCGGGAGCTGGTATGTCCCGTCGACGTCGAACGCGCTCCTCGTGGAGGATCCCGACGAGTCGCCCGCGGGCGCGGACTTCAGGGGCCAGCTCTTCTACGCCGCCGACGACACGTCCGGTGGCGACGTTCCGCTCTACCGCCTCCACCATTCGGCTCCCGGGCAGGACGACGACGACCACATGGTCAGCACCGACCCCGGCGAGGGTGCGCCTGACTACGCGCTCGAGGCCGAGCTCGCGCTGGGATGGTCGAGCGAGCGGGAGGGAACCGAGCAGCTCCACCGGTACTTGTCCGCCGACCCCTACGACCACGACGCCGGCTTCCCCTCCGACCCGCCGAGCGGGTATGACGCGGAGGGGGGCCTCGCGTGGGTGTACCCGCGCTACGGCCTGGCCGACGAAGTGATCACCACGGTGGCGGGCGCGGAGGTCGAGCTCGGAGTGAACGCCGTGGCAGGAGGCGCCGCATGGTCCCTGCGCTGGGGCGGCGTCGAGTTCCTGAGCGCCTACGACTTCGGCAGGCAACTCCAGATCGCGTTGCAGGCCAACGGCGTCGGGGAAGCGGACAACCCGACGGAGGCCGGGGACGCCCACGCCGCCCCGGGCGATCCGGATGGATGGCGCCACGGCTCGCCCGTGCTCGAGCTGACCACCGGACCGGGCTCGGTGTACACCCGAACCCGCCCCCTCCAGTGGCTCCCCGAGGGGTTCCACACCGGCGCGCACGACCCGGCGCGCAACCCTGTTGCCTGGAACGGGAGCTTCGAGAAGGAGATCACGCTGGACTACGGCGGCAACCCGCACATCCTCGCCTGGACCACCCGGATCACGCTGCCCGAGCCGCAAGGGAGCCTCAACATCGAGCTGGCCACCGGTTACCTCACCGGGGCCTTCGACACGTTCTACACCTACGATGCCAGCACCGGGTTGCTGGTGGACAAGACTGCGGGTATCCCCGCGATGGGCTGTGTCGACCCCTCCGAGGATCCTGACCAGCAGGCGCCGGCGGGCGGGGTCATCGTGGCCACCTCTTCCGGCTCACACGCGATGGGCGTGTACCGGGACCGCAGCCTCAACGCCGTGGAAGGGTACGGCCTCTGCAGCTTCCTCGACGGCGACACGGACCCCCACGCCTTCTCCACCTCGAAGTGGAACCTGCTCGAGCGGCCTTCGGGCGGGCTGGACGCGGGAACCTACGCCTGGGGCTTCTTCCTCGTGGTGGGCACCCTCGAAGACTGCGTCGCCGCCATGGACGAGCTCTACGCGGCTCGGTGACAGCGGCGGTCGCACAAACTATTTTCTCACACATACACAGCCGGTCCCGAGTCTCCCCGGCCAGGATGCCCCGAGACGAGCAGGCCGCCACCCCGGCATCGACCGGCCGCAGCGGGGCCTCCTCCGCTCGCGGGAACGCCTGGATGCAGGAGAGCCTGCTCGCCGGCTCCCGCGAAATTCCGACCCCCGCCGCGGACGCCGGGCCGGCTGCCCCCGATTGGATCACCGACCTGCTCGAGCACGCGCCGCCCACGGCGCGTGGGGGCGGGGTGTGGGACGGTGTGATCGCGCAGGTCCGCCGGCACGCGGGCCCGGGTCAGGAGCAGCGGCCCAACGGTAGGTGCCGGGGGCGACGCGCACCTCGACGGGGCCGCCGGGGGCGAGCTCGGCGAGGCGGGCGACCATTCCCTCCAGCGAGGCGAGCGGGGCGGTGGCGTCGGTGCCGACGGCGGCATCGTCGCCGTCCGCGGCGAGGAAGAGCTCCAGGGTCGCGGCCTCTCCCGCCGGGTCGATCTCCCCGGCCTCCCCGTCGGGCGCTCCCGCCTCTCCGCCCGTGTCCGCCTCCCCCGGAAAGGGCGGCGAGGGCCGCGCCGCGAGGAAGCCCAGGGAGCAGCCGAGGAGGAGCGCGGCCAGCGTCAGTAGAGGGCGTCCAGGACGTCGATCACCGCGTCGGGGTCGGCGCGCTCGGGGTCGGGGAAGCTGTCCTCGACGGTCTTGTTCGCCCACCACGCCATCGCCCGGTAGTGGTGGTTCACGCCGGTCCAGGACGCGCGGTGGTTGTCGAGGCGGTGCTCGGCCCACTCGTCGGTCCACGAGTCGGTGGTGTACTCGTCGAGGCAGTCGCCCTCGTCGACGATGCCGAGGACGCGGTCGGCGTAGTCGCACCACTGTTGGCGGGTGAGCGAGTTGATGAGGCAGTAGCACCCCAGCGGGGTACCACCCCTGAACGAGCGCGTAGCTCAACGGGGTCACCGGCCATGAACGAGTATGGCGCCTGCGTCGTCGGCATCGATCTCGGGGACCGCAAGTCCATGGCGCGCGACTACTCCCCCGGGGTCGTCGTGAAGTGGTTCGAGTTCCCGATGACCCCGGCCGGGGTTCGCGAGGCCTTCGAGGGCCAGGGGTTCTCGCGGGTGGTGATGGAGGCCGGTGCGCGGTCGCGGTGGGTGACGCGCCTGCTGCGGACGCTCGGGTACGAGCCGCTGGTCGCCAGTGCGCGGAAGTTGAAGGCGATCAGCGCCAACGAGCGGAAGAGCGACCGCAACGACGCGCTCGTTCGCGGGCGGAGCAAGCCGATCTCCACGATTCGGTCCATGTGCAAGGGGGTCGGGGTGCGCCTGGAGTCGGGCTCGGCAGAGGGCTTCGTGAACCCCGCCCACCTGGGTGGCGAGGCCGCTCTCGGCTGCGCTCGACCAGCCCGAAGAGCAGTCGTTCCGCCCCCCGTCGCACATCTCCGGCGCCCCGGGGAACACGGACGCCGCCCCATCGTCGCAGTCGGTATCCCACGCGGTCGCGCAGGTACCAGGCCTGTTTCGCATTCGAGAACGACAGGAGGGGGACGTCGGGGGTGCAAAGCGCCTTGAAGGGCGCCGTTCACGTCGTGGACGGTCCCGTCCGGCACGACAACGCGACCATGTGGTGGATCGTCCACCCCAAGTGAATCGTCGGGCGCCGGATCGCGCCCCGCTTCGAGCACGGGGTCGCCCCGCCGCGATGCCGGGCAACGCTGTTGTGCACCCGGAGCGTTCCAGTGTGGATTCGACGGGGCCGCGAGGGGGTGCTGCCCGCACTTCCGTGCCGCGGACCGGAGCCCCCGATGCACATTTTCCCGCCCTCAATCCTGCTCGCCGCGCTCGCGGCCCTCGTCGGGCGCGGCGTCACCGAGGACGACACCGCGTCCGCCGCGCCGGCCACCGAAGGGATGAACCCCGGCGAGTGCGCGGATGGCGCCGACAACGACGGCGACGGGGACTTCGACTGCAACGACGACGGGTGCGCGGGGAGCCCCGATTGTGTCGACACGGGCGACACCGACGACACCGACGACACCGCTCCCGGACCCGCCTGCTCCGCCAGCTTCACCTTCGTGAGCGCCGAGGGCTCCAGCTACACCTTCGACGCGTGCGCGGTCACCGAGGCCAGCGGCACGTGGGAGTTCGACCCCGACGACCCGCCGAAGGTCCGCACCTTCGAGCTGCTCTTCGACGCGGCGGAGGAGAGCGCCTTCGACTGCTCGGTGGCGCTGACGGTGCGCGGCTACTGCGAGCCCGGCTACCACCGCATCGACGGCGATGCCGCCGAGCTGGAGCTCGTGACCTACGCCTGCGACGGGCTGGCCACCGACGCCCAGGGCGAGTACGCCGCGGAGGACGGCTGGGTGCGCATCGACGACGCCTCCCACGGCGACGCGGTGGGCGACTTCTCGGGCACGATCTTCGAGAACCACTGGGAGGGCGCGCTGGGCGCCCGATTCGACCGGGGCGCGACGCTGCACGGCTCGTTCTCGCTGACCGCGGACGCGCTGGGCGAGGACGCCGAGGAGGTCGACTGCCTCGGCAACGACGGCGACGTCGACGACGACGGCTACCTCGCGGACTGGGCCGACGGGGACGACTGCGACGACAACGAGCCCGGTGTGGCGCCCGGCACCTGGGAGTCCGACGACAGCATCGACAGCAACTGCGACGGCCACGACGGCCCCACGGTGCAGCGGTTCGACACCTACGCCCACCACATCTGCGTGGTGGACTCCAACGCGGAGCTCCGGTGCTGGCAGGCTACGGCGGCTACGAAAACGGCCAGGTGGTCAACCCCTCCGGCGCCTGGCTCGACGTCGCCACCAGCTACGACTCCACCTGCGCCCTCGACGACGCCGGCGAGATCACGTGCTGGGGCAACTGGGACGCCTCGGTGCTGCCCGCGGGGCCGTTCACGGACCTCTCGATGTCGGATCAGATGGGCTGCGCCTGGGACGCGTCCAGCAGCCTCACCTGCTGGACCAGCGCGGGCGCGTACACGGCCACGCGACGTTCGAGCGACTCCATCACCCACGGTACCTGCACCGACAGCAGCTGCTACTTCCTCACCGACGCCGGCGAGGTCGAGCTCGCCACGGCGGGCGGCGCGCGCACCTCGCTCGAGTCCGGCACCTACACGAGCGTGGAGACGGGGATGGGCGGGTTCTACTGCCTCCTCGACACCGCGGGCGAGCTGGCCTGCGCGAGCGGCGACCGCGGCTCGGACTCGCCCGATGCGGGGCCGTTCACCGCCGTGGGCCTCGGCGCGCTCCACGCCTGCGGGCAGCGCGACCCCGGCGTCACCTGCGGGCTGACGCCCGACGGCGTGATGGCGTGCTGGGGCGTGTCGGCCGGCGTAGGCAGATTCCCCAGGGACTGATGGTGGGTGCGCGCTTCCGCTTCTACTGCTCGTAGGCCCCGATGTCGTAGGCGCTGCCGCTGGGCCGGCTGGTGCCCACGAGGTCGTCGGTGACCGAGCCGAAGGTGCTGCTCGACACGGTGTAGCCCGCGTTGACCGCCGAGGAGCTCGTCGTCAGGCTGTAGTCGCTGCCGGCCGAGTCGGTGAACCCGGGGCTCGTGTACAGGTGGCCTCCCGCCGAGCCGGTGACGGTGAGGAAGTTCAGCTCGACGGCGCGAGTACGGTAGCCCGCGCTGTCGTGGTAGAGCTGGTTTGTGCAGCCATAGACAAGGTTGTTCCGCATGTATCCGCGCGTGCTCGTCTCATCCTCGAGGCAGGTGCCTCCCGCGCCCGTCTGCACGATGTTGTTGAGGAGGCCCACCATGGTGCTGCCGCTGGTCCAGATGCCGGTGCCGGCGCCGTCGAGCACGACGGTGCTGTTGACCACGAGGCACGACGCTCCATCGAGGTGCATGCCCACGGCGTCGTCGGTGCCGAGGATCTCGACGAGGTTCGAATGCCCGGTGACGGTCCCGGTGGCGACGATGCCGGTGCCTGTGCCGACGGTGACGATCGACACCACGTTGCGGGAAACCGTGGCCGCGTCGAGCGACAGGCCGGTCACGGCGCTCGGAGAGAAGGGCACGCCGGCCACGATGCTGCCCCAGCCGCCGCCGACGTCCGACTCCTGGATGAGCACCCGGTTCCCGATGAGCGTGGTGGCCGAGGTGCTCACGGTGTCCTCGAAGGCCGTGAGGGTCGTGCCGTCAGCCGACGCGCCGGAAGACGCGCTCGAGTCGCCGTAGCAGTACGGGTAGGCAGCGCCCGAGCAGCAGGTGCTCGCCGCGCCGACGCTCCCGCCGTCGGAGACGCCCAGAATCGCAGTGGGCCCGACGATCGACGTGCCCCAGGCCGAGGCGGCGCCCCTCACGCCGTACCAGGTCGAGGCGCTCCCCGCGTCGCCGCCGGCACCTCCGTAGGCGAGCTTGGTGGCGGGAACTCCGGAGCTGTATGTGCAGGTCGTCTCGCAGGTGCCGCTGTTGGCGTCGCCTCCGGTGCCACCGCTGCCGCCTTCCGCGAGGGTGCCGCCGCTCAGGAGCGACCCCACCAGCTCCACGCTGCCGTCATCGGAGAGAACCAGCACCACCTCGCCCGAATTGCCACCGTCGCCGCCCGACCCGCCCGGGCCATGCCAATTGGCATAGCCGCAGCATGACGTCTCGGTGCCGTCGGCTCCCACACCGCCCTCGCCCCCTCGCCCCGCAGATCCGCCGAGAACCAGAGTTCCGGCCACGGTCGCCACTCCTCCGTCCACGACCTTCCAACTGACGACCGCGGCGCCATCCGTGCCGGATGACCCATCGTTGCCCTGGGGCGCCTCCCAGCCGTCGCACTCCGCCCGGTCCCAGGGCCTGTAGGTCGACACCAGCGTCGTCCCCGACCCGGCCGCCCCGTCCGCCCCGTCGCCACCGACGCCGCCGAGCACCGCGCTGTCGTACACCCAGCCGCCGTCGGCGCCGATGACCACGGTTGCGATGTCGCCGCTCGTGTAGGTCTCTGGACCCATGATCAACGACTCGGCGATGCCGAGCGAGCCCGAGCTGCTGTCCGCGGCCCACGCCTCGCTCGAGTCAGCGTAGACGGCGCCCCCGTAGAAGATGCCGTCGCCGACGGCTTCCACGACACCGTCGATCTCGAGCCCGGAGACGACCACGCCGCTCGCGGCGCTCGGGTAGGTCAGGGATCCTTCGACCACCGAGAGCCCGCTCGCGGTCGACCAGTCGGCCGCGTAGCCGCCGAAGATGTGGACGGAGGCGCTCACGTTCTCGACGTAGGTGCCCTCCGCGGCCACGACCGACGTGCCCGCTCTGGCGGCCAGGGTGACTCCCCGGCCCAGCGTGGCGACCGGGTACTCCTGGGTGCCCGGGAAGTAGTCGGAGCCGAGGTCCGCGTCGACGAAGATGGCGGTGGACGACCAGTCGATCGCGTACTCCTCGGCACCGTCGCAGTCCTCGTCCACCTCGGTGTCGGGGATCTCGACCGCGCCCGGGCCGATCCAGGGCGCCGCGTCGTCGCAGTCGCCCGCGTTCTCCGTGTACCCGTCCTCGTCGTCGTCGACGCCCTCGTCGTCCACCGTCCCGTCGCAGTCGTTGTCCATCCGGTCGTCGGTGATCTCCGTGGCGCCCGGGTACACCAGGTCGCTCCAGTCGTTGCAGTCCTCCGCGCCGCAGCCGTCATACCCGTCGCCGTCACTGTCGCCTCCGTCCGTGGTGCCGTCGCAGTCGTCGTCCGCGCCGTTTCCGCAGACCTCGAGCATGCCCGGGTGGACGGAGGCATCGGTGTCGTCGCAGTCGAGGTCGCAGGTGCTGTAGCCGTCGGCGTCGAGGTCCTCGTCCACGAAGTCGACGGTGCCGTCGCAATCGTTGTCGACCCCGTCGCAGGTCTCGGTGGCGTCCGGGTTGACGCTCGCGTTCCCGTCGTCGCAGTCGTCGGTCGCCGACCCGTACCCGCTCGGCACGTCGCACGCCTGGGCGGTCGAGCTCGTGGAGCCGTAGTCGTCGCCGTCCGCGTCGAGGTACCAGGTGGACTCGGAGGCGGCGGACACGCTCGCGTCCGCGTCGTCCACGAGGCCGTCGCAGTCCTCGTCGGTGTCGCTCGCGTCGCACACCTCGCTGCCGCCGGGATTGACGCTCGATGCGGCGTCGTCGCAGTCGGTGGCGCTCGCGACGTAGCCGCTGGGCGCGGTGCACGCGACGTCGGTGACCGAGGCGCTGCCATAGCCATCGGCGTCGGCGTCCCGGTACCAGGTCAGCGCGTCGATGGCGGCGTCCTCGTCGGTGGTGCCGTCGCAGTCGTCATCGTAACTGTTGCAGTACTCGGTGGCGGCCGGGTTGGAGAGCGCCCGCGCGTCGTTGCAGTCGGTGGAGCTCGCGACGTAGCCGCTCGGCACGGAGCACGCGACGTCCGAGACGGCGGCGTTTCCGTAGCCGTCGCCGTCGGTGTCCGCGTACCAGGTGGTGGCGTCGGCGGCGGCGTCCTCGTCGGTGGTGCCGTCGCAGTCGTCGTCGTAACTGTTGCAGTACTCGGTGGCGGCGGGGTTGGAGAGCGCCCGCGCGTCGTTGCAGTCGGTGGCGCTCGCGACGTAGCCGCTGGGCGCGGCGCACGCGACGTCGGTGACCGAGGCGCTGCCATAGCCATCGGCGTCGGTGTCGGCGTACCAGGTCAGCGCGTCGGCCGCGTCGTCCTCGTCGGTGGTGCCGTCGCAGTCGTCGTCCTCCCCGTTGCACACCTCGGTGGCGTCCGGGTTGACCGCGGCGACCGTGTCGTCGCACTCCTCGCACGCCACCCAGCCGTCGGCGTCGGCGTCGGCGTAGCCGGTGGAGCCATCGCAGTTGTAGTCGTTCGGATCGGCACAATCCGTCTCCGACGCGCCAGGGTTGAACAGGGCGTCCGTGTCGTCGCAGTCCGTGTCGGTGGCCGCAAAACCGCTCGGCAGATCGCACGCCGCGGTCGTCGTCCCCGCGTGGCCGTAGCCGTCGCCGTCGGCGTCGATGTACCAGGTCGCCGCGTCGAGCGCGTCGTCCTCGTCCACGGTGCCGTCGCAGTCGTCGTCCACGGCGTTGCACCACTCGTCGGCGCCGGGGAACACGGCCGCGTTGCCGTCGTCGCAGTCGGTGGCCGAGGTGCCCGTCCCGCTCGGTTGCGTGCAGCTCTGGGTGGTCGTCGCGCCGGGGGACCCGTCCCCGTCCCCGTCCAGGTACCAGGCCGGCGCGTCGACGGCGTCGTCCTCGTCGGTGGTCCCGTCGCAGTCGTCATCGATCGAATTGCAACGCTCGCTGGCGGAGGGGTAGACGGCTCCGTTGGTGTCGTCGCAGTCGGTGGCGTCGGCGACGTACCCGCTCGGCAGGTCGCAGGCCGACGTGGTCGACCCGGCGTCGCCGTGGCCGTCGCCGTCGACATCGGCGTACCAGGTGGCGCTGTCGATCGCGTCGTCCTCGTCGGTCAGGCCGTCGCAGTCGTGGTCGACCCCGTCGCACGCCTCGTCGGCCCCCGGGTAGACGCCCGCGTCGGCGTCGTCGCAGTCGGCGTCGTCGGCGACGTAGCCGCTCGGCAGGTCGCAGGACCGGGCGGTGTCGGCGGCATCGCCGTGGCCGTCGCCGTCGGTGTCGGCGTACCAGGTGGGGGCGTCGGTCGCGTCGTCCTCGTCGACCGCCCCGTCGCAGTCGTGGTCGACCCCGTCGCAGGCCTCGTCCGCGCCCGGGTACACGCTCGCGTCGCCGTCGTCGCAGTCGTCGCCCCCCCAGGCCGTGTCGTCATGCCCGTCGCCGTCGCTGTCGGACTCCACGACCGTGAAGGCCACGGCGGCCGAGCCCGTGGCGCCCAGGGTGTCGGTGACGGTGACTGACACGATCTGGGCGCCCACCGCGAGCTCCGTCAGGTAGAACGCCGCGACCCCGGACGAGTCCGGAGATGCGGGGGCGGAGGTCGAACCCGAGGCGGCATCTCCCCAGGTGAGCACGAGATCCGACAGGTCGGCCTCGTCCGCGTCGGCGGCGAGCAGTTCGACCCGGACGGGGGCGCCGGCCGGGAGACGGTCGCCCTCGCCGGGCGTGACGAACGAGACGGTGGGCACCTCGTCCTCGACCATGTGCAGGAGCACCGAGTCCGCGCCGCTCTCCCCCTGCTCGTCCACCGCCACGAGCGTGACGGTGTGGTCGCCCGCGGGCAGGCCCTCCGCCAGCAAGACCACGCTCCCGTCGGAGATCGTCAGCTCGCCCTCGAGAACGGACCCGTTGTCGACGGTGAAGGTGAGATCGAGATCGGCGGTCTGGGACTGGGCGTCATCGACCGTCGCGTCGAGGCGCAGCGCCGCGCCCGCGGCGAGCGTGGTGCCGTCGGGTGGCGACACGATCGACACCGCGGGGGCCGAATTATGGACCGAGAGGCCACCGTCGGGCGCGCAGCCGGCGGCGAGCACGAGGAGCATCACGACGACTTGGGGGGGGGGGCCATGATCACCTCGCGCGCGACGTGTACACGAAGGCGCGACCGATCGCAACGCCCGAGCGGCAGACGACCTCCACCCGGCTGACCGATGACGGTTCACCGCGGGTCGGCTGGTTTCGACCGGGCTCCCGCCCCGCGCTGCGGGCGACTCAGCGGGCCACGACTCCGCTGTAGCCGCTCAGCATGCGGGTGAAGAAGGTGTCTCCGGTGTCGAGGTCGACGTACTCTTCGGCGACGAGCCCGAGCCCCTCCACGTACCACTGCTCGATGCTCGCGTCGGACGTCGTCGTGCTGAAGTCGTCGACCACCGACTGCGTGTACTCGATGTACACTTGGTAGGCGTCGTAGGTGCTTCCGTCGAACAGCGTGATCGTCGTGAGCGGGAGCTCCTCTCCACTTCCTGACACCGTGAAATCGGCGGTGAACACGTCATAGGCGAGCGTGTGCTCGTAGACGAAGGTCCAGGTGTCCCCGAGCCCAACGCCCGCGTCGGCGGGGATCCGCCACGAACATGCCCGATCCGTTCAGGTCGCAGCCGAGGTAGGTGTCCACGCTCGTCGCGTAGACGGAGCACACGGGGATCTCGTCGTGTACCACCCAGGCGTCGTCGCCCGCCGTCGTGACTCCGGATCCACCCGCGGACGGAAGACCGGTGCCGGCGCACCCTTTCCCCGGCGCGAGCGCCGGTCCGGCTTGTCGGCAGAGGCCCTGGCCGAGCACTCCCGTCGGCCGGAACCGAAACACGCGACTTCTTGCCTGGACAATGACGGTCATTCCGGACAGCATCAGCTCTCAAGGGTGGCCTGCGACGGGTGTCGTCCTCGAAGGCCTCATGAAGAGTGGGCCTGCCTTCTCCCCTCGCTCGCCCCTCCACCGGGGAGACCGCGAACGCGGCCGTCGCGACCGTCGTCGCGGCGACGCGTTCACCGGCTGCCACCCGCAGGTTCCGGTCCAGCCTGTCAGGGATCCTCGCGCCTCACCCTCGCGGTGACCTGCACCATGCCGCCCCCGTCTACATACACGTCGCCCTCGCCGGCCAGCGACCTGGCCCGGGCCACCCGCTCGGCGACGTGGCCGGAGGCGGGGTGCACCGTTGGCGACGCGGCCTCGACGGGCCGGCGCGTGGCCACCACCACCGGGGTGTCGTCATACGGCCAGCTCGGGAAACGCTGCACGACGTCGAAGGTGCCTCGTCCCATCAGCATCGCGGCCACCTGTGCCATGAAGGCGTCGAAGCGGAGCGCGGTGGGGCTCGGCGGCAAGTCGGACGGCGCGGCGCGGTCCAATTCGAGCCAGTCCAGCTCGTGGTTGGGGCCGGCAATGAAACCATCGAGGGACATCGCCATGTACATGCGGACGCGTGACCTCGCTGGTCAGCGTATCCAGAGAACCTGCCGGGTAAGCGTTTTCGCGCTGGGGCGCCCTCGGCTTGGCCCATGCCGAGGCGGCGGCTGGTGGTGGGCCGCCGCGACGACGGTTCGATTTCGATCTCGTCCCGTCAGTCGGGGCGAATCTCGCCGGAGCGCTCAGCTGTGCATGCGCACCAGCGCCTCGCCTCGGGTGATGAGCTCCGCTTCGCGGGTGGCGAAGTACTCGAGCCGCGGGGTGCCCCACTCGCTGGCCATCGAGAGGAGCTGCGCCGCGTGTCGCGACTCGGCGTCCACGAGGGTGGCGTAGAAGAGGCGGAGGTGGGCATCGTCTACGGCGTCGCGCAAGAGGACGAGGCGCTCGTGGCTCCTCGCCTCGATGAGGGCAGCGATCACGAGGCTGTCGGTCATCGACTCGTGGAGGTCCTTGCGCCGGGCGCCGTGGGACAACTCGGCGGCGTAGCTCGCGGGGACCATGGCGCCAAAGACGAGTCCTCGGCGGCGCAACTCGTGCAGCGCCATCTCGAAGTGGAGCAGCTCCTCACGCGCAAGTCGCGACATCGCGCCGGCGAACTCGTGCTCCGGCGCGCGGAAGGACAGGCCGAGGACCACGCTGGCGGCTCGCTTCTCGCAGTGCGCGTGATCGACGAGCAGCGTGTCGAGATCGCCGAGCGCACGAGCGAGCCAACCGGCGGGGGAGGGGCAGTGGAGCATCGGGGCAGAGCTATCCGCTGCTGCGAGGAACACGGCTGGCGGCCCGCGGCAGGCTGGGGATGCCGTGTGAATGCCGCGTCGCGACAGCTCCGGCAACCCTCATCATGCCGAAAACGAGACACTCGTCCGAGTCATGAGTCGCCCTCGTGTCCTGTTTTCGGGTGCATGAGGTGCATACGTACTGTCGCGACATGAAGAACACACCGCTCCGAGAGGCTTGCACCCCCCTCTGAAGGGCCGTAGTGTCTCCCGGTGAGCCCGGTTCTCGTTCGCAGCCTTGGTGTCGTGCGCTTCGGCAGCACCGAGCCGATCCTGCTGGTCGACGAGCAGGGAGACCGCTGGATCTGCAAGCTCCAGCCGCCGCCGATGTCGGACCACGCGGTGGAGTGGATCGTGGCGGCGCTCGCGAGGGAGATGGGCGTGGCGGTGGCGCCCTGCGCGGTGGCCGAGCTGCACCCGGCGTTGATTCGTGCCCTGGCGGTGGGCGCCCCCTCGGAGCGTGCCTACGCCGAGCGCGCCGAGAAGCTCGGGCCCACCGTCTTCGCGTCTCGCTGGCTCCAGGGCGCTCGCGAGTTCACGCTGGCCCGCGCCACCGACACCCCGGCCCTCTTGCGGGTGCTCACCCTCGACCTGCTCGTGGCCAACCCCGACCGGCAGGCCGTCCACCCCAACCTCGTGCGGGTGGGTCGCGACATCGTGGCCATCGACCACGCCCAGGCCCTGCCGGAGGCGCACGGCCAGGACGACGAGCCCATCGAGGTCGACCTCCATGTGTCCCACGGCGTTGGCGCGCCCGGCCGTGCGCCCAGCGAGGCCGCGATCAGGCGGGCTGTCGCCAGCCTTCCGGTGGAGTGGTTGTCGCGACCGCGACGCGAGGCCACAGTCGAGGGGCTGTTGCTCCGTGCCGAGCGCCTGGGCAGCGGGGTCGCGGCATGAAGCCTTTGCGGCCCTACCTGTACGCGCCGCTGCGGGCCTGTCTCCGCGGCCCCACCAACGACGCGCGCACGGTGGCCGTGCTCGCGCTCCCGCTCGACGGCGAGGGCCCGATCCTCGAACGCGCGGCGCTGCCTGCCGACGACGACGGCCGACTCGTGTCGGAAGCGCGGGAAGACATCTTCGCGGAGCTGGTGGAGGTGTGGAGCCGAGCCCACGACGTGGGCGACGTGTCACGCTGGTGGCAGGCGCGTGCGCTTTGCGACGCGGACTTCGTCTACTTGGCGGCCCCGATGGCGGCGGCTGCCGTCGACGTCAAGGCGGAGGTCGCGAAGCTCCTCAGGGAGTATGTGGCTTCTTAGGCTGTGGGCTG
>SXGU01113185.1_pt1 | contig 39383 bp, 28 predicted proteins | sample 3174531 | NCBI WGS metagenome assembly SXGU01 (sample SAMN11356863, study PRJNA531348) | freshwater metagenome | isolation source: freshwater sample F1-140 | place: China: Fuxian Lake, Yuxi | collected 2017-12-25 | reverse complement strand
CCGTTACAGGACGCCGCCGTCGCCGCACTCTGCAAAACCCTCACCGCCACGGAAACCTGTTTCCCCACCACCAACCTCCGCCTGATTTATCGCCAAGTGGGTTCACCCTGATTCCAGGGCAGGTCAGGATGTCTGAGCCTACGGGTGGGCGACCCCCGCCGCCGGCATCGCCGAGACCCACATCTTCGTCACGAATCTCGACAACGCCGCCGCCGGTTTCTGGTTTGCGCTGGAAGGCGGCTGGCTGCTGCTGCTGCTGGCGCTCCACCGGACCGCGGGCACCCACCGCACCACGAGCGCCGGGGCGCTGCTGCTGGCCGCCTTGCTGCCCGTGGTCGCCGCCACTGGCGTCGGCGATTTCACGCGCAGCGCCAACTACGCGTTTCCGGCGAGTTTCGTCGCTCTGGCGTGGCTGCGCCACATCCTCGGCACCGGCCCGGCCGAACTGCGGCGCTGCACCGCGCTCGCGGCCGTGGTGTCCCTCATCGTGCCCAATGTTTTCGTCATGGGCACCGTCTTCCACGAAACCAGTGCGCCCGTCCACGCCGTGCTGCTCTGGCTGCGCGGCCACCCCTGAGCCGTCTCCATTCCGTCGCTGTGCGTTTTACCTCTGAAAACGAAACCACTGAACGGTGGAACCCGATGTCCTCATCGGGTTTTGAGCCGTACGCTCTCAGCCCAGCCCGTTGGGGACAACGGGCTCCACCTCGGACTGAATCGTTGCGGCTGAGCGAAGCGATCGCACCGGCCCGGTTGTTTTTACGCCATTTTTCTGCCGACCATCCGCGCTTGTGCTCGCGCTGCGGGCGGCGGGTCTCATGCTCTCCCGGGCTCGCGCCGCCTAATTTGCCATGCCCGCCTCCACCCCGACCATCACCCTCGTCATCCCGGTCTTCAACGAAGAGGCCGTGTTGCCCGAGCTCTTCGCGCGGCTCGGTGCACTGTTCGATGGTGGCCAGGGCTGCGTCTGGCGCGCCCTCCTCGTCGACGACGGCAGCCGGGACCGCTCCGCGGCGCTGATCCGGGCCCAGGCGGTGCGCGACCCCCGCTTCGCGCTCATCGAACTCTCGCGCAATTTCGGATTTCAAAGCGCGCTCTCCGCGGGGCTTGCCCACGCCGCGACCGCCGACGCCGTCGTGACGATGGACGCCGACCTGCAGGATCCGCCCGAGGTGATTCCGCAGCTCGTGGCGGCGTGGCGCGCCGGCGCGGAGATCGTGCGGGCGACCCGGCGGACCCGCCGCGAACGCGGCCTGCGCCGCCTCGGCTTCGACCTTTTCCACCGCGTTTTCGGCAGTCTCTCCGATTACCCCATCGAGGCCAACACCGGCACGTTTGGCCTGCTCGGGCGCGCCGCGGTCGAGGCCTTCAACGCCCTGCCGGAGCGCCACCGCTTCTTCCCCGGGCTCCGCGCCTGGATCGGCTTCCCGACGGCCGACGTGCTCTACGACCGCCAGGAGCGCGCCGCCGGGGTGCCGCAACAAACCTTCCGCCGGCTCGTGCGCTACGGCCTCGACGGCGTGTTCAGTTTCTCGCACCTGCCGCTGCGCCTGCTGACGTATGCCGGATTGTTCGTCGCCTTCATGGGCTTCGCAGGGGGGCTGTTCTTCGTGCTGTGGCGCCTGCTCGGTTTTGAGAATTCGCAGCAGGGCTTCACCACCCTGGTCACGCTCGTGCTCTTTCTCGGCGGGGTGCAGCTCATCGGCATCGGCGTGCTGGGCGAATACCTGGGCCGCGTCTACGACGAGGTGAAACGCCGGCCCAACTTCATCCTAAAAAACCCGCCGCGCGCCTCCGGAGCGCCGGGCCCCGCCACCACGCGTGACTGAACCGCGCCCCGGGATCCGCCCGGCGTGGTTCGCCACGCTGGTCACGGCGGCCGCTGCGGCCGCCCTGTTCGTCGCGGCCGCGATGATCATGTTCAGCGCGTTCATGTTTTACGACGACGAGGGCTACGTGCTCCTCTCGCTGCGCAACTTCGCGGATCATGGCGGGCTCTATCGCGACATCTACACGCAATACGGCCCCTTCCCGTTCGTCTTCCATTACGTGCTGCAACTGCTCGGCATGCCCCTTTCGCATACGGCCGGGCGGCTGATCACGCTCGGCGCATGGAGCGGCGCCGCCCTCCTCGCCGCGGCGCTCGCGGGCCAGGTCACACGCAGCCTCGTCGCGCGGCTCGCGGTGCTCGCGGCGGTCTTCGCCTATCTCTGGGTGATGGCCAGCGAACCGACTCACCCCGGTGGTTTGATCGTGCTGCTGACCACGGCAGTGGCCGTCCTCGGTCATCACTGGCTCGCCCGGGAACGGCTCCGCGCGTGGGCGCTCCTCGTGGGCGGGGTGACCGCGGCGCTGTTACTGACCAAAATTAACATCGGCGTGTTTGTGGCGTTCTCCGCCTGCGCTTGGTTGTTGCTCCATCATCGCAACCCCACGGTGCACCGCTGGGCCCCGGCCGCCCTCATGATCTGCAGCGCCTTGCTCCCCCTCGCGCTCATGCACCCGCTGCTGGGCGTCGCGTGGGTGCAGAGTTTCGCGCTCGTCTGGGCTTGTGCGGGAATCGCCGTGATCCGCGCAACCTCGCTCAACTCGTCCGCGCGCGCGGACTGGCGGACGCTGGGCTGGGGACTGTTGGGCGCCGGCGGCGTGGGCGCAGTAGTGCTCGGTGTGACCTTGGCGCGCGGCAGCAGCCTCGCCGACGTGTGGGGTGGCGTCGTCCTTGCGCCGATGCGCCAGCCGCTCACGTTCAGCATCCGCTATCTCTGGGCACCCGGGATCCGCGTCGTCGCGCTGGCCTCACTCGCGCTCTGCGTCCTCGCCGCCGCGCTGCGCCGCCGCCATCCGGCCGTGGTCGAAAACAGCGTCGCGGTGGCCCGTCTCGCCGCCGCTGGAGCGCTCGCGATCAATCTCAGTCGCTTCCCCGGCATCAGCGCCGACTACCTTGTGTTCGGATTCGCGCTGCCCTGCCTGTGGCTCTTCGCGTGGCCGCTCACCGGTGAGCAGTCGATCGTGAGCCAGGCGCGGGCCTGGCTCGTCCTTGTGCTGCTCGGCCAATGCCTGCACATCTTTCCGGTCGCCGGCAGCCAAATCGCCTGGGGCACGCTGCTCACCATTCCGCTCGCGGCCGTCGGCGGGTGGGACGCCGCCCGTTGGCTGGCCCGCCGTCACGCGGAGACCCTGGCCGCCCAGCACTGGCGCGCCGCCGCCTTTGCCGGCGGGTTTATCATGGCGGTGTTTGCCGCGTCCACCGGTTGGAAATTCGCACAGGTCGGCGACCGCTACCGCGAGGGTCAGCATCTCCATCTCCCGGGCGCCGAGTGGCTGCGTTTGCCGGACGCCTCCACCGCGTTGTTCCGGCTGCTCACCTACAACGCGATCGCGCACGCCGATCTCCTTTTTTCCGAACCGGGCATGTTCAGCTTCAACATCTGGAGCGGCCGGCCGACGCCGACCAACGCCAATACCACGCATTGGTTTTCCCTGCTGGGCCCCGAGCGCCAGCAGGCGATCATCCGCCAGCTCGAAACCCATCCCCGCGCGTGTGTCATCGTGCACCGCGAGCACGTGACCTACCTGGCGAAACGCGGGCTCGCCCCGGCCGGGGCGCTGCACGACTACATCGCGCGGGAGTTCGAGCCGGCCTTCACGTTTGACGATTTTGAATTCTGCGTGCGCCGCGGCCGGCGGATCGCACCGTTCATGGTCGGCGAATTGCTCACGCACTCGGGCGCGGCCGGACCCGCCCCGGCCGGCGAAAACACGCTGTTGAAATTTTCCGTCCTGCTCCCGCCCGTCCGCCCCGTGGCCCGCATCGAAATCACCGTCGCCCCGGGGCCCGCGCCGCCGCCCTTCGTCCTCGACGGCTCCAACACCCGCGTCGAGGTGTCGCCCGTGAACTCCCGCGGCGAGCCCGTCGCCGCCGCCCGCCCCGCGCCCTGGCCGCTCACCTTCACCCAGGCCAGCCTGCTCTCGGTGTACTACGATCGCGCACGCCAGCCCCGTCCCGCCCGCGGGGCCACGATCATCCTGCGCGATGCCGCCGGCGACGAGGTCGGCCTCGGCCGGTTGCAAGATTGACCGGAACGACGCCCCTTGAGGCGGCGCTTCACCAGGCTTCTTCTTCGTCTTCGTCGTCGGGTTCGCGGCGCTTCCTTTCATTCGGTGGCGAAAGCCGCTCGGTGATGAGATACATCAATTCACCCTCGATCGTCAGGTCGATGCTCCCTGCCGGATAATCGTCGATGCTTTCCTCCGAATCGTTGATCGCACCACTGGCCACAAGTGTCACCCAAATGGCGCGCTTGTCGCCCACGGACCACTGCGCCAGTCGCTGGCGGAGTGCTTCCTCGATGACCGCGACGAGCTGATGGTCGCAGTAGCCTTGCCTCGCGAAATCACGCTCCACCAGAGTGACGACATCGACGCTTTCGCCCGGGAGTACAACGCGCCCTGCGTCTTCAAGAACCTGCGCGATGGCAGCTTCGTAATCCATTTTGAAAGGACCGCCTGCTTTGCCAGGGGCCACTCCTTCCGCCACTCACCCGCGCCGCCGCGCGACCAGCACGAGGCTCACGCCAAACGGAAACGGCACGCGCCACCGCGCCATCCCGACAAACACACCGCGCAGCAGCGCATTGAGCCAGCGCGGAGGCATGGCGTCCTCCGTGCGCGCCGTCGCGCCGGGCGCCGCACCCGGCGTCGTCCCCGGCGGCCCCCCGCCCTTGCGCCAGGCCCGCCATTTGCGCACGACCCACACCGCGGGATAGACGAGCACATTGGTGTAGTTCACATGCACGATTTCCCACGCAGCGTCGGGGAACAGCGCCCGCAATTGCCCGCGATCGTAGCGCCGGAAGTGGTGCAGCGCCACATCCCAGTCGCTCCAAAGCGCCATGCCCGCCGGCACCGTCACCACGGCGAGCCCGCCCGGCTTGAGCAACCGATGAAAACCGCGCACCACGGCCACATCGTCCGCCACGTGCTCGAGCACATCGAGCGCCGTCACATGGTCGAGCGACGCGTCCGGCAGCGGCACGCGGTCGCCCGCCAGACTGAGAATCTGCTCCGGCTGGAAACGGGTCCGCAGCAGGCGCAGCGCCTCTTCGTGATCGTCGAGCACGAAGACGCGACACACCGCTGACATTTCCTCGGCGAAGAGTCCGGTGCCCGCCCCGCAGTCGAGCAGGGTTTGCCCCGGGCCGGGCGGCCCCGCGAAATTCAACCAGTGCCGCACCACGTCGCGTTTGCCCGCATAATACCAGTGTTCGCGTTCAACGCGCGCGAGATTGTCGTATTCGGCGGCATCCATGTTGGCTGGTTCGGGCTTGTGGCAGCGTCGGCGACACGTGAAATTGTGTCCATGGCTTTTTCCGTCCGCGTCCCGGCTTTTTCGCGCGGCTGGCGGGACGTCGCCACGACCGCGCTCGCCGCCGCCCTGCTCGCCGTCTTCTGGTGGTCCGCCGTCACGGCGTCGCTGGAGAAAAGCCAGACCTCGGATGAAATGCCGCACCTCGGCGCCGGCTACATCTACGATCGTTATGGCGATTTCCGGATGCAGCCGGAAAACGGCAACCTGCCGCAGCGCCTGTTCGGGTTGGCCCCGCTTGCCGGGGGCGCCCGGTTCCCGCTGGACGCCGAGCTGTGGCGCGTCTCGAACTACTGGCCGCTGTGCTGGGATTTCTTGTACGGTGAAAACAATCTCACCGACTGGATCCTGCTCGGCGCCCGCGGTCTCAACGCCCTGTTCGGCGTGGCGCTCGGCGGATTGATGTTCGGGCTGGCGCGCGCGTGGCACGGCCGCACCGGCGGGCTCCTCGCGCTCGGTTTCTTCGCGTTCTCGCCCAATTTTCTTGCGCACAGCGCCCTCGCGACCTCGGACCTGGCGTCGACCTTCACGCTCACGCTGGCGCCCTGGCTGTTCTGGCGCCATCTGCAGCGCCGCGATCTGGCCTCCGGCGCGCTCGCCGGCCTCGCCAGCGGGCTGGCCCTCGTGGCGAAGCACAACGGCGTGTTGCTCGCCCCGATTTACGCCGCGCTCGTGCTGATCGAGGCGGGGCTGGCGCGGTCCTCCGGGGCCGCCGGCCGCCCGGCGGCTTTCGCACCCCGCGCGGCGGGCAACCTCGGCCTGGCGATCGCGCAGGCGCTGGCGGCGGCGGGCACGATCTGGGCCTTCTACAATTTCCGTTTCGGCCCGCGCGGGCCGGGGGCGCCGGAGTTTGCGCAATTCGGCTGGGACTGGCCCAACGTGCTGGCCATGCTGGGCGGCAAACGACCGATCATCGAACTCGCGCTCCACCTGCGGCTGCTGCCGGAAGCGTGGCTTTACGGACTGGCCAACGTCCTCGCCGGCGCCTCCGGCCGCCCCGCCTTCTTCGCCGGCGAACACAGCCTCCACGGCTGGTGGCAGTTTTTCCCCGCCCTGTTCCTCGTCAAGACCACGCTCCCTCTGCTGGCCGCCTTCGCCTTCGGTGCCACGCTCGCCGCCCGACGCTGCCAGCAAGCCGGGACGGCGGCGCGCCTCCGTTGGGTCGCCCGCTATGCACCGCTGGCCGTCGGCGCCCTCCTCGTGGGACTGACCGCGTTGACGAGCCATCTCAACCTTGGCGACCGCCACATCCTCGCCGTGTATCCAGTTTTCCTGGTCGCCCTCGGCGCGCTGGGCCGGCCGCGGTGGACCGCGTGGATCGCGGCGACGCTGCTCGCCGGCCACGTCTGGGCCTCCCTGGCCATCCGCCCGCACTACCTCGCGGCGTTCAACACCCTGGCCGGCGGCCCGGGCCGCGCCCACCGCCTGGTCGCCGACAGCGCGCTCGACTGGGGCCAGGATCTGCCCGCCCTGCAAACCTGGCTCGCGCAACATCGCGTTTCCGGCGAGCCCTTCTACCTCGGATATTTTGGCAGCGCCTGGCCGCCTCACTATGGTGTCCGCCCCACGGCGTTTCTCACCACCGCGACCTTCCCCGTGCGCCCGCCGCCCACCCGCCACGCCTTGCAGCCCGGCCTGTACGCCGTGAGCGCCACCACCCTGGTCGAAACGTATGCGCGGTTTCGCGGCCCCTGGACGCCGCTGCACGAGCAGAATTACCGCGCCCTGCGCGCCCGCTTCGCCGTCCCACCCGCGACCGCGCCCGACGGCGACAGCGACCGCGCCGACTACGCCCACTACGACGAACTGCGGCTGGCCCGCCTCTGCAAATATCTCCAGCGCCGGACGCCCGAGGCGCTGGCCGGCTATTCGATCCTGATCTTCCGCCTCTCCGCCACCGATCTCCACGCGGCCCTCGACGAGCCCGTCGGCGCCACGCACCGGCTGCGTTTGCCGTAGCTCCCCGCCCGATTTACGCCTTCGTTACGAAAGCGCCCGGTTTCCCGACCCGCCTGCGTAATGTTCGCGCTCGACTCCCTTCCACCGCCACCGTGAGGCTGGGCCCCGGATGAACCCGACTTCCTCGACCATACGCGTCGGCGTGATTGGCTTCGGCCAATGGGGGCCCAACCACGTCCGCAATTTTCGCGGGATTGACGGGTGCGACATGGCCCGCGTCTGCGACACCTCCCCCGCCCGGCTCGCCCTCGCCCGCAAGCAGTTTCGCGATCTCGACCTGACGACCGATCCCGCCGCGGTCACGCAGGCGCCGGACGTCGAGGCCATCGTCATCGCCACCCCGGTGCATACCCACTTCGCCCTCGTCCGGCAGGCACTCGAGGCCGGCAAGGATGTCCTCTGCGAAAAACCCCTCGCCGCCACCGTCGACGAATGCCGCGCCCTCTGCGACCTCGCCGCCGCCCGCGGCCGTCTGCTCATGGTCGGCCACGTGTTCCTCTACAACCCGAGTGTGCAGCATCTGAAGATCGATCTCGATCGCGACGAACTCGGCCGCGTCTACTATATGGACGCCACGCGCACCAACCTCGGCCCGGTGCGGCGCGACGTCGGGGCCATCCACGATCTCGCCAGCCACGACATCTCGATTTTCAATTTCCTGCTCGGCGCAACGCCGGTGGAAGTCTCGGCCACGGGCGGATTCTTCCTGCAGGAAAAAATCGAGGACATCGGTTTCATGACGCTGCACTATCCCCGGGGCGTCATCTGCCACGTGCACACCTCGTGGCTGAATCCGCGCAAGGTCCGGCATCTGACCATCGTGGGCGACCACAAGATGGCGGTGTGGGACGATATGAACAACCTCGAGCCGATCCGCTACTACGACAAGGGCGTCACGGCGGATCACTACTCCACGTTCGGTGAGTTCCAGATGATTCTGCGCGACGGCGCCATCACGATTCCGAAGGTGCGGATGTTCGAGCCCCTCCTGCGCCAGGACGAAGAATTCGTGGACTGCATCCGCAGCCGCCGTCCACCGCTGGCCAGCGGCGAGTTTGGACTCAAGGTCGTGCGCGTGATCGAGGCGGCGATGGAATCGGTGCGCCAGCGTGGCCACCCCGTCGCCGTGCCGGGGGCATGAGTACGGCCGGCGCATTTCCCCTCACCGTCGTCGTTCCCGCCTACAACGAGGAGGCGCTGCTCGCGGAAACCGTGCGGGGCCTCCGCGCGGCGCTCACCGCGCTGCAGCTCCGCGCTGAAATTGTAATCGTCAATGACGGCAGCGGCGATCGCACCGGCGCAATCGCCGATGAACTCGCCGCCGGGGATCCGGCGATGGTCGTCTGCCATCAGGCCAACCAGGGCCTCGGCGGCGCGTTGCGCACGGGGATCGGCGTTGCCCGGGGCGACTATGTGCTGACCTGGCCCGCCGACATGCCGGTCGCACCCGACGACCTCGCGCCCTTCGCCGCCAGCCTCGGCCGCGCCGATGTGCTCGTGGGCGTGCGTTCGCGACGCGCCGGCTACAATCCGCTCATGCGGTTCAACTCCTGGCTGTATCCACAAATCGTGGCGGCCCTCTTCGGACTGCGGTTGCGCGATGTGAATTGGATTCACCTCTATCGCACCGCGCTCCTCCGCCAGGCGCACCTCACCCAGCGCGGCATCCCGATGCTGGTCGAGGCCCTGGTGCGGCTGCGCGATCTCGGGGCGACACTGCACGAGGTCCCGTCCGAAATGAAACCGCGCACCGCCGGCACCGCCTCGGCCTCGCGCTGGCGCGTGATGTGGCGGACACTGCGCGGACTCCTGCAATTCTGGTGGCAGTGGCGCCGCGATCGCAACGTCCGCCCCCGGCGGAACACTCCGCGCCCCTAACCCGGAAATTTCACGGTTATGAAAAAATCTTTCAGAGAAATTTCCATCCGCCCTGCGGGCAGAGCGGCTACGTCGCGGTTAGCCCCGACGAAGCCGGCCCGACCGGGCGAGGATTTCACACCTCTGAGTGGGAAAGCTCCGGGCTAAACACCATGCCCGCCTCAATTTCTTGTCACCTATTGGGTGACAAGACCGACGGGCCACTCCGCCGCCAGAGAATCAATCCCGTCGCGTGAGGTTCGTCCGCCCATGATCACCCTTCCCCTTGATGTCACCGCGTCAACGCCATCGCCGGCCGTCGATGTGGGCGCGCTCCGCGCCCGCCGGCTGGAGGGATCGATGGCAACGCTGGTGCCCTACGCTCCTGAATACGGGGAGGCATTGCGCACGCTGCGCAATCTGCCCGAGAACCAGTTCAACCTCGCCCAGGGCGACGCGATTTCTCCTGAACAACAGCACGCCTGGTCCGGCGCCTATTTCAGCCGCACCAATGATCTCTGCTGGGTGGTCCTTGCGGCGGGAGACGAATTCGCCGGAGCCACCCGCCTCTACGACATCGATGGTGCCGCGGGCGTGGCCGAAAAGGGCGGGCTCGTGCTGCGCGGGGAGCTGGCGCGCGGCGCGCCCCTCGCACTTGAGATCGAGCTGATGCTGCTGCACGTCGCGTTTGCCTGGCTCGGCCTGCACCAGGTCATCACCCAGGTCCGGCCGGAAAACACGAAGATGATTTCGATCAACTCCCGCCTGGGTTTCCGGCCGGCGGGAACGACGATGCTCCGCGGTGTCCCCTACCGGCGTTTCGCGCTCCGCTCCGGCGGGTTTGACCCCACTCCCCTCCTCGCCATCCTTCGCCATTGGAAAAACCGCCATGCCCTCTGATTCCCTGCACGAAGTCTTCGCCCTCGCCCTCGGCCTCCCGCCGGCCGCCATCACAGAACAACTCACGTACCGGGCCGTGCCCGAGTGGGACTCGATCTCGCACATGGCTCTCGTCGCCGCACTCGAGGAGCGGTACCGGATTCGGCTCGCGACAGAGGACGTGCTCGCTCTCAACAGCGTCGCCCGCGCGCGGGAGCTTCTCGCCAAGTATCAGATCCAGACGTGAGCCTCCCCGACCCAGTCGCGCGCATGGACCTTTCGGAGGGTGATCGGCCTTTCGCACGCTCGAGCGAAGCCTGCGGCGATCCGGAAATCCCCCCTTTTTGGCAACTCGATCAGCCGTCCGATGCCACCGCCGTCATCGACGCCCGCTCCGGACAGGCCGTGAGCTATGGCGCCCTGCGCGCCCTCGCCGACGGATGCGCGCAAAAATGGAAACTGCCGCGGCGCACCCTCGTGTTCGTTTTCGCGCAAAACGATCTCGACTCACTCGCCGCCTACCTCGCCGGCCTGCGCGCCGGGCATCCCGTCGCCCTGCTGTCCGCCACCGCCCCGACGGACTCCCTGCTCGCGGCGTACGCCCCGGAACGCGTGGTCGGCACCGGACCCTTCGCCGGTTATACGGCAATCGCCGATCGCCTCTGGCGGCGCGATGAGCCCCGGGAAACCCCCGCGCCACACGCGGGCCTGGCCCTGCTGCTCTCCACGAGCGGATCAACCGGCAGTCCCAAAATGGTCCGGCTCTCCGGCGTCAATTTGCAGGCCAACGCCACCGCCATCGGCTCCTACCTCGGCCTCGCCGCCACGGAACGGGCGCCGACCACGCTGCCGCTTTCTTATTCGTTCGGCCTGTCGGTCGTGAACAGTCACCTCGCCGTGGGCGCCACCGTGGTGCTCGGCGAGTTTCCCGTGGTTCAGCAGGACACCTGGCTGCAGCTGGCCCGTCACGGCGCCACTTCGTTCGCCGGGGTGCCGCTGCTTTATCAGATCCTTCGCCGGATGCGGTATGACCCGCGCACGGCTCCGGGGGTGCGCACCTACACCCAGGCGGGCGGCCGGCTGGATGCGGAAACCAAGCTCTGGTTTCTCGACCAGGCGGAGGCCGCCGGCGCCCGCTTCTTCGCGATGTACGGCCAGACGGAGGCCACCGCGCGCATCAGCTTTGTTCCGCCCGCCCAGCTCCGCGCGAAGATCGACTCGATCGGCCGGCCGATTCCCGGCGGCGAACTGTCCGTCGATCCGGCGGGCGGCGAACTCGTGTTCCGCGGCCCCGGCGTCATGCTCGGTTACGCCGAGTCGCCGGCCGATCTTTCCCTGGGCGACGTGCAGCGTGGCGTGCTTCGCACGGGCGACCTGGGTCACGTCGATGCCAACGGCTTCTTCTACGTCACCGGCCGGCTGAAACGCTTCCTCAAGCTTGCCGGCTTGCGCGTGAGTCTCGACGAACTCGAACGCCGGCTCGAAATCGCGTTCGCCTGCCCGGTCGCCTGCGGGGGACAGGACGAGGCCCTGCGGGTCCAGTTGGAGGCCGCGGTGCCGGGCGCACAGGTATTCGCCCTGCTGCGGGAAAAATTTGGGATCGCGCCGTCACTCGCGACGGTCCACCCCAACGCCCGGATCGCCCGTCTGCCCACCGGCAAGATCGACTACGCCGCCCTCGCCCATGGTTGAGTCCGATCATTTTTTTCCCCCCGCCGGGGCGTATTCCGTGGCCACGCCGGAAAAGCGGGTGCGCCTGCTGGCGGCGCTCAACGAACTCACCGCCCGTCACGTCGCGGCGGGTGCGGCGTATCGCCAGATTCTCGCCGCGATGGGTTGGAACGACTCGCCTGCGCCCGACCTCGCCCGCGTGCCCTTCCTGCCTGCGCAACTTTTCAAGCGCACCCGGCTTGCCAGCGTCCCGGATTCCGCCGTCATACGCACCCTCCGCTCCAGCGGCACGAGCGGCCAGGCCCCCTCGCAGATCATCCTCGACCGCGCCACCGCCGACCTGCAGGCCCGGGCGCTCGGGCACCTCATGCGGGAATTTCTCGGGCCGCAGCGCTGGCCGATGGTGATCGTGGACGAACCCGTGCGTGACGCCACCGGCGGATTCAACGCCCGCGCCGCCGGCCAGCTCGGTTTCCTGCCGCTCGGCCGCGATCACTTTCATCTCCTCCGGCCCGATGGCGAGGCTGACGTCGACGGACTCCGCAGCTGGCTGGCGGCTCACCGGACGGAACGCGTGCTCTTCTTTGGCCTGACCGCACCGGTTTGGGAACAGGTCTTGGCCGGACCCGTCCGGGCCGCCGGCCTCCGTTGCGATCAACCCGGTCTCCTCGTCCACGGTGGCGGCTGGAAAAAACTCGCCGCCCGCGCAGTGGCACCCGCCGATTTCAAGGCCGCCGCCCTCGCCGTCAACCTCACGACCACCCGCGACTACTACGGCATGGTCGAGCAGACCGGTTCGATTCACATCGAGGACGACGACGGCCCCCTGCTCACCCCGCTCACGGGCGACGTCATCGTCCGCCACCCGCGCACGCTGGAGCCGTTGCCCGACGGCGAAATTGGTCTGCTCCAGGTCTTCAGTGTGCTGCCCCTCAGTTATCCCGGACACAGCGTGCTCACGGAGGATCTTGGGCGCATTGTCGGGGTCGACGACAGTCCCGCCGGCCGCCGCGGTACGCGTTTCCAAGTCCTCGGTCGATTGCCGGCCTCGGAGCTGCGCGGCTGCAGCGACACCGGCGCTCCGCTCGCATGAACCTCCTCCTGCCCGACGCGATCCCCGCCGATGAGTCCTTCTGGACGGAAGTGTGGCCGCGATTCCTCCAGCGCGCGCCGCTGCCGCCGTTCGCCGACGAATCGCTGGTGTTCCTCGACGCCTTCTCCAAGAAAATCCTGCTCGATCCCGCGCTGCGGCGCGAGGGAGCCTTCGCGGCCCTGGCCCATTGGGCCCGCCGGGCCCACCTCGAGGAATACCGCTGCCACGGCGCCGCCACCGCGCGCGGCCTCGTGCTGCACCTCGCGCCGGCCAACGTCGACACCCTCTTCGCGTATTCGTGGTTCACCGCCCTGCTGTGCGGAAATCTCAACGTGGTCCGCGTTTCCCGCCGCAGCCTCGCCACCATCGCCCCTTTGCTCGCAACCCTCCGCACGCTCCTCGCCGAACCGCGTTTCGCCGCGGTGCGCGAGCGCACGCTGCTGGTGACGTACGAACACGACGACACGCTGACCGCGCGTTTCTCCGGCGCGGCCCACGCCCGCTTGATCTGGGGCGGCGACGAAACGATCCGGACGATCCGCGCGCTGCCTCTGCCGGCCACGGCCATCGAGATCGCGTTCGCCGATCGGTTCTCGCTGGCCGCATTTTGCGCCGCGCACGTCGCGGCCTTGGACTCGCCCGCCCTGACGCGGCTCGCCGAGGCGCTTTTCAACGATGCGTTTCAATTCGGCCAGAAGGCCTGCGCCTCTCCCCGGGCCGTGGTGTTCACTGGTGAACCGGACGTCTGCCGACGTGCGTCGGCTCGTTTCTGGCCGGTCCTCACCGATGTCGTGCGCCAGCGCGCCGCCGGGTTTGGCGAGGCCGATGGCATCGCCCGGCTCGCCAGCGCCATGGCGATCGCCGCGCTGGTTCCCGGATCCCGGTTCACCTCGCGACCTGCGGATGGCGCCCCGCCACTCGTGTTGCTCCTGCCGGAGTGGATTCCCGCGGTGCGCGCCTTGCACGACGGCGCCGGACTGTTCGTGGAATTTGCCTTGCCGCAGCTCGAGCCGCTGGCCCCGCTGCTCACCCCGCGAGACCAGACGCTGGTCGCCGCCGGTTATTCTCACGGGGAAATTTCCGCCTTCCGCGCGGCCCTGCCTTCCCGCGCGGTTGATCGCATCGTGGCACCGGGCACTGCCCTCGATTTCGATCCCGTCGCCTGGGATGGTCACAATCTTCTCCGCCAGCTGACGCGCGAAATTTCACTCCCAAGTTTATGAGCACCCTGCGCATTCCCTTTCAGGATCTTCCGCTGCAGACCCGTACCCTGCGCCCGGAACTCGATCCGGCGATCGATGCCGTGCTCCAACACGGGCAGTTCATCCTCGGGCCGGAAGTGGCGGCGTTCGAGCAGGCGTGGGCGGCGTTCTGCGGCGCACCACACACCATCGGCGTCGGCTCCGGCACCGACGCGTTGCAACTCATCTTGCGCGCGCTCGGGATTGGTCTGGGCGACGAGGTCATCACCGTCGCGAACAGTTTCATCGCGACCGCCGAGGCCATCTCGTACACCGGCGCCCGGCCGGTCCTCGTCGACTGCGAACTCGACACGTATCTGATCGATCCCGGCGCGGTCGCCGCGGCCATCACCCCGCGCACGCGCGCGATCATCCCCGTGCACCTCTATGGCCAGCCGGCGAACATGGACGCCTTGCGCCCGCTCGCGCAGCGGCACGGGCTCGCCCTGATCGAGGACGCCGCGCAGGCCCACGGCGCCACCCTCGCCGACGGCCGGCCCTGCGGCACGCTCGGGATCGCCGCGGGTTTCAGTTTCTATCCGGGACAAAATCTCGGCGCCTTCGGGGACGGCGGTGCGGTGACGACCGATGACGACCCGCTCGCCCGGCAGCTCCGCCTGCTGCGCAACTGGGGCTCGGTCGTGAAGTACCACCACGAGGTGAAGGGCTACAATTCGCGGCTCGACACGCTTCAGGCCGCCATCCTCGGCGTGAAGCTGCGCCATCTCGCCACCTGGAACGTCTGCCGCCACCGGGCCGCCGAATGGTACCGCGAGGAACTGGCCGGCTGCGCCGGCCTCGTGTTGCCGGGCACCGCCCCATGGACCGGACGACACGTGTACCATCTTTTCGTTGTGCGTCTGCTGGAACACAATCGCGAGACGGTGATGCGCGCGCTGGCGGCCAGCGGCGTGCAGGCCATCGTGCATTATCCCGTGCCAATTCACCTCCAGCCGGCTTATGCCGATCTCGGCCTTCGGCCCGGAGCGTTTCCGTGCTCCGAGCAGGCGGCCAGGTCCATCGTGTCCCTGCCGATGTATCCGGAAATTACGCGCACGCAGGTGGCCGAGGTCGCGCGGGCGTTGCGCGCCGCATTGCATGCGACCACCCGCTGAGCCGCGTCCTTCCGCCCTGGCCGATTCGCACCTCGCCCGGGGACTCGTCCTCGGTCTGGCCGCCGCCTCCGCCGCAATCTGGCTTTGGAGCCACACCTGCATGTTCCCCGCGATGGTGTGGAACGATATTCGCGTCGCCGCCGCGGTCGCTCTCGCCCAGGGCTGGTCGGTCTATCCGACCGCTGACCAGGGCGTCATCAACACGTGGACCTACGGCCCGCTCCCGTTGTTGTACCTCTGGCCGGCCGCCTGGGCTGCCACGGCACCGGGCGCGCTGCAAATCGCGTCGGCGCTCAACCTCGCGCTCATTCTGGCGCCTCTCGCCCTGGTCTGTTTCGCCTGGCCGGCGACCGCCGACTCACGCGTTCCCGCGCTCGCGCGCCCCACGGCATTCATCATCTGTGTGGTGGCCTGGCCGGAGGAATTCTACGCGATCTACTACGCCGACAGCCTCGCCCTCGCCTGCGGCCTGCTGGGCAATCTCCTGCTCCTGCGGGCGCGCACCCCGTCGTCCCTCTGGCTGGCCGCCCTCGTCGCCACGGCGGCGGTCGCCTGCAAACAGACCGCGCTCGGCATCCCGCTCGCGCAGGTGATCTGGCTCGGCCTCACCGCGGGCTGGGGCTCCGCCGGACGGCACGCGGGGCGTTGCGTGGTGGCGGGGGCCGTCATCGCCGCGCTCGCCGTGGCGTTCTTGGACGGCGCCGGCCTGTGGTTCGTGCTCGTCGATCTCCCGGCCAACTTCCGCTGGTTTCCGGAGCCGCTGAAACGAGTGGGGGGCGTAGCGCCGGAACTGGCCCTCTATCTCGGCTTGCCGGCGCTCGTCATGGCCTGGCAATGGCGCGCTTTTCGCTCCCGTCCGGCGCTCCTGCTGCCGGCGCTCGCCTGGGCGTGCACCATCCCGCTCGGCGTGCTGGCCCTGCTGAAACTCGGTGGCCGCACGAATTCCCTCTACAGTTTTCCGCTGTGGTTGCCCGCGGTCGTCACCGTACTGCTCACGGCGATACCGGCGGCCGGCCTCCGCCGCTGGCTCCCGCTGGCGGCGGCCCTGGTCGCGGCCGTGCTCGCCTGCCGGCGGGTGATCGAGGCCCCGCGCCTCCCGCTGCGGCCGCAGCTTGCCGCCTATCGCGAGGCCGAGCGGTTCGCCACCCAGCTGCGCGGGCGGGTCTGGTTTCCGTTTCACCCGCTCATCACGCTTTATGGCGAGCAGCGTTATTATCACGACGAAGACGGTCTCTTCGTGCGGCAGACCACCCGTTGGAAAATCTCCCCGGCGCAAGCCGCGGCGCACCTGCCTCCCGCGATGCAGCTGATTGCGTTGCGCAACGGCTGGAGCGACTGGGGCGTCGCCCGCGGCATGTTGCCGCCCAACGCGCGCAGCACCGCCGTCGGTGACTGGACGCTCTGGCACGGCGCCGCCGACAACCCCCCGTCGCGATGAGTCCCGCGACCGGCGGGAAGAGCACCCTCAACGTCGTGGCACTGCTGCTGGCCGGCGGCGCGCTGGCCGTCTGGTTTTGGAACGGGTTCTGTGTCTTCCCGTCCGTCATTTGGAACGACGTCCGCCTCGCCCCCTCCATCGCGTGGGCGCAGGGCTGGCCGGTGTTCGCGACCGGCGCCCATGGGACCATCAACACCTGGACCTACGGGCCGCTGCCGCTGTTTTATTTCTGGCCGGCCTCGCTGGCCTCGACGGCCGCCGGCGCCCTGAACATCGCCGCCGGTCTCAATCTCGCGCTGACCGTCGTTCCTCTCGCGCTGGTGTGTTTTGGCTGGCCCGCCGGCGGCCGCGCGGGCGGCCTGGGCCCGGCCCGCACCGCGGCCTTTCTGCTGTGCCTGGCGGTCTGGCCACAGCGCCACTACGAAGTTATTTTTTCCGACAACCTGGCGCTTGCGTGCGGACTGGTCGGCGGCCTCCTGCTGGTGCGCGCCCGCAGTCCGTCGGGCTACTGGCTCGCCGCCCTCGCGGCGTGTGCCGCGGTCGGCAGCAAGCAGATCGCCGTGGGCATTCCGCTCGCGCAAATTCTGTGGGTGGGCCTGACCGCCGGATGGCGCGCGGGGGGATGGCACGCCCTGCGGTGCGTGGTTGTCGGCGGGGTGTTGCTGGGATTGGCCGTGGCGGTTTTCGGCGGGGCGGGTCTTTGGTACACGTTGATCGAGCTGCCCGCGGGCCGTCCTTGGGAGGTGTCCCTTGACCGACTGATCCCGATGGCGTCGGAATTCGCGTGGCAAATCGTCGGGCCGCTGGTGGCCATGGCCGTGGCCCGGCGGGCGTTTGTCCGCCCCGCGCTGCTCCTGCCCGCCCTGGCCTGGGCCTGTTCCCTGCCCTTCGGCGTCATGGCGCTGCTCAAGACCGGCGGCTGGCTGAACTCATTGCATTGCCTCGCCCTCTGGCTGCCACCGATCGTGACCAGCCTGCTCACCACCCGATTTACCGCCCGCGTCGATCGCTGGGTCTGCCTGGGGCCGGCTCTCGCCGTCGCCCTGATCGTCGGCGACCGGGTGCTCCAGGCCCCGCGATTGTTCATGCGGCCGGCGGTCGCAAGTTACGACGAGGCGGAGCAATTCGCCGCGCAATTCCGCGGCCGCATCTGGTTTCCGTTCCACCCACTTGTGACCCTGTATGGTGAAAAACGATACTATCACGACGAAGATGGCCTGTACGTCCGCCAGTTGTCCCGCCAGGCCGTTGGACCGGAGCAGGCCGCCGCGCATCTGCCGCCAACGCTCCGGGTGATCGCGCTGCACAACCGCTGGAGCGACTGGGGCATCGCGCGGAGCCTGCTGCCCCCAAACCCGCCCCGCACCGTGATCGGTTACTGGACCCTCTGGCACGTCGTTGCCGAAACTCCCCCTCGCCGATGAGAGTTTTATCCAGCTGGAAAGCCGTTCTCGCCGTGACGGCCCTGCTCGCGCTGCACCTGGCCCTCGGCCTGTGGTCGGCGGCGCGGCAGAGCGTGACGGTCGACGAGATCTACCATCTCACCGGCGGCTACTGCTTCAACCGGCTCGGCGATTACCGCATCCACTCCGACAACGGCGTCCTGCCGCAGCGCCTGCACGCGCTGCCCGCGTTGCTCGCCGGCGCCAAGCCGCCACCGCTGGAAGGGAACGCGGCTTGGCGCGGCGCCGACGTCACCGTCGTGTGCTACCAGTTCTTCTATGAATGTGGTAACGACCACTGGCCGCTGCTCATGGCGGCCCGCGCGGTGAACGCCCTCTTCGGCGTCGGCGTCTGCCTGCTGGTCTTCGGCTGGGCGCGGCGCCTCGGCGGAGCGCTCGCCGGGTGGGTCGCCCTCGCGCTGGCCACCCTCTCGCCCACCCTCCTCGCGCACGCCCCGCTCGCGACCACGGATGTGGCCGCGGCCTTTTTCCTCACGGCCAGCGCGGGTGCGTTTTGGGCGCACCTGCGGGCGGGCACCTGGCCGGTCACGCTGGGAAGCGCCGTCGTGTTCGGACTCGCCTGCGTAACCAAATTTTCCGCCGTGCTCCTGGTCCCGATCTTTCTGGCCCTGGCGGGCGGGCACCTCGGGCTCGCTCCGGCGGGCGCGCGGCGGATCGGGCGCGTCGCCCTCGGGCTGGGCGCCCACGCGGTTGTCGCGTGGTTGATCATCTGGGCGTGTTTTGGTTTTCGCTACGCCGCCTTCGCGCCAGGCCTGCCGCCCGTGGAAAACTTCGCCGCGACCTGGAACTGGTTGCTCGACCGCGCCGGCTGGCAGGGCGGGGTATTGCGCCAGATGCGCGACCTCCACCTGCTGCCGGAGGCCTTCCTCTACGGCTACACCGGCACCTTTCTCGGCTCCCTCGAACGGGCCGCCTACCTCGCCGGTGAATTCAGCAACACGGGCTGGCGTTCCTTTTTTCCCCTCACCTTCCTCTGGAAATCCACGCCCGCCGAACTGGCCGGCGTCGCCCTCGGGATCGTGATTGCCGCCACGCGAATCCGCAAGTTGCGGCCGTGGCTCGTGCGTCTCTCGCCCTTGCTCGCGCTGGTGGCGGTGTACGGCGTGGTCGCGATCAAGAGCCACCTCAACATCGGTCATCGCCACCTGCTGCCGTTGTATCCGGCGCTCTTCATCGCCACCGGCGTGGCGGTCGCACAAGGGGCGACACACCGCTGGCGGATCACGCTGGCCGCGACATTCGCCGGACTCCAGGCCCTTGCGGCGTTCGCGGTTTTTCCGCATTTCCTCGCCTACTTCAACGTGCTCGCCGGCGGACCCGCGCACGGCTGGCAACTGCTCGTCGACAGCTCGCTCGACTGGGGGCAGGATCTCGCCGGGCTGAAGCGCTGGCTCGCCTCCCACCACCCCGGTCCCGCCGCCCCGCCCGTTTACCTCTCCTACTTCGGATCCGGCGAGCCCTCCTATTACGACCTGCCCGTGCGGCGGCTGCCATTCGTCAACGGCTTCAAACAGGCCGCCCCCTATGTCCGCCTCGAGGCCGGCGTCTACTGCGTAAGCGCGACCACCCTCGTGCAGGTCTACAGCCCGGTCCGCGGGCCTTGGACGCTCGAGTTTGAGCGGGAGTTCCAGCAACTGCGCAGCCTGGAACCCTGGTTTGCGGAGTATGCGACAAATCCGGCCCGCCGGGCGGAACTCGAACGCGAGGCACCCGCCGCTCAATGGCGGCGCTCGTGGGCGCGGCACGATCTGCTGCGCTTCGCCCGGCTCTGCCACTTCCTGCGCGTCCGACCACCCGACGCCCGGATCGGGCACTCGATCTTGATCTACCGCCTCAACGCCGCCGAAATCGCCGCAGCCACGGCCGGATCGTTCACCGAGTGGAGTTCCGTCGTCAAACGCAGCGTCGGGCCCGCGCCCCGCTGAGCGCCGCGCCCGCCACCCCACGAACGCATTGTTTTGGCCCGCCAAGTTGTCCATCGTAAGCCTCGTGGTCCGATCCGCCCATCGGCCGTCCGCGGCCTTCCTCACCACCCTCGCCCTCGCGGGGCTCCTCGCGCTGCACGCCGGACTCGCCCTGCGTTCGACGATGCAGCGGAGCCTGACCGTCGATGAAATCTTCCACGTCACGGGCGGGTATTTTTTCAACACGCTGGGCGACTACCGGATTCACCCCGAAAACGGCGTGCTGCCGCAGCGCCTGCACGGGCTGCCCGCGTGGATCTCGGGGGCCAAGCCACCCGCGCTCGCTGATAATCCGTACTGGCGGACTTCCGATCTCCACGTCATCAGCCACCAGTTTTTCTACGAGAGTGGCAACGATCACTGGCCGTTCCTGCTCGGGGCGCGCACGCTGAACCTCGGGTTCAGTCTCGGCCTCGGCCTGCTCGTCTTCGTCTGGGCGCGGCGGCTGGGCGGCAACCACGCCGGACTGGTCGCGCTCGGCCTGACGGTTCTCTCCCCGACGCTCCTGGCCCACGCTCCGCTCGCGACGACCGACGTCGCGGCCACGCTGCTCCTCACGGCGAGCGTCGGCGCATTCTGGACGCAGCTGCGAACGGGAAACCGGTGGTGGATGCTGCTCAGCGCCGTGGTCTTCGGGTTGACGTGCGTCTCCAAATTTTCCGCCGTGCTGCTGCTGCCGGTCTTCGTGCTCCTGGCGTTCCTGCACCTTGCCACCACGCCGCGGGCGGAACGCAGCATCGGCGCCGTCGCGCAGGGTCTGGCCCTGCACGGCGCCGCCGCGGTCTTCATCATCTGGGCGAGCTACGGCTTTCGCCACAGCGCCTTCGCCCCCGGCGCGCCTCCCGGTGACCATCTCATCGTCACGTGGGACTGGATGGCGGAACGCGCGGGCTGGCAGGGCGCCGTTGTCCGCTGGATCAACACACACCACCTGTTGCCCGAGCCCTTCCTCTTCGGCTACCTGCACACCTATGTTTCGTCGCTGTCCCGCGCCGCCTTTCTCGCGGGAGACTACAGCGTCACGGGCTGGCGCTCGTTCTTCCCGCTGGCGTTCTGGTGGAAGTCGACCCCGGTGGAACTCGCGGCGGTCGGCCTGTGCGTGATCACGGCGGCCTTGCGCTGGAACCGCCTCGGCGCCTGGGCGCTGCGGCTGGCGCCACTCCTCGTGCTCTGCGGCGTCTACGGCCTCGCCGCCGTCACCAGCCACCTGAACATCGGACACCGCCACCTGCTGCCGATCTATCCCGCCATCTTCATCGCGGCCGGCGTCGCCCTCGCCCGCTGGCGGGTCTCATCCCGCGCGCGTCTCGCCGTGGGCGCCGCCGCCGTCGGCCTGCAACTCACGACGGCCGCCGCGATTTTCCCCCACTACCTGGCCTATTTCAACCTCTTCGCCGGCGGCCCGGCCAACGGTCACCGTCTCCTCGTCGACAGTTCGCTCGACTGGGGCCAGGATCTGTCGCGCGTAAAACCGTGGCTCGACGCCCACAACCCCGGCCCCGACGCCCGGCCGGTTTTCCTCTTCTACTTCGGCTCCGCTCATCCCGGCTACTACCACATCCCGGCGCAACGGCTGCCCCTGGCCGACGGCCTGAAGGCCGCCGTGCCGTTCGTGCGGCTCGCCGGCGGGATCTACGTCGTCAGCGCCACCCATCTCGCCAACCCCTACAGCCCGTATCACGGGCCGTGGACCTCGTCTTTGGAAAATGAATACCAGGAGATCCGCGCCCTCGAGCCCGTCTTCGACGACTACCACCGGGACCCCGACCGGCGCGCGCAGCTGCAACGCGAGGCCCCGGCGGAGAAGTGGCGGCAGGGCTGGACCCGCTACGACGCGCTGCGCTTTGCGCGGCTCTCGCACTACCTGCGCGTCCGCGGCCCCGACGCCCACCTCGGCCATTCCATTTTGATCTATCAGCTCGACGCGCGGGAAGTCGCCGCGGCCACCGCCGGTTCGCTGGCCGACTGGCGCCGTCTGATCGAGCAGGCCGCCGCCCGGAAACCGTGATGCGCGCCGTCCGTCCAGGATCCCCCGGTTTTCTCGTCGCGCTCGCCGCGCTGATCGCCCTGGGCCATGCGCTCCTCGCCCTCACGGCGGCGGCGTCGAAGTCGATGACCGCCGATGAAATCGCGCACCTCACCGCGGGCCACGCCTACAACTCGCGCGGCGATTTCCGTCTGCAGCCCGAGAATGGCAATCTGCCGCAACGCTGGGCCGCCCTGCCGCTCACGCTGCTCGGCGCGCCCCTGCCGGCAATGGCTTCGCCCGCCTGGCCCCGGGCCGACGTCTGGAACTACGGTCATGAATTCTTTTATCGCGGGGCCCTCTCCGCCGATGCCGCGCTCTTCGTCGGACGGGCGATGATCGCCCTGTTCAGCGCCGCCACCGGGTTGCTGATTTTTCTCTGGTCGCGGGCGCTCTTCGGCTGGCGCGGCGCCTTCCTGTCTCTCGCGTTGTTTTTTTTCTGCCCGACTTTTCTCGCCCACGGGGCCCTCGCGACCTCCGACGTCGTGATGACTTTCTTCTTCCTCGCCGCGGTCGGCGCCTGGTGGCGCCACCTCGGGCAGCCGGGGCCGGCGGGGGCCGCCCTGAGCGCGATGGTGTTTGCGCTGGCCTGGGTGGCGAAGTTCTCCGCTGTCCTGCTCGTCCCGATGTTTGCCCTCTGCGCCGCCGGGTGGTTGGCCGGGCGCATTCCCCACGAGGGTTGGCGCCGGCCGGGGTTTCGCCTGCTGCGTTCGACCGCGCTTCATTTCGCGGCGGCCTGGGCGATCATCTGGCTGTTCTACGGTTTTCGTTTCAGTGCCTTCGCGCCCGATCTGACGGCGTCCGCCGGCTTTTATCGCGGCGACTGGAACTGGGTCGTCGATGACCTCGGTTGGATCAAACCCTTCATCGTCGCCTTGCGCGACGGGCACGCGTTGCCCGAGGCCTTTCTCTACGGCTTCACCTTTGTCGTGCAATTTGCCCGGGAGCGCGCGGCTTTTCTCAACGGCGAGTACGGCACGACCGGCTGGGTGCACTTCTTCCCGTTTGCGTTTCTCGTCAAGACCACCCTGCCCTGCCTGATCGTCTGCGCGGCCGGGGTGTCGGCCGCGTCGCTCCGTCTGCGCCACCTCGCGCGGCAGGGCCCCGCCGGCCCGGTGCTCGCGCGACTGCGACCCCTCACTCCACTCGCGGCTCTTTTCGCGGTCTATTGGGCCACCTCGCTGCTGTCGCACCTCAACATCGGGCACCGGCACATCCTCCCCACCTACCCGGTGCTCTTCATCGCCGCCGGCTGGCTCGGGCGCTGGCTGGATCGCCGCCGGCCGTTCGTGTGCGCCGGCGTGGCCGGTCTGCTCGTCTGGCACGCCGCCGAATCCTGGCGCGCCCGCCCGCACTATCTCGCCTACTTCAACCAGGTTGTGGGTGGCTCGGCGAACGGCTGGCGCCACTTGGTGGACAGCTCGCTCGACTGGGGCCAGGATCTGCCGGGGCTAAAGGCATGGCTCGACGCCCACGCGCGGGGCGAAAGGGTTTTTCTTTCCTATTTCGGCACGGGTGATCCCCGATACGAGGGCATCATCGCGACGGCGCTGCCGACGCTCCCCGTGACCGGAGAACCACCGGCGTGGCAGGCGCTCGCGCCCGGCGTCTACGCGATCAGCGCGACGATGCTGCAGCACGCATACAGCGATTTTCGCGGCACCTGGACATTGGAGAATGAAAAGGAATTTCAGCGGCTCCGCACGCTCGAGCCCGTGCTGCTCGCCTACCAAAACGATCCCGCCCAGCGCACCGCGTTGCGGCGCGACGTGCCGGCGCAGAACTGGACGACCGGCTGGAAGCGTTACGAAGGCCTGCGCTTCGCGCGACTCTGCCATTATCTGCGCGTGCGCCGCGCCGATGCCGCCATCGGGCACTCGATTCTGATTTTCCGCCTCAACGCCGCCGAACTCGCCGCCGCCACCGGCGGTTCCGCCCGGGAATGGCACGCGGCGATCGCCCGCGCCCTCGCAGGCGAATCCCTCAGTCGTCCGCCTTAGCCGCCGCCGGCTCGACGTCCACCGCGACCAGACGGCTGATCCGAATCCAGCGCATGCCAAAACGTTTTCGCTCGAGGGGCTCGAGCTTGAACTCCGGCGGCAGCACGTCGTCGGGGTCGATCCCCGCATCACCCTCCGCGGTGGTGGGTCGCAGCACTTGCGCCACCAGCACCGTGCGAAACGTGCCTTCCCGCAGGTGCCACGCGATCTGCGCGGCGCGCGTCCGTGCAACGGGCGTCAGGACCGCCGACACCCGGTGCAGGAGATACGGCATCGTGGCCCGGGTCGTGATTATGAGTACCGGGCCGGGCTGGCGCAGCGCCTGGGCGACTTCCCAATCGGTTTCCCGCGCCACCATGTTTTGCGAGGTGTACAGGCGGCGCGCATACGCCCGGTCGCCAAACGCGAGCAGCCAGACCCCGAGCCCGAAAAAGGCAACGCGCGTCGCCGGGATCCGCCGCGCGTCGAGGCGGCTCACCAGCCAGCCGGCCACCAGCGCGAGCAGCAGGCACGACGGCAGGGCGAAGCGCGCCGTGATGGGTTCGTCGAAGCGGCTCCAATAATAAAACATCAACAGGCCGAGGTTGGTCGCGATGCCGGCCCCCATCAGCATGACCACCGCCACCGCCGGGGAGATCGTCCCGGGCGCCCGGCGCAGGCGGGCGATCAAAACCCCACCCGCCCCCGCGAGCCCGGCGAGCCCAAGCAGGGTCAGCCAGAGCGAGTTCGGCTGGCCCGGCGAAATCGCGAAAAAGAAGTCCCGCGCCCCCTCCAGGTTGCCCGCCACATACTGCCAGCCAAACCGGCTCGTGTCGCCCTCGCGCAATTGCCAGAGCGCGGGTTTCGCATCCACAATCCGGCTATGCCAGGCGTACGGCACCAACAGCAGCGGTGCCACGATCGCCGGCCACGGCAGCAGCGCCCGCCCGCCCCGCCACCATCCGATCAGGATGATCCCCGCCACGGGCGCGACAAACAACACGGACTCGTAGCGGCTCTGCGCCAGCAGCACCGTCGCGAGCACCAGCAGCGCCAGCCGGTCCGCGTCCGGCGCACGCAGGAAAAGGACGCCCGCCGCCAGCACGACGGCGATCATCGTGAGATTGTGCAGCTCCATGCTGGCCCCCGTGGTGTTCTGGCCCACCAGCGGGAGTGTCGCCAACAAGCCCATCGCCAGCAGCGCCGGCCCACGTCGACCCGTCAGGGCCCGGACCAGCCAGTACACCAGCCCGAGGAGCACGCCGGTCAGCGCGACGTTGAGCGCATACGCGTTCTCCAGACGAAAACCGGTCAGATCGTGCGCCAGTGAAATCAGAAACGTGAAAAAATACGGCCGCTTGTCGAGAAAGGCGTCAATCGCCAGCCAGGTGCCCTGGATGTCATACGCCCGCACCGGCGCGCCGACCTCCTTCGTCAGATGCATGTGCCACGCCGTGCCCTGGAGGACGTATTCGTCGAACAGCACCTTGTGCTGAAACGTATCGGACCAGACCGTGAACAGCGTGCCCGCCACCAGGGCCAGCGCCACCCCGCCGCGCCCCCGCCACCAGCCGGCCCAGACCTCCCGCCGGGCCGCCGCCACGCGACCGGCGAAAAAAGCAAACGCCGCGAACACGCCGAGCAGGTAGTAGTAGCCTCCGGCGACGATCAGTTTTTCCGCCACCGGCGGCGCCACCAAGACGAAACCGGCGGCGCCCGCCAGCAGGCCGCTCACCAGAAAAAGGAGGGCCCGCCGGCGGTCCGACGCCTCGCGAAACAGCAGGAGAAAACGGGCGGCGACGGCGTGCACGGCGACGACGGCGGCCCGCTCAGGGCAGCTGCTTCATGTAGTTCTCCAGGAATTGCTGCCTCGCCTTGTCGATTTCCGCCCGCGATTTTGGCACGGTCGCCGTCAGCGGATCTGGCGTCGTGAGAAGTTCGTCGCCCGTGCGGATTTCCTGCACCCGGCTGATCCGCGAAAGCGTGAGCAGCTGCAGCCGGCGCTCGGCGACCGGTTCGAGCACAAACGCCGGCCCGAGATCATCTCCGTCGCGCAGCGTCAGGCGGCTCGTCTCGGGATCGACGTTGAAGCGCTGGAACACGAACACGTCGGAAAACGTGCGGTTGCGCATGTGAAACGCGATGTCCACCCGGCGCTTCACCGCCACCACCGTCGGCGTGGCGGACACCAGGTGGGTGATCCACAACGTCGCATCGTTGTCGATCATCAGGTAGTCGGGGCGCGGCTGCGCAGCCATGAATTCGCGGCGCCACGCGGTTTCCCGGCCGGGAATGTACTCCTGGCTGTACGCGTGCGCCGCCATCGAAGGCACGCTTCGGGCGATCAGGCCGACGCACGCCGCTCCCAGCAGCAGTCGCACGATCACCGGTTTCGCGAACGCCGGCAGCACCGCCAGCACCGCCACCACCAGGCCGAGGTGCGTCGGCAGGCTGAGACGGCGGATCACGGCATCGTCGAACTTGCCCCAGAAATAACACATCATCAGCCCAAACTGCAGGGCGAACCCGAGGCTGAAGAGCGTGACCGTGAGATTCACCGGCGACTCCCCGCCGAGCGTCTTGAGCCGCTTCAGCACGAGCAGCAGGAAGAAGGGCACCGCGATGCAACCGAGGACGGACAGCACGATCGAGTTGGGTTGGTCGGACGCGCGGCCAAAGAAGAAACTCAGGGCGTGACTCAGGTTTTCCGGGACATAGGAAATCGAAAACGGCTTCGTGTACCCCGGCTTGCTGAACATCTCCCATGCCGACGCCCGCAGATCAAAAATCCGGTGCTGCAGCGGATAGGGGACCATCAACAGCGGCGCGAAGATGATGGGCCACGCCAGCACGGCCCGCCCTTCCCGCCACCAGATCCACAGCACGACCAGCACGACCGGCAGGAGGTAGATCACCGACTCATAACGCACCTGCGCCAGGAGCAGACCCGAAAAGCAAAACGCCGTGAGGGCCGGCCCATCCCGTTTTTCAACCGCTCGCACGCCCAGCAGCATCGTCGCCATGATCATCACAAGATTCAGCAACTCGAAACCTCCCCCCGTGGCGTTGTGGGCCAGCAACGGCAGTCCCGCCAGGAGCGCCACCGCCAGCCACCCGGCCACCCGCCCGGCCAGCAAGCGACCGATCGCGCACGCGAGGCCGAGCAGCACAAAGGTCAGACCGGCGTTCAACGCGAACGCATTCGCCGGCCGGTAGCCCGTGATGTCGTGCACCAGCGAGGTGAGAAAAGGGAAGAACAGCGGCCGCTTGTCGACGATGCCCTCGACGATCATGAATGCTCCCTGGATATCGTTGCCGCGCAGCGGAGTCAGCACGGTCTTGTCGAGATGCATGCTCATCGACGTGCCCAGCAGCATCAATTCGTCCATGACGATCTTGAACCCGAACGACTCGTGCACGAGCAGGATCACCCCACCCGCCGCCACCACCGCCACCGACGCCCAGTCAAGGGTCCGCCAGGACAGCAAGCGCGCATCGGCCCCAAACGTCTGCACCAGAGCCCGGAGCCACGCGACAAACGCCAGCAGCACGCACCAATAGCCCACGTGCGAGACGAGCGCGATCGCCTGCTTGTCCGGCACCGCCAGAAACGCGAGCACCACCGCGACCAACACTGAGAGGCCCAGCGCCCCCAGGCGGCGATCGGCGATTAAGGCGGCAACAGAAAGTGAGGCCATACGTTCAAGTGACAGGCTGGAGTGCTTTCCCGAAAAAGAAAGCCGGATGAAGCTCGGTCGTCAGCCAGCCCCTCGGCTTCCACAACCGAAAATTCGCGCATCGAAACCTCGTCGGTCTCTCCACCGCCGGCGGGCGATTACGGCGCGTACGTGATCGTGCGGGCTCCGGCGATCCCGGCGATGGTCAGCGTGACTCCCTGGGTGTAAGCGGTGGGGTACGATTCGCTGGCGACCGTCCCGAGGGCACGCACATAGCTGGTCGCCCCGATGAGGCTCGACGAATTGGCAAACGTGGCCCCGGTCTCAAGAAAGTACGAATCGGCGGCAGCGGCCATCTGGCGGGCATTGTTGAGCACCGCCTTGTCCTGGGATGCCGTCCGAACTTTCTGAAATGCCGGAATCGCCATCGCAGCCAGCATGCCAATGATCACCACGACAATCATGATTTCAACCAAGGTGAATCCCCGGGTTGATCTGGGTTGTTTTTTCATTGCGACGTTTGGGTGGAGGGTTTCCCGGCTGGAAAACCCTGCAACTGAAATGACCGACTTGCGATACCAAAGAAGGTAAACGAATTGGGAATCCGCCGGCGCCTCGCCGGCTGAACCCGCGAAACGGCCGATCGGATCAAAAAAAAGCCGCCCGCTGATAACACGGGCGGCAGCAATAAGACTGGCTTGAGGTCGTTGGAATTACGGGGCGTACGTAATCGTACGGGCGCTGGCGATCGCCGCGATGGTGATCGTGATGCCCTGGGTGTAAGCGGAGGGATAGGTTTCGCTCGCAACCGTGTTCAAGGCCTTCACGTAGCTCGTCGGCCCGATGAGGGAGCTCGAATTGGCGAACGTGGCCCCGTTTTCCAGGTAGTACTGGTCAGCGGCGGCCGCCATCTGGCGGGCATTGTTCAAGACGGCCTTGTCCTGCGAAGCGACGCGGACCTTCTGGAACGCCGGAATCGCCATCGCGGCCAGAAGGCCGATGATGACGACGACGATCATGATTTCAACGAGGGTGAAGCCCTTGCGGGATTGGTTTTGTTTCATGGTATACCTATGATTTCTGTCTGATTATGATGTATTATATACGCTCAAACGTGAGCAGTAACGAGAAACATTGGCGATTCCCGGCCGCGGATCAACCTCCAAGATCCGACTCAGGATAGGCAGAAACACCACCTTCATGATGGGTAAGGCCCGCAGGTCAATCCCCGGCCCACCCACGTCTCACTTGCGCGGCCGACCGGCCTTGGGGCGTTTGTTCACCACACGACGCGCAACCTTCTTCGGCGCCTTGACCACGGCCTCGCGGAAGATCGTCTTGAGGGAAATCTCCGTCGCATCGCGCCAGAGCCGCTCCAGCCCATACCGCTCACGCGTCTCCGCCAAGAACAGGTGGATCATGACATCAAACGCGTCGACCACCATCCAACCGCTGTCCTGGGCGCGCTCAATCCCGACCAGGTGCACCTTTGCCGCATCCAGTGTTTTTTCCAATTCAACCCGCAGGGCGCGCAAGTGCGGATCCGAGGTCGCCGTCGCCAGGATGAGAAAGTCCGTGATTGACGACTGGGCGGAGACATCCAGCACCGTCAGGGCGCCGGCTTTTTTGTCGTCGAGCGCGCGACAGCAGCTCCTGACCAAGTCGAACGCCGGGGAGGTCTTTGATTTCATGCCATGTCGCGATACAGGCCCTGTTGCCGGATGTAAACAATGGCCTTGTGCGGGACGAAATAATCCAACGACAGGCTTCGGCGCGTGCGCTCCCGCAGTTCCGTCGAGCTGATCGCGAGCAGATGCCCGTCGCACCGGTGCAGCTTCAGCCCGGGAATCTGCTGCGCCGCCTTCACGGGAAAGCCGGGACGCTCGAGAAAGATGAACTCGACCAGTTGCGCGAGCGCTTCGATTTCCAGCCACAAATGCAATTTTGGCAGCTGGTCGCCACCAATGATCCAGTACAACTCGTCCTTGGGGTACAGCGCGCGAAAGTGCCGCGCCGAATCGATCGTGTAACTGACGCCACCCCGGCGCAGCTCCACGTCGGAAATCTCGAAACGCTTGTCCCACTCGACGGCCGCCCGGAGCATCGCGAGCCGATCCTCGGAGGAGGATTGCACGTCGGTGGGCTTGAGCGGCGCCTGGGCGGCCGGCACCAGCACCAACCGGTCGAGGTGGTGCTGTTCGAACGCATCCTGCGCCGCCAGCAAGTGGCCGAAATGAACGGGATCAAAACTCCCGCCAAGAAATCCGATTTTCACCCGGCGCACCGTGGGCATGCGCGCCAACCCGGGCAAGGCTCTTCTGCTCCGACCTCCGACTTCTGCCATCCTGCCTCCGGCAACCGGCTTCTGGCCTCTGGCCCTCCGGTTTGGCTGGAATCCGCCCCGCCTCTGCCCTTTCCTGTCTGCGTTGATCGCCCGGGTGGTGGAATGGTAGACACTAGGGACTTAAAATCCCTTGGCCGCAAGGCCGTGCGGGTTCGAGCCCCGCCCCGGGCACTCCTCCACAAGAGTTACGCTCCTTGCTGTCGTGCATCGGCTTGCAAGTGCGTATTCAAAGTTCACCGACTGCCAATCAAATTGGCCTTGTACGTCAAGCGAACGGGTATCTCACACTTTTCTCACACAATTGCGGCCCTCTGTCGAAAGGCACCGATACGCAAATTTCGCGCGAAAATGACGGGCCAAACTCCTTTTTTTCGCTCTTCGCTGGTTTTTTCGGACCCGGCGGACGGTTGCAAAACCGAACAGCGCCCAGAATTTCTGGTGCCCCAATTCCTCGGCCGCTCGAAATGCCGGACGATAATCTCGACGCGCTCTGATTCTGTCACCTGCAGCTTCCCACAGGCCAATAGTGATACTTGATCCAGTCACGTTGAACGGCACCGTCCCACGGACGAGATTTGCTGCCGTGGAAATTGCAGCATTTACGTTATTTGTGACGTGGTAGATCGGCTTGTCGTTTTCAAAGTACTGGAGTTCAAAACGCCTCCCACTGGAATTCACGCCCTGCGTCGGAATTCCCATTCTGACAGCCCGTGCCCAAGCGTCTCTCTTCCGAGCATCCTCAATTTGCTTTAGCTGCCGAACCACTTCAGCGCGCCTCTCCGGATTGTTGAGATCCAACTTCTGCGACAAAATGTCAGCTGGAGTGAGCGTGGTGTCCACAACACCTTGCGCCGTCTCTTTTTCGCTTTCTATGGTCACTCCGTTCCGGAGATCTGCGCCTACCCGACGCTGATTTGAAACTGGCGACTGTTGCGAGGAAGCATCAGTTCCCGACCGAATGGAATTTTCCTTTTGCGAATCTGCCGCTGTGCGATCTGGAGCTCCAGATGGCGGCCGTGACAAGGATTCATGCTCCGCGTAAGCTCCTTGGGCCGACGACCGACGCTCCTCCGACGCACCTGATTTTTCGTCTTCCAACAAAAATCGCCACTGAGCGATTGCGAACATGATGAGAAGAGCCAATACACCGAACACCCGCCGTTTCCACGTAGGACGAGAAACGGACTCTTGTGGTGCGGCACTCATGGAAGAATCACATCCTCAACCGCGGGGCTTCGAGCATCGGTTGCTATGGCGCGCGCGCATCCGTTTTGGAGCTACGTCAAGGAGCACCGAGTGTCCTGCAGGAACCATGGGCGAATCATGTTCTCAATCACCGCCACCATCTGCGCACCGTTTGGTCAACGTACTGCGGAAATTGCGGAAGCAACGTTTCGTTTCGTCCTACCCACGCCTTCGCAAGACACACGGCGTTGGTCTTACAGTTTCGAGCGTAGTACCTTCCTCACGGCCCCGGCACAAATCCGTCCGCTGTGCCGGACAAGCCCATCAACGTGAGAGCGAGGGAATCACTTCGAATCGGCGCGCCGTCATCAACCGCCTGGGATGGGCGAAAAAAAGCGCCCGTTTGACCGGGCGCTTGAGCGCGCTGCTCAGTTGCGCGAGGGGCGACTCGCGCCGCCCTCCGCTCCGCGCAGCTGGACTGGAGCAGGCGTCAGGGTAGTGAGTTTGCCGCCGCTGCGCAGCAGTACGGTGGAGGTGGCCTGAGTGGAGGTCGGATTAGCCGGATAGCGCACCACGACCGAGAACTCGGCGCGGCGCTCAGGAACCGCGGTATAGGCAAACTCCAGCGGGCCGGTGCTGCCCGCCTCCGGGACGATGGCCGGGACGTTTCGGCCACTGACCAACACCAGCGACCAATCCCCCGGCAAGACCATCGTCCAGCCGAGGGCACCGGGTTCGCCCTCGTATTCCGCGGTGGCGCGCAGAACGAGAGTGCCACCCGACTGGGCGAGCACCGGGGTGTCGGAGGTGAGCGAGGCGTTCTGTCCCAAGGCTGACGAAGCCGCGAACGCCGCGACGGAGGCAATCAGGAATCGGAGAGTTTTCATGGTGAAGAGTGAAAGCTGCAGGGAGGTTTTTTGGTCATGCGTCGAAATCGCTCGCGCGGCGATCGAGGTTTGCGCTCACGGCACCTCGTAAACCTCAATCAGGGCCACCCCGGTCGTGGCACCCACCCCGGATACTTGAGCGGTGTAGGGCCCAGGGGCCAGGTTGATGAGGATCGCCGAATCGGCGGTATTCGCCGGCAAGGCGAAGGCCCCGACCAGCGTCGCTGCCGCCTGAATCGCAGCCGCATCGGCGGAGGTCGACAGACCGGCGTTTTGCGCCAGCACCGTCGCGCCCGAGGCCACGTTCAGTTGCGGCCGGGCGAGCACGCCGGTGACGCCAAACTGCGTCAGCCCGGGGCCAATTCCACGGACCAGGACTCGCTTTGGCGCTGTGCCGGTAACGTAGAAACCGGCAATCAGGGTATTGTCACCCGTGCCGGCTGTCGCCCGCGTGGCGATATTGACGACCCGCTGGGCCGCGGGAATCGCACCCACCGTGGCATCGTACACTTCGACCAAGGCAACACCGCTGGCCCCACCCTGGCCAGTGACCACGGCACTGTAATTGCCCGGCGTTAGACTGAGAACGAGCGCGGCGTCGCGGCTGCTGGCCGGTAACGCAAAGGCGCCCACCCGGGCCGCGACCGCCGCAACCTCGGTGGGGTTGTTCGCCGCCGCACCCCAATCTGCGCCCACCGCGACCGAGGTTGCACCCCGGAAGACTTCGAGGCGCACGGCACTCAAGGAGCCGGAAACCCCCAGGGTCGCGAGCGTCGGGCCGATGCCGCGAACCAGCACGGGCTTCGGCGCGGTACCCGTCACCACAAAGCCGGCGATGAGGGTATCGGTGGCCGTACCCGTCAAGCTGCGGGTCGAAATATTGATCAGCTTTTCGTTCCGACTGTCGACTGATCCGGCAAAGGTCGTCGTGCCGGCGGTAACGATGATACCACTGCTGGCAACCGTACCCGCCACCCGGACATTGGCGGAAGTCGTCGCGGCCAAGGTCCCCGCGGCACTGACGGTGCCACGGCCGCCATCGACGGCAGTGCCGCTGATGGTTACGACCACGGCTTCACCGGCCGGTCCGACCAACGCCAGACTCTGCGCCGAACTTCCGGCCGCACCCGCTTGGTAGAACCCGGCCACCGCTGAGGTGGACCCGGTCGAAGCAGCGGCGGGGGCATTAAAGGTGAGGTTCAAGGTCGGAACCGAACCGGAAAGCGTACCATCGGCCGCAATGGCGCCAGTGATGGTGATGTCACCTTCGGCCGCCGCGACGGCCGGCTGCGACGCGGGAGCTTCCGCCGCCCCGGCGCGCTGCGTGACCGAGAACCGGCCATTGGCGTCGACCACGACCTCGCGGCTGAGCAGGGCCACCCGCGGAGTGCCGGCAAAACCGAGGAAGACACCCGTACGATCCGAGCGAACGAGGAGACCAAAGGATCCGGCATTACCCGAGAACGAACCGAAGTAGGTCCCCGCAATCCCGGAGGTCACAGTCAGGGCGGCAGCATTGGACGTCGCGCTGCCCGCACTGTTCGTCACCACCACCGAGTAACTCCCCGCCTGGGCGGCAGTGATCCCGCTGAGCGACAAGGTGGAATTCGTGGCGCCGGTGATGGCCGTCCCGTCTTTGCGCCACTGATACGTAAGCGGAGCGGTGCCGGCGGCAACGACCGTCAAGGTCGCGTTACCCCCTGCCGCTACGCTGGCCGCAGCGGGTTGGGTCGTGATGGTGGGAGCAACGGCCGTGGCGACCGTGAGGGTCGCGGTCGAGCTGGTTACCGCGCCCGCGGTGTTGGAAATATAGACGGTATAACTTCCAGCGTCCGCCGCTCCGGCGCGCGGCAGGGAATAGGTGGCTGACTGGGCGCCAACGATTAGCGTTCCGTTCTTGCTCCACTGGAAATTCAGGGCCGTGCCGGTGGCAGAGACGCTAAAGACCACTTCGGCGCCCTCCACCACCGACTGACTCTGCGGCTGCGCCGCAATCACCGGAGGCGAGCCGCCGCCGCCAACTGCTCCAGAGCCTCCGCTCCCGCCGGTGCTACCGCCACTACCTCCGCTTCCGCCACCGCCGCCACTCGCGGCGGCACCAATCGTGATTACGAGGGTGACAGACGGGCCGGTCCCCGTGGCATTATTGGCGCTGAGGGTGACAGAGGTAACACCCGCGAGCGTCGGCGTACCCGAAATGAGGCCACTCGTCGTGTTCGCGGTCAGGCCGCCCGGCAGGGATCCGACATTAAAGCTGGTCAGAGTGTTGCTGCCGGTAATCGAATAACTGAAAGAGGCACCGACTGTGCCAGAGGCGGTCGTGGCACTGGAAACGACGGAGACACTGCCGACGGTAAGCGTCAGCGTAAACGACGCGCTGGAGCCGGCGGCATTCGTGGCCACGAGGGTAACGGTATTCACGCCGGGCACACTAGCCGTGCCAGAAATGAGCCCGGAAGTGGTATTCAGGGAAAGTCCCAGCGGCAATCCAGATGCCGAATACGACGTGGGCGAGTTGCTGGCGGTGATCTGGTAGCTGAACGCCGAACTTGTACTGACGGGGGCGGTCGTCGCACTGGAGATCACAGGCGCGGCGGCAGCGGGGGCGACCGTGATGGTGAGCGTCGCACTCGCTCCAGTACCGGAGGCGCTATTGGCGCTCAAGGAAACCGAGTAGGTTCCGGAAGCGGTCGGAGTGCCTGATATCGTCGGCGCCGTCGTGGTGCCGCCCAGAGCCAGTCCGGCGGGAAGCGCTCCCACGTTGAAACTCGTCACCGCCGCAGCCCCGCTTGGCACGGTGGCGGTAATCGAATAGGCAGTGATCGCACTTCCGACGGTGCCGGACAGCGTCGCGGCACTGCTAATCGTCGGCGTACCCGCCGCAGGGTTGATCGTAACCGAGATATTGGCGGTATTAACCTGCCCCGACGAGTTAGTGATCGAAACCGTACCTGTGGTGGTGCCCGCGGTGGTCGGCGTGCCCGTGATCAGGCCGGAGGTCGAATTGATCGCGAGGCCGGCCGGCAGGCCGGACGCACTGTAGGTTACCGGTGGCGTGGCCGTCGACGTGACTTGGTACGAATACGCGGTGCCGACCTGGCCCGTGGTTGCTGTTATGGTCTGCTGGGCGAGCGCCGAAAGCGGCGCCCACAGGAGCGCGACGATCGCGATGAACAGGGAGCGGGGCAACGAGAGGAAGCTGGATTTCATGGAAGAATTGATTCGTTCGCTTAAGAGAATCAGTTGCTGCCGGTTCCGAACGTAATGTTCGGCGCGATGGTGAAGAGCACGACGACTGGCGCGCCCACGCCGTTCGCGTTGGTGGCAAACACCGTGACCGGGAATGGACCCGATTTGGATGGTGTGCCTGAGATGTTCGCTCCGACTAATGTCAGACCGGGTGGCAGATCCGTCGCGACAAACGAGGTCGCCGCCGGACTGGCTGTAATCGTATATCCAACGAATGCCGTGCCCACCGTGCCGGCAGCCGTCCGGGAACTTGTAATCAGCGGGGTGTTCGCCGCCGGGGCAATATTGACGGTGAACATCTGTGGCCCACTCATGCCTGCGCTGTTGGCAGCGAGCAGGAAGACGATTAAGCTGCCCGGCGCCGTCGGAGTTCCAGCCAACGCGCCCGTGGAGGTATTGAGGCTCATCCACGCCGGCGCTCCGACCACTTCATAAGATGTCGGATTGCCGGTAGCGGTGATTTGATAGGCGAAAGGCACGCCGACCTGGGCGGCAACGCGGCCCGCACTCGTCACGACTGGAGCGGTCAGGGCGGGTAAAACCACGATCGCCAATTCACGCGTGGGGCCCGTGCCGGCAGCATTCGTGCCCACCAGGCTCGCTGTGGTTGTGCCCACGGCCGACGGGGTCCCCTGAATCAGGCCGGTGAACTGATTGACGCCGAGACCCGGTGGCAGGTTGACCGCGTCGAGTGACGTCGGGGAGTTTGTCGCGGTGATCTGGTAGGTAAAGTTCACCCCCACATTACCCGTCGCCATACCCGGACTGGTGATCAACGGCACATTCGCAGCGGGAGTGATCACAACCGCGAGGGGCTGCGGAATGCTCGTGCCGCCGTCGCTGGTGGCGGTGAGGCTGATGAAGAACTGGCCCGGCCGGGTGGGACTGCCCGTGATGGCTCCGGTCGAAGAATTAAACGAAAGGCCTCGCGACGTCAGCGGGTCATTGCCGCTACCGTAGTCATGGGTGTAGGCGAAGCTGGTGATTGGCCCAGGCGAAGCCACGGTTTGATAGGAGAAGGCTGCCCCAACCTGACTGGAATACGTGGCCGCGCTGGTGATGGCGGGGGCGGTGGCAGCCGGAGACACGGTGATGGTCAGCGGCGCGTCAGCCCCAAGACCTGCCGCATTGGCCGCCCGAATCCTGCCGGCAAACGTGCCAGACTGGGTTGGGGAGCCCGAAATCGCACCCGTAGTCGGGTCGACCAAAAGTCCCAGCGGTAGATCGGAGCCAACGAATGATAACGGTGATTCGCTGGCCGTGATCTGATAGGCAAACGCCGACCCGACGCGGCCGGCGGCGGACGCGGCACTGGTGATTACCGGTGTCGCCGGGGCCGGAGAGACGGTGATGGATAGAACCTTCGGGCTGCTCGTGCCGTCCGCATTGGTCGCGGTGAGCGTAACCCGGAAAGGCGTGCCGCCAGTGGCCGTGGTCGGCACTCCAGAAATAACCCCCGTGGTGGCATTGGCCGAGAGCCCCGCGGGCAGCGGAGTGGCGGCAAACGATGTCGGACTGTTCGACGCGGCAATCTGGTAATTGAAAGCCTGGCCGACCTGACCCGGGGCGGTGCTGTTGCTAATTACCACCGGGACGGTCAGCGGGGGCGCGATGATGAATATCATTTCAAGCGCCATGCCGGTGCCGTTGGCGTTGGTGCCAGCAAACATGACCCGATGTGTTCCCAAGGTACCCGCCGCGGGCGTGCCGGTAATCGTGCCAGCGGCGCCGTCGAGCACCAGACCGGCAGGCAAGGCGCTGGTTGCCGCATAGGCGGTCGCAATCGCTGGCGTGGCACCGAACGTATAAGTAAGTGCAACTCCGATTCGACCGGCAATCACCGGCGCACTGGTGATCATCGGCGATTGTGGATGCGGACTGACGGTAATCACCAGCGTGGTCGCCGGACCGGTGCCGGCCGAATTCGTCGCGGTGATCGCCACGTTGGTGGTGCCGGGGGTGGTGGGCGTACCCGCGATGGTCGGCGCGGTGGCGGTGCCCCCAATCGAAAGCCCGGCGGGGAGCGTACCAATGGTAAAGCTCGTGGCAGCGGGGTTGGAGGTGAGGTTGACCGGACCGAAGGCACTCCCGACCGTGGCAGAACGAACGTTTCCGCCCGTGATCGACACCATCGGAGCACTGGCCGCCGGATTGATGATCAAGGTGAGCTCGGCGGAGGCGGTGAGACCAGCCCGAGTAGCCGAGAGGGTGATGGGATACCGCCCCACCAGCTGGGTTGAACCTGAGATCACGCCCGTACTGGTGCTCAGCGTCAGCCCAGTGGGCAAGGTGCCCGTGGTCAGCGCATAGGTGGTGGTACCGGCGCCAAAATTAGGCGTGAACGTGAAGGCCACTCCGGCGGTACCGGAAGGATTCAGCGGCCCGACGTAGGCGGGGGCGTTGGCCGGCAGCCTGGTGTTGATCACCAGCGGCAGAGTCGCGGAACCAGTGGTATTCGTCGCGGTGATCGAAACCGTAGCGACACCAGCGACGGTCGGGGTTCCAGAAAGCACGCCCGAGGAGGAGTCGAAGTTGAGCCAGCCCGGCAAACCCGTGGCGACATAGGTTACACCCGTTGCCGGCGTCGCCGTCACAGTATACGAAAACGCCGTGCCCGCCACCGCCGCCGCTGCCGCGGGACTCGTGATTACGGGGGCTGGGGGCTGCACGACTATCGTGATCGCCTTGCTGTCGGTTCCAGTCGCGTTGGTTACCGTAAGAGTGACATTGAAGGCACCTTCGGCGGTCGGAATGCCTCCGATATTCCCGTTCGCAGTATTGAGGAGCAGACCAGCTGGCAAAGTGCTGGAGCTGAAAGTCGCTGGCGCCGAGAGCGCGTTGAGCGAGATCGGACCATACAGGAAGGCGCTGCCCCGGATCGCGACTGGCACGTTCGCAGGAGCGCCCACAATCTGCGGGGCAACCGGGTTGACCAAGAGCGTCTGGGTCACATCGGCGGCGGCGTTGAAGTTTTCATTGCCAGCCTGCTTCGCCGTCAGGGTCGTGCTGCCGAGCCCGACAATCGTAACGGTGTTTCCAGTCAGGCTCGCCACCGCTGAGTTGGAACTGGTGTAGGTGACGGTGAGATTCGAAGAAGCCGTGGCGCCCAGGGTGAATAATCCCGAGTTTATCAGTTTCGGTGAGCCGACCGACGGGAACGTGACGTTCTGGCTCGCCTTGGCGATGACGAGATTTCCAGTCGCGCTGCCCGTGTAGTTGTTATCCTGAATCGTTGCGACGACAGGATGAGTCCCGGCGCTGGTTGGCGGAGTGGCCGAGCCAGGGGCGGCACCATAGGCAAATACCACATTGAGGCCAACTGGCGCGGTCGTTGCGGTGGCCAACTTGGGCGTTCCGTCGTAGGTAGCGGTAAGATTGCCCAAGACCACCGTCGCGGCCGCCTTGGCCACCGTCAGTTGGCGAACTACATCGGGCGCGGCCGCCGTGTCGGCATTGCCGGGCTGTACGGCGGTAATATTCGCCGTGCCGGCGCCCACAATTGCGACTGAGGCGGAGGATACATTCGCGGTCAGAGTACTCAGGCCCACCGTGGCGACGTTCGGATTCGAACTCACAAAACCAACCAGCAGCCCACGATTGCTTGTCGCCGAGATCGTGAAGTCCGGATTGCCAAAAGTCTTGGCGGGCAATTGGGCCTGATCAAAAGCCACCGACTGGCTCTGGTTGAGCACCGTCAGTACTTGGTCAACCGACGTGGCTGCGTTGTAGTTATCATTTCCCGCCTGCGCCGCGGTGACCGTAATCGTGCCAGTATTTACGAGTGTGACCGTAGTGCCGCTGACCGACGCTACCGTACCGCCACTGGGATTCGACAGCGTGAAGGTGACTCCCAAGCCCGAGCTGGCCGTGGCCGTCAGCTGGAAGTTGCCCGAATCGAGCGGCTTCGACGGCAACGGATCGAATGTAATCGTCTGGCTAGACTTTGCCACCACCAGCGAACCGGTGGCGCTGCCTTGGAATCGTGAGTCGT
>SXGU01437116.1_pt1 | contig 39402 bp, 38 predicted proteins | sample 3174531 | NCBI WGS metagenome assembly SXGU01 (sample SAMN11356863, study PRJNA531348) | freshwater metagenome | isolation source: freshwater sample F1-140 | place: China: Fuxian Lake, Yuxi | collected 2017-12-25 | reverse complement strand
GTTACCTTTCAGTCGAATGGTGGCGCTATGCACCTGTATATTTCCAGAAGCTAAATCAAGAGTGAAGCCAGGTAGCGGTACGGGAGCGATGTAGGGCGCAGTTTGGTTTGTCGGCACTAGCGCATTCATTTCAAGTATGGAAAGTCGATCGACAGATGCGGAGATTAGGCTGTAGGTATCGTCATGTAGTTGCGTGCCATCGGGCGCGACTATGACTTGGTAGGAACCCGCAAGGCGCGGGTCGACCGTTACGCGGTCGTTTGGGTGACCGTCGCCATCGAAGTCGAACTCATAGTAGTCGCCACCGGGGATGTCGCAGTCAGTTTTTGAACAGGTTCTCCCAAGCGGATCAGTAACGATGATGTTGACTGGAGATCCAGATTGAAATATGTGGTCTGACGGTATATACGAGCCACTGAAGATGGTGTCGGGTGGGATAATACTTTCATCACCAGCGAGATTGATGGAGGACGCTACTGCTACGACTGATCCGTCATAATTCGGCGAGATAAAGTTAGTAATGATCGCGGCGTCTGTAAGGTGCTCGGTAGGAAACAGGCGAGTTGCAAGCCCAGTAGCAAAGCTATAGTGATATGCTATCTTATGACTTTTCGCGCTACCGTCGAAGAACGAAGCGCTGACAGCGAAGAATATTTTCGACCCATCTTTGCTCAGGCGCGGCTCGAAGTGTGCTGGCGGGTCTTCTACGAGTGTGATGCGTGACCATGCTGACCCGTTCCAGTAGTAGATCTCTTCAGCGTCGGTGTATCCAGATGGCAGAGCGCCCGCGAGAGGCTCCCTAGATGAAACCACATAGGTGGAGCCGTCGTCGCCTGGCGAGATCCAGTGCGTGCGTTTGCTGGCATCATGCGTGATTTGCGTGCGGACGCTGGTCGTCCGGTTGTAGCAGTAGGCACGACCTTGACTGCTATTGCCCACCAACGGATCTGATGGATCTGCTTGTGATGTCCAGCAGATTATATTGCCATCACAACTGATGTTTGGGTAGAGTGGTTCGTTGGACTCGTAGCTGGTGAGTCGCGTGAAGGTCTGGGTTGCGACTTCGTAAATGAAAACTTGCCACGAGGTTGTTTGTGGCGTGAAATCACCCAAGTGATCAACGGCTGATGAGATAGCAAGTATTGAGCCATCATTGTTGGCAGATACATAGTTAATACCGAGTGGAGTGCCCAAAGTGCCCGAGATGAGGCGCGTTGTCACGCCTGTCTCACGGATCACTTGGTATACGCTACCACCGTCTTGGTATTCTCCGGCGCATCCATCCGTTTGGCATGGGTGCGAGTAGAAGAGCTTGGTACCATCGCAAGAAAGCGTTGGTCTGATGGCGATATTACCAGGGTTACTTTCTTGGGTGCTGTGTTGCGTCCAGGTGACAGTCGCGCTTGCTGTTTGAGCGGCGCACAGTAGAGCGTACAGTATCGTCATGCATCGTTTCAACATTTCGTTCACAGGCGTTCTCCTTTGTATATATTCGCGTTACGCGCGAATGAGTGGTAGGTCCGATTCCACTCTTGTTATGCCATAAAACATATTTTTGTGCAAACTGCATTTTTGAGAGTTTATGCCTATGATATTATATAGAGTACGATTCATTTTTTGTTATCAAAGCATACTCTCATGTTCAATAAACTCTCTGTGCATACAATTCAAGATTTTTCGAAAGTCATCGTACTCGCAGGCGGTGTAGGATTGATGATATGGGGGCAGTCAAGTCCAATAAGTATCACCAAAGAAGCGCGCGCGTCTTCCTCGCAGCCGTCTCTCGCGCGCGATATTGATTTGCCGGGAGGCGCGCGCGTCAATGATCTCTTTGCCGCTGGCGAATATATCTATGTCGCTACCAATGTGAATAGCGGGTTGTTGCCGGAATTTTATATATTTGACGCACGCACGCAAGACCAGCCTGTCCTTAAAGGATCGCTCGATATTGGAGTGTCGATCAACAAGATATTTGGCTCTAGCTCTACTACGGTATATGCCGCAACAGGAAAAGATTCGCAAGAACTCATTGTTATCAATGTTACTAATAAATCATCTCCGCAAATTGTTGGGTCATATAATATCCATGGCAGCAAAGACGCGTTATCAATATTTGCTGACGGGCCGATTGTCTATGTCGGAACAGCGCGCGATATGAGCGTTGGCGGGCGAGAGTTCTATATTTTTAATGTTACAAATCCCGCGAGTATCGTGCTATTGGGATCGTTTGAAATAGATGCCGCGGTCAATGATATATTTGTCGCCGATACTATTGCCTATCTTGCTACGACCAATAGCACGAAAGAAGTGATGAGCGTATCAGTCGCCAACCCATCCGTCCCCAGGGGAGTTTCTTTTTATAACATTACTGGTAACGCCGCAGCTCATGCCATTGTTCTCAATCAGAGCATGGCATATGTTGTTACGGATAATCATTATACAAGATCCGATGTGTTCGCATTGAATGTCAATCGTTTGACGGGCGCGCTCTCGTATGCTGGCGGCATTGATTTGGGAAAAAATAATTTTGGCCTCGAGGTATGGCATAATCTTGCTTTCGTTGTTTCCGATGGTATTATTGGCAATCTGACTACGATAGATATATCGCGCCCTAGCGCGATGAAGCAGATAGGCACCGTAAGCGTTGGCGGCCCCGTGTTTGACGTCGCGACGATCAATACCGCGCTATATCTTGCTACATCACGAAGTACCAAAGAGATCGCTATTGCCGCCCCTCGAGTGTCGCGTCATCACGCTATCGCAGATATCAATGGTGATGGCGAAGTTCATATCTCTTGTCTTGGCGACTCAAATACCGATGCGCGATGGTGGGCAGGCCCCACTTGGTGTGAGACGCTTAAGATTCAGCTTCTCTACGCGGGAAAAAATACATGGCATACGTATAATCACGGTCATGCTGGCGGGTCTATCTATGATTTTGGATATATTTTCGGAGATCCGCTTTATGCTGGTTCGCATATCGAGCAGGCTGTTGTTGGTGACAATGCTGATGTGGTGATTTTAGCGTACGGGACCAATGATGTTTTGTATCGCGTGACGCAACCGATCACGTTTACGGATATCGTTGAGGCGTATCGTCATCAAAAAAACAGTATTGAAACCGCAATGCCGGGCGCCCGCGTCTTTTTTGCCCTCACGCCTCCCACTAGCGGTACGAGTGATCGTCCGCTGTATGATATTGTAAATCTCAACGCTACGCTTCTTAGGTCGTTGCCGTACGAATACATCGTTGATTTTTATCAGCCGATGATTGCGCCCGATGATTTTCAAGATTCTACACATATGAATGCACAGGGTCAAGGCAAGCGCGCTCTCGCGGTATTCAATAAATTAGTGGTTGGTAAGTAACACGTATTTTGTCATACTTTTTTTGCGTCGGTATTAAAGGGGCGGGGGTCGCGGGGATCGCCACGCTCTATAAAGAATGGGGGCATGAAGTTCGAGGGTCTGATACCGAGGAGGAATTTTTTACTGATGAGATTTTAAAAAAACTTGGCATTCCCGTCATGTCATTTGATGTCTCACATATCACTAAGGGGATTACAAAGCTCATATATTCGAGCGCGTATGGCGCAGGTCACCCACAGGTGGCGCGAGCCCGTGAGCTTGGTATACCCGTCGCGTCATATAGCGAGGCGCTCGCGGAACTATTCAATGCAAAAAAGGGTATTGTCGTTACAGGCACGCATGGCAAGACGACCACGAGCGCCATGCTCGCGCGCGTACTCGAAGACGCCGGTTTTGATCCTACGGCTATTATTGGCGGCGAGCTTGTCGAGTGGCATCGCACGGTGCGCGCGGGTGCTAGCGAATGGATGGTAGTGGAGGGCGATGAATATCAAGCAAAAATTTTGGCACTCAAGCCATACGCGGTACTACTCACCAATGTTGAGTACGATCATCCCGATTTTTATAAAAGCGAAGCAGAGTATCAGGCAGTGTTTAGACAACTTATAGTGTCAGTACCGCCCGAAGGTATTGTTGTCGCGCATGATAGCTTGCGTAATCTCGTACAAGAATCTGGCGCAAAAGCGCACGTGATATTTTTTAGTGAACTCGATTCGTCTATCGATCTGACAGTATGGGGCAAGCATAACCGTGAAAATGCCGCGGGAGTTTTAGCTGTTGCAAGCGCGCTTGGTATCGATCAAAAAATTGCCGCAAAAGCCCTCGCGGGTTTTCGGGGTACCAAGCGGCGCATGGAGCTCTATACTGATGCGGACGCATCTACAGTCGTGCTCGATGACTACGCGCATCATCCGACAGAGATTCGCGCGACACTGTCGGCATTGCGCGATCGCTATACCAATCGCCACATTATCGCGCTTTTTCAGCCGCATACGTATTCTCGCACTAAAACATTTTTGAGCGATTTCGCGACAGCGTTTGGTGACGCCGATGAGGTGATTATTTTAGACATCTATAGTTCGGCGCGCGAACAAGTAGGTGATGTCACGGGTAAAAATCTTTTTGAAGAAGTGACACAACATCATGCGCGTACGGTATTTGCGGCAAATATTGATGTCGCGTTCTCGCTCGCGCGCGCAAGGGCGAAGCAGGATTGCGTGATTGTTACGATGGGGGCAGGTGATATATGGCGCGTAGCAGAAGCGCTAGCTCGAGATCTACAAAAGGGGAGTTGACCAGAGTGTTCCCTCCGATAGTATATAGAGCATTTCGTTTTCAGTTGAAACGAGGATTTCGGGGCGCACGCCTTGAAAGACAGTAAAGATATTGTGTCTGTCGCGACCGTCAAGCTCGATGACCTCTACACTGGTATCGGTAGCGACAATAATAGCTTCTCTCGCAGGGTAGAAGATGATGTCGCGGATAGTGCCAGCAAGTGTCAGGAGTTTTGTCTCGGCGTGTTCGGTATACGTTGGCAGATACGCCTCTCCATCGAGCCATTTTATCCAAATGCTATGATCATCCCACCATGTCACGCGCGAGGGCTCGTACGCAAACGCAGTCAGGTTTTTCGACGCGATAAAGTCAAGCGCCGTTTTTGTGTAGGTGGTAGTCGCGGTACTGATTGCTCGCGCCGGCGTTAGTGGGGTTGTCGTATGGTCATCGAAAGAGAAGAGATCAAAGGTGTTGCGCGGTTTTGTGAGAACAAGTGATTGTTCATCGTCATCAAGAAATTGCATGCGCGTATAGGACCCTTGTATAAGTTGTAGGGGTTTTTCTTTTGATATCAAAAGTGCTTCCGCTCGCGTGACCTCGGCAGGATAGACGCGCAGTGTTTTTTCCCATGAGTAGTATCCGTCACGCTCAAGCCGCACGCGGTATTTGCGAGGCGTGAGTCCCTGCAAAAAAAGCTCGCGTGAAAAAATACTGGTCTCGCGATGGAGTGTGCCGTCAACGATGATGCGTACGCCGGTAGCAGGTGTTGGCGCTACGAGTAGGCCGCCCGCGCGTACTATTTGCCACGATGGCTCATGTTCGACGCGATAGCCAAACGAGTAGAGTATAAGCGGTATAATAAAAAGCAAAAAAATGGCCGTAAGGCCCCAAAACAATATTTTCCTGCGGCGTTTGGTCATTACTATAGACTATAGAAATTCTTGCTCTTGGACGCAAGAAACCCTATGATAAGACAATTATGGCTCATCCTACACTTTTTATCACCGGATCCTCAAAACCTCTTCATGGCAGTATTGAGGTGCGGGGCGCGAAAAACGATATTCTCAAGGGATTAGCGGCCTCTTTGCTTGTCTCGGGTAAGGTTGCCTATACCAATATACCACATATTGAAGATGTTGATCGTACCCTTGAGTTGCTTGAGTCACTCGGTGTCTCGGTGCATTCTGATGGGGCGCGCAAGATGACAGTAGACGCGTCTCATATCAATGGGCATATTTTGCGTCGCGATATAGCCGAACAGATGCGCGCGTCTATCGTGCTCGCGGGGCCCGTGCTCGCGCGCAAAGGCAGGGTGCGCTTTCCGTTCCCTGGTGGATGCGTGCTTGGCAAGCGACCCATTGATCTTTTCATGAATGGCTGGCGCGCGATGGGCGCGCGAGTGCGCATGATCGGAGATGAATACGAATTTTCCGCGCGCAAACTCAAAGGTGCTGATATTACTTTTTATAAAGTAAGCGTGACCGGCACCGAGGCTATGATGCTGACAGCAGTGCTCGCGCATGGCACTACAGTATTACGCAACGCGGCACTGGAACCCGAGATTCCGCATCTTGCTGATTTTCTCAATGCCAGTGGCGCGCGCATTGTGGGCGCGGGGACTCCTACTATTACTATTGAGGGAACAGGCGGGCAGTTACTCAAGGGCGGCGCGACATTTGAGACATTACCCGATCGTATCGAGGCGGGTAGTTTCGCGGCTCTTGTCGCGGCGCGTGGAGGCAAGGTAAAAATCACCCATTGCAATCCTGAACACTTGGCGGTGCCGATAGAGATTTTGCGTGAGATTGGCGTACGTGTTACGACGGGCAAAGATTTTATGATTGTTGAGCGCGCAGGGAAGCTCAAGCCTATCGATATAATCAAGACGCGAGAGTATCCCGGTTTTCCTACTGATTTACAGGCACCATTTGCCATCATCATGACGCAGGCGCACGGAGCGAGTCTTATTTTTGAGACAATCTTTGAAGGAAGGATGGTATTCATTGACGATCTTAACCGTATGGGTGCTTATATCACTATGTGCGATCCGCATCGTATTTTGGTTAATGGCCCTACCGAGCTGCAGGGAAGGCGCATGGAAAGTCCTGATATCCGCGCTGGGCTTGCGTTTGTCATTGCGGCAGCTATTGCCAAGGGGCATACGATACTCGAAGGAATTTATAAGATTGATCGTGGATATGAAAAAATAGAGCAGCGACTTCGTCGTATAGGGGTTGATATAGGGCGCAAAAAATCTTAAGGTTAGAGCGTTTATGGGCTTTTTTACGAAACAACTAGGCATTGATCTTGGCACGGCAAACACGCTTGTTTTTATGCCGCGCCGCGGCGTAATTCTCAATGAACCATCCGTAGTCGCTATCTCGCTGTTGAATCATCGCGTGTTGGCCGTGGGCGATGAGGCAAAAGAAATGATTGGCCGCACGCCCGAAAGTATTATCGCGTACCGGCCACTTCGCGATGGTGTTATTGCTGACTATCGCGTAACCGAAGCTATGCTTCGTTATTTTATTGGTAAAGCGCTCACGGGCCCGCGCATTTTTAAGCCAGATGTTATGGTGTCGGCGCCAGCGGGCGTCACATCAACTGAGCGGCGCGCGGTAGTAGAAGCGGCGCTCAAAGCAGGGGCAAAAAATGCCTATGTGGTCAAAGAGCCCATTTTAGCCGCTATTGGTTCTGGTATCCCCATCCAAGAAGCGCGTGGACACATGGTGGTAGACATTGGTGGCGGCACCACTGATGCCGCGGTTATTTCTTTGGGCGGCATCGTGGCTTCAACTTCTGCGAAAGTAGCTGGCAATAAAGTCGATCAGGCGGTCGCCGACTATATCAAAGAACGATTTAATCTCGCGATCGGCGATCGTACCGCGGAAGAACTCAAGATCAGTATTGGTTCCGCGGTGCCAATCAAAGAAGAGCTTTCTACTATAGTGAAGGGCCGTGATTATTTGACGGGTCTTCCACGAAGCGCTGAAATAAAGACCAATGAAATAGTAGAGGCGATTAAAGAACCGATGGCCGAGATTGTAAAAGCAATAAAACTCGTATTGCAAGATACACCGCCCGAACTTGCGGCAGACATTACGACAACGGGTATTATGATGACTGGTGGAGGCGCGCTTCTGCGCAATATTGATGAACTCATCTATCGTTCGACCGGTGTGCCAGCGCGCATCGCTGAAGATCCATTGTTGTGTGTCGCGCGCGGCACGGGTAAAGCACTCGAGCATTTAGAAACTTATAAAAAGAGTATTATGACCAAGCGCTAGCATGGCGCATTCTCACGCGTATTTTTTCTACGGTAGTGATACTGGCGCACGAGATGCGGCATTGGATGTCGCGCTTGATCGGTTACACACGCGCTTTGTGTTTCGTTTTGGAGAAGAAAAAGTATTGAGTATTGATGACGCTCATGAAATTCAACGAAAAGCAGTATTATCGGCAGGAGGCGAGGTACAAGCGTTTGTGATATCACAGGCAGATATGATGACACACGAGGCTGCCCAAGCTATGCTCAAAATACTCGAAGAACCGCCCGTGGGAGCTGTATTTTTTCTTATCGCTCATTCGCCTGATATCCCATCAACATTATTATCTCGAGTTACCGCGCGATCTTTCTTGGGAAATGGCACGTCGGGGGCGCTTGGTCGGTTTGAAGACATGATACGAAAAACAGGAAAGGTGTCGCGCGCCGGGGCGGATCACTTACGCCGGCAAGCGCGCGTGGATATCCTCCGTACTAACGCGCGCATACACACGCAATCTTTGGTAGAATATGAAGAGATATGCCACGAATAGTTATTGTATTTCTTATTATTATCGGTGTGGCGTTGGCGGGTACGCTTGTCACTTTTATTGTGTTACGCAATCAGCCAGCAGCATCTGTATCAAAAGAAGATGTGGTTGACACAAAAAATACCAAGCTTTTTTTCTCCGATGATGGCAGCTCCTCATGGAAAGGTATCGCGGGGTTGGGTGACGCGATACCGCGTGTTCTTATGTTCAAATCGGGCGGATCAGGTCAGCTCTATGTCGGTACCGAGCGATCAGGCCTCTTTATCGTGCGAAGAGAGTCAAACGATGCCGAGCATGTGCACGATCCCAAAGATATGCTTGCTGATGACGCGCGCATTACGGCACTCGCGCAAACTACTGATGGCACGCAGCTTTTTGTCGCCGCGACTCAAGACAATCGCGCGCGCGTCATCAAACTGACGGAGAACAACGCGGAAGAAATCTTTAGGGTGGTGCTTGATCGTTTTGATGTTGTAGGACTCTCGGTTGACGCGGGAGATGCCACACATATTACTATAGCGGTTGCTGATGGTACGGTATTTGAGGCGCGTGACGGCGGCAGGTCGCGCTCATGGGAACCAATCTCGCGTATCGGAACGCGTATCGCGCGTTTTTGGGAAGATGGTGAACACGATGGTGCCGTGTGGGCACTCGACAGTAAAGGATCCTTGTTTCAATCTGACAGTCGTGGAAGACTATGGAAAGAATTGCCTCGTATCGCGTTTGACGGCGTAAAGATATCAACCGTGTATCAGCTTGGCTTTCATACAATGCGCCGCGCGCTCTTTGCGGCTACAAACTATGGTCTGGGCGAATCAAACGATCTCGGAGTCTCCTGGCACGCGATTCGCATGCCCATACCTTCAGGTGGCGCGAACATCATGACGGTTGCCGCTCATCCACATTTTGCCGAAGTGTTCTGGACAACATCGGGTAATCAGATATATCGTACCGATGACGGAGGCATTACTTGGCGACAGACGCTTTTGCCAGAGAAAAAAGATATTATTTCGCTCGTTGTCGATCCTAACCAACCAAAACACTTATATGCAGGAACTGCTCAATAATACCAAAAAAGAACTCGAATCAACTCTCGCGCGTCTTAACGCTGATATTTCAGTGATTCATTCGGCGCGCGCCACCCCAGCCCTTGTGGAAAATATATTGGTACCGGCGTACGGCAACAAGATGCCTTTGCGGGAGCTTGCCTCGTTGTCCGTGCCTGACGCGCGTACTATTATTGTACAGCCGTGGGATGTTTCAATATTGTCCGAGATTCAAAATGCCTTTACTTCATCGAATTTTGGTTTTGGCGTGACGGTTGAGGAGAAGTTTATTCGTCTTACTTTGCCACAACTTTCGGAAGAACGGAGAGATGAAATTTTAAAAATACTCGGACGTAAGGTAGAAGACATTCGTATTAGCGTACGTCGCGTGCGCGATCATGCCATGAGAACAGTCGAAGACATGGAAAAGAGTAAGGTAATATCCGAAGACATGAAGTTTCGCACGCGTGATGGTGTCCAAAAGCTTGTCGACGAGTTTAACAAAAAAATTCTTGCCGCTGAAGAAAAGAAGGCGCGGGAGATTTCAGGATAGATATGGGCGTCCTTGAAGCGATACTTGTGTTTATTGTCGTTGTGCTTTTCTTGGTCGTATCACATGAGCTCGGTCATTTTTTGACGGCAAAGTGGTTTGGTGTTCGCGTTGATGAGTTTGGCGTTGGACTTCCTCCCCGCGCGTTTGGGATTAAGCGCGGTGAGACGCTCTATTCGATCAATTGGTTGCCGTTTGGCGGTTTTGTGCGTATGTTCGGCGAAGATGAAGATGAGGGTAAAGACGATCCACGTAGTTTTTCATCGCAGGGTATGGGGATAAAGTCTCTCATTGTTGCCTCTGGCGTCATTGCCAATGTGCTTGTTGGTTTTTTAATCTTGTCGTATATCGCATGGCATGGCGTACCGCATTTTGAGGTAGCTATAGAAGAGGTGGTGTCGGGGACTCCCGCTGAGCTTGCCGGTTTCCAGATAGGAGATCGCATCGTGGGATTTGAGGGCAAACGCCTCAAGAGCGTCAATGTAGGCGAAGTGCATCAATATATTGATAGCAAGCGAGGCAAGCAGGCAGAATTTTTGGTTAGGCGCGATAGCCAAGATTTGCATATTTTTGCGGGTCCTCGAGCACATCCGCCCGAGGGACAAGGCCCGCTTGGTGTTCGTATCGACAACATTCAGACCGAGATTGTCCGCGAGTCATTTTTTATGGCTCCTCTGGCTGGCGCAGAGATGACGGGCAATTTTTTGAAACTTATTATGGAGGGTACGGTGGCTTTTTTGGGTAGTATAGTCACCGGCGCAGAGATGCCCGGGGAAGTGGTAGGACCGATAGGCATCGCGGGTGTCGCGCAGGAAACCTTTCGCGTCGGTGTTCACGAGTTTTTATTTCTCATTGCTCTGCTTTCTTTACATCTTGCGGTTATTAACATCTTGCCGATACCCGCGCTCGATGGCGGACGCATCGCGTTTTTTGCGGTTGAAAAAATAATTCGCAGGCCTATTCCTCCGCGGGTTGCCGGCTCTATCCATTCGGTTTTCTTCTTAGTTCTTGTAGGATTTCTTCTTTGGGTAAGTTGGCACGATATCGCTCGGTTCATATAAAGCGGTATATATCAGGGCATGGTGTTTGAGATGGCTGGTTTGGGATATTGTCATTTTCAATTTTAGGGAGCAAGTGCTACTATACCCCCATGCTGCAGTCACATTTATTCACAAAAACACTTCGTGAGGCACCAAAAGATGATGTGAGCATCAACGCGGAGCTTTTGATTCGGGGTGGATTTGTCGATAAATTGGTCGCCGGCGTTTGGACCTATTTGCCACTTGGTTGGCGAGTGCTTGAAAATATCAATACCATTATCCGCGAAGAGATGGATGCTATCGGTGGGGTAGAGCTCCACATGCCTACTCTGCAACCACGCGATCTATGGGAGACCACTGATCGCTGGAAAGTGGAGGAAGCCTATAAACTCCAAGACCGGAGCAACCGCGATTTTTGTCTTGGGTGGACGCACGAAGAAGCGGTTACCAAGATCGCCCTTTCCCATATAAGTTCGTATCGTGATCTTCCGCAGTATGTTTATCAGATACAAACAAAGTTTCGCGACGAGCCGCGCGCCAAGTCAGGCGTCATACGTGGTCGCGAGTTTTTGATGAAGGATCTGTACAGCTTCAACACAACACGCGAAGATCTCGACGTATTTTATGAAGTTGCCAAAGCTGCGTACCATAAAATCTTTGAACGCGTAGGACTCAAGGCATATTGCGTGGAGGCATCGGGTGGCGCGTTTACCAAAGAATATTCTCACGAATTTCAGGTAGTATCCGAAGCAGGGGAGGATGAGATTATTTATTGTAAAGAGTGCGCGTTTGCTCGCAACAAAGAAATCATTGGTGATGTGACTTCATGCCCAAACTGCAAAAAGCCGCTCGCGACCAGCAAAAGCATTGAGGTTGGTAATATCTTTAAGCTTGGCACCAAGTTTTCCGAGGCATTTGGTCTTTCATTTACCGATGAGAAGGGTGAGAAGCAGCCCGTGGTCATGGGTTCATATGGTATCGGTCCGGGGCGATTGGTAGGAACTATTGTGGAAGTTGCTCATGATGACGCGGGCATTATTTGGCCAGAGTCGGTAGCTCCTTTCCGTGTGCATGTGTTGGCGCTTTCTTTACCAGCTCAAGAGGAGGCGCGAAAAGTAATTTTTGATCTTGAACAGAAGGGCATAGAAGTATTATTTGATGATCGTGACGGCAAGACGCCTGGCGAGCGATTCTCGGATGCCGATTTGATCGGTATTCCATGGCGCGTAGTTATATCAGATAAAACAATAAAAGAAGGAAAGATCGAAGTAAAGAAACGTGCCGAGTCAGACGCAACATTAATGGATGTCGCCTCGTTTATAAAATTAGTATGTTAGAAAGATTTATTTCAATGTCGCGCAGTGATATAGGTATTGATCTTGGCACTGCAAATACGCTCGTATATGTAAACGGACGCGGCATTGTCATTGATGAGCCTTCAGTTATCGCTATCAATCAAAAGACGGGGCATGTGGTCGCGGTGGGTGCGGAAGCAAAAAGAATGGTCGGGCGTACCCCGAGTCATATCGTGGCGGTTCGCCCGCTTGTTAATGGGGTTATATCCGATTTTGAAATAACTGAAGAAATGTTGCGTTATTTTATACGACGGGCATTGGGCGGTCGTTCATCGGCATTTACTCGTCCGCGTGTCGTAGTGGGCATTCCTTCAGGTATTACTGAAGTAGAACGAAGAGCAGTGCGCGATGCCGCGCTTTCAGCGGGAACCAAGGAGGTGTATTTGGTTGAGGAACCAATGGCGGCTGCGATCGGTGTGCGATTGGACGTGCAAGATCCTGTGGGCAACATGATCGTTGATATTGGCGGAGGTACGACAGATATCGCGGTGATCTCGCTTGGCGGTATTGTAGCGGCAAAGAATCTTCATGTAGCAGGCGACCGCTTCAATAATGATATCATTCAGTACGCGAGAGATGAGTTTAAGTTGCTCTTGGGTGAGCGCACCGCTGAAGATTTAAAAATTGCCATTGGTTCGGTGTTGCCACAGCCAACAGCGTTGGAGGCGGTTATGCGCGGACGTGATTTGGTCACTGGTCTTCCACGCGAAGTTCTTGTAACTGATGTCGATATTCGCGAAGCAATGCGTGGATCTACCGCGACACTGACAAAGGCAGTACGAGAAACAATCGAAGTCACGCCGCCCGAGCTTGTGGCTGATATTATTTATCGCGGGATTGTATTGGTTGGCGGCGGATCGTTGTTGCGTGGCCTTGCCACACTCATCGAGCGCGAGACGCGTATTCCGGTTCGTGTTGCCGAGGATCCACTGACAGCGGTCGTGCGTGGTGCCGGTATTATCCTTGAAGATCTTGATATGTTACGACCCGTATTGCTCGAGACGGATTATGAAACGGCGATTAGTTAGCCCGCGTATTATTGTTGTCGCGGGTGTTCTTTTTTTTGCGACAATTGCTCTTTTTACGAAAATTCTCGTTCCCGCAGAACGTATTGTGCTTGATGGGTTGGGCAGTGTGATTCTCGGTGTCCATTCGTTTTCAGATGTATTGTCGGGGAGTGGCGCGGCGCCTCAAGATGCCGTACGCGTTATCGCGCGCCGCGCTGATGAGTTTCAAAATACTTTTGTTATAAGCACCAGCGCTACGGAGGGTACGAAAATTGTTTCCGGCGATACTTTGGTGGGCATCGTGATCGCGAGAGGTAGCATGGTATCAAAAGCTGAGGCTATTACTGCTCCAGGTTTTATTTTTCATGGCATCATTGAGCGTTCGGGCGTGCCCGTTGAGTTGCATGGTAAGGGCGCGATGTTGCTTGATGCCCGTCTTCCGCGCGGTATCGATGCGCGCGTGGGCGATAGGGTCATTGAGGCTCAAAGTATGCCGCTCGGTATTGGTACCATTGTTGATATTGTTGATAGCGCGTCAGATCCGTTTATAACGGTTGTCATACAGAGCCCAGTAAATCTTTATACGCTTTCTTTCGTCGAGATACAGGAAGACGCGGTGTATACTCTATGAATACGTTGGTTGATATGCTCTTCGCGGCTCCTTTTATAGCGCTTTTAGCGCCCAACGCGCGTTGGGTTTTTGGAATGAGCGCATGCGCGGCGTTCCTGGTTGCTGAATTTTTTTCCCCATTCTCTTTTGGTTTATTGTCGCTCGCGCTTTGTGGCGGGTGGTTTTGCGCGCGCAAGCTTATTATGCTTTTTGATACTGCTTCGCTTATGAGCACGGGTATCGTGTTTTTTGTTGGAGTGGGCGTGGAGGCGTTTTTGGTGTTTTTGCTCTTTACGGTTGAGCGGGGCAGCATCGATGGCGCGGCGGCATTGCGTGGAGGCATTTTTGCTACGCGACAGTTTCTCGCGGGTCTTTTTGTGTTCGCGCTTATTATGGGGTTACGAGCGGCGTATGCCGTTGGCATGTATGCGATGGCTGAAGAGAAAAACCCGTTCGCGTGATCATCTGACGCCAGATGAGGTATTTCTTGATGCTCACGAAATTCCTGGATTTTCTCGTGAGCGTCTCGAAGGATTCATTGAAAAACCGATACAGCACGAAGCGTTTTTGTCTTTTGCCGCGCTTTTAACGCTTTTTGGGTTGTTTCTTGTCGGGCGTTCTTTTTGGTTGCAGGTGGTGCGCGGAGGCGAGCTTACAAAACGCTCGGAGCATAATTATATCGAGACGACGTATAGTGATCCGCCGCGCGGAGTTATCTATGACCGTTCGGGAAATATTATCGCTACCAACGAAGCCTATACCGATGAAAAGGGTGAGATCCGCTATAGAAGATCTATGCGTCACCCGTATGCGTTTAGTCATCTGGTGGGGTATGTGGGTATTCCTTCAGAGGAAGAAAAAGCAGCTGGGCGTAATGCGGTAGGTGTTTTAATGACTGGTAAAACAGGGCTTGAGAGCAAGTATGATTCGCTATTGCATGGCGTAGCTGGTAGGCGCGATCAAGAGTTTGACGCGTCGGGCGCGATTGTATCGCGCGGTCTTTTGATCCCGCCGAAAGAAGGCGAGAATCTCAATACTACTATCAACGCGCCATTGCAAGAAGCGACATGGGAAGTGCTTGATCGCGTTATGCGCGAGCGGGGATTTCACGGCGGAGGAGGAGTTATCTTTTCTGTCAAAGATGGTTCGGTAGCTTCACTGGTCAGCGTGCCAAGTTATAATGCTAACGCGTTCGCGCGCGGGCTCACGCGAGAAGAGGCATCTGATATTTTCTCAAGCAAGCGGGCGCCACTTTTTAATCGCGTGCTTTCAGGCACGTACGCGCCCGGTTCTATCATCAAGCCATTCGTTGCATTGGCGGCCCTTGAGGAGGGCGTTATAGATGAACATAAAAGTATTTATAGTTCAGGTGTTCTTGAGCTTCCCAATCCTTTTAACCCGAGCAATCCCAGCAGATTCCTTGACTGGAAGGCGCATGGGTATGTCGATTTACGTCGTGCTATTGCTGTATCGTCTGATGTGTATTTTTATAGCGTTGGCGGCGGTTTCGGCGATGTCAAAGGGTTGGGCATCGCGCGCATCAAATTGTGGCTTGAGAAGTTTGGGTTTGGTCAAACGACCGGCATCGATCTTGATGGTGAAAAAATAGGTTTTGTGCCTGACGCGGCATCAAAGAAAACACTGCATCCTGAAAATCCAATCTGGCGTATTGGTGATACGTATCATACAAGTATTGGGCAGGGCGATATGCTTGTCACGCCGCTTGAGGCCGCGCGGGCACTCGGTGGTATCGCCACTGGCAGTTCGCTCACCGAATTACATATAGCCCAGAGAGCGGCAAAGCCACCAGAACAATTTACGAAGCTTTCATTTGGTGAGAAAAATTTGAATGCTGTTCGCGAGGGCATGCGCTCGGCGGTTGCCGATGGAGGTACGGCTGGGGCAGTTTCTTGGGTCAAAACACCTATTGCTGGTAAGACAGGTACGGCAGAGGTAGGAGCGAAGAAAGACCGTGTGCATTCATGGTTTGTAGGCTTCGCGCCTGCAAATGATCCACAAGTTGGCTTTGTGTTTTTTCTTGAGTCAGGGGCGCGCTCAAATCTGGTAGGCGCGCCATTTGCCGCTTCCGAGATATTTCGCTGGATTATGGCAAATGGCGGGGTTGAGGGCATTTTGCGTTGACAATCAGTTTCGCGTCTTCTATAATGGGGCTCGTTAAAGTTAGTATCCAATCACACTATTATGTCATTTTCTGATGATCGCGAGTATCTTTCACTTGAAGGATTAAAAGATATCGAAGAACGCCTCAAGAGCCTGAAAACGACTCGTCGCGTTGAGATTGCTGAACGCCTTGAGTTTGCGAAGAGTCTCGGCGATCTTTCGGAAAACGCTGAATACGCCGAGGCAAAAGAAGAGCAGATGGTGAATGAAGCTGAAGTCGCAAAGCTTGAGGATATTGTGTCGCGCGCTTCCATCATCTCAAATACTGATTCTTCAGAAATTCGCCTTGGTTCAATGGTAAAATGCCGTAAGATTGGCAACGGCGATGAGCAGTTTATGATTGTAGGCCGCGAAGAAGCCGATCCATTTAAGGGTAAAGTTTCCAATGAATCACCGCTCGGCAAAGCATTTTTGGGCAAGCGTAAAAATGAAAAGGTACTTGTCTCTACTCCACGCGGTCAGATCGAATATTCTATTATTGAAATCGCCTAACGCGATGTGTATCAGATGCGTCGCCCCGGTTGTCTATAGAACAACCGAGTGCGTTTGGTTATACTAGATATACAGACTTATACTACCTATGTCCGTTGAAGATATACGATCCGAGCGCCTTAAAAAGCTCGCTATACTAAAAAAACAGGATATCGATCCTTATCCTGCCGAATCTTTTCGCACGCATGACAATGCTACATTTTTAAAATTGTTCGGATCACTCGCGGGTTCTCAAGAAAAAGTAGTGCTTGCGGGCAGAATTATGTCACAACGCGATCAGGGCGGTATCGTCTTTGTTGATCTTTTCGATGGAACGGAGCGTGTTCAGGCATTGATCAAAAAAGATGATATTGGCGATGAGTCCTTTGATCTTTTTTTGGCAACGGTGAGTGTGAGCGATTTTATTGAGGTTATGGGCGTGGCATTTACGACAAAGCGGGGCATGAATTCACTATTGGCAAGCAGCTGGCGAATGCTCGCAAAAAGTCTCAATCAGGTTCCTGATGAGTGGTTTGGTCTCAAAGATGAAGACGAGCGTTATCGCAAGCGATATCTCGATATGCTGCTTGATCCTGAAGTCGCCGGCATCGTAAAAAAACGCTCAATATTTTGGAATACCATTCGTTCGTTTATGCTCAAACGAGGCTTTATAGAAGTAGAGACGCCAATTTTGGAGACTAAAACCGGTGGCGCGGAGGCGCGGCCATTTACCACGCAGCACAATGCTCTTGATATGGATGTGTATTTGAGAATTTCGCATGAGCTTTGGCATAAAAAATTGATCGTAGGCGGTCTTCCCAAAGTTTTTGAGATCGGAAGGGTGTTTAGGAATGAAGGTATGTCGTTTGAGCACGCTCAAGACTATACTCATTTTGAGTTTTATGAGGCGTATCAAGATGCTCGCCAAGGCATTCCGATGTTGATTGATTTGTATCAGACGGTTGCTCAAGAGACTTTTGGGACTCTCAAATTTCATATTGGCAAACATTCAATTGATCTCGGCTCTGAATGGGAACATATTGATTATAATAAGCGCATGCAGGATGAATATGGTTTTGATCCGCGTGATGTCGACCAGTCGATGGGCGCGGGACGAAAGCTTCTTCAAAAATATAGTCCCGAATACAAGGGCGATATCACCGAGGCTGGGCGCGCGGTCGACTTTCTCTGGAAGCAAATACGGCGGACGATTAGCGGTCCTGCGATTTTGACGGGAGTGCCGGTATATCTTGAGCCGCTTGCTAAAAAGAGCAAGGACGACGAACGCGTGGTAGATCGCTTTCAGATTATTCTTGCGGGCAGTGAAGTCGGCAAGGCCTTCAATGAGCTCAATAATCCCATTGATCAACGTGAGCGCTTTTTGCGTCAGCAGGCGCTCCGAGACGCGGGAGACGAAGAGGCGCAGATGGCTGATTTTGAATATATTGAGGCGATGGAGTATGGTATGCCACCTACTTTTGGTTTTGGTGTCTCTGAGCGCTTATTTAGCTTTTTGGCGGGTAAGAGCATACGCGAGTCCCAACTTTTTCCATTAATGAAGCCAAAATAGAGCCACATTTTCACGGTTGATAAGCTGTGCACAAAACACCCCCCTATGGGTGTTTTGCTTTTATCCACAAGGATTTTAGTTTCTTTTCACAAAGGTGTTGTAGGTGGATGGGTTAGTGGTGTATATTGAGTATATAGTGGTAGAAAAGTGGGAAGAAGTGGGTAATATCGTGGACAACACATATCAATGTTTTTAGGCGAATACATTCACACCATCGATCAGAAAAGGCGTCTTTCGATCCCCACGCGTTTGCGTAAAGAACTTGGCAAAGAAGCGGTAGTGACGAAAGGGCCCGATCATTGTCTCTTTCTCTTTCCAACGAAAGCATGGGAGGCAATGGCCGAGAAACTCTCGCACTTGCCGCTGGGTCAAGCAGACACGCGAAACTTTGTTCGTTTTATGCTCTCGGGCGCGGCCGAATCCGAACTTGATAATCTTGGACGCATATTGGTTCCTGATACGCTCAAAGAATATGCGGAACTTGGGTCAAAGGCTGTCGTTGTAGGAGTATTTGATCGAATTGAAGTATGGTCGCCCGAACGTTGGGCAGATGTGCGCAAACATACCGAAGACAATGCCGATCGATTAGCGGAACGCTTGGGGGAGCTAGGGATGTATTAAATGATTCACAAACCCGTACTGATAGCAGAAGTGATGGAATATCTGCAGCCGCGCCACGGAGGTACCTATATCGATGCGACATTGGGAGGCGGAGGGCACGCGCGCGCGATACTTGAAAAGATCGGTTTTGAGGGCAGGGTATTGGGCATCGAACAAGATCCAGAGCTTGCTGAAAAAATAAAAAAAGAGCATATCAAAAATCTCATCATTGAAAATACTTCATATATCACCATGGAACAGCTTGCAACATCACATACATTAGATCGCGTTGACGGCGTGCTTTTTGATTTCGGGATGAACTCATGGCATGTTGACGCGTCGGGCAGGGGATTTACTTTTTCCAAGGATGAGGTGTTGGATATGCGTTTTGATCCATCGCAGAGCACGTCGGCAGCGCATATTATCAATCAATCAACCGCGCATGAGCTCGAAGATATTTTTCGTACGTATGGGGAGGAGCGTCGTGCTCGTCAGATAGCGGAAGCGATTGTGAGCGATCGCAAGAATGGTCGTATTTTGACTACCGAACGATTGGTATCCATCATAAGCCGCATCGTGCCAAAAAGTGCGAAACACCCGGCAACGCGCGTATTTCAAGCACTTCGTATCGCGGTTAATCGCGAGCTTGATAATATAGCAGAGGGACTTGCCGCCGCGTTTAGGCTTGTGGTACCCGGTGGCAGGGTGGTCGCTATTGCGTTTCATTCGCTTGAAGATAGAATTGTCAAGCAATCAATGCGTGCTGCTCATGATGGTAATATGCTTACCAAAAAAGCAGTACGCGCGGCACGCGTTGAATATTTAGAAAATCCTCGATCACGATCGGCAGTTCTTCGCGCGTGGGAGAAAAAAATCGTATGAAGCGCGCAATATTCTTTTTGCTAGTAATAAGTGCTGTTTCTGGTGTTACTTCAATTATTTTTGCTAATGCAACCTATACCGAAAGTCATGATATGCGCAAAGCGCGCGCCGAGCTTTCCGAGCTTGATGATGAGCATACGGAATTGAAATCGTCGTATTTGCGTCTTGCGCTTGAAGAACTTGAACCGCAGGCGCGCTCGCAGGGTTTTGTGGCGCTTGAAAGTCCTCACTATATCCGCCACGATACAGCAGTCGGTTTTGCTCGTTAATCATGAACGCGTTTTTGAAACGCGCGGTTTGCCTCATACTTATTGTAGGAGGGCTTTTGTGCGTTGTTCTTTTGCGAGTTGGCTGGTTGCAGATAGTGCGTGGCGCAGAATATCGCGAACAGGCGTCGCGTCAGCACGCGACATCAGAGATATTTGAAGCAAACCGTGGCGAAATCTTGGCTCATGAAAAAGAGGCGCTTGTGCCCGTGGCGACCACCAAAGAAGGATGGCTTATGCATATCAATCCGAAGCTCATAGAAAATCCCGCGGAACTCTACAAAAATCTTTCGCGCGTAGCGAGTACCACTTTATCGCGAGATATATTTATTGAGCGCGCCAGTAAGGCTGATGATCCCTATGAGATCATCGAACATCGCGTGTCCCCCTCGATAAAACGAATTATTGAGGCCGCGCATCTTCCTGGTATTGCATTTTCACCGGAGCGCTGGCGGTTTTATCCGGCTGCTGATTTTGCTTCACAGGTGATAGGGTTTGTGGGCGCTGACGGCACGGGGCAATATGGTCTTGAACGTTTTTATAACGAAGATCTCTTGGGACGCGACGGCATATTTGTCGGCGAAAAGACATCGGGAAAAAAGCTCCTTTGGTTTGGCAACGCGAGATTGACGCCCGCTAAACACGGAGCTTCGATTGTTTTGACGCTCGATACCGGCGTGCAGACGCACCTTGAGAGTGTATTGAAAAAAATACAAGAAGAATACAGCGCTTCATCGGCTGGCGGTATTATCATCAATCCAAAAACAGGGCAAGTGATTGCCATGGCATCGGTGCCATCATTTGATCCTAATATCTATGCGGGCGTAAAAGATATCGCGGTTTTCAAAAATCCGCTCGTTGAAGATCTTTTTGAGATGGGTTCGGTAATAAAACCATTGACGATTGCGGCCGCTATCGACGCTGGCGTCATTACTCCGCAAACAACATATACCGATACAGGTACTCGCGTCATCGATACGGCAACAATCGCGAACTTTGATGGAAAGGCGCGTGGCGTGGTGCCTGTGCAGGAAGTGCTCTCGCAGTCGCTCAATATTGGCGCGGTGTTCGTAATGGAACGACTTGGCAAAGATCGTTTTCGTGAATATATGCATCGGTTTGGATTGAACGAGAAAACAGGTATCGACGTGCCCGGGGAGGCGACTGGTAAATTGTCAAACTTGGAAAGTTCGCGACTCATTGAGTACGCGACAGCATCGTTTGGCCAAGGTATTTCGATGACCGGCGTGGAATTTGTGCGCGCGCTTGCCAGTATTGCCAACGGAGGCTTTTTGGTGGATCCTTATCTTATACAAGAGGTGCGCAACGAGCAGGGTAAGGCGGTCGAGAAAAAACGTAATGAACCCAAGCGTGTCCTTAAGGAAGAAACATCAAAAACCGTAACACGCATGTTGGTAGAAGTAGTTGATAAGAAGCTCGCGAATGGCAAGGGCAAAATTCCCGGTTATTCAGTTGCCGCTAAAACAGGCACCGCGCAGATCGCGTCAAAAAATTCGCGCGGGTATTCCGATGAGTTTATGCACACCTTTTTTGGGTATGGTCCCGCCTATGATCCGCAGTTTTTGGTATTTCTCTATATTGAGCGGCCACAGGGCATTCGCTATGCTTCCGAATCGCTCACTCAACCATTTCGTTCTGTCATAAAGCACCTTTTTTCTTATTTTGAAGTGTTGCCCGATAGACCGCATGAACTTACCGCAAAAACCCCATGACGCAGATTTTTCGTACCATTGTTCTGTGGATATTGCGGTTGGAAGCCATGCTTGTTGTGCGTCGCCATCAACCTATCATTATTGGAATTACAGGAAGTGTCGGAAAAACTTCTGCCAAAGAGGCGATCGCGGCGGTGCTCGCAGAGCATTTCCGAACGCGCAAGAGTCCCAAGAGCTACAATAGTGAGTTCGGGTTACCATTGACTATCTTAGGTATTGAGAGCGCGTGGAATTCGCCCACGGGGTGGTTCAAAAATATTATTTTGGGAGCGTGGCGCGTGGTTTCTCGCGGCGCGTATCCTGAGCTATTAGTCCTCGAGATGGGCGTCGATAGGCCGGGGGATTTTGATAAAATTCTTTCTTGGCTCAAGCCCGATATCGGCGTGGTTACGATGATCGGTGATATGCCCGTGCATGTAGAATTTTTTGAAGGACCAGACGCGGTTGCCATAGAAAAACAAAAACTGGTAAGCGCTCTCTCTGAAGAAGGCGCGGCGATCATCAATGCTGATGATCCGCGCGTGTTAAATATGCGCGAAGAGACAAAGGGCAAGGTGATTACCTATGGTTTTTCACGTCATGCGGAAGTTCGCGCTTCTCATGTACGCATGAGTCTCAAAAAGGGACGGCCCGATGGTATGACATTTAAGATTGAGTATCAGGGTAAGGCCGTGCCCATCCGTGTGCCGGGCGTGGTTGGCGAGCAAAGTATTTATGCGTTTTTGGCGGCGGCCGCTGTCGGTCTCGCGCAAAATCTCAATTTCATCGAGATTAGTGAGGCGCTCCTCAAATACGAACATCCCCCAGGTCGCCTACGGTTGCTGGATGGTCGCAACAGTTCTTTGATTTTGGATGACACCTACAATTCTTCACCCCTCGCAGCTCTCGCCGCGTTAGAGGTGCTCGCAAAGATACCCGCCCTGCGCCGTATTGCCGCGCTTGGTGATATGCTCGAACTTGGTAATTACACGCCCGAGGCGCATCGCATGATAGGTAGGCGAGCGGCAGAGGTTGCTGATGTGGTTGTCGGGGTTGGTGTGCGTTCAAAATTTATGGATACGGGCGATGCCGCTGAATTTCATTGGTTCGCCAAGTCAGATGAAGCAGCCGATTTTCTCGGGCATTTTATGCGCGAGGGTGATGCGATTTTGATCAAAGGATCGCAAGGCGTCCGCATGGAGCGCGTGACTAAAGCATTGTTGCTCCACGCAGAAGATTCGCACCGCGTGCTGGTGCGCCAAGAAGAATACTGGCAGACGCGCCCGTAGGCTGGATTTTTGGTGTTAGGGAATGTTAGGCTAGCCTCAGGCGTACTTTGCTATCAACCACACGTCTCGGGCTTTCAAGGCGTACCATATGAAGGAGACAAAGGCATGGCGACTCTTTTGAGAAACACTGATAGAAGCGAACGGCCGCGAGTGGATAGGCCCGGGCTTATCGACATCACTACCGGCTGGATCACTGTTAACTCGAACTGCAACAGTCGGTGCACCTGGTGTTATTTGGGCGAGTCTGTGGCTAAGCCGAATCGCTTTATTGATACACAGATGGCCAAGAATGCGATCGATTTCTACGCAGAGCTCAACATCGTCAGCCTTATCTTCATCGGAGGCGAGCCGACACTGTATCCTGATCTCGTTGAGCTCGTAGCTCACGCGAGGCAGCGAGGCATTCCTGAGCTCACGGTTGTAACCAACGGTCGTCGATTGTTCGATGAGCAATACGCGCAGTCACTCGCCAATTCTGGTTTGGACACTTTTTCCGTTACCATCCATTCGGCGAGAGAGGAGTTGCACGATCTCATTTCGCGTCGCAGAGCGGCACATCAGGCCTTCGTCGGAATCCGCAATGCCGTAGCGACGGGTAAGAAGTGTTTCATCAATCTTGTTGTCAGTAAGGACAATATCGACGATGTTCCCGCAAGCATTCCCATCTTCCTCAATGAGTGGGGTGTGGCAAATGTAACGATTTCGTGCGCTAATCCGGCGGTTACGGGTGATTCAGTAGACGGATCTGCGTCCCTTCATCCGAGACGATTTGCAGAGCTCATCGTTGCGTTAGCTGATTTTCCGAAGGAGGTGCAGATTCTCCATGAGTTGCCGATTTGTTTGATACCGGAGCCAATTCTGGTCAAGCTTCTTCGAGAGCAACGTCTCGGCTTTGGCTGCCATGTCGGAGTCGGCAATGGGGTCATTCTTGATATTGATGGTGATATGTTGCCGTGCAACTCTTTCGCCGGTCATAAACTGGTCACACTCTTCAAGGGGGTTGAAGCTCAGTTTACTCCCGATGAGTTTCTTCGATACTGGACTCACGATGAAAGCTTTCGAGAGTTCCGACAAGATGTTAACGTCTACCGGTCTCAGAAATGTCGCGAATGCGACATCTGGCAAATCTGCAACAGTGGATGTCCAATTGTCTTTGGACATTACGATCCCGAGGAGATCATCCTCGGGTCTCCCAAGTCCATGACGCTTCAACGCGTCCAACATCTTCTGAAAGGAGGTGATGACTAATGAAGAGCGTAGTTACCAAGAAGTTCTTTGGCAACCTCAAGGGGCTGAAGATCGAGGCGGTCCGTGACCCCCGAGTGGTCGCGCAGAACGTGTCGCCCCTCTGTCAGTGTCAGTGCCGGCCGCCCCAGTAGGGCGCGCCTCGTTCACGCAGGCTACTGGGAATATACATTTCGGTGTATACTTCCCAGTAGCTTCATTTTTTATGATTACGTATCATTATAGTTTACGAGAAGATATCAAGATGGCGATACAGACGCTCGGGCGTTTTTTTTGGCTTAAAAAACATCGATTGATTTTTTTTATGCCCACGCTGAAACGGTTTCGCGATATTCGAAGTTTTCAAAAAAATATTTTTATTGATGTTGGCGAGGATATCCTTTGCTACTGGGTATCTTCCGGGACTTGGGGATCCTATAAGGCTCCGAATAAAATTTATATCTGTCCCTGGGGAATTGAACAGGCCGGGGGTATAAAAAGTGTTATTAATCATGAGATTAAACATCTGCAGCTCTTTGATAAGACAAAACATATGAGCTATGAGGAGCGAGAAAAAATCATCGATGAGAGTTGAAGATTCGCACCGCATGTTGGTGCGCCAAGAAGAATACTGGCAGACGCGCCCATAGGCTGGATTTTTGATGTTTTTATGGTATAGTGGCAGGCAATTACGGCCCTATCGTCTAACGGCTAGGACAAGCGGTTCTCATCCGCTAAATCGGAGTTCGATTCTCCGTGGGGCTGCTGACCGTGTACCTTGTGTAGTAGTAGCGGCCCTCAACGATCTTCAATAAGGAGGAGCAATGATTGTCAGCCGAGAAATGTTTGTTGATGTAGTGGCAAAGCTCGAGACGGCATCTCAAGAAACACTTGAGCTTACGCGTGCTTTTGTGCGATGGATAGATAATAGCTCCACAGGCTCCGAGACGCATGATTTGATTTCAGTCCTCGATCATCTGGTCGGCATCAATGCTTCACTTACGGCGCTTGAGCAATTGTTGCGGGTTATTCTTGAGACAGATGAGCAGGGGTATAATCCTCCGCGTACCTAGTGGTGCGCGGTTTTTCTTTTAGAAAATATATAGTATTTGGTATACTAAACATAATGAACAATCAGTGGCATACGATTACTACTGACGCGGCATTGTCTTTTTTTTCTGTTGTCCGCGCGCGCGGGCTTACTGATGATCGCGCGGAAGAAGCGCGCCAACAGTATGGCGTCAACGAAATTACGCGCAAACGTCCATGGCGTTTGGTAAATTTGATCTTAAGTCAGCTTGCTAGTCCCTTAGTCGCGATTTTACTGGTTGCCGCGGGTATTACCTTTTTTATACTTGATGATAGACCAGAGGCATTGATTATTATTATCGCGGTAGTGGTCAATACGGCTATTGGTGTCATACAAGAAGGCCGCGCGTCGCGCGCGTTTGAAGCTTTACGTAATACTGTCGAGCGAAAAGCTCGGGTGCTGCGGGATGGGGTGTTGCGAGAGATTAAGGCTCGTGAAATCGTACCGGGCGATATTATTGAGATTGATGCTGGTATGAGTATTGAAGCGGATGCGCGCTTGATCGAGGCACAGCGCCTCAAGATCAATGAGTCCGCGCTCACGGGCGAATGGATTAGTCAGGAAAAAAATATTCATGAGTTGCCTCCCCATACGCCGGTTGCCGACCGTGACAATATGATTTTTGCCGGCACTTTGTGTGAGGCGGGAAGGGGGCGCGCAGTTGTTACGGCGATTGGAATGCATACTGAATTAGGCAAGATAGCGCAACTCATATCCAATACTCGCGAGCCACTCACGCCGTTTCAAGAGCACATCAGGGATCTCTCGCGTGTCATTGGCGCGGGCGCTTTTGCGTTTGCGTGCATTGTCTTTGCTTTGGGTGTTATGCGTGGTGAGAGTATTGAGATTATGTTTTTAACATCGGTAGCGCTTGCGGTGTCCACGGTACCAGAGGGTTTGCCTGTCGCGGTTACGGTTATCTTGGCATTGGGTGCCGAGCGTATTTTAAAAAAGGGAGGACTTTTGAAGCGCTTGAAAAGCGCGGAGACATTGGGATTGACTACGGTTATTTTGACGGATAAAACGGGCACACTTACCCAAGGCAATATGGAGGTTTCGCAAGTCATGCCATACAAAGATAGCGCGCGTGCCAAAGATGAATTATTACTTGCTGGCGTACTTACTTCTGCCGCGTTTATTGAAAATCCAAACGCGCAACTTGCCGAGTGGAAGATCAGGGGGGAGGCGACTGATGTCGCGCTTCTTAAGGCGGGTATCGGTTCAGGTGTGAGTAGAGATGAATTTGAAAAGACGCATACAAAAATTGAAATAATTCCGTTTGATACGGAGTTACGTCTTTCTGCGGCCGTATACCAAAAAAATGGAGAGTATATGGTGTTCGCGAGTGGCGCGCCAGAGGCGTTGCTTGCACGTTCACATTTATCCACAGATGAGCGTCTTACGCTTGAAAGTCTGTATAGTAAGGCGGCAGAAACGGGCGCGCGCCTTATTGCGTGCGCGCGTAAACGCCTGCGCGGCCATACACCGCCGACACTCGAACATTTCACTGAAATGGAATTTTTGGGTTTTTTTGGTATGCATGATCCGTTGCGCCCCGATGTTAAGGCGGCGTTACATTTAGCGCAAACCGCTGGTATTCGCCCAGTAATCGTGACGGGCGATCACCAGCTAACCGCGCAACGGGTGGCATGCGAGCTTGCGTTTGATGGCGATCCCGCGCATATCACGTTGGGGCAGGCCATTGAAGATGGGAGGGCTGATATTGAGCGCACTGATATTTTTGCGCGCATATTGCCACATCAAAAATCATTGATTGTTGATGCTTGGCAAAAACGTGGCGCTGTTGTTGCCATGACAGGTGACGGCGTCAATGACGCGCCGGCGTTGCATAGGGCTGATATTGGTATTGCGTTGGGTTCTGGTACTGATGTCGCTAAAGAAGCGGCAGATTTGGTCCTTATCAATGATAGTTTTTCAACTATCATGAGCGCTGTTGAAGAAGGCCGTACCATCATTGATAATATTCGCAAAGTAATGACCTTTTTACTCGCCACTGCTTTTACGGAGATTATTTTGATAGGCGGGGCGTTTATGTTGGGTTTGCCGTTACCACTCTTGCCCGCGCAGATTTTATGGATGAATTTGGTGGGTGAGGGGTTTTTTAATTTCGCGTTTGCTTTTGAAAGGCGCGAGAAAGATGTGTTGACACAGCGCCCACCTGAACGCGGTTCATTTTTTACGCCCGAGATGAAGGCGCTTATCTTTATTGTGGGGATATCCGCGGATTTTTTATTGCTGTTCTCGTTCGTCATGTTGTTGGGTGCGGGCATTCATCTTGATATGGTGCGTACGGTGATGTTTTACGGTCTTGCGATTAATGCGTTTTTCTTTGTATTTTCTATTCGCAGTTTGCGCAGACCTATCTGGAAGATCGATTTTTTTTCAAACCCATATTTATTGCTTGCCTTTAGCGCGAGCGCGTTATTGCTCCTCCCCACAATTTTTGTAGAATCTTTACAGACACTTTTGCATCTCCAGCCGCTTGAGCCAATATATTTTCTGGCACTTTTGGTTATCGGTCTTGTTGATTTTTGCATTATTGAGTCTATGAAATATATTTTTATTGTAAGGCGCTTGCGCATGGATACCCAGGGCGTGCTACAGTCGTAACATGCAGGATATATCATTGATAGGGATTTTTTTTGCGGGTGCGATACTTGCCTTTGTATTCGCATGGCTTCTTCTTCGCTCACGCAAGCAAGAATCTTCGGGTGAGGGCATGTTGATGTTGCAAAGTCAGATTAGCGATATTGAGCGTAAATTGGACGCACGCCTTGGCGAATCAACACGGCTTATTCAGTCGCAAGGGGAGTCGTCGTTTAAGATTATTCGCGATGTTACCGAGCGTCTCACCAAGCTTGATGAAACCAATCGGCAAGTGGTTAATTTTGCTGATCAGCTCCAATCGCTCCAAGATATCCTTAAAAATCCTAAACAGCGCGGCGTTCTTGGCGAGTATTATTTGGAAACAGTGCTCAAAAATATTTTACCGCCAGCCGCCTATCAGATGCAGTACAAGCTTGGCAAGAGCGATGAGGGGCGCGATCTTATCGTGGATGCCGCTCTCTTGGTGGGCGAGAAGGTGATACCCATTGATTCAAAGTTTTCGCTTGAAAACTATAATCGCGTGGTAGAGGCGCGTGGCACTGAAGAGCGCGAACGCTATGAAAAAGCGTTTAAACAAGACCTTAAAATGCGGATTGATGAAACCTCCAAATACGTGCGCCCGCAAGAGGGTACAATGGATTTCGCGCTTATGTTTATTCCATCTGAAGCGATTTATTATGATCTCACCATCAATCAAATAGGCACAATAAAAGTAAACACGCAGGATCTTATTCAATACGCGCTCTCAAAGCGCGTACATATTGTCTCGCCAAACTCTTTTTACGCTTTTTTGCAGACTATTTTGCAGGGTCTCAATCAAATGAAGATCGAGAAATCTGTCGGGGAAGTTATCAAGCGCGTAGGCGAGCTCGGACGTCATGTGGCTGCCTACGAGCAATTTTATATAAAGCTTGGCACATCACTTGATGCAACCATTAACCATTACAACGTGGGTTATAAAGAGCTTAAAAAGATAGATAAAGATGTTACCCGTATTGCAGGTGAAGGCGTTGGGATCGACCCTCAACTTCTTGACATAACGGATAGAAACGGGTAGTATAGAGCAATTATGATCGCGGTTATAGAAACAGGCGGCAAGCAATATCTCGTTGGCGCTGGTCAAAAATTCAAGATTGAAAAGCTTCCTGAATCAGAGGGGGATACGGTTATATTTGATAAAGTTTTGCTGACTATCGACGGCGAGGCGATATCAGTAGGTAAGCCCTATTTGAAGGGCGTGAGCGTTGAGGCGGATATCGCGCGTCAAGGCCGTCTTCGTAAGATAAAGATTCTTCGTTACCACTCAAAGACTCGCAGACGCCGCAGAAAAGGCCATCGTCAACATTTTACTGAAGTAGCGATTAAAACCATTAAAAAATAGCCCGCGCGCGGGCTATTTTTATTTGTAGACATTTTCCATTTTTTAATACGTTGTATCCTCGTATGTTTGTTTTTCCTCATACACTTATTATTTACGATCGTAAATAATAAGTGTATGAGGTTATTTTCTATTTTTGAGCGCGTTTTTGAGTGTTTGTGGATCGGCGAACTCCATTTCGGTGCCGGTGGATATTCCGCGTCCAAGACGGGTGATGGTGATCGACTTATTTTTTATATAAGGTTCAAGTATCCGTTCAATATACATACCTGTCGCGTCTCCTTCGGTAGTCAATGAAGTCGCGAGTACTATTTCAAGTGGTGCTGTATTATTTTTAGAGCGAGTTCCAAGGCGATCATAGAGTGCTCGGATTCGTTCAGTCACACGCGTTTTTTCATTTAGGAGCGAGATGGTACCACCCAATACGTGGTAGCCGCCCTCCCACAGGCCGCTCTTTGATATAGTTTCAAGGTCTTGATCTTTTTCGACAATGAGTAGCGCGCCAAATGCACCAAGTTTACAGGTTGAGCATTGTTTGCCATCAGCGGTTTGGATGCCGCGAAAGCATTCTTCGCACCTTGATACCTGTAAGGCGAGTGCTTCGAGTGCTTGCGCGAATCCTTTGAGTGTCGATTCATCTTCATCAAGGAGCGTATAGGCAAAGCGCGAGGCTTGCCGGGGTCCGATGCCAGGGAGCCGGGTAAAGAAGTCTATGAGCCGTTTTATGGGTTCTGGATGCATCGTCAAATAAATGATTCATCAAGCGATGAAAAACTTGCTTTTTCTTGATTGAAATAGAGATCTACTTTGCCAGTGGGACCGTTGCGATGTTTTTCTACTAAAATTTCAGCGACATTGGGGCGCGCGGAATCTTTTTTGGCGCGGTCTTCACGATAGATAAACATGACCACATCAGCATCTTGCTCGATAGATCCTGATTCACGAAGGTCAGATAGTCTGGGTATCGGTGGATGACGCTGTTCTACCGCGCGTGAGAGCTGTGAGAGAGCGAGTACCGGAACTTTGAGTTCGCGCGCGAGCTGTTTGAGCGAGCGAGAGATTTCAGTAATTTGCTGCACCATATTATCCGTGTGTTGCCGCGGCTGCATGAGTTGGAGATAGTCAATAATGATGAGGCCGAGGCTTGATTCCGACTGCAGACGGCGCGCCATTGCGCGCATTTGAAGCACGTTTGAGGTTGCGGCATCATCAATATAAATAGGAGCCTCTGCTAGTCGCGCAAGCGCATCATTGATGCGTACGAAATCATTTGAATGTTCAGAGAGTCGCCCGGTGCGCAATTTCCAAAGATCTACATGAGCCTCTGCCGCGATGAAGCGATCAATGAGCTGCTGATTTGACATTTCCAGGCTAAAGATACCGACCGGAATTTTATGTTGTACCGCGGCGTTGCGCGCAATGTCGAGCGCAAGAGAGGTCTTACCGAGTGAAGGACGGGCAGCTAAGATTACGAGGTCAGAGTTTTGAAGGCCGGAGAGAAGATTGTCAAGTTTTTCAAAGCCCGTTGGTACTCCACCTACCACGCCATCACCTTTATGAAGATTGTCGATACGCTCCCACGCTTCTTGCAGGGCATCACGTACGGGAAAAAATTTTTGACGGAGCGAGCGTTGCGCGATGCCGAAGATTCTGCTTTCCGCTTGGTCGATTAAATGTTCTACATCTTGATCTTCTTGATAGCCCATTTCGCCGATGGCATAAGAGGCTGAAATGAGATCGCGAAGCACTCGCTTGCGATTGACGATTGAAGCATAGTGTCCAGCACTTGCTGGGCTCGCGACCGCATTGACAAGACCCGCCAAATAGCTTGCGTTGCCGGCGCGTTCAAGCTGACCTTTTTCTTCAAGATAAGATTGAAGGGACAAGACATCAAGGGGCGCGTTGCGCTCAAAGAGATCAAGTATCGCGCGAAAAATAATAGCGTGTTCGGTTATATAAAAATCATCAGCTGTCACCATATCAACAATTTTGATCATAGTGTTTTTATCAATCAAAACAGACCCGAGGACCGCCATCTCGGCTTCTCGGTTGTGCGGAGGTATTTTAAGCGGATCGATCATACCAATAATGTACCCCGCGTCAGGTGATGCGGGCAATTGCCAAAAAGACGATTTATGTTCTCTGGCGACCTATATCTTGTGGACTACGGGTCCGCGTGGCGTATCTTCTACGCGCCAACCCTCCCGCAGGAGTTTTTCGCGTACTTCATCAGATTTTTGCCAGTTTTTTGATTTACGATATTCTTCACGGGTATGAGCTAATATCTGGATGTGCGTGGGGATGGCGGTTGCCTTTGGCGTCCGTGCGAGATTGAGCCCGAATAGATGATCGGCCCACAGTACTGCTGGACGAGAGGCGCTCTCATGGATACCCTGCCAGAGACGCGCAAGCGCCTGGGGTGCGCTAAGATCACTGGCAAACGCAGCAAGAATATCTTTCTTCATACCAGCATCCGCGCTAGTTTTTCTTTTTGGTAGTTTTTCTAATGATCCTACGAGCTTGAGACGAGCGGTTCGCGCGCCTTCTAAGGCATCCCAGCTAAACGAGAGCGGCTTTCGATAATGAGTGCCAAGAGTAAGGTAGCGAAAATCGAGAGGATCAAATCCTCGTTCGCGGAGTGTCGCCAAAGTAATATTAGTCTCGGGCAATGATTTTGCCATTTTCGCGTCTTTTATAGTCAAAAACGCGCCATGCATCCAAAAGTGTGAAAATATTTTATCTGTTGCCGCTTCGCTTTGCGCGATCTCGTTGGGATGGTGAATCTCACGATGATCCGCTCCACCGCAGTGAATGTCGAGCGTTTTGCCAAGATACTTCATACTCATAGCTGAACATTCAATATGCCAGCCGGGGAATCCAATACCCCACGGCGAAGGCCATTCCATTTGGCGTTTTTCATCCTTGTTTGAGAATTTCCAAAGAGCAAAATCAGTTGGATGGCGTTTTTCGCCGATTGCTACGCGTGATCCTGCTCGGACGGTGTTGTGCGCGCGTCCCGCGAGCTTACCGTAAGCTGGTATTTTTGAAGTATCAAAATAGACGCCGTCAGAAGTACAGTAGGTAACACCCTTTTTTTCGAGCGTTTTGATAAGTGCTATTTGTTCGGTGATATGATCAGTCGCGCGTACCAGCTTGGTGGGCATCAAGATATTGAGCGAAGTGATGTCTTCAATAAATTCTTTTTCAAAATAGTGAGTGATATCCCACGCCGTTTTCTCTTCAAGACGTGCCTCGCGTTCCACCTTATCCTCGCCCTCGTCCGCGTCAGAGGTCAGATGTCCTACATCGGTAATATTCATCACGTGCTTGACTCTCCAGCCAGATGTTAAAAGCGTTCGGCGCAAAATGTCCTCAAAAATAAAAGTGCGATAATTGCCAATATGTTGCGAGCGATACACGGTAGGTCCGCAGGTAAAAAGGCGCACCGATGCGCCACGGGCTGGTGTAAACGGCCGTTCGTCTCGCGTGAGCGAGTCGTAGAGGATTACAGCCAATCTTTGTGTCTTAACCATTGCAAGATGATGATACCAATCACGGCATTTATTGCAATCAAAATCCAGAATGCACTTGGATGGCGCGCGAGTGGAATGGTATCAATATTCATACCAAAGATATTAATAATAACCTGCAGAGGTAGGAGTATAAAAGAAACGGCAGTAAGAAATTTTACCGTTTCATTGACACTGACTGACAGCAACGACACATTGGTCTCGTAGACGACATCAAGAGTGGCGCGCAAGTCTTCCACGATATTCCAAAGTTGCGTATATTCGCAAAAAATATCGTTGAAGTAATGGGTGGCATCGGGGCCAAAAAACCTCTTACCGTGTTCAGCGAGTGATTTGAGCGTTGCTTCTTGTGGTTTGAGTGCTTTTTGAAAATTGAGGATATCACGGCGCAGTCCCGCTATTCCCTGAAGGGCGGCGCGTTCGTTGCCATTGAATACTTTTTCTTGCGCCGCGTCTATTTTTTTCTCAAGCGCCTTAAGCTCTTCACGCGATACGGAGAAAAGTTGTTTGATGATCTGATAGAGCAGTTGGCCCGACGATCTGCCAAATTTGCGTTCTCGCACTGCTTCGTGTCCGGCTAAAAATTGTTGGAAGTCATCGAGCTGCGGGATATCTTCATAGTGCGTAGTAAGAAGTGTGTGGGGGAAGATGACAAAGTCGATCTCACGGCTCAATGTGGCAGTTGTTTTTTTATCAAAAACAGGAAAATGGAGCACGAGATATAAGTGATCGTCATAATCTTCAATTTTAGGACGGTAGGTAGCCACGAGTAATTCTTGGGCAACAAGTGGATGAATATTGTGCCGACGAACCAAATCAGCGATCTTTTCTTCCGTGGGGCGTTCAATGTCTATCCAAGAGACATGCCGTGAAGATACTTTATCCATGGACATAGTATACCCGATATTTTCCCTTGCTCGCAATACAAAAGTATGGGAAACTAATGAATATTATGGGTGGCGAGCGGCGCTTTTTTATTTTTATCACGGCATTGGCCATAGTCGTCAGTTCCTTTGGAGCGGGCGCGTGGTTTGGCCTCAATGAGCGTGCTTCAATCGAACGAGTATTTGGCGTCGTCAATCAATCACCATCGGGAGATCTTGCTGAAAAACTCAAAGATGTTGATTTTGAGCCATTTTGGAAGGCATGGGAAGTTGTAGAGCGCAAACATATCAGCGATGATCCTGCCGATCGCCAGGCAATGGTATGGGGAGCGATCGAGGGTATGGTGGGCAGTCTCGGTGATCCTTACACGGTATTTTTTCCGCCGAAAGATCATGAAGATTTTCAAAGCGAGGTTAAGGGAGAATTTTCGGGCATTGGCGCGGAGATCGGTATTCGTAAAGAAGTGTTGACAGTCATCGCGCCTATCAAAAACTCACCTTCCCAGCGCGCCGGGCTCAAGGCGGGTGATAAGATCCTTAAGATTGACGGCGCCTTTACGGAAAATCTTACGCTTGATGATGCGATTCACAAAATAAGGGGTGAGCGCGGTACTAAAGTAGCGCTTATTATTGGGCGCACAGGCGAAGACAAGCCGCGCGAGATCAGTATTGTGCGTGATATTATCCGCGTACCAGCGATCACTACTGAAAAGAAAGGCGATGTGTTTCTTGTCACGCTTTCAAGTTTTTCAGAGAATTCAAGTCAGGAGTTTCAAAAAGCAGTTCGTGAGTTTTTGCGTTCAGGAGCTGCCAAGCTTATACTTGACCTTCGTAATAATCCAGGCGGATATCTCCACAGTTCGGTGGATATCGCGAGCTGGTGGTTGTCTGAAGGCGAACTTATCGCGCGCGAAGAGTTTCGCGGCCGTGACGCGACTATGTATCGTAGCGCTGGTTTTAGGGCGCTCGAGAATGTGCCGACAGTTCTTTTGATCAATCAAGGATCGGCATCAGCATCAGAGATTTTGGCGGGCGCGCTCCAGGAGCATAAAAAAGCGATTTTGATTGGTGAGCGTACATTTGGCAAGGGTTCCGTTCAAGAGCTTGAAGATATCACTGACAAGACTTCGATCAAGATTACTATTGCTCGGTGGACCATGCCATCGGGTAAGTCAATCTCTAAAGAAGGCCTTACACCTGATATTGAGGTTAAAATTAAGCAGGACAGTGATCCCGAAAAAGATCCGCAGCTTGAGCGTGCTCTTGAGCACTTGCGTATGGCGCGCTAGGATACTTCTATGAAAGTTATCCTCCTCAAAGATATTCCCCAGCTTGGTCAACGGGGGAGGATTCTCACTATAAAAGACGGTTATGGGCGTAATTTTTTGATACCGCGGGGTCTCGCGCGTGAGGCGGATGCTAAGGCGGTCAAAATGGTAGAAGATACCAAGATAACTCAAGCGCGCCTTCTCGCAGAAAAAACAGCTGCCGTAGATGCTGAAAGAAAAGCATTGAGCCAGGTGGCCCTTGTCTTTCACAAGCCAGCCAACAATCAGGGGCATCTTTTTGCTGCCGTTACCGCTGATGATGTGATAGCCGAGCTTAGGCGCCGACATTTCCATACTATAGAAAAAGATCAGCTTTGGGGTCTACCTATCAAGCTTGTCGGTAAACACGATATAGAGATAAAAATGAAAAAAGAACGTTTTTATATTTCTGCGCGCGTTGAGGCGGAGAAGAAAAAATAATAAATTATGCGTAAATATATTTTTATCACGGGTGGCGTTATGTCAGGCATTGGTAAGGGGGTCGCCACCGCGTCACTCGCCAAGATTTTGCAGTCATACGGTTTTCGGGTTTCCGCGATGAAGATTGATCCCTATATCAATGTTGATGCGGGCACCATGAACCCCACCGAGCACGGTGAAGTATTTGTGACCGATGACGGCCTTGAATGCGATCAAGACATCGGCAACTACGAGCGTTTTTTGGGGGCCTCCTTGCATAAAGTGAATTATATGACGACTGGCATGGTGTATCTTTCAATGATCCAAAGAGAGCGCAATCTTGAATATGGTGGCAAATGTGTGCAAGTCGTACCGCACGTGCCTGAAGAAGTTATCGCGCGTATCGAAAAAGCCGCCAAAAGCAGTAAATCAGAGATTATGCTCATTGAGATAGGAGGTACGGTGGGGGAATACGAAAATCTCTTATTCTTAGAGGCCGCGCGTATTATGAAATTACGCGAACCGGGCAATGTGTTATATGTATTAGTCAGCTATTTGCCAGTGCCAGGCGTGATCGGTGAGATGAAGACCAAACCAACGCAACACGCCTCTCGCTCACTGAACGCGGCGGGTATTCAGGCAGATATTATTTTAGCGCGTTCCGCGGTACCTCTTGATAAGCCGCGTAAAGAAAAGCTTTCATTCGCGCTCAATTTGCGTGGCGAAGATATTATATCCGCGCCCGATGTAAAATCTATTTATGAAGTTCCTCTCAATTTTGAAAAAGATCAACTTGGTACCATCGTGCTCAAAAAGCTTGGTCTCAAAAAGAAAAAGACTGATTTGAGCGAGTGGAAAAAATTGGTCTCCACTATCCGTGATACCAACAAGCCGCGCGTGCGCATCGGCATCGTAGGCAAATATTTTACTACTGGCGCGTTCGCGCTTGCTGATTCATATTTGTCTGTCATTGAGGCGCTCAAACATGCATCGTGGTCTCGGGGGCACGACGCCGAGATCTTGTGGCTTGATGCTGAAGAATATGAAAAACATCCGGAAAAATTAAGAGAGCTCAAGGTGCTCGATGGCGTGGTAGTACCCGGTGGATTTGGCTCGCGCGGTATCGAGGGTAAAATGAAAGTGATCGAGTTTTGTCGAAAAGAAAAGATACCCTATTTTGGTTTGTGCTACGGACTTCAGCTTGCCGTTATAGAATACGCACGCAATGTAGCTAAGCTCGAGGGCGCGCATACCGAAGAAATTACGAAAAAGGGTGAGTATCCGGTGATTCATATATTGCCCGAACAGCAAGAACTTTTGGATAAAAAAGATTATGGAGGTTCGATGCGTTTGGGGCTTTACGACTGCAAAATCTCAAAGGGTACGATTGCCGCACGCGCGTACGGTACTGATAGAATTAAAGAGCGTCATCGCCATCGCTATGAGGTTAACGCAGAGTTCTTACCAGTGCTTATAAAAAAGGGATTGATAGTATCAGGGATAAATCCGCAACGGGGACTTGTAGAAATAATCGAACTTCCTCATCATCCATTTTTTGTAGGTACGCAATTTCATCCCGAGCTTCTTTCGCGCCCACTCACGCCGCATCCGCTTTTCCGCGAATTCATCAAAGCCGCTATCAAACGACATAAGTAGGCATATATTGACAAAAAGTTAAAAATCTGATACAATACATACCAGATAACTTTGGCATGTTCCCGTGGCTGATTGGCTGTGGGGCAGGAGAGGAGAGAGGGTCATGCTGTTCTTTGCGACTTTGGGATACGGGGTGGTGGTGTTGGCAGCAATGCTGCTTGCGCCACGGATTGCGCTTGTGATGAGCGCTATGATACTCGCGTTCGGGATGGAGTGGGTCGTCTGGTCTGCTGTTGATGTGCAGACATTTTGGCTGATGCGCATCATCGGGGTGGGTATTGGCGGGGCCGCCCTCGGTCTCGATGCTCGGGACTGGCATCGAGCATACCAGGATCGGCTCTTCGACGATGATGAAGACGAAGGGGTGGTCGAATTGGCAGACACCCGCGTCTGAATCAAAAAGGACCTTTCACAACAGTGGAAGGTCCTTTTAACTTTTATTGAGAAATTGTTTAAACAACGCTGACTAGTTTTCTAATGACGGTAGTACCATCAAAGTGACGTTTTCGCTTATCGGCAAATAGCACTTTACCGGCGCGGATCGCGTAGATAGTATCATCTTTACCTTTGCGGGTGCCATCGCCAGGCATGAATTTTGATCCACGCTGACGAATGATGATTGAGCCATTTTGCGCGATTTCTCCACCAAAAAGCTTCACCCCGAGATACTGGGGGTTTGAGTCGCGTAGATTGGTTGTTGATCCGCCCGCTTTAGTATGTGCCATAGATAGATGGTAACAATAAAATATAATTCAATTACAATAAGTATATGCTACATCAGTTTGCTGAAAAGATCAAGGGCTTGGGAGGGGCGTATTTCTTAAGTTTTATCGTCTTTTTAACGGTAGTTGCTGGGGTAGGGGTGTGGCGTATTTTTATGGCTCGACAGGCCAAATTTGAGCCAATTTTGGCACCAAACGCCTTTGATGTGCGTTTTGATAGGCAGAGTGGGGGTAGCTTTATAGCGAGCAAAAATGGCGAGGTTTACTACCCCAAAGCGTGCGCATCTGTAGGACGCATAAGGCCCGAAAACCGCCTCTTTTTTGCTTCGGCATTAGAGGCAGAAGGCGCGGGATTTAGGAGAGGCACGCAGTGTAAATAGTATGTGCTTCAAATGTTTGACTCTTCTTCAGGCAGTGCATTTTTGGTAGACGCTTTGAGCATGGTAAAGCGTTTGATGACGCGGGCCTCTGCCAACAGTCGCTCTTGGAGATCGGTAGGGAGTTTTGGTAAAAGTTTTTTGAGTTTTTTGTCATCAGGGGAGAGTATTTGCTGCCAAAAATCCGTAGATTCGAGTATTGAGGCAATTTTGCTGGGATCCCAACTCGCGCGTTCTTGCTGACTACGCGCGAGTGACCCGCCCTCACCAAATACGCGATCAAGTTTTTGGACGTCAAGATATTCATTGATGCTTTGCGTTATATCTTGCAGTCGATCTTCACGTTCGCCGATTTCGCTCTTGAGAATAAAATATTCTTTGATGAGTGGGCCAGCATCATCAGGGGGGGCTTTTTTGTCTTGAGCCCGATACAAATGCCGCCACGCGGGACAGATAGGTTTGTATCCGCACCAGTCACAGAGCGCGTTTGGTTTGGCGGGAAATTCCTTTGTTTCGATCCGGTTTTCTATCGAGTGAATAGTATCGAGGATTTGCCCACGCGTGTTATCAAGGTCTTGGCGCGTGCGGCGTGTCACCAGCTTTTCGCCCGCTTTCATAAAATAGAGTGCCAAGGTAACATGCTCGGGGTCGATATGCGGCCATTTTTTCTCGAGTGCGAGCTGGTAGATAGCAAGCTGCATATTGGCATCGACGGTTTCTTGGGCAGGAAGCTTGCGTGAAGTTTTATAATCAATGATTTCAAACAGGCCTTCGCCAGTTTTATCAATACGGTCAATGCTGCCGGCGATAGTGTGGGTGATGCCTGTTTTCGGGTCTTCAAGCGGTACCTCAAACCGTGATTCAAGATCGATGACATCAAAGTTCCACGGTGGATTTTTTTCATAGTATACGCGTATCATGCGCTCGCCAGATTCCAAGTAGCGAGTTTTATCGGCATCAGTAACCGATTTGCTGTCAGCAAATGATTCACGAAAATGCGCTAGCACTTCTTCGAGTGTTGGGAAGAGGGGATCTCGAGAAAACATAAAGCGCATAGCGCTATGTATTGAAGTGCCAAAAATAGATTCTTTGCCCTTGGGCACGCGCCGGTGCTCAATGTGCTCATACTCATATTTCTGTGGGCATTGGG
>SXGU01548376.1_pt1 | contig 39408 bp, 34 predicted proteins | sample 3174531 | NCBI WGS metagenome assembly SXGU01 (sample SAMN11356863, study PRJNA531348) | freshwater metagenome | isolation source: freshwater sample F1-140 | place: China: Fuxian Lake, Yuxi | collected 2017-12-25 | reverse complement strand
TGGTGCCAGTCTATCCAACAACCAGCGCAGCGCTTGTCCCGTACGAGACCCTGGCAACCGCGATTGCCTCACGTCATGTCACGGTCACCGAGCTGAATGGCGGATCGGTACCGGAGTTGGCGGTCCAGCATCGAGGTCCGGTGCCAGTTCTTCTCATCGACGGCGACCAGGTTGAGGGAGGGCGTCAGAACCGTGTGGTGAACACCACAATCCTGATCCCCATGGGAGTTGACTTCACACTTCCCGTTTCGTGCGTCGAGCAAGGTCGGTGGCGCGAAACCCGTGTCGATTTCTCCTCGGGCGAAGTCGTCCCTCCGTCCGTTCGCCGGGGCAAGGAGAGTTCGGTTCGAGCGTCGTACAGCAGTTTTGGGGCACCACGGTCGGATCAGGGTGAGGTTTGGGCAAGGGTAAGTGAATCGTTGACATCGGCTCGCGCCTTCTCCCACACCAGTGACCTGTCTGATGCGTACACCGCAAGGCGTGTCGATCTCGAGGACACGCGGATCAACTTGCCATGCCCGAACGATGGGCCGGTCGGCGTCGTTGCAATCTTCGGCGGAGACGTCAAAGCAGCGGACATCTTTGACCGTGCCGAGACGCTCTCCGAGTTCTGGCCGAGGCTCGTCAGGAGCTACGCTCTCGAAGCCGTAACTTCCGGGACCGGTGTGCCGGAACCCGTGGGTCTGGCACACGCATTCATTACCAGCGCGGCACAAGCGACGGCTACCTTGAACACCCCGCCGGGACTAGGCCAGGACATCCGCTTGTCCGGGTCTGGCGTGCGCGGGGCAGCGCTCGTCCACGGCGGAGCGCCAATCCATACTGCCCTTTACGGCACTCCCGGTACGAGCGAGGGCCCATCCACGTCCACTGTCCAGGCTTCGGTGGTCACGGCACAACGAACCAGACGACCAACCACAGCACGGACGACGGCGAGGTCAGTCACGGTCGGCAACCTCACCGTAAACGTGGTTGCCGAGAACCTGCTTGCACTAGAAGTCGAGGCACTGGTTCTCTCCGCGAACAAGCGCCTCAACGGTGGCAGTGGTCTGTTGGCAGCGATCGAACACGCCGCCGGGCCATTGTTTGTCGCCGAACGTGACCGCATAGTCCCAACCGGGCCGTCGAACGGCTTCTTCCGTGGCACCGCGGTCGTCACCAGTTCAGGCAACCTGGCGTCTGGTCGGTGGCGCCGACGACTGATCCACGCGATCACGATCAAGCACGAACACGGGCATCGGATCCCCACGACCCCGGAAATCGTCTACGCCGCGGTGCGCAATGCTCTTGACCGCGCCGAGGTATATGGGGTCTCGTCACTTGGCACCTATCTCATGGCGATAAGGACGGCACGGGCGGGGGAGGCGCCGTGGGCGACCGCCCCGCGTGAAGTCATGGCAACCGCACTGGTTCGGGCCATTCTGGACCATGCACGCATTGCAAATCATGTTCGGACGGTCACGATCTGCGAAACCGAACCAGAAAGGCTTGACATGGCGTGGGAGGCGTTGCGTCGCGCATACACGGTTGGGTAACGGTCGGTCGCGGACCGGGTACCGGAGATGCGCTGATCATTGAGAGCCAAGCGATAGACCGGCATCCACTCGGGTGCCGGTCGTTCGAAACGCGTTCGACACTTCTCGGTACGCCCAAGTAACGGCTGCTTCATGCTTGATCACCTTATTCTTCGGCCAGTTGACCCTCAATGTTTGCGACAACGTATTCAAGGAGACATGACATGGCCCTAACAAACGTAACTCCAACCGAAGCAACCACCTCACACCCGACCCCGACCCCTTTTTCGAAACACTCGCGTCTCTCGGGGCGAACGTCCGCTCGGGAATTGTTTGCCCGAGAGGCCACCGCACTTCCCCACTACAAGGCACTTGCCGAGGCTGACACGCATGAGCGTGAGGCCTGGGGGCGGTGGACCGAGGCTCGGGCAACCCTTGAGGCAGCAAGCGGTGATTCGGAACGCCAAGTTGCTACGGCGGGGTGTGCTTCGGCTTGGGAGGAATTGATCGATGCCGAGGCTCGATCAACAGCTGCATCTGTAGCTTGGCGACGCGCTTACCGCGCCTTGCCGGCCTATGACGACCTGCTCATCGCAACGGCCCTCTCGTCCCTGACTGCTACGTCGCGGGGACGTCTCGCGGCGTGATGCGCGCCGTCGGTTCTTAGGCGATGGCGAGAATCTGGTGATGAACCAAAGTCGCCAGACCTCGCGACAAATCCATAGAAAAGTGCCTCCGACGAAGAGGGCCTCTCCCTTTCTGCCTCCCCGCGTTGTAGCAACGATGCGACAACACCGAACACCGTTTCCGGCGGAAGCATGGCAAGATCGGTGTAATAGCCTGACTCAGCGGGGAACGTTGCGCACATCTTAGCGAAGGGGAACCTTGATTCCCCGGGCGCAGAACACGTAGTCCTGCGCAAGGTCGATGTGGCGTCGCCGACCATTTGAACCATGTGATCCATGGGGGTTGCCACGATCTCGGCTTGGTCTCCGTCGGCGGGGCCGAGGAGAACGCCGGTTTCGTTGACCCCCACGACGCCCCGCCCGTAACTGGGCACACACCCGCACAAGGCCGTCAGGGATGTTCCGCGGGTGGGTAACGAAAGCGTGTGGATTGCTGTGAGAGAAAATCACTGGTTTCGTAGCTATTTCTAGAACATCGCGTGATGTCCGGTATCCAGTATGGGTGAAGCACACCACCATCCCCACGCACTCAATCTCGCGCAAAACATCGTGTCCGCAGGCCGGAAGACCATCATCTTCGCTCTGGTACCCCCGCCGGCAAAGATGTTTTTAATGCACGCAAAAAGCATCCAGCGAACAGTCAGGGGGTGATATGCACTGGTGAGTAAAGGTGCTCCGATTGCGTTCGCTCACTCGATGTCTAAGCAAACATTAAGTCGCCCCGTCTGTTCCGCCACGTACACGTCCGCAGAAGGCGAAACCAGCGTGTAGTCATCGTGCATGGAGACCCAGCGTCGGATCGTAGCGAGGGTCTGGAAGTGGTCAGCAACGTCCATTTCGCCGAACCCGACATCCAACGAGAGGACACTTGCACCAGCCTCGCGTTCGCGGCGGATTTCGGGTAGGAAGTCAGTCCCGAACGGCGCTCATACTGGCATGCATCCGTGGTTATCCCAGACCAAGGTGTTACTCACGATGCTCTTGGCCTTGTCAACAGCATCGCGCATTTGGCCAGTCTGCTTGCAGTTCATGGCTGATCAGCGTGGTGCCTTCTCTGATTGGTGGCCAGATGGGTCGCATTCAACCCGGTGCGGTAATTTGCTAGCCGAGGCCGCAAACGGTTCCGGAAGGTCCCCGTGACAGGCATGCGACTTCAACCCAATCGGTCTCGCTCTCTCGCGATTACGGCGGAATCACTCGGGCCCGTCAGGCAATTCGCGAAGTTTAGGCGGGACGCCAAGCATCCACGGTTTCGACTTGGGCAGACACGGCATGTATTCGCGTGTCACAAGAAACATTTTTGGTGACCTGGGTGAGCACAACGGAAAGGGTTTCCGGGCGCCCGGGAACAAGATGGGTTCTACAAACGACAAAAGACCATCCGGCAACCTGGCGACGACCCCCTTTTCGTGAGCGGAACTCGCACCGCTCCCGAATCCGGAACTTGATCTACTGAAGGCCTGCCCCGCCTCACGACGAAAGGAAGTCGGATCTTGGAAATAATGCACTCTATACACACCGAAGTCAGTGCACTCCTCAATGAAAAGGCCATGCCCTACACCCTCGAGGCCGGCGTTTTTGTGGTTGACCAAATTCGTGACACCGTTCGCTTCACGACCCGTATCACCGCAGACTTCTTCAATGGCCGGATCCAAACCTTGATCGTAGACACATCGGCTCCATTGGTCCAGGTGCAGGCGATGGAGCCCGACACGTGTGGGGGCCCGAGCCTTCAACCCCGTGAACGAGAGCAGGTATACGCCTTGGTGAGCTTGCTGAACCCAGTCACGGAACTGCTGGGTTCGTTGAGTTTCGATAGTGCCACCGCAACGATCAACCACACCTGGCGGGTACCAATCCCGGCCACGCTGGACCAAAAAACGTTTTCCACGATTGTCAACGCCGGTTTGAACTCGATTGACGTTTGCCGGCCGGAACTTGTGGCAGTCGCATCTGGAGAGAAAACGGCAACTGCAGCGCTGTTGAAGCTCATTACCCGCCGCGCGCAGGCAAACGACGACACTCACGCGCTCAGCGCCTAACACGCTCAGGGGAAAGTTATCGCACCCGCATCAATGCAGGATGAGAGTACGTCTCACATCGGCGTGTGGAACGGGAGTGGAAATCCAATGATCTATCCGAACAGCATCGAAAACCTGATCCTGTCGATTTACCAGCTCCTTGAATCGCTGGGCATATCCTGCTCCGTCGAACGGGATGCCCTGGCCGTGGCCTTGACCGGGACGAACGCACCAAGTTACGAATTTGGCCTGTGCGCCTTTTCTCTCGACGGAGAGGCAGTGCTGCTCGGAGTTCGGTCAACCGCCGATGTCCTAGGTTTCGACACTGGCGCATGTCCAGCACTAGCGATTGCTCCATTCAACCTGGCCCAGACCCAGCTGCTCCTCAACCAGATCAACCAGCACGAAATCAAGGCCGGATCCATCGCGATCGACCCAACGGATGCTCGTCTGACGTTCATCTGGACGTTCCCGGTGACGTGCCAGCCGGACATACACCTTGCCGGGATGGTCCTTGGGACCGCGAGCGCCGTCGACCACTATTTCCGCGCGATCAAGGACTGCATGGTGCACGGCATTACGGCCGCCGATGCCCTCGCCTCGCATCGTGCGCGCATCGAGGACAGCGCCGAGACGGACCGGAAAGTTCGTCGCCTCCTTGGCGAAGATGACAGCGAGACGGTTTTTCGACGCCTTGTCGCCGATCTAGCAATCTAGCGAGACCCTCCGCAATCTCGCGCACGTTCAGCACCCGGATCTGTGAAAGTCCCCAGTCCGGCACTACCCGTCGTAGTCGATTCCCAGTGCACCCGCAATCGCCCGCAAGACAAGGTCCCACGACTGGAAACTGAACCGCGAGGGCGCCAGCGCATTCTTCGTCATCACCACAGCCAAGTCATTTGATGGGCAGTACATGGATATCGAACCACCAAATCCGGTGTGACCGAAGGCATCGGACCATGGCGCGACGGTAGGAATGCCACAGAATGGATGAACCGCCGCACCCAACGCATAACCAAGGCCCATGCGCGTCGTCCACGCCACATGCGCTCCATCGGCTCCGGAGTACGGGATTGTCGCCTCGGCAATCGTCGATGGGCTTAGAAGTCGGACCCCATCCAACCCAGCCTCCCTCATTGCGGCGTAATGACGCACCAACGCACGAGCGTTTGTGATCAGCCCGGCCGCCGGCATGCAGCCAGCGCGGGCGGCTGAATTATTGAAGTCTGACGCTGACTGCGCCCGGTCTCCACGTTCCTCATGGGTCATAGGTCCTAGACCAGTTTTCGGGTCCGGGTCTTTTGCAGCTTCGAGGGTTGCAATCCTCGCGCTCATCGCGACATCTGCGGGGACGCCGAACCACATGTCGTCAAGACCCAATGGATGCGCGACCTCGGCGCGCATGACGTCACCAAACGGTGTGCCTGTAGCCCCCTCAACTGCCCGACCCAAAAGTGTCCCGAACGTCATGGTGTGATAGGCCATTGACGCACCTGGCGCCCAATCTGGCGTGGCAGTCTCAAGATGGCGCCCGGTTTTCAAGAGGCTGGGATAGTCAGATATCGGCACGTCGCGGAACTCTGGGAGGCCCGCGCGATGGCTCAGGGCATGTCGAACCGTGACACTCCCCTTGCCATGTTTCGCGAATTCGGGCCAGTACGTGGCAAGCGGCGCGTCGTACTCCATCAAACCCCGTTCGACGAGGCGGTGCACGACTGTCGCGGTCACGCCCTTGGAGTTCGAGAACACGAGGAACAGGGTGTCCCGCTCAACCGGGCGTCCCGTGGCTTGATCGGCGACACCGGCAACCGCATCGACGACAAGCTCACCCCGATGGATTGCCGCGACCTGCAAGCCTATTTCACCGTACAGGGCTATGGCTTCCCGGAGAGCAAGGGTCGCGGCTGACTGAATTGCTGAGACGCTTGGCATTCCGTTCCTCCCAAGAGGACGTCACACGCGAAGCACACGCCCGTCATCCGCGCGTGCCGGACGGAAGTACGGGTCGACTACCTTTGTCAGGAAGTTTGACGCCAGAACCCGGTATCCCTCGCCATTCGGGTGGAGATCATCGGGCAAGAGGTGTGCCGAACTTGCACCGAACAGGGTCTGGCCATCGACGTAGTGGATCTGGCGATCACCACGTCTGCGCAGCAATTCCACGACGGCCTGGACCTCGTCGCGCATAGCTGCGAGCGTGAACCCAACCGCGTTCACCTCGGTCTCACGATGGACACCCCAGATTGGAGACACCAACACAATCGGTGTCACCGGGTGGCCATCCCGGACAATTTGGACGAACCCAGTCAGGGTTGTCCGGAATGCGCGAGGCCCGAGACTTGCGGCGCCGTAGACGTTGATCCCTGCGCATATTGATATGTAGGACGCAGGGAGTAACCTGATCATCCTCGCGACGCCGATGTCCAGATGGCATTGACCGCCATACCCAAGACATGTCAGGTTGAGATCTGCGTGGCGCGCCACAATTGCCGGCCACGTCTGCGTTGGTGACGGCGCGGCGCGGCACTGAGTAATCGAACTCCCGTAAGTGACCCACCTTGGCCGACCGTCGTTCACGGCGGTGACCATCGCGCCCGCGGAGAGTTTCAAGCCGGTGATGGCGAAGGGACCGAAATGAGGCAACCAGATTTCGAGGACCTTGGTTCCCGCGGGCAGGTTGTCACACAAAAACGATGCTGATCCGCTTACCGGCAAACTCACGATGAGATGGCCGTCGACGACGATGTCAATCGGACTACTCTCCTGATCCGCCTCGACCGTCCCTGCGACCGCCGACGCGTCAGTGACGAACCGTATCCGTACCCCGGCAGGCATTGCGGCACGGATGACCAGTTCCGGGTGCCAGACATCGCGCTCACCGGGAGGCATTCGCCAACCACGGGATCCATCAGAGGCGTGGGTCACGCCGACCGCGCCGTCCCAAGCCAGACCCGGATCAGTCAACGGGATCGGTTGCATCAGCCGGGATCCCTGTGTGCGGTCAATCATCAGTCCGCCGCCGTAGCGCGGGCAGCATCACGGGCTCTCAGGCATAGACGGGCACTTTCAAGCCCGATGGAGAGTGACGCCCGCGATGACTTCCGACCAGACAGCGCCTTGGCAAAGTCACGACCAAGTTCATCATCCCCACCGTGATGGCCCTCGTCCCCCTTCCCATACGAGTGACGCTCAACGCGCGCCTCGTGATGGTGATGCACCAACAACTCGTCGCGGTACCAATCGAACGACAATGTCGCATCGTGCCCGATTACCGTCGCACCCCGGGACGCGGCACCTCGGCGGGTGACGAAGTTCTGCGTGTAGTTCAAGTGGAGACCAGACTCAAACTGGATCAGCGCGCTTGCGCTGTCGTGGTTCCCGGTGTCGACCGCGAAGGCGCATTGCAGGGTTGCCGCCTCGCGACCAGTCTGGCGTGACCGAACGCTTGCGGGCAGGTATGGACTTTCCACACATTCATGCCGGATATCACAGTCCCGGCAATGCAGGCCGGCGGGACGATCGCCCCGGAAGACCTGCTTCGATTCCATTGCAATCACTCGCGTCGGTTGTCCGGCAAGTTCACCATCCGCAAGCAGCGAAAGCAAGTAGTCGAAATCGTGGGTCGCCTTTTGCATCCAGAGGCCACCAGTCTGGGTCTCGTCGCGCATCCAACCCATGTAGTAGCCGATCGAATAGGCCGGAACATTGTTCACCGCCTGCACCTGGGCAAGGGTTCCAAGCGTCCCACTTCGCACAATTCGCGCCGCGAGTTCGCACAGTGGGGAAACCCGCAGCGGGAACCCAACCACTGTCGGGCTCTTGCTTGCCAAGAATGCTTCGCTCAGCTGATGAAATTGGTCCCAATCGATCGCTACTGGCTTCTCCAGGAAAAGGGGAAGGTTGCTCGCAAGCACCTCAACGGCAACCGGCGTGTGGAGATCGCATCTCGTACCAACCATGACGCCGTCAATGTTCCCGGAGTGAAGCATCTGCTCAATACTGGAAAACGTAGTCGCGGACCCAAGCACGTCGGGGAGTTCGGCACGACGGGCGTCACTGGCCGGGTCAACAATGGCAGTGACAACGACCTCCGGGTCGTTGCGCTGGACGACCTTAGCCATGTGCTGTAATCGCCGACCAAACCCAACAACTCCGACGCGCTTCATTCGACGCTCTCCTTTGCCGTATCGGCCAATCCTCGAAGCGCGATGATATCGATCACCGACTACAAGCGGTTGGCGACGCGAACCCCGCTTCACCATTCGCAGCGGTCACGGACGCTCGACTGGCTTTGCCAACGTCAATCCCATGACCCCGAGGTCGGTCTGCTGATGGTCGGGAGTACGGATAACCGACGAACTCAGACCGAGGTTAGTCTCGAACATGCGGACACATTCCAGGTCGGTCGTGCGTTTCGCTCCCCCGGCGACATACTTCACCCACGCGCGAAGCATCGTGTCGCGGGCAACGTCCCCAGCGGTTGTCTGCTCCCATTCCTCGACCATCGATGCGGCATGACGTTGCTGATGAGGATCGTTCTGCAATTTTGATGAAGCAATGACGAGTGTGCGAAGCAGTTTAGTCCGTTCCCGGGTCCGCGAAAGGTAGCTTTCGACGCACGCCCCGGCATGTGGGTAATCAAGCTTCTCGGTCGCCTCGATGATCTGAGTGAGGCACTCGGACAGAGGCAGTCTGTCCGCCCATCCCCGATGCTCACGCGGATCACCAACCCAAAGGGGGCTACCAAAATCGGGCGGGAAGAACTTGTTCATCTGGATGCAATCGTTAATGAACGCAGCCTGGAAATAGGGCGCCTTCGCCTGATGGGGATGGTGGTATTCGCGCAACCAGAAGCTCACCACATTGCTGTAGTCAAACGCGTGGCCAATCTGGAAGAAGGACTTGGACGACCACGCCTCGTCAACAAGGTGACGGCAAAACGCCGCGATGATCGCGTCGGAAATCTCGATCACCCGGACCCCGTCAACGAGCAAATCGGTGATCACCTCGGTGACGTCTGCAAGCTTCCCGTGGAGCATGGCGGCAGTCAGGCGATCTCGACCGACCGTATCGAGATGGCCAACATTCCGTGACTTCAGCGACCACTGGTCACCCTTGAACCGGTTTGTCAGGGTGACCGTGGTCATGTCAAAGAGTGGGTAGAGGCGTGGGAAGCACGCGAGGTCTGGCACGACACAGTAGTAGAGAGGGTCCGCGTGATCCCACCCAATCAAGCTTGTCAGGTCAACCGCGGCGCGGGCCCGAAGGGCCTTGTGGCCGATGTTCTGCAATTTGCGGGTCTGCAAGGTGTCCTGCAGGTCGATGATCCCGCAGAACAGCAACTGTGCTTCAAGTTGCCTCCGGACTGCAGGATTGGCTTCGCGTCGCAAGCCGAGCGACACTTGATAAGCACCTTGCCGGTCTCCCTCGAGGATCCGTTCCTGAAGTCGACGCAACCGGTCTGCCGATGTTCCGGCGCGATCAGGTTCATGATCAGTGTCGAACCACGCCTTGGGTGCGTTCCATGCGGGGCCGTCAAAACGGTCAGAACCGCTCTCATAGGTGCCGTCAGGGCGCAGACCACATTTCTTGTCGTCACGTGCATAGTGGCCCGGAAACTCACACAGCAACTGATCCCAGACATCGAGACCCTGGGGCATGTACCAGACGGCTTGTGCCATTGCGAGTTGCCGGTGTCCGGAAGGCAAATACGGCAGCAAGCGACGCGAGGCGCGCAGCCCAAGGACGCAGTGATCGTAGTTGACGTTGCTGTACTCACCGTTCTCGGCAACCATCACGTGTGAGGGGACGGTCAGGTAGGGAGCGGCAACATTCAGGGCATGCCGGACTAGCTCGGGCATCGATTGTCCGTCCCGGATCAACTCGGTGAACATCCCGGCGGTCCGCCGGTAGTCAGCCCCGATCAGGGCCTCCTGCATCCGACCGACCCCACCCGGAACGAAACCCGCACCTGGTGCCGGACTGAAACTTGATCCGGTCCGCCCCGAAGTCAGTTCGCTCATGAGCGCAACGCCACCTCTCGACGCCTGGCACGAGACGCAAACACGTCCCAGATGATGCCGGACATCGTATAGCGTCAGAAACCCTGACGAAGTTGCAACCCACGGCAAATGCAAGCTCCGCGGGTATATCGTGAAGTTCACGCAGACGATCGGGAGGCAGAAATGCGCGAAACACTTGGCGTGGCACTCGTTGGGAAGCGTGCGGGCGCATTCGTAGCCGGTTTCTCAGCCACAACTGGCGTGAGGATAGTGGCGGTTTGCGAACGTGACGCATCCGCACGGGATGCCTTGGGAACCCGAGCCGGAGTGAGTGCCGAGGCCAGATATTCCGACTATGGCCGGATGCTAGCCGATGCACGACCAGATGCCGTAGCTATTGGCACGCCGATGCAACTGCACGCAGAGCAAAGCATCATTGCGCTTGGTCTTGGCATTCATGTCCTTAGCGAGGTAACGGCTGCGGTCACCATCGACGAATGCCGCGTTCTCGCGTCGACCGCCCGGCGTGCAGCCCTGTCAGGTGTGCAGTACATGCTTGCTGAGAACGCGTGCTTCCGTCGTGAACTCGTACTCGTCCGTGCCCTCGCGTCTTCGGGCCGGTTCGGTAGCCTCTATTACGCCGAGGGGGAGTACCTCCATGATGTCAAACATCTGCACAGGAACCCGGACGGATCTCCGACGTGGCGTGCGACATGGCAAGTTGGAAAGCGAGGCGCAACCTACTCAACCCACAGCCTCGGGCCGGTTCTCGACTGGTTCGGACCGGACTCCCGCGTTGAAACGGTTGCGTGTCACGGAACCGGGGTGTGGACTGACCCTGCCTTGCCTCACGACGACAGTTGTCTGATGATCTGCAACCTCGCGAATGGAGGTCTCGTCCGGATACGTCTTGACATGATGAGTAACCGACCCGAAAGCGCGTCGTGGTATCAGGCTCAGGGAACCTTAGGCGTCTACGAAGCTGCCAGGGGTAGCGCTACGCACCCAGTCGTCTGGTTCGGTGACAACGCGCCTGATCCAAAGGGCTCTCGACACTGGAGTTCGCTTTGGGACTATGAGGATGCACTTCCGGGATGGATGACTGGGCCTCTGGCCCAGGCCGCCTTCTCGGCGGGACATGGTGGTGGTGACTTCTGGGTTGCCCATACATTTGCCGACGCATTGCTGAAGGGTATGCCCGTGCCGATAGGTATCGACCGTGCGCTGGCCTACACGGTTCCCGGGCTAGTCTCCGAGACATCCATTGAAGCCGGAGGCACGCCAATGAAGGTGCCCGTGATCTGACACGTCTGACCTAGCGACTGGCATTGCAACCTCCTCGCAGAAAGACTGGACGCCCGTGATGGACAAATCCCATGATCATCCTATTCCGGGGACCCCGGTTCGCCTGCGCCAACTCCAGATGCTGCGTCCGCACCTCGATCACCTCCCAGAGATAGACTTGCCATCCGGGCTTGTACTGAGGACGTGGCAAGACGGTGACGAGGTGGCATGGGGCGCAATCATGGACAGTCCGGGAGGCATTCACACGTCCGGGGGATGGTTGGTCCACCGAGTGCGTGAAAAACTCGTTGAGCGGTCTGAGTTCACGCCATCCGGTTGTTTTCTCGTCTGCGACATGACCACGCCGCGCCAGAACCCGGTCGCATCGGCAACGATGTGGCGGGTGGCGACCGCGGGCGCTGGGCAGCCTGCCCGTGGATACCTCCACATGGTGGGGGCACTCCCAGAATATCGGGGAAAGGGTCTCGGACGCGCCGTGGCCTTGGCGGCCCTGAAGGCGATGGCTAGTCGTGGCGACACTGACGCGATGCTTGAAACAGATGATGCCCGCGTTCCCGCCATACGCTCCTACCTCGGTCTAGGTTTCACGCCCGTCTACGCCCCCGACGGTGACCAACAGCCGGACCACCGCGATCGTTGGAGCGCCGTCCTGCAGGAGTGTCATGCCTTTCGTCCAACCTGACAGGGACAAGACACCAGGTTTTCCATCGGCTTGACCGATCAGTAAGGTTCGACCTATCATTCGGCAAGCGCAGCTACCACGACCACCATTCCCCACTGAACCATGAGGTTCGGTCTGGAGACCCCGTGATCCCCGAAGAAAACGATCCCGCCTCGTCACTGTCTGCCTACAACATGGTCGGCGATGGAGATGCAGGCGGTCGCACTGTCATTGCCGATCCTTCCATGATTGACGAAATCGTCGTGCACTACCGGCGTGTCGGCAGGGCCCTCCGCGCCGCGGACCCCGCCGACTGGGCTTCCGGGCTGACCATGCCCCAATTGAGGGTTCTTTTCCTCCTGAGCCGTAGTGAACCCATGCCTGTTGGCAATGTCGCGCAAGCGATGCAGATCAGCCAGCCCAGTGCGACGGAGACTGTTGACCGACTTGTGCGAGCGGGGCTTGTCACGCGGACGACGTGCCAGAACGACCGACGCGTCGTACGCACCGCCTTGACCCCAGAGGGTCGCGATATTGTCGACCGACCGTGGGAGGCTCGTCGCGCCGTACTCGCCGGCGCCTTGGCGCGTGGCACCCCGGACCAACAGGACGAGATCACGCGTGGCCTCTCGACCTTGGTCCAGCTCCTCGAGGCTGAAGGCGAACCCAACACCGTGCCGTCTGGAAGCAAAGTGACTGGCAGCGCGACCACAAGGAACGTACCTGGATGAATACCCTTGCCCGTCTCCTCCGCTTCGTCCGCCCGTACTGGTGGGGCACCTTGGTGACGATGGTGCTGATCTTCGCCATCACGATCCTAAAGCTCGGACCTGCATGGCTGACGAAGCTCATCATTGACGACGCCATCCCCAAGGAAAGTCTGCCCTTGGTCGGCGTCTACCTGATCGGAATGATCGGGGTTTCCGGCGGTCTCAATTTGCTCGGTGCGGTGCAGCTCTATCTGGAGCAGTGGGTCGGACAGCGAGTCATATTCGACGTTCGGGGCGCCCTCTACGACCATTTGCAAAGCCAGTCGATGAGCTTCTACGACGCCAATCAGACTGGCCAACTCATGTCACGCGTCACCAACGACGTCTCACAGGTCCAGTTCTTCCTCACGCAGGGGTTGTCACGCCTCGTGACCACTTTCATCACCATCGCGGCAAACCTCACCGTCATGTTCTGGCTCGATTGGCAACTAACGGTTATCTCGCTCGTCGTCGTCCCGTTGATCCTCTGGTTCCAGAAGTACTCCGTCAAAGTCTGGCCACTGTTCCGAAAGCGGCAGGAATTGCAGGCTTCTCTTAATGTGGTGATCCAGGAGAATGTGGCCGGCATCAAATTGGTCAAGGCCTATGGACGTGAAGAGTTCGAAGCCGACCGCTTCAACGCAGTCAACGAGGAAATGCGGTCAGTCGCCCTGCAGTCCTGGCGCGTATTTGGTGTGACCGGCCCCGGGCAGGAGTTCGCTACCTACCTTTCGGCGATCATCATCATCACCGTGGGAGGCCAGCGTGTCATGGAAGGGCACCTCACGGTCGGCGACTTGTCGGCCTTCTACGCGTATGTCCTGACGATGTTCGCGCCGGTGCGTTTCTTGGTCTTCATCAACCAGATGGCGCTGAATGCATTGGCTTCTGGCGAACGCATCTTCGAGATCCTGGACACGCCTCTGGATGTGATGGACCGTCCCGGTGCGGTCCGACTCGAGCGCGTAAGCGGTGCAGTCACGATTGAAAACGTGTCTTTCGCCTACGGGAAGGGAGTGCCACTCCTGCGCGACATCAGCATCGACGTTCCCCCGGGGAAGACACTCGCATTGGTTGGACCCTCGGGAAGCGGCAAGACCACCCTCGTGAACCTGATACCGCGGTTCTATGACCCGACAACCGGGACGGTGCAGATCGACGGGCATGACGTCCGGGACATACAGGTCGAGGCGCTCCGGGCCCAAATGGGCATGGTGATGCAAGAGACGTTCCTCTTCAATGCATCGATCCGCGAAAACATTGCCTACGGACGTGCCGACGCGTCAATCGAGGAAATCGAAGCAGCCGCGCGTGCGGCAAACGCTCACCCCTTCATTTCCGAGATGCCGAACGGCTACGACACCGAAATTGGCGAACGTGGCACCAGACTGTCGGGCGGTCAGAGGCAGCGCCTCGCGATTGCGCGGGCAATCCTCGTCGACCCACGCATCCTCATCTTGGATGAGGCAACGAGTTCGGTCGACAACCAGACCGACTACCTGATCCGTCGGGCACTCGACTCGCTCATGGAGGGCCGCACCACGATTGTGATTGCCCACCGTTTGTCCACAGTCCAGCGGGCCCATCAGATTGCCGTCATGGAGGCCGGACGGATCACCGCCCGAGGCACGCACTCCGAATTGCTGCGAAGCAGCCCTCTTTACGCCCACCTGGCCGATATCCAGTTCCAGTTGGCAACCGAGGCCTCGGCATCTGCTGGGCCCGCGATCCAGGTGGCACAGAGATGAAGACCACTCCCCACCTCATCGCCACCCTGTTGATGAACGTTCCCTCGTCGCTCTCCCTGAATGACGCAACGCGGGAAACGATAGCCCCCAAGCAGGAGACAAGCCGATGATGTCCGGACGCCCAATGGGACCTGGCGCGACGGCCCGCGGACGGGCCGACATGTGGTCCGGAATGGGTCCGAAGGTGGAACTTCAGTCAAGCCCGTGGAAGCTGACTGTCCGCCTCCTTTCGATGATCAAGGACTACAACTACCACCTTTTCATGGCCCTGTTCTGCCTCATCAGCATGTCCGCTCTCCAGATGACCATGCCATGGGCGTTCAAGCACATCATCGACACCACAATTCCCGAGTCGGACGTGAATGAACTGGTCTGGATCGGTGTCGCGTTACTCCTCATTCAAGCGCTCAGGTACGTATTCGGATATGGCCAGCGCTATTACATCTCCTTCGCGTCGCAGCAACTGGTCTACCGGGTCACCCGGAACTTGTTCGAGCACATTGAACGGCTGTCACTACGATTCTACGAACGGAACTCCACTGGGGAAATCATTTCGCGGATCACAAATGACATTCAGGCGATGCAGCAGGCGATCAACGGTGGCACCATCATGGCATTTGTCGGGCTGCTGAACATGTTTGCGTTCGGGGTGATCATGCTCGCCCTTCAGTGGAAGTTGGCGTTACTTGTCTTCCTTACAGTTCCAATCCTTGTCGGTGCAAGCCAGTACTCGGCGAATAAGTTGCGTGACCGGTACCTGCGCGTGCAGGAAAGGGCAGCTGACGTAAACAACGTCCTGTCTGAAAACATCTCCGGCATGCGCGTCGCCAAGGCATTTGCGCAAGAAGGCCGCCAGAGGCAACGGTTCAGCTCCGAGAACCGGGGCAATCTCGATGCCAACATGTCAACCGCATCGGTGCAGGCCGTGGCAACACCGGCAATCCAGATGATTTCCGCGGCCGGAACAGCCGGCGTCCTCGGCATCGGCACCTACTTCATTTTCGATCAGTCGATGACGGTCGGGGCACTGGTTGCGTTCAACAGTTACCTGATCCAGTTCTACCAACCCGTCGAGGACTTGATCCGCGTCAACAACACCCTGCAGCAAGCGCTTGCAGCCGCCGAACGCATCTTCGAGTATCTCGACGAGGTTCCAGACGTAGCTGATCGGCCCGGCGCGGTTGAACTTGCGCGCGCGGAGGGTGCGGTGCGCATGGAGGGAGTTACCTTCGAATACGAACCCGGAAAGCCTGTCCTCATTGACGCGAACGTTGACGTTACACCTGGCCAAGTCATCGCGCTTGTCGGTCACACCGGGTCCGGAAAGACCACCTTCGTAAACCTGCTACCACGCTTTTACGACCCGCAAGGCGGACGGATCACGCTTGACGGCCACGACATCCGTGATCTCTCACTTGCAAGCCTCCGGGCACAACTCGCGGTAGTCATTCAGGAGACGTTCCTGTTCGGTGCGACAATGCGCGACAACATCCGCTACGGGCGTCTGGACGCCACGGATGAGGAAGTCGAAGAAGCTGCGCGTGAGGCGCATGCCGACGAGTTCATACGACTGATTCCAGGAGGCTACGACGCGTGGTGTGGGGATGGCGGGGTACTAATCTCCCGCGGGCAGAGGCAACGGATTTCACTCGCCCGGGCAATCCTGAAAAACCCTCGGGTCCTCATCCTCGATGAGGCAACCTCTGACGTCGACACCGAGACGGAAGTCCTGATCCAGGCCGCTCTTGAACGGGTCATGCGCGGTCGCACTACCTTCGTGATCGCCCACCGCCTCTCGACGGTAAGGCATGCCGACCAGATCCTTGTGCTTGATCACGGGCGCATTGTCGAGCGAGGCACCCACGAGGGACTTCTGGCCACCCGTGGCGCCTATCACGCGCTTTACCACGCCCAATTTGCTGGTCAGGAAGTCGGGACCATCGTTTAACTCCGGGTCACCTATCGGGGGAGGTGTGGCTACCCAACCGATGGCCACATCCTCGCCGACCTCTGTTCCAAGTTCCGTGGCGGTTTGGCCACCGTTCTCAATGTCTTAGCCGGGACAACTTGCAATCAGGACTGCAACCATGTGCCGGCACAAATCTTGCCGGCCACACGGATTGCCTCGGCCATTGACCGGGCGTCTGCCACACCGGTGCCAGCGATCCCGAAAGCGGTACCGTGGTCAACGGACGTTCGGATGATCGGAAGCCCCAAGGCAACACTCACGCTTTCCTCAAACCCGTGAACCTTGACCGGAATATGCCCCTGATCGTGAAACATCGCGACTACCGCGTCGTACTCACCCCGCATTGCGGCCACGAACACCGAGTCGGCCGGCAGCGGTCCGCGCGCGTCGATGCCTAGGGACCGGGCATCGGCGACTGCCGGCGCGAGTTCCTCGATTTCCTCCCGGCCAAGCAGCCCACCCTCGCCACCATGGGGGTTCACCGCAGCGACTGCAATTCGTGGTGATGTGAGACCAAACTTCCGAAACGCCTCGTCGGTCGTAACAAGTCGTTGAAGGACCCGCGCACGAGTAACGCGATCCAATGCATCCCTGAGCGAGTAGTGGGTGGAGACATGTACGCACCGGAGGCGACCACTCACAAGCATCGTTGCGTGGTCGTGGACCGCATAAGCCCGCGCCAGAAGTTCCATGTGGCCAAGGTCCTTGCAACCTGCAAGTGAGGTGGCCTCCTTGTTGATCGGCGCCGTGACGACGCCTGAGACCGTCCCTTCGTCAACAAGTTCCAACGCCTTGTGAAAGTAGTCCAGCGATGCCTGACCGTGTTCGGCAGACAACCGTCCCCAATGCCACGTCTCAGGGTTGCAATTTCCCAAATCTAGCAAGATGACCCGGTCGTCGCCGTTGTCTGTCGCGACAATCTCGCGTGGCGTGTAGACCGGATGCCACGGCACGTCCGCACCAGTTACCCGGGATGCCTCGGCCAGAACCTTTTGGTCACCGATGACCACTACTCTGGCGGAAGACCTCACTGACTTGTCCGAAAGCGCGCGAACGGTTACCTCAGGCCCGATCCCGGCGGGATCACCCATGGTCACGGCGAGCATCGGTCGGGTTTGGCTGGTCATGTCTATGCCGTAATACTGACGAAGCTTTCGGGGATCAGTGATTGCTGACTGCACCAGACAAAGCACTCGCCCGGTCACTGTTTACATGCGCTGCCTTGTCGCGCAGGGTGGAAAAGTTCGCTCACAAAAAGCCCAGAACACTTATGTGACAGCAAGCAACCCCCTCCGACGGCACCGAGGCCTCCGTCGGTTCCCGGTACGCCATGGCCCTGCCATTGTCGCAGACGGACTGGATGTTCCCATCCCCGCACCACCACCATCTGTTCAAATACGTTCAGCGTTCGCTAGGCCCTTGCTTCGGTAACGGTGGGCGAAGGCGCAGAGGCCGGCTGATCGCTAGCGCCTCAGGTACGGTGAACGATCCGGGCTTGGTCACAACAACGTCGGACGCTGTCCTGCGCACCTGAACATTTGCAGCTAGTCATTGCACGCTTCCACGGACTTCGCCAGTCCCGTGCCTCGAACGACGCACGCCGGGCTTTGTTCTCCACGCCACCACCCCCTCATTTATATACGCGCCTTCGTCTCCTCACCGCATCGCCCCCTCGCTTCCATCCGCGCGATGTCGCCATGCGTCCGAGAATGATGGCGAGGCGGGGCCCTTCCTCACCGGCTGAACGAATGACGGGATTACAAGCAGCAACAACCTCGGCGAGACGGCCCGCACCTTCACCACCACACAGGAAGACCACCGCTAGGTGAGCGAATTGCATGCCATGTTTTGCATATCGTTTACTACTATTTCTTGAATCATCCAGACGTGTACCTCGTCCGGTTGCCCGTCACCGAGGTCCGGGAAGGTTCACGCCCCAGCCCTATCATCGCACCTGCAATATCGACAGTTCCGACGATCTATCGGCCAAACGCGGTGTTTGTTATCAACGTGTCCACCCTTAGCGCATTGGTGACACAGTGAGCAAGGGGAGGTCGCGGGCCTCGGGGTGTCTCACAACGACCAATGTGTCGTTCACGCGCGGATCAATGAAGACGACAGCCAGGGCACGCGTTGCACGGATCGCCGCCCGAATACGCGACGCGACGATCCACCGGCACGACGTGTCATCGACGGAGCGAAACCCCGGCACGGGGCAATGTGGGATGAACCGCCCCACGCCAATGGGGCGCACACATTCAACGCAGCGTAGAGACCGACAACGCGGCCCAGAAATGCACGGCCCACACCATCTGCATTGCGTTTGGGAGCGACCAAGGGGTCGCCCTGAGCGAGCGGAACAAAATCGATGAGTTCGATACCGCGCCCGAGGGCACGTAAGGCGCTGGCCATGAGTGCGGGTGATACGCTTGGGGGAGAATCGGTGCCCAATGTCAGGACAATGTGTCTGACAGTCATCGTGGTGCACGGCACGCCGACCCGATTGTTCGGTAATCAGATTGTGGGTTCGTCATGAGCGCGAATTAGCCCCTCTCAACGGACGAACCCGCCTGGTTCCATGTAGAGTGGTACCGATGTTTCTCGTCATTTTTCACCGGCCTTCATCCAGCGCAGCGGTATGGAAGCAGGGTCGGGCGCGCTGACAGGAAAGTTCCATGACACTAAGCGTCGTTCATGCAACCGATGCCACTCGGCTTGGACCGGACCGCGAACCAGGCATGCGCGACCAAAGCACGAATGCGATCTGTCGTGTGCGTTCTGCTAAGGCGGATGACGTGCTGGAGATGGAGGCACTGATCTCCCACTTTGCGAGGCAGAACCGGATGCTGTTTCGCACCGCTCCGGACATCCTCGCGTCGATTGACGAGTTTGTGGTTGCCCGAGGAACCCTTCCCGACAACGCGCTTCGACTGCTTGATCATCCCCACCCTGATGGTGACTTCCTGCTCGGAGTGTGCGGGCTGCATCCAGTTGGCCTTGGATTGGCCGAGGTCCGAGGCCTTGCAATCCATCCAGATGTAGCCTCCCGAGGAATTGGCAGCACGCTGGTTGACGCGTGCGTCGAACGTGCCCGCGAGCTCCGCATTGCGAAGGTCTACACGATGACCCTGGTTCCCAGGTTCTTCGAGAAGCAAGGGTTCATCCAAGTGGATCGGGGCACCTTGCATCTGAAGGTCTGGTACGAGTGCTACCGGTGTCCAAAGTTCGCGAACTGCGACGAGACCGCAATGATCCGTCCGCTCGACTTGGAACAGGACCCGTAGCCAGCTTAGCCGTATCGCCTCGGAAAAAACCGAACCCCCTCCAATCACAGACGCGCCCTATACTCCCCACATGGCCTTGGGTGCGCGCGGACGCGTGACATCTGTCGAACCGGCGGTGACGTCACGGTTCGATGGAATGGTTCCCGTATCCGCCGGTGGGGGGGACACGGCTTTCCACGTGTCCGGTGAATTGAAGTTGCTGCGACCCGCATTCCCGCTACTCGGGATTGTGCTACTGGTGCTAGCACTCGTAGCGGGTGTTCCCATCCTCTACTACATGGTCTATTCGGTGTTGGCGCTTGTCCTGCTTACCTTCATCTGGACACGATCGCTGGTTCGGTGGCTATCTGTCACCCGTGTGCTTCGGACCAAGTGGTGTGTGGTGGGCGAGCCAATCATCGAGGAGTTCACCCTCCGCAACGGCGGACGGATACCAGCGCTTTGGGTCGAGGTCCGTGACGAATCGACCGTGCCGGGATATGAAGCGGGATCAGTGCAGACACTCGGTGGCTTCGAGCAGCGTCAATGGCGGATGCGCACCGTGTGCAACCGGCGCGGACTTTTCGAATTGGGGCCATTGCATATTGTCACCGGCGACCCATTCGGCATCTTTCAGGGAACGGTTACGTATCATTCGTCCACGAGCTTCATTGTCTATCCGCCACTCTTGGACCTGCCCGAAATGCCGATGCCATACGGGCGCCTGCCGGGTGCATCTCGCACTCACATCCGCTCGCTTGACGTCACAACCGATGCATCGAGCATCCGGGCTTATGCACCCGGTGACAGCCTTCATCGCATTCATTGGCTTTCAAGTGCACGCGCCGGCGAACTTCGCTCCAAGGAGTTCGACTTCGAACCGTCTGGCAACTTGTGGGCCATTCTGGATCTCGACCGAGGGGTCCACGTCGGCGAGGGTCTCGAGACGACCGAAGAATACGCTGTCAATGTGACCGGCGCCCTGATACATCGTGCACTCCGGGACAACAAGGCGGTTGGCCTCGTAGCGATCGGCCAAACGCGTGTGATCGTGCAACCCGGGAAGGGTTCGGCACACCTTTGGCGCCTCATGGAAGTGCTCGCGACGGTGCGCGCTGACGGCGTCGAACCGTTGGACCGAGTGTTGTCGGACGTGCAGTCGACCCTCGGTCGGGGACTGTCGGTGGTCACGGTTACCCCATCGACCGACCCTGCATGGCTTCAGCACCTTCACTCGGCCCGTGCCCGCGCAACAATGCCCGCAGTCATCCTGATTGACGCAGCAACCTTCGCCAGTCGTGGTGAACGCCCGGGAATGCGAGGGTCAGTCTCAGCGCGTGCGCTGCAAGCGCAACTTACGGGCGCCGGGTTTCAGACCCAAGTTGTCCAGCAGGGGCAACAATTCCACCTTGTCGGTCAACCGGCCGCGCAGGCCGCCCGTGGGCAAATGAACTGAAACCACAATGTGCACGCGCATGAATGATCACGAGGCCCGGTCGCAATGACATCCGTATCCGCATCATTGACCGACACCGTCCGGCAACCACGTGGCGACGCGCCTGGCAAGCCCTCAGGCTCATCCGTTCGGTTCCGATCTATCCTCGCCACACGGGAGGGATGGATTGCAACGGCACTGCTGTTAACGATGATCCTGAGCACGGTCGCGAGTGTCGACCGTGGACGGTGGGCCACCGGAACCGAGATAGTCTATGGCCTCGCCATAGGCGCCTTTGTCGTGGGTGGGGTGTTGCTCCACGTCCGGGTCAAGGGGCCGATCGCACTCGCATTGGGTCTCGTGCTGGGCCTCACTGTCGTTTATGTGCTGGTCGGCAGCCTTTTGCCACCCGTCGAGGACTGGTCGCGACTGGCGCGGATGACCGCCAGAGGTACGTGGATCTGGTTGACAGACCCGGTGCTGCGCAATGCGTCAGCAACCGGTGCGTCAGTGCGTTCGGCAAGCGGCGTATTGACACCGATACCACCACTCTGGACGATCGGTGGCGCGTTCGTCGCGTTCGGAAATGGCGCCGCCGACTTTGGCTACCGGATCGCATTATGGGTCCAGCAAGGCGCCTCCGGGAAGGCGGTCACCGACAATACCGTCTTCCTGATGACCATTGGAGCAATCGCCTGGGTCCAGGGCCTAGCCGGTGCATGGGGCCTCTACCGAAGGCAGGACGTTGTGCTCGCATCCTTGCCAACGGCGATCGTCCTCGGCACGAACGCCACCTACACGGGTGATGCCCGGGCGCCGTTCGCCATTTTCCTTATCACATTGCTTCTTCTCGCGGTCACTCTGAACGTAGCGTCGTTGCAGCGCCGGTGGCTCGTGCTCAACGTGGCGTTTCCGTCTGGATTGCTGTTCGATGTTACTGTGAGCAGTTTTGTGGTCATTTGTGGTCTGTCACTCCTTGCATTGGTCGGGCCACGTCTCGGTGAGAACCCGGTATCCAACGCCTTCTGGGAGTACATGGGCGAACAGTGGTCGGATATGGAAAACGCGTCGAACCGCTTCTTCTCGGGGGTGAACAATCCTCAGAAGAACTCCGGTGCCGGGCGCGACCGACTTACCTTGTCTGGTCCCGTGAAATTGACACAGCGGATTGTGATGACCATCGCAAGCGCCAAACCGGAGTACTGGCGCGGGGCGTCGTATGACGTGTGGACGGGGAAGGAGTGGATAACCTCCGACCGATCCCCGGTCACACGGTCGGACAAGCAGCCGGTTATCGCCGGTCGGTTCAACCGGCGCGAGAAGGTCACTGCCGATATCACCATTCAGCAATCCAAAAGCGATTTGCTCTATGTGCCGGATGAACCAACCACCTTGAGCGTCTCGTACCGGATGTACGCCGCGTCCCCTGACGCCGCGCTCATGGATTTCAGTGCCATTCGGGCACGCAGACCCGCAATCCCAAGCCTCCGGTACCAGGTTGACGCGTTCGCCAGTCGCGCGAGCGCCGAGGAACTCCGTGCGGCCCCTCCTGACAATCCAGAATGGGTCAAACGGTACACCCAACTACCCGACGTGCCACAAAAGGTCAGGGACCTTGCGCTGACATTGGGTCGAGGCAGGAAGACGTCATACGACCGCGCGACTACCGTGGAACAGTTCCTCCGGCGCTACCCATACACACTTGACATCAAGGCGGTTCCACCTGATCGAGATGCGGTTGAGTACTTCCTGTTCGATGCCAAGCAGGGGTACTGTGACTACTTTGCGACGTCGATGGTGGTACTTTTGCGGGCGCAGGGGGTTCCGGCACGTCTTGCAACCGGCTACGTGACCGGCTCTTTCGACGCCGTTTCGGGTCAGTACATCATCACCGAGGAAGAAGCACATTCATGGCCGGAAGTGTACTTCCCGAATTACGGGTGGATTACCTTCGAACCGTCGGGGTACCGCCCCGCAATTGTTCGACCCGAGGTTCCTGTATCCGGAAACTACGCCGAGACCCCCGACTGTTATGAGTACGGATACACCACGTTCGGCGAGTGTGGCGACAACGGCGATCCATCAGCCTTGGTAGGCCCAATCACCGACGACGAATCGGCGTCATTCGTGCCCGGATCCCTGTATTTCACGTGGTCGGCTGTGGCTGACATCGCCGGATGGATCGCGTGGGCAATCGCGGGAGTGTTTGGTGCGATCGCTGTCGGAATTGGAGCGTATCGATATGGAGGCGACTACCTTGAACGCCGTCGCCCCCCTCGAGAGGCCGTTCTCCACGCATACTGGCAATTGACGTTCTTCGCACGTCTCATCGGTGTTGGATCACCTGCGTCTCAGACGCCAATGGAGTTCGCAACCTCGCTTGAGAGACGGATGGATGACGCGTTCACCCGCCCGACGAACCGCTTCATGCGCCATCTGCGGGAGGCCATAGGTCCACCGACCGGCACGCCCGGGGTGATAGCCACGGTCTACGCACGCACCTTGTACGGGGGAGCGATCCCTACCGATCAGGAACGCAGATCAGTCGAGGAGACATGGCGGAACCTGCGTTGGCGGTTGCCATTCGCCTTTTCGACCAAGGAAAAAGCGTCCCGATAGCAGCGTGAGGATTGCTTGGCAGTCGTCCTCAGGTTGAAACCTCGAGGCTTGGGAACTCACAGGGTCTCCACTCGGCCTCAGGAATTGAAATTGCCGCCTGTGCGACTGGTCAGGTCTGGCAGTATCATTCGCCACAGCAAAGTTCGACCGGGTTTGACAGGTCATGCTTCCAAGATCCCTTTGAGCTTTGCGCCGAACGTCTGGGGAGACAGACCGTCAGGCATTCAGGGAAAATGGAAGGGTCAGGGCGTTTGCTCGAGGCCCGGATGTAGAAGTCAAACTGCAATCCCGACGGTTGCAAAGCACTCCACATCCCACGCATCGCTAGGGGGTAAGCAGCAACACACAGATGCGTTTTGGAAACATGCCTTCGAGCACTTGTTAGTCTGAACGGGCCTATCGCCGTTGGTGGTGGTTTGAGGTTGAGATGAGCGGCGCATTTACGCGGTACTTAGCCGGTCGGGTCTTCGGATTGCTCATGGTCATACTGGCCCTGAGTGTGGTTGTGTTTGTGCTTATGCATCAGGTCCCCGGAGGTCCGTTCACCTTCGAGAAGCAACCACTGCCGCCCGAGCAGATGGCAAACATCAACCGAAAATATGGTCTCGACCAACCGGTCTACATCCAGTATTTCAAGTGGCTTTGGTCGGTCCTCCACTTTGACTTCGGCATTCCGTTCCAGTCGCCCTCCGAGACTGTTGTTTCCCTGGTGCAGCGTGCGTGGCCGGTAACAATCGTAGTTGGCGTGATCACCATCACGATCTCCTACACTTTGGGGATACTTTTCGGCATTACCGCTGCCGTGTGGCAGAACTCGTGGGTAGATCGGGTAGTCACATTGGTTGCGACGTTGGGACTTACCCTTCCAAGTTTCATCATCGGGTTCCTGCTGGTCTATTTCTTGAGTGTCAAACTCCGATGGCTTCCAACCGGAGGCTGGGGCAAACCCGAGCAGCTGATCATGCCCGTGATTGCCTATGGTCTCGGACCGATGGCGGTTGTCGCCCGCTACACCCGCGCCAGCATGCTTGAAGTACTCCGGTCGGAGTACGTTCGTCTCGCACGGGCACGCGGGGTCCCGTGGCACCGGGTGATGTTCCGTTACACCTTGCGAAACGCCCTCGTGCCCTTGATTACCGTCTTGGGGCCGAGCATCCCTGACGTGCTGACCGGTTCGATTTTTATCGAAGGGATGTTCTCGATCCCAGGGCTCGGGCGGTTTTTCACCTCAAGCGCGCAGTTCCGGGACTATCCCATGATCATGGCGATGATGCTTCTGGTCGCCCTACTCTGGGGGGCGACCTACATCATCAGTGACGTCCTGTATGGCCTGGCCGACCCGAGGATGCGGGTGGGAGGCGAAGTGCGATGACGTCAGTACAACTACCCACTGACACCCTTGATACCAGACAGGCTGCTTACAGGGATGAGGCGGCTAACAGTCCGATGCGCCAGTCGATCCAGCGGTTCTTCCGCAACCGACTGGCAGCGATTGGCTTGGTGTTCGTTGTGATGATCACCGGCGGAGCTCTGCTCGCCCCGGTCATTGCCACCACGGCTTACGATTATGCGGTCCTAAGGGACGCGCTCAAGTTTCCACCCTGCGCCGACCCAAAGGGTTCCCTTCCTTTCCCCGGTTGCATGTTCGCCAAGTATCCGCTTGGAACGGATGCGATCGGGCGTGACTTCTGGAGTCGGCTCATCTACGGTGCCAGAACATCGATGATCGTCGGTTTCAGTGTGCCGTTGATCACCCTGGCAATCGGCTTGCCATTGGGTGCCGCCGCTGGATGGTTCGGTGGAAGGGTCGATGCCACAGTCCTCCGTTTGGTTGAGTTCATGACTGCAGTGCCGTCGATCCTATTGGCGCTGTTCCTCCTCACCCTTTTTGGACACGACCTCCAGAATGTCATCTTGTTCCAGGGGATCACCGGATGGGTTGGGGTGTGCCGACTCGGGCGAGCACAGTTCATGTCGCTACGTGAGCGTGACTTCGTGACTGCCGCCCGCGCCTTGGGCATGAGCGAGTGGTCCATAATGTTGCGTCACGTGATGGTGAATGCGGCCGGACCGATCATCGTGATGTTCACCCTTGGCATTCCGGGAGCAATCTTCGGCGAGGCTGGCCTCAGCTTTCTGGGGTTGGGTGTGAACGATCCGATCCCGAGTTGGGGAAAGATGGTTGCCGAATCGAGCCGGTTTGCTGCCGTGTACTGGTATCTGGCCATGATCCCGACCGCCTGCATCGCGATCACGATGCTTGCGTTCAGTTTCCTCGGCGACGGGCTGCGGGATGCCCTTGACCCGCAAGGTCAACGGTGACCAAGAGTTGTTTGCGTGCCGACACGGCAGCCGTTTCGCCATGGTTCGACCCAAATCGAGGTCGGTGGTATGCTTCCGGCGGTGCGCGTGGTGTTAATCAAATGGTTACGGGGTGGATACGGACGCCCGCAAACGCAAAGCAGGAGGACCCAAGACAATGGCAATGAGAGATACGCGGTTTGACCGCCGGAAGGCCATGCATGGCCTAGCGGCCGGCGCCGCCGGGCTGGCAAGCCTCTCAGGTGGACGCGCTTTTGCGTCGTCGCAGTTTCAGGTGGGACCAGATGCAGCCTCGGCCGACAAGCAGGTCATGATCTCGTCCTGGGACGGCGAAGGTCTCAAGGGCGAATGCATGGACCTCTATGAAGGGGTCTACAATCGTGCAGGCTTGTCCGACCTCTTTGCCGAGCCGCTGACCCGGATGACCAAGGACTTTGGCGTAATTCCGGGAACCGCACTCGGATGGGACTGCAGCGCCGATGGGAAGGTGTGGACCTTCCACATCGACCCAAACCTCAAGTGGAGCGATGGCACTGCGGTGACCGCGGCCGACTACGTTGAGACGTTCCGTTATTCAGCCGACCCCAAGCACGCGTGGGACTTCACGTGGTACTGGACAGGCATCATCAAGAACTACAGCGAAGCGACCAAGGGGACCGTGACGCTGGACCAGCTCGGCGTCCGGGTCGGGTCGGTTCCGACCGATTTCGAGGTTGAGACGGTTGATCCGGTGCCATACCTCCCGGCGATGATGCTGTACTCATGGCCGCTGAACAAAGTTGCCCTGAACAGGTACGGCTCCGGCAAGTACAACATCAACGTTTCAACGTCGGTAACCATGGGTCCGTATTACTTGGCCGAGTGGCAGCCAGACCGCCGTTTCGTTGTCAAGGCCAACCCTAGGTACGCAGGACCCCTGAAGCCAAACATCACCACGTTGATCGCGAACGTGGTGCGCGGGGGCAGCAACTTCCTGCGCTATCAGGCAAACGAAGTTGACAGCACTGAAGTGACCAGTCCGGCAGAAATTGCGTTGGTGAACGCTGACCAGGATCTCAGCCGTCAGTTCGCCACCAACCCGCAGGACTTCCGCACCTACTACATGTTCTTCGATGTAGATACCAAGCCATGGGACAACCTCAAGCTTCGTCAGGCACTCGCGAAAGCAGTGGACCGTGAAGGCATCATCGATGCCATCCTCCGCCCGCTCGCTATTCCGGCGTACTCATGGCTCGCTCCAGGGTTCCCGGACGCAAATCAGGAAGCGCTCAAGCCGATCCAGACGTTCGACCCTGCTGGAGCCAAGCGACTGTTGGCCGAAGCCGGTTATCCAGACGGCCGGGGCTTCCCGAAGACGACCCTCTACATCCGTGGCAGCGCGCAGGTTGACAGAGACGTGTGCCAAGCCCTCACGGCCGGGTTCAAGCAGGTCTTGAACATTGAACTGACGCTTGAAAACCTCGACCAGCCGTCGTTCATGGCGAAGTTGAATGCCAAGCCCACACAGATTGCGGTCGGCTGGCTCTCCTATGGGATGGATTACTTCGACGCCACGAACATGCTTGGTGTGTGGTTGTCCGGTGGACGCCATTCCTGGAAGAACGACGAGTTCGACCGCCTGGTCAAGCAGGGCGGCATCATGACGACCGAGCCTGACAAGCGTTCGGAAATGATGAAGCAGGCTGAGAAGATCCTGGTTGACGATTGTGTTGGCATTTTCGTCTATCACAAGCTTGCTGGGTACCTCTACAAGCCGTACCTGAAGGGTGATATCCTCACTCCTAACTCGTTCGGCTACACCGGCTTGCAGTGGCCGGGATTCGGCACGGCGACTCTGGCTATTCCTCAGCTCTACATTTCGAGCGATGTAACCAAGTCACGTTAGAGCTTGGACGCCCATCGACGCAGTTGCGAGGCCCGCACGACCAATTCAGGAAGTGCGGGCCCCGTCCTCATCGTGAGATCCATTAATGCGATCGAGCAGCGACGTAAGCGACGCATCTGGTTCATTCACCCCCCCCGCGGCGCCGGTCCTGAGGGTCCGCGACCTCCGCGTAGAGTTCGACACCCGTCGTGGGCGCGTACGTGCTGTTGACGGCGTCTCGTTTACGCTTCATGCTGCCGAGACACTAGGACTGGTGGGTGAAAGCGGCTGCGGCAAAACCGTTACCGCATTGTCCCTTCTCCGGAGCGTGCCCGCACCCGGCAAGATCGATGGGGGGTCGATCGAGTTCGAGGGGCGAGACCTCCTGTCAATTTCCGAACGCGACATCACGCGCCTGCGAGGCAAACGGCTTGCACTGATCCCACAGGATCCGCTCACGGCCCTCAACCCGGTCATGACGGTTGGAGACCACATCGTCGAAGTGCTGGAAATCCATCTAGGCATGCGCGGCGAAACCGCCCGGTCACGTGCCGCCGATTTGCTGTCAAGGGTCGGTATCCCGGATCCGAGGAAGCGCCTTGACGCCTACCCGCATCAACTGTCGGGTGGAATGCGTCAGAGGGTGATGATTGCCTTGGCTATCGCTTGCGAACCTGCAATCCTGATTGCCGATGAACCAACCACCGCCCTAGACGCGACCGTTCAGGCACAGATCCTTGAACTCCTGGACGAGATCAAGCGAGAAACCGGCATGGCGTTGCTTTTGATCACACACAACCTGGGGATTGTGGCGGGTTACTGCAATCGTGTCGCGGTGATGTACTGCGGGCGTATCGCCGAAACCGCAAGCGCTCGGGATCTCTTCAAACACCCACACCACCGTTATACGGCTGGGCTTCTGGCGTGCGTTCCGCGTCTGGACCGTCAAGGCAAAGGCATTTTCTTCACGATCCCAGGTGCACCGCCGGAACTCACTAATTTGCCGCCGGGGTGCGCCTTCGCCTCGCGATGTGACGCAGTCACCGATCACTGTCTGCGGGAACGACCAGTCCTTTCCACAGCGGACGGATCGACCGAGACTGGAATGTCGGATCACCTCATGGCATGTTGGAACCCCGCAGCGAAGGCACCTATGAATGCTGGCGCGGATCACCAGACCTCAGCACGCATGGCCGTGGTGAATACAGGCCCACGAGAGAAGTGATGCGTGACGTTCGCGATCAGTGGGTCGGTACCGCACCTGGATGCAACGGCAACCTGGCCCTAACGAAACCACGAACTCAGGGTGCCCCGAGATGACCGCGACGACTATTCCATTGCTTGCCGTCGATGACTTAAGGGTCCACTTCCACCTAGCGGGGACCGGCTGGTTCGGCAGCGGCAAACAGACCGTGAAAGCCGTTGATGGACTTTCAATTACTATCGACCGCGGACAGACCCTCGGTTTGGTTGGCGAGTCTGGTTGTGGAAAATCGACAACCGGGCGTGCCATTCTTCGGCTCACCCCAATCACCGGGGGAACAGTCAGCCTGAACGGGCGCGACCTTACAACCCTCTCGGCAGGCGAACTCCGGCCCATACGCCGACAGATGCAGATCGTGTTCCAAGATCCGTTCGCGTCCCTGAACCCGAGACACACGGTCGAACAGATCGTGGGCGAACCCCTGTGGGCACACAACCTCCGGCCTGAAACCGAGCGGGTTGGCCGGGTCCGAGAACTCCTCACACTGGTTGGTTTACCGGGCAGTGCGATGGGCCGGTTCCCACATGAGTTTTCAGGAGGCCAGCGTCAAAGGATCGGGATAGCCCGTGCCCTGGCTGCCGAACCGGATTTCATCGTCCTTGACGAACCGGTATCGGCTTTGGATGTCTCCATCCAGTCCCAGATCCTTCGGCTCCTGCTTGATCTGCAAGTCCAGTTCGGCCTGACGTACCTGTTCATTGCTCATGACCTTGCAGTTGTTGGCCAGATGAGCGACCAGGTTGCGGTGATGTACCTCGGCCGGATTGTGGAAATCGGGACGCGCGAAGCCCTGTACCAGTCGCCCCAGCATCCATACACGCAGGCGCTGCTTTCCGCAGTCCCTTACCCAGATCCGGAGATAGAGGCGAAGCGTCGACGCGTGATCCTGACGGGGGAGGTGCCAAGCCCGGCGAACCCGCCATCTGGCTGCCACTTTCATACCCGCTGTCCAATTGCCGTAGACCGATGCAGGGTCGAAGTCCCGTCACTTAGAAAAATCGGGCCAGGCCATGAGGCTTCCTGCCACTTCGCAGGTGGGCCTCCTCCCGAAAATCAAGGAGCCAAGGCAGGCACTTCGCTTTCTGCCTCACCGTAGCCCTGGCAATCTCACCAACCCTTGTTCCCGACCGCTGGTGATAGACTCCGAAGAATGGCCATCGGGCGGTCACCCACGGACAGTGCCACTGTGCACACTGCTGCAGCCGTGACGATTCGGGACCGTATCGACCTGGTGCGAGCGAGGATTCATCAGGCCGCCCAGCGTTCGGGCCGAAACGCTTCGAACGTGACGCTGATCGGTGTGAGCAAGACATGGCCAGTTGAGGACGTTGCAAACGCCATCGAGGCGGGGTTAACCGATCTTGGTGAGAACCGGGTTCAGGAAGCTATCACCAAGATTGTGAAACTTGGACAGGGGCCGGTTTGGCACCTCATCGGTGGGCTGCAGACCAACAAGGCCAAGTCAGCGGCTGAGCACTTTCACCTCGTCCACAGCGTTGACCGCTTGGAACTCGCACGTGCGTTAGCAACCAGGGCCACCGCTGCAGGACGAACGGTAAGGATTTTGCTCCAGGTAAACGTCACCGACCGGTCGTCACAAGGTGGTGCAGCCACTGGGGACCTATCATCCCTGTTCCGTGCAGTCCGTGAGCTCCCGGGGCTGAGCCTTGACGGTTTGATGTGCATTGCTCCGGACGTTCACGACCTTGGCAGCGTGGAAGAAACCCGACCCTTTTTCAAGCACCTCGCACGCTTACACTCTCAGCTGCACCCTGAGGCAATCGCAGCGGGTCACCCATGGACACACCTTTCGATGGGCATGAGTGGAGACTTTGAAGTCGCGGTCGAGGAAGGCGCGACGCTCGTACGAGTAGGACGCGCAATCTTTGGCGAACGGAGACCTTGACCGATGGAAATCCAGTATCTATTCCTTTATGCGTCCCAGTTTGTCAGTCTACTCGTGCAGGCACTCACGAGCGCGATATTCTTGCGGGCAATCTTCTCGTGGTTCGTCCCGCCGGGAAGTGACAATGTCATCTCACGTTTCCTTCGGGACATTACCGAGCCAATCTTGGCTCCGCTGCGACGCATCCTGCCGACGATGGGAATGCTCGACCTCTCGCCCTTCGTCGCCATGATCGTCCTCCAGACCGCAGGGAACATCGCGTCGAGTGTGTTGCAGTCGGCGGCGATCACGTTTCGGTAACCTTGGGCAAGGGTGATGGTTCGGTGGAATGAGCCGATTGATAGACCGTGTAATTCGGTCACAGCTCGCCCGCAGAGGAGGTCGATGTGAGCACTGCGGACGCAATCGCCATCATTGACTACGGAGCGGGAAACCTCCGCAGCGTCGTGCACGCCGTGGCCCACGCCGGGCTTAACGCGATCGTCACTGACGATGCGTCGGTCATCCGCAGGGCGCCGGGCGTAATCCTCCCGGGCGTTGGCGCCGCCGCCGACACCATGGAGAACCTGGTGTCACGGAACCTGACCGGCATGATTGCCGAAGTCGTCTCGGCGGGAAAGCCATTCCTTGGCGTGTGCATGGGCATGCAAGCCCTTTTCACCGTTTCCGAAGAAGGTGGGTCGCACGCGTGCCTTGACATTCTTGGCGGCACGGTCCGAAGGTTTGCACCCGGTTTGAGTATTCCGCATATGGGTTGGAACCAAGTGCGCCAAGTTCATCCACATCCGATCTTTGACGGCATAGCAGACGGCTCGCACTTCTACTTCGTGCATTCCTTTTACGTTGATGCAACTGACCGCCGAGTTGTCATTGGTGACACAACATATGGCACAACGTTTCCGTCGGTGATTGCTTCGGGAAGCCTTGTGGCAACGCAGTTCCATCCAGAAAAGAGTGCAGACGCCGGGCTGCGCCTTTATGCGAATTTCGGTAGGATCGTTCGAGGCGACCTTGGCCTTGAGACAATCGGCCAAACCGGTACCGTGGGGGTGTCATGAAAGCCGGTACACACGTGGACATGGGTGCCACGTTCCTCATCCTGCCATCGATTGACTTGCGAGGAGGGCTGGTCGTCGACCTTTACCAGGGTGACTACGCCCGGGAGACGGTCTACGACGATGCAGCTGAAGCCGTCGCCAACCGGTTTCTTGGGGATGGCGCCTCGTGGCTCCATGTGGTTGACCTCGATGGCGCCCGTGATGGAGCGCCGGCGAACGCTGCCCTCGTTCGAAAGCTCGCCGACCTAGTGCATTCTCATGGTGCCCGGCTAGAACTGGGCGGTGGCATCCGGTCCGCGGCGGTCGCCCGGGCGGCCCTCGATGCCGGCGCTGACCGCGTAATCTTTGGCACTGCGGCCGTTGAACATCCTGAACAAGTCGCCGAAACGGTTCGTGCGTCCGGACCCGAATCGGTCATCGTCGGAATTGACGGGCGCGATGGGCGAGTTGCCACCCGTGGCTGGCAGTCTCCATCCGACATGACCACCCGTGACCTCGCCGAGGCCATGATCGGACTGGGTGTGATCCGCTTCGTCTGCACCGACATTGCACGCGACTCTACTTTGACCGGACCAAACACCCCCGAACTCGACGTTCTGAACCGAGCCGTTGCCGGACGTGCGTCCGTGATCGCGTCTGGTGGAGTAACAACGGTGGCTCAACTCCGGGAACTGCATCGGCTGGGCCTTGAGGGAGCAGTCGTGGGAAGCGCGCTATATGCCGGACGCCTCACTGTCGCGGAGGCAATCGCCGCAACCCGCACTGGCGCGTGACAGGAACCTGAACCATGTTGACCAAGCGGGTCATTCCCTGCCTCGATGTTGCTGCCGGCCGTGTCGTCCGGGGAGTGAAATTCTCGGCCGACAAGGATGCGGGTGATCCGATTGAACTGGCACGTCGGTACAACACCGAGGGTGCAGATGAACTTGTGTTCTATGACATCACCGCTTCCCACGAGGGCCGTGGACTGTTCATTGGCCTTCTTGAGGAGTGTGCGCGGGAATTGTTCATACCACTGTGTGTCGGTGGTGGGTTAGCCACCGTTGATGACTTGTACGGAGTACTCCGTGCGGGGGCCGACAAGACAAGCATCAATTCGGCGGCCGTACGCACTCCCGAACTGATCGATCAGGGTGCACGCAGGTTCGGCAGCCAGTGCATCGTGCTTTCGATCGATGCAAAAAGAACCGTAGATGATGATGGTCGAAAGTGGTGGCAGGTCTACGTGAATGGTGGGCGCAAGGCGACTGGAATCGATGCGGTTGCTTGGGCACGTGAGGGGGTAGACCGTGGGGCCGGTGAGTTGGTGCTGAACTCGATCGATGCGGATGGCACGCGGGAGGGATATGACCTTGACTTGCTCAGCACGGTTACCGGGCTAGTTGAGGTTCCGGTTGTGGCATCCGGAGGCGCAGGAACCCTGGACCACTTCACCAACGCGTTCTCGTTGGGGCACGCCCATGCAGTTCTCGCAGCTTCCGTGTTCCATTACGGCGTCTTTTCCATTCCTGACGTGAAGCGACACCTCGCAACTCACGGATTGCCCGTGCGCTTGTAATGTACGCGGTGTTCCAGTTGGGTCCCGCGGATCCATGGCAGGAACACTTGTGCCACCATCCGCTATGAGCCCTGGCGAACTCGCTGACCTTGCGGACGAAAGGGACTTACCTATGTCGGGGCTACACAGTGGCGGACTGGCAACGATCGTATTCGGTCCAGATGGCCTCATTCCGGTCGTGGTCCAGGACCGCACCACTGGCGAGGTCCTGATGGTGGCCTTCACGACCCGTGAAATGGTTTCGAAGACACTCGAAACTGGTCAGGCATGGTTCTGGAGCCGGTCACGAAGCGAACCTTGGCACAAGGGTGCGACCTCGGGAAACTACCTAAACGTCACCGAAATCCGTCGAAACTGCGAGGAGAACAGTCTTCTCTACCTTGCTGATCCTATTGGCCCGACCTGCCACACCGGCGCAGTCTCATGCTATTACCGAACCCTCGACGGTAATGAGATTGAAGACCCAAAACCATGGCTCGAAGCCGCCGGTCCCCGTCCAGGGTCGTTGCCGTGGCTCCACACAATCATCGAAGAACGAAAGCGCGCCAAGACCGAGGGATCGTATGTGGCTGGATTGCTTGCGCGTGGTGTCGACCGGATCGCAAAGAAGGTTGGTGAGGAAGCAGCCGAAGTGATCATCGCCGCCAAAAACCGCTCGCACGAGGAACTATCTAGCGAAATGGCCGACCTATGGTTCCACACGCTTGTTCTTCTCGCCGACGCCGGAATGTCCCCGGCTGACGTCGAGACAGTTCTCGCGAGTCGACACAAGTAGGGACTCAAACGCGCACACCTTTTCCAAGAGGCGCGAGATTACGGTGCAGCCGGGGTTATGGACTGCGCGAACTTCAAGAACTCGTCAATCGTGTAGCGAGAAACGAGGACGATATCGCCCGGCGGTTCGCGCTTGACGTACACGGAATTGCCCTGGGGGTTGCCAGACCCAAACGAAATCGTCACCGACGGACCTGACTTCGGAGCGAGGACCGCAACAAGGACTGGCTTGTCGAGCCCATACTCGGCACCCTCACCGGGAGACTTGGTAAGGACCCGGTCAATATTGAGGTCGTGTAACTGGGTCAGGTAGCTCTCAACGCGTGCGCCTGTATCAATCTGCACCGGCGGAAGAACTGGGACCGACACAGGGCCTGCGGGCGTGGGGAGCGCTGTTGGCGTGGCTATCGGCGACGTGGGTGCCAGCTTTCCGTCGGAGTTGCGCTCAAATATGACCGCCTGGCCATTTGCCTGAAGGGTGGCTTTCTGTACATTCGCCGACGGCAGGGAAATCACTTGCTTGGCAGCGCTCGTCGCCTCAGTTGCCTGCCCACCGAAATACCATGCCCCAGCGCTTGAACTTACCAGAATAATCACAAGCAAACTCGTCAAACGGACACCCGCACGTCCACGGGATACTGGCACCGTCTGGGTAGCGCCCCGATGCTGCCGAGGCATCTGCTTTCGCGGACCACTCCGACCGGGCGGTGTGGCAGGTCGGGTCCGGGGAGGAGAACTATTCATGATGCGTCACCGACGCTGCCACCAAACCGCAATGCCGATGAGCAGGGAAGAGAGTGGCACCAGAACGACTGTTGTGAAGAAGACGAGCACCTGCGACTGGTTCGTCATGACGACTGTCGCAGCGGACTGGGGTTCAGCACGAATGCTAATCAATTCCTCTTCCTCTGCTAGCCAGTTCACGGAATTCACGAAAAAGTCACGGTTCCCCAACACCGGCGCCGCAAGCGTATTCGCAGCAAATTCGGTATTTCCAACGACCACCATTCGTCCCTTCGGGATCTTTGGGGCGGTGTTCGGAGTTGGCGTCGCACCTGGCGTGATTGGGGCGGTCGGATCTGACCGGTTCACCGCCACCGCCACGGAAACCGGCCCCTTGACGTCGGCGCCTTCGTCGAACTTCGCCTGCCCAGTCAGAGTTGTCTCACCCCACCCGCGCTCGGTGGTTTTTAGAAGCGACGCGATTGCGAGATTGGTCCCGGCTGCTGGCTTTGGGGTGATTGTCCGCGACCCTGGCATCAGAACATCCGTCAAGGATCCGGTAATCCGATGCCCGGGCTGAGGCAGTGGGGCAGGGGTCAGCGGATCACCGTTGTAATTGCGCGACGGATCAATGACCAAATCGTTGCCAACGGTGATATTCCACTTCTCGAAAATTGCCTCGTAACCCGTCTCCTGCCGTGGTTCAAGCAGTGCGAGAACATGCCCTCCACCGTCAAGGAAATCTGAAACTGCCTTGACCTCGTTCTCAAGGGCACGCGCACGCGCTCCAGCGATCACTAGGACCGCTGCGTCAGATGGCACCTGGGGACTGGAGAGGAATGACAACTTCTCGACGACGTAATTTTCACGCTTCAGAGCCTGAGAGATGGTGCTGAACCCCGTCGGTTGGGAAGAGTCGGGGTCGCGTTCCTGATGTCCTTGAAGGAAATAGACCTTCTTCTTCTCAGACCGCGAAAGCTTCAACAAGGCACTCGTGAAGTCCTGTTCGGTCAGGCCAGTCGTTTCTTCCTTGCGATCACCCGCCGTGAAAATGGTGATCGGGTAGTTCTTGATGTCGTATTGCTTGGCTGCTCCCGGGTTCAGGTCTGGGTCAACAAACTCGATAGTGATCCTCGGCGATGCCTTCTGGTACTGGTTGAGAAGCGACTTGGTTCCCCTTGTAAAAGGGTCTTCTTGGCGGCTCGGAAAGAACGCGACAATCTTGACATCTCGATCAAGTTGAGAAAGCACCTTTTGGGTCTGGTCCGCAAGGGTGTACCGCCGAGCATCAGTAAGGTCAATCTGACCCCCGAAGTTGTTGGCCGTCCAGTTGATCACGACCAGCAGTCCGATCACAGCGACAGATTGCACCGTAGCCACACCACCGCGCTGTGCACCCCGGCTACCTGCCCAGACCAGCATCTCGCGGCTGTTGACGATTGCGTAGATGGCAACGAGGACGGCCCCGACAATCAGGAGGGCGAGGACCTCGGGCGATGTTGATTGGACGGCAGCCCACCACACAAGCCCGGCAACAAGAGAGAGACCACCGGCGGCACCCGCCACTGACGCGAGTGACGAAACCACGTTCTCAGATGGCGCGACATCGGCGTCGGATGCGTCTCGCGCAACCGCATCAATCTCAAGCGCCTCAACGTCTTCATGGCCCGATGGACCATCGTGACCCTTGACAACTCCGGTCTCGTCCCCATGATCATCGGAAGATCCAACCTCACCGGGAGCGCTGACCTTACCCTTCTCTCGCGCATTCCCATCATCTGGTGGTGAACCCACTGGAAGGTCCTCAGCCTTCGGATCGGTGGATGGAGGCTCGGGTGAGACGGTCATGCCCGCCACCGTCCAGACTCAAGCACACGCGTGGTCAGGAAAAGACACCCCACGATCACGCTCAGGTAATAGACGACGTCTTTCACCTCGAGGACACCCAATCCGAAGTTCTGGAAGTGTTCGGCCAAAGACATGTATCCGACGATTGGCGACAGTCTTGGGCCAAGGACGCTCGCTCCAGATCCAAGCACCCAGAGCATTAGCAGCAGACCAATCCCCAGCGTCGCGGCGACAATCTGGTTGCGCGTCAAAGACGAGGCGAAGAGACCCAGACTGATGAATGCACCACCCAGAAGTAGAAGACCAATGTAGGCCGACAAAATCGGCCCCCACTCCGTCGCACCGTAGATCACAATGATCAATACGTAGGCAAAGGTCGGAATGAGCATCAGCGCGTAGGTGATCAGCGTGGCCAGGAACTTGCCGACAACCACTTGGGCATCAGTTAGCGGGAAGGTCATGAGGAGTTCGATGGTTCCAGTACTTCTTTCCTCAGCTACAAGGCGCATGGTCAGAACCGGAATGACCAGTAGCAAGAGAAATGCCGTCGTTGGGAGAATGGCCTTCAGGTTCGCCTCCGCAAAGCCTTGAGCGAGGATCAGAAAGAAGATGAACCCGTTGACCAGCAGGAATACGGACGCAACCGCGTAGGCCATTGGAGATACGAGATAGCCATAGAGTTCGCGGCGGGAAACCGCCCAGGTTCCGAACCAGTGCCTGGCTATCAAGCCGGGAAGACTACTCATGATGTCAAGTTCCTCAACCCTTCAACAAAAGCAATGACGTCGTACGCCAATCTACGACTGAAGAGTTCGCAACCGAGCAAATTGTCAGGACGATGCCAACAGTAGCCAGACATCTCACCCTCAACCCGCGTCGCCCACCGGGGTGACCGAAACCAATGGCGGATGAATATCTTCGACAACCTCCGAAGTGGTCAACTGCAGGAAAACGTCTTCAAGGGAGAGAGCCTGGGAACGCATTTCCCGAAGACCCCAACCGGAAGCGATGATTGTCGAGGCAACGACCTCACGAATGTCCGCGTCTCCCTCGGCATCAATTTCGAAACGAGAGACGCCGACGCCACCGCCACCTGCGCCAACAAGGACCTGGACAACACGCGGAAGCCTGCGCAGTGCCTCACCAATCTCGTCATCCGGGCCCCGAACGGTGATGGTAAGCCGCTCTGTCCCTGCCACTCGGCGCGCGAGACCGTCGGGCGTGTCTTCAGCAACAACCTGCCCTCGGTTGATGATGACAACCCGGTCGCAAATCATGCTGACTTCGGGAAGGATGTGCGTTGAAAGGATGACTGTCCGGTCACGACCAAGAGACTTGATGAGTTGCCTCGTCTCGATGATCTGGTTTGGGTCAAGCCCCGCGGTCGGTTCATCAAGGATCAGGACTTCCGGATCGGCCAGGATTGCCTGGGCAAGGCCGACACGCTGCCTGTATCCCTTCGACAGTCGCCCGATGATGGCGTCCGCCATGTGATCAACCCGCGCCGCATCCATGGCCCACTCGACCGTGTCGTCCCGCTGGGTGACTTGCTTGGCCCGGGCCACGAAGTCCAGATATGCCCGCACGGTCATTTCGGTGTAAAGGGGCACATTCTCAGGCAGGTAGCCAATGCGGCGCCTGACCTCTATGGAGTCGGTGACAACATCAAAACCGGCCACCCGCGCTGACCCACTGGTAGGCGGCATGTACCCGGTCAGGATGCGCATGGTACTGCTCTTGCCGGCACCGTTCGGACCGAGAAGTCCCAGAATCTCGCCACGGTTGGCGTGGAAACTTACATCCTGCAGTGCCACACGGTCCCCGTATTGCTTGGTCAGGTTGGCAATGTCAATCATCACGATGGATTACGTCCAGTTTCAGTGCGGAACTTCATCGAGACTTTCGTTCATTTATCCGCGCTGCCACGCAATATAAACGGGTTCGCGCACGTCAAATCCAAACTCAAAGCGCATACGCGCCATCCTCTGATCTGGATTGGCAACCAAGGTAGGCAAACTCACGTAAGCTTGAGGACGGCCAAGAAGGCCTCCTGAGGGATTTCAACGTTCCCAACCCGCTTCATGCGCTGCTTCCCTTCCTTTTGCTTTTCCAGAAGTTT
>SXGU01047122.1_pt1 | contig 39435 bp, 38 predicted proteins | sample 3174531 | NCBI WGS metagenome assembly SXGU01 (sample SAMN11356863, study PRJNA531348) | freshwater metagenome | isolation source: freshwater sample F1-140 | place: China: Fuxian Lake, Yuxi | collected 2017-12-25 | reverse complement strand
GCGGTGGTGGCGGCGGCGGCTTTGCCGGCAACCGTCGTCGCGCCGAGGAAGCCAAGTTCGAGGAAGAGCGCAACCGCAAAGCCCAGGAATGGGAACGGCGGAAGGGCAAGCGTCGCCACGATGAGGACGACGACGGCGGCAGCGATGGCGGCGGCGCCACCGGTGGCGGCGGCGAAGACGACTGGGGATAGCCGCAGCTACGGCAGCTTGATGCTGCCGTCTTGCGCGACTTGAACGCCTGAGCTCGGGAAATCCTCTGTGCTGAGCACGCGGACGAGGTCGGCGGCGCGGTTCTGGGTGTCGGGGACGGGTCGTCCCTCGCCCTCCTGGACCGTGCCGAGGATCTTGCCGGCGGCGAGGTTGCCGTCGCGCGCCAGCGTGACCTCGAGGATGGCGCCGATGCCCTGGTTGCCCGAGAGGTTGAAGCGCCCGTAGGTCGCGAAGTTGCCGAGAGAGTAGGCGATCAGCCGCCCCTTGTAGCCCTCCATGCCGCGCAGCACGTGGGGGCCGTGGCCGAGCACGAGATCGGCGCCCGCGTCGACGACCGCGTGGGTGAAGAGCCGCAGGTCGCCGCGGTTCTCTCCGTAGAACTGCTCTGGGCCCGGCGGCACGTGCAGCGCCTTGCTGCCCTCGGCGCCGCCGTGGAAGCTGACGATGACGATGTCGCTTTCCGCGGAGAGCCCGCGCACGATCGTCGTGGCGGTTTCGAGGTCGTTGAGGTTGTTGCCGCTGTCGGCGGTGTGGAATCCAACCATCGCCACGCGCAGCCCGTTGGTCGTCCAGCGCGCCACCGTCCCCGGGCGGCCGGACCAGTCGAGCCCGAGGGTGTCGAGGGTGGCCTCGGTCTGCTGGCGACAGGTCTCGCCGAAGTCGAAAGCGTGGTTGTTCGCCGTCGACATCACGTCGAAACCAGCATCCTTGTAGAAGCTGCCGTAGGCGGTCGGCGTGCGAAACGCGTAGCACGAGCCGGGCGCCCCGTCGGGTCGGCACTTGTCGCTCGGCGCGGGGTCGTCGCAGAGCGGGCCCTCGAGGTTGCCGAAGGTCACATCGGCGTCGACGAGCAGCGAACGAACCGCGGTGAAGGTGTCTTTCCCCCCGTCGGGCGGGAGCGCCCCCTCGGGGACGGCGCTGCCGATCATCATGTCGCCCACGCCGCGCAGGCGCAGGGAAGCCCCAGAGGGCGCCGTGCTCTGGAAGGTGGTGGCCGCCTTGGCGCGCATCTCGGCGGCGAGGCGCTGCAGCGCGAGCTGATCGCGCGCCACCGCGAGGTTGGGGGCGAGCTTCGGGTAGGCGGGATCGAGCGCTTGCCAGGTGCCCACCACGCTCTGCCAGTCGCGACGCATCCAGTACACCCAGCCGAGCTCCCATCGGCAGCCCGCGTGGTTCACGTCGAGCTTGAGGCAGAGGTCGAAGCGACCCAGCGCCTGGTCGTACTGCCTCGCCTTCACCGCCTCCATGCCGCTCGCGTAGGCGCCCTCCGCGGCGACGGCCTCGGCCGAGGCCGGCTCGGCAGCGGGGACGGTCGGCTCGGCGGCGAGGGCATAGGCGAGGATGAGCATGGGCGCACCGGGTTATCCCGCGAGCCGATGATCTCCTTCCTTGCCTGCGCGGAAGCGGTGCTGGCCCCGGCCGAGGGCATCACCGTGTCGGAGGCGGAGCAGCTGGTCCCCGGGAGCGGCGACATCGTGCTGCCCGCCGAGGTGCTCCCGCAGGCCTCCAACAACAACCTCGACGTTGCCCTGCTCGAGGGCGCGCTTTACCTCGCCTTCCGCACCGCCCCCTCGCACTTCGCCAGTCCCGACACGGCGATGTACGTGGTGCGCAGCGTCGACGGCGGCACGACCTGGACGCACGAGCTGACGCTCGCGATGGGCACCGACCTCCGCGAGCCACGCCTGCTCGCCTTCGACGGCAAGCTCTTCCTGTACTTCGCGGTCCTCGGCGCCGACTCCAGCGATTTCGAGCCGCAGGGCAGCATGGTGGTGGTGCGCGAGGGCGGGCAGTGGAGCGAGCCCGCCTGGCTCTTCGAGAACGACTTCATCCCCTGGCGCGTCCGCACGATCGACGGTGTGCCCTACATGATCGGCTACACCAACGGCGGCGACATCTACGACTTCGAGAGCGACGCGCTCCCCGCCATCGAGGTGCGCTGGCTCACCTCGGGCGACGGGCTCGCCTGGACGGCGGTGGTGCCCGGCCAGGAGGTAGTGCAGACCGGTGGGGGCAGTGAGACCGACTGGGTCGTCTTGCCCGACGGCGCGGTGCTCGCCGTGACCCGCAACGAGGCGGGCGACGAGAGCGGATGGGGCAGCAATATCTGCCGGGCCGAGGCTGATTCGCTGGGCGCCTGGCGCTGCGTCAACGACCCGCGCAAGTACGACAGCCCCCTGATGTTCCGGCAGGGCGACAAGAACTACCTGGTCGCTCGTCGCAACGTCACCGAAGACGGATACTACGACCTCGGTTATCGCGACGACGGGCACGTGGAGCAGACGCTCGCCTACTCCGCGGCCTACTGGGGCGAGCCCAAGCGCTGCTCGCTCTGGGAGGTCGACGACGTCTCGCTCGAAGTGAGCTTCATCCTCGATCTCCCCTCGCGGGGCGACACCTGCTTCCCCTCGGCGCTCGACGAGGGGGGAGGCCGCTGGATGGTCTACAACTACAGCTCGCCGGTGGACGGTCCGGACCTCTCGTGGCTCGAGGGGCAGCTCGGCGTCACCTACATCTACCGGCAGCGGCTCAGTTTCCCCACTGGGGGCTGAGCTAGGCCTTGTCTGCGGGCTTCGCCTAGGGTATCGGCCTCGGATGCGCACTCAACTATCCGCCTTCTACGCCTTCCTCTTGCCAATGGTCGCTTGCGACGCCGGGGGCGACAGCAGCGGCGACAGCGCCCGGGTCGACGACACCGCAGGCGACAGCGGCGACAGCGGCGACACGGCCGAGACGATCTGGGGACAGGCCGCGCTCGACTTCGTCGAGGAGCGACTCCAGGGCAAGTTCCAGGGAGAGTGGCAGCTCTTTGGGCTCGACGCCAACGACGAGCCTGAGGCCTCCTACGGCTGGACCGATCTGATCGAGGGCAAGAACGCCCGGATCGACGGGGATCGAGCCTTCGTCGATATCGTCGACGAGATGGACGGCGGCCGCTGGCAACAGACCGTCGAGTTCATCGAGGGCGTGTACATCGCCGAGGATGGCGGCGTGGGCGACTACTTCTTCGAGATCGACGGCGTCGTCACCCTCGCCACGGAGACCGAGCCCGACGTGTGGACCTACCAGACGGCGCTCGCCGACTACGAGCTCGACCTGATGGCCAACGTCGACGCCGACAACCTGGTCGAGGGCTACAAGTCCACGGTCAAGCTGGTGAGCTGGGTTGATGGCTGGGAGCGCCACGACGTGACGAGCACCACGCACGTCGAGTACGACGGCGACGACGGTGATGGCACCACGGTGGTGGAGTTCACCAGCATGGAAGGCTACCACCAGCGCTACGAGTAGGGGCTAGGCTCAGCGAAGGTGCTCCTCTCCGCGCTGGCCTTCGCCGCCCTTCCCTGGCCCGCGCCACCCGTGGCGGAGACGGTGCATCCGGAGTTTGTCCGCGGCGAGTTTCGCGACGAGGCTCCGTACTGGCTGGAGCTGGCGCCGGGCGAGGGCGGTTTCTGCCATGGCGGCGGTGTCCGAGTGGCGATGCGCCGCGACCTCGCCGCCCAGTCGGAGAGCTTCGATCTGGACGTGGTGCCTGCGCCGCTGCGCGCCACCTGCGACGGCCTCGACACCCTCGGTCCCGCCGTGCTCGCCGCGATGGCCGAGGCGAAGACGCTTGCCGACGCAGAGGCCGCCGCGCGACCCACGCCGGACGGGGCACCGCGCCCCCCCACCGAGAAGTCCGCGCCCGGCGGAGGCGAGGAGCGGGCCATCGCGCGCTGGCACCCGCGGACCTTCCATCTCATCGTGGTGGCCTGGTTCCTCGCGCTGCTCCCGTGGGCATGGCGGTCGCGACACTGGTCGATGGTCCCGGTGGGCCTCCTCGCGCTCGGCCTGCGGCTCTGCTGGCCAGAGACGGTCATCCTCGGAGGCGACGCCGCCTACGAGCGCTTGCAGACCGCCCTGGGCCGCGGCATGGCCGACCGCTACTACGGGGAAACGTGGCCGACGCTCTATGGTGCCCTGGCGCAGGGCCTGCACGTCGTGGGCGTCGATGTCACCGCCGTGGTCCACCCGCTCAACCTGGCGGTCTCGGTCGCGACCGCTTGCCTGGCGGTGCGCCTCGTCCCGCGCGGGTCCTGGCTGGCGGGGTGGGTGGTCGCGGCGGCGGCGTGGCCGGTGGCGCTGGCGCGGGCGGAGGACCACGTGGTGCTCGTCGCCTTCCTCCAGGTGCTGTCGCTCGCCGCGCTCTTGTCGCGCGACGGGCACCGCCTCGCGGCGCTGTCGCTCCTCCTCCTCGGACATTTGCGTCCCGAGCAGCTCGCGGTGGCGGGGATCCTCGCGCTGGGTCTCTGGAAACACCCTCGCTGGCTCGCGGCGACGCTCGTTGGCCTTGCCGCCCGGCTTGCGTACCTGCCCGCGACGACAGGGAGCCCACCGATCCCCTGGGGTCGGCTCGTCGACAGCACCGCGTGGCCCGAGATGCTCGGCGCCTACGGCCTCGTCCCGGCGCTCCCCCTGCTGGCTCTCGCGCTCTACGGGCGAGCGGGCTGGCCGCTCGTTCTCCTTGCCGTCAACGCGCTCCTCTACCTGCCGAAGACCCAGCCCCTGGCCGACCCGCTGCGCTTCGGCCTGCTCGTCCACACCTGGCTCCTGGTGGCGGCCGCACTGGGCGCCGCGCGGGTCGTGTTCCACGTGAAACATCGGGCGCGCTGGCTCGCGCCGCTGGGCTTGCTGGCGGCCTTCTGGCTGCCCGCGTCCACGCGCCCCTACACCTGGGAGAGCGAGTACCGCTACCTCCGGGGTGTGTTGCCGCGCGGCGAGGGACTCGACGCCAACCTGGCCGAGGCCACCGCGAGCGGCTGGTACGACGCTTCCCTCGACCCCCACGGCGCGATGGGCCACTGGATGAGCCTTCGCTCGGGCTTCCCGTGGCGCGGCCTCGGCACCGGCACCCCGGCCGCGGGGGACTGGCTCTACCGGGGGAGCGCCGACCACCTCGACGGCGGCTGGGTCGGCGCGAGCATGGGGCTCGAGGTGGTGGACGAGGCGCGGGTGCCGGCGGCGAGTGACGGCTGGGTAGACTACGGCGCGGGCGAGGTCAGCCTCGGGCTCTACCGGGTGACAGACCCAGGCTCGCACTGACCAGGGCCTCGAACAGGTCGCCGCGCCGCAGCTCCGGGTGACCCTGCACGCCGACCGCGAAGCGCCGGGCCGGGTCGTACACCGCCTCGATCACCCCGTCGGGCGCGCGGGCGGCCACCCGGAAGGGGCCGAGGCGACCGACGGCCTGGTGGTGGGTGCTGTTGCTGTCCGGCCCCAGCGTCGTCGTGAGCCACGTGGGCACGCCGGGCTCCACGATCAAGGCGTGGGCGGGCCCAGCGGGGTCGGTGTCTTGCTCGTGGCCATCCACGTGCTGCAAGAGGCTTCCCCCCGCGGCGACGACCATCGCCTGCATCCCGCCGCACAGGCCCAGCACGGGCAGGTCGCGACCTAGCGCGGCGCTCGCCAGTCGAAGCTCGAGCGTGGTGCGGTCCTCGTCCACCCGGTCGAGACGCGCGGTGACCGCCTCGCCGTAGTGGTGCGGGTGGATGTCGAAGGCCCCGCCGGTGATCACCAGCGCGTCGACGAGATCGAGGAGCTCCGTCCCGCCGTCGGCGTCGCCCGGAGGCAGGAGCAGGACCGAGGCCCCGGCCGCGCGCAGTCGCGACACCACATGCTCGGAGACGAAGACCTCGGGACGAGGGGGTCGCACCCGCAGGCTCGCGGTCACAGGCCCGGCATCACGCCGATCGCAGGTGACGGCCACCCGCGGCTTCATGGCCCGTAGAGCTCCTTCTTCTTCGCGTCGATCTCGCGCTTGGCCTCCGCGCTCACCGAGGCGAGCGCCACGGGCTGGGGCACGGCGCTGTCGAGATCGATGGCGCGGTCGAGCGCCCCCGCGATCTTCTTGTCCTCGATGTCGAGGCGCAGCTCACTCGCCCGCACGCCCTGGAAAGCGGGGAAGACGGTGACCGTGCCGCGCTCGTAGGCGGCCTCGAGCGTTTCCGGCAGCATGCGCGCGTCGATCACGATGTCGGCCTCGCCCCGGAAGGGGTCGGCCACGCTCTGGCCCGAGGGCGACCAGGACAGGATCACCAGCACGTCGACCTTGGCGCGCAGCTCCTCGATGGTGGCAGCGGCGTCTTTCACCGGACGGATCACGTAGGGAGCGAGGTCCGCCATTGTCGCCGCCTCGCCGGTGAGCCCGGTGAAGCCGATGCGCACGCCGCCCTTGTCGACGATGCGGTAGGGCTCGATGCCTGGACCGACGACGTGGGCCGACACCAGCGGCAGGGAGCCGACGGTCACGTCGATGCCCGAGGCGCGCAGGGCCACGAGCCCGGCCACGTCGTGGGCGCTCACGTTGATGGCGCTCCAGGGCACCTCCCGCATGCCGCGGAACATCCACTGGTCCTGGAGGGCCACGTCGGGACGGAGCTGTCCGACGTAGTCCATCGCGTCGGTGAGCCAGTAGCCACTGTGGGCCACCACCGAGGGCGCCGGCGCCGCGTTGCGCTCGGCCTCCACGTAGCCGAGGAAGCGCGCGAGCGAGCCACGAGGGCGCTTCACGCAGGCGCAGGGCTCGAGCGAGCCGCGGTGCTCGCCCACGGTGAAGAGCACGAGGTCGGCGGGGGCGGTGCTGGTGCGCTGGTCGAGCTCGCGCAGCGTGGCCAGCTCGGAGGTCACGGCGCCCTGGGGGATGACGGTGGCCCAGGGGGGCTCGGTGTCCAGGGCGAGGGCGAGGGTAGCGGCGAGGAGCACCGGGGTTCCTATCGCGGTCAGCTGGCCTTGAAGATGAGGTTGATATCGAACATGATCGGGCCAGGCGCCGGGCGCATCGGGTAGAAGCGCCATTGCATCGCCGCGTCTCTGGCGGCAGCGAAGAACGGGTCGGGACAGTTCTTTCGCTCGACCGAGGTCGGGACCCCGCGCTCGTCGGCGTGGACGCGGACGATGCAGCGCACCTCGCCCTCCTTCGGTGCACCTGCCGGCCACTTCGGGACCACGCGGGTCTTCACCTGGACCTCGCTCCAATGGACGGTCTTCTCAGCGGCGGTCGCGACAGGGGCAGTGCTGGTCACGCCATCCTGCAGCGGAGCGGGGGTTGGCGACGTGTCTGGGGTGAGCACCGGGCGAAAGCCCGTTTCCTTGAGACGGTCGGCCGTCGCCACGACGCTGGCCCATGACTCCTCGTCGGCCGGACGAAAATATACGTGCTTGATGGCGGGGCTCGGCAGAGGCACGGTCCCGCGGGTGACCCCCACGGACCACGTGTGTGCGGTCACGACGGTGTCGTCGCGCTCGGCCACCGCGAAGCTCACGGTACCGTCCTGGCCCTCGGGCACCAGCGCGTCGATGGCCTCCACCACGCGCCCGAAGCTCGCGTCCTTGTCGGCCCGGATCACCCACTGCGGCGAGGTCGCGTCGATGGCCTCGGGGCGAAACAGCGTGATCGGCCCCTCGGCGGGCACCACGATCTCGGCGCGGAGGCGCTCGTACACCACCCTCACTTGCGTCGCGCTGGGCAGCGCTAGCGGGCCCGCGGACGCCGGCTCCGCCTCGCTCTCCGGCGGATCAGCGAACGCACTACCGTTGCGCTGGACGACCACGCGGTACGGCGACGGTGCGACCGGCCAGCGCCAGGCGAGCAGCTCTCGCGCGGGGTCGTCCACCTGCATCGGCAGCCGGTACACCGTGTCGCCCGACTGGCCGCGCGCGGGGAGGAACGTCGCCGCTTCGGTCCCGTCGACCTTGTCAGGGAGCTTGGCGCCACTGGTCGACGAGGGGGTGGTATCCACCGCGACCCCCCGGGGGACACCATCGGTCCCTACCGTCACCACCGCGCGAAAGGGGATCGTCGTCGCCAGCCTGGTGGTGCTCGTCGGCGCCTCCGACCGGTGCGGGGGCAAGGCCCCGGGGCGCCAGCCGTAGGCGAGGACCTCCCTCGGCGCCACGCCCCCCGGCGCGAACACCTGGGTCCAGGTGTAGCCCGCGAGGCTGAACTCGATCCCCTCGTGGTTCAGCGCGGGCCACTCGGTCCCCCGGGCGGCGTCGGCCGCTGCGACCACCAGCTCGGGCGGGCAGTCCGCCTGCGTACGCAACCCTGCCACCACCCCGTCGATGACGATGGCGCCCATCTCGCAGGCCACGGCCGGCCCCGCGTGTCCGGCCGGCCACAAGGGCGGGAAGCTCGGCAGGCGCAGGCTGTCCGGGGCGAGCTCGGCCTGGACGTAGGCGGGGGTCAGCTCGGGGGTGGGCATCGGGAGGTGAGCCCCGTCGTACCCGGTTACCCGCCCAGGTGCGTCGCCTCTTGCCCGCGCTGCTCCTCGCGATCGGCCTCCTCGGGCACCTGTTCTTGCAGGCGCGGCCTGCGTTGAAGAAGATCGAGAGCGGCGGTGCCGGTCGCGACTACGCCTCGTACTACTACGCGGTCCAGGTGGCCGCCGACGGCGGCGATCCCTACGACACCGCCGCGCTCTCCGCCCGCGCCGCCGAGGAGCGGACTCGCAAGTCGGTGCACCCCTACTTCTACCCGCCGCCCTTCGTGCTGGCGGCGTGGTGGTCGCGACCGCTCAGCCTCGCGGAGGGCTACCGCGCCACCTTCTTCATCAACGAAACCGTGCTCGCCGGCTGCCTCGCCGTGGGGGCCTGGGGCCTCGGTGTGCCCGTGTGGGCCGTCGCCCTGCTGCTCTGCACGTGGACGCCCATCCCCGACAACGCCTGGATGGGACAGGCCAACCTCTGGGCGCTCTTGCCGGCGCTCCTGGGCCTGGTGCTCGCGGAGCGGCGTCGCGACCGGCGAGCCGAGGTGGTCGCCGGGGTGCTCGTCGGCGCGGCCGCGATGATGAAGATGTCGCCCGCGTTGTTTCTGGTCTGGTGGGCCCTGCGCCGTCGGTGGGTGCCGGTCGGCTCGTCCGTCGCGACCGCGCTTCTGCTGACCGGGGCGGCCCTGGCGGTGGTCCCCCTCGACGCGCAGCTCCGCTTCTACACCGAGATCCTGCCGGGTTTCTCTAGGGGCGACTACCTCGGGCTCTCCGTCCCCATCTCGCTCCCCGCCAATCACTCCATCCCGGATCTCTTCGACCGCGCCTTTCCGTCCGCGGGGCGCCTGCTCTCCGACACCGCGCGCCACGCGAGCGCGGCCACTTCGCTCGGCCTGCTTGGTCTCTGGGGATGGTTCGCGCGCAAGGCCGCGGACCCCGGCGCGGCGCTGATGGCGCTGGCGGTGCTCATGGTCGTGGTGCCGGTGTACACCTACGAGCACCATCTCGTCTTTCTCGTTGTGGCCATGGGCGTGGCGGCCGGGCGGGTGTCCGAGGAGTCGCGACGCGTCTCGCGGGGCGTGGCGCTCGCCCTGTGGCTCGTGCTCGCCCTGACCTGGTTCGTGCTCGCCTGGCCCCTCACGTGGCTCCGGGGCATGGAGAAGATGCTCCCGGCGGGGCTTTCCTGGCTCACCCGCGAGTCGAAGACCATGGGTGAAGGCCTATTGTTCCTCCTGCTGCTCCGCGCCTCGGTTCAGCGGAGCCGCCAGAAGTAGCGCTCAACGCTGCGGTCGGGGTCGTCGAGCACGCGGGTGTGCCCGGGGCGGAAGCCCTCGCTCTGGTAGAGCTGGTGCGCCTTGCGGAAGCGCACGTCGCTCCACAGTTCGGTGCGCTCGAAGGGGCCCCAGGCCATGGCGAGGAAGAGGATCTGCCGCGCCAGCCCGAGGCGTCGTCCCCGGGGGGCCACGTACATGCGCTTGATGAGGCGCGTGCCGGCGTTCGGCACCACGCCCCCGCAGGCGACGATGCCGGCTTCGTCCTCCATCACCCAGAAGGCCCCGTGGGCGTAGCTCGCGACGGGGTTTTCGAGGTCGTCCTCGAACTCGGGGTCGTAGCCGAGTTCGTGCTCCTCGTAGATGGCGCGGACGTGAGCGCGGATGTCGTCACCGGGGCGGAGGGCGCGGAGTTGCATGGCCCCGCGGGATATCCCCGGCGTGATGCTCTTGTGGACCACGCTGCTCCTGGCCGATGTGCCCATCGAGGCCTGGGCGCGCCCGGTTGACGCGTCGGCGGCGCGCGTGCGCGAGTCGGCCGAGCAGTTGGCCTTCGGTGCCGAGGCGGTGGCCAGCGCCGGACGGCTGGAGCGCCTCGCGGAGCTGCACACCGACGCGGCAGAGCTGCACACGCGCGCGGCCCAGCTCGAGGCGGCGGCGCTCAGGGCGCCCCTCGGGGAACCCTAGAACTCCTCGGGCTCCTCGTCCGGGCCGCCCACGGTGGCCTCGGGGAGGGTCGGGTCGCAGAACACGATGTAGTACTTGTTCTCGGTGAACTTCGACTCCTGGTCGAGCCACTCCGACCACTTCGGGAGCTGGGGATCTTTCTCCTTGTCGTCGACCCGCACCAGGCGCGGCTGCGATTGACGCGAGCCCACGCACTGCTTGAAGCGGGCGGCGCGCTTGCTGTCGAGCATGGCGCCCACCTCGTCGCGACACTCGGCCAGCTTCTTACGATTGCCCTTCTCGCACACCGAGAGGATCACGTCGCTGCGGAAGCTCGCCCAGCGCGCATCGGTGGTTTCCCCACGCGACACGCGCGTTTCTTCCTGGGCCACCCGCGTTTCCTCCTGCGAGGTGCTCAGCTCCACCCGCAGGCGGTCTTGCTCCACGCGCGCTTCTTCGAGCTGCACGGTGAGCTCGGCCAACTCGGCCTGCTTGGCCTCGAGCTCCTTCTTGAGCGCGGCCGACTGTCCCTTGGCCTTCTTGACCTTGAGCTCGAGCACGGCGATCTCCTCGCCCTTGGTCGACACGGCGCCCTCGAGGTCGACCACCTTCTTGCTGGCCGCTTCGAGCTCGCTGCGTGCCGCCTCTTCTTTCTTGGCGGTTTCCGCGAGCAGCTCCGCGTACTTGCGCTCGGCGTCGTCGAGCTTCGCGATCAGCTCGGCACGCGACAGTGCGCCTTCCGGTCGCGACAGGGTTTCGGGATCGCGCATGTACTCCACCACCTGCGCGCCCACGACACCGAGCACGGCGCCGAGCACCAGGGCCACGCCGTGGGTGACGATCTGCACCAGACAGCCACCCGCGCGGCCGCCGCCGGACTCAGAGGAATCGTCGAAGTTGGCCAAGGGCTCTCCGGGGAGGGCCGCCATTAACCGGATCGTGGGGGATCGCGGCGCGGATGCCGTGGTTGGTCGCCGGGGGGTGGGCACAGCGATGGGCAATAGGTCGAGTAATAGCAGCTACTTAGCTACTTTGGCACGGTCCCTGCATCTAGGCTCGGCGCAACCCCGAGGACCCCTGTGTCGAACAAATTTCCGCTTCTTCTTGCTCTTTTCTCCCTCGTCGCCTGCGACGAACCCGTCACCACCCTGCCCGTGCCCGACGAGGCCATGGCCCTCCAGAACGGCGTGTACATCCTGAGCGTCGACAAGATCATCGAGCTCGAGTGCGACGCCGACGCTCGTGAGATCTCCAACTGGAAGGCGGAGCTTGGTCTGGCCATCAAGGGGCGCGAGGCCCACGGCCGTCTCGACGGCATCGAACTCGAAGGCCAGGCCAAGGGCGCCTTCGTCTACCTCGACGGCGACATCCCGATGGGCGACGAGCCGAGCCAGCCCCCGCGCGACCGCGACGAGGACCATGAGGACGAGGGCGAGGACACCGGAAGCGGCGGCGGCTCCACCGGCGAGGACAGCGACGACAGCGACGGCAACGAGGCCTCCGCGAAGTGCGAGGTCGAGGACGAGGGCGAGGAAGACAGCGACATCGCCGAGCCCGCTCGCGACGACGGCGTGTCGCTCGATCTCGAGGCGGTCGGCCGTCACGAGGCCCGCGGCGTGTTTGTGGTCGACGTGCCGGGCTGCTTCGCCGAGCTGAAGGTGCGCGCGGTGTTCGAGCGCCCGCTCGAGGAGGGCCCGGTGGTCATCGACGTCGAGGAGGAGACGGAGCCGGTCGAGGAAGAGGAGGAGTCGCCCTGCGACAACGGCGAGGAAGACTGCGGCTAGGCCGCTGACCGGCCCTGCTCCTCGTGGATCTTCATGAGCGCGAGGAGCAGCGCCATCAGGACCGGCCCCACCAGGAGGCCGATCACCCCGAAGGCGAGCAGGCCGCCAAACACCCCGAGGAACACCAGCAGCGTGGGCATGTCGCTCCGCCCCCGAACGATCACGGGCTTGACGAAGTTGTCGACGGTACCGGTGAGCGCGATCGACCAGACCGTCACGATCACGGCGGCGCTGCCCTCGCCGCGCAACAACAACAGCAGCGCGATCGGCACCCACGCCGCCGCCGAACCCACCAGGGGCACGAAGGCGAGCACCCCGGTGAGCACGCCGAAGAGCACGGGACGGTCGACGCCGGCCACGCGGTAGCCGATGCCGGCCACCACGCCTTGCACCGCCCCGGCCACGAGCCCGGCGAGCACCACGTTGCGGGCGAACTGCGCGAAGACATCGAAGATGCGGCGGGTCTGGTCGGGCTGGAGCGGGCTCCGCCGGAGCACCCAGATCGCCAGTTCCGGTCCACGCGCGAAGGCGGTCGCGAGGGCCACGTAGAAGATGGTCAACTTGAGTACGGCCCGCGCGGTGACGCCGAGCAGGCCGGGGACGATGTCGCCCGCTGTGCGCGCGGAGTCGAGGAGCGCGGCCCGCGCCGCCGTGGTGACCGTCGCCGTTCCCCCGGCCTGCTCGGCGAGCGTGGCCACGAGCGGCAGGTCGCCGAGCGCCTGCAACCACTGGTCGAGCTTCTCCGCCTCGAGCTCGGTAGCCAGGGCCTGCGCGAGCGCGGCGAGCTCTCGCGACACCAGCCACGAGAGCCCCGCCACCGGCGCCACGACGCCGGCGGTGAGGGTCAAGAGCGCCATGAGCGTGGCCACGGGCCGAGGAAATACACGGCGAAGCATGGCGTTGAGCGGCCAGGCCAGGAGCGCCGCGACGCCAGCCACGAGCAGCGCGTCGAAGAAGGGCGACACGAGCCAGGCCACGGCCGCGCCGGTGGCGAGGAGCAGGACGAGGACCACCGGGGATCGGCGCGCGGGCTCCATCCTCGTAAGCTAAGCCCCGCGAGCGGCGGCCGCCGGGCGGATAGGGCGCCCCATGCACTACGCGCTGGTCTTTGGACTCTTGCTGCCCTTCGTCGTGCGGATGAACGAGTCCTTGTCGCGGGCCATCGGCCACCTGCCGGCCTCCTTCGCGGTGCACGCGGTGGGCGCGGTTTTCGGGGCCATCGCCTTCCTGCCCCTGTCCGGGGGCTCCTGGTGGCAGGCCGCGCGAGGCGCGCCCTGGTGGGCGTGGTTCGGGGGCGTGGTGGGCTCGGGCATGGTGATCCTCGCCAACCGTGCGGTGGGGGCGATGGGCATCGCGAGCTTCACGGCGCTCACCGTGGCCGTCCAATTGGTGTCGAGCGCGGCCATTGACCACTTCGGCTGGGTGGGGAGCCCGGTACACCCGATGTCGATGCTGCGCGCGGCCGGCATTCTCCTGCTCGCACTCGGGGCCACCCTGGTGGTGCGCGGATGATCTTGCTGGCGTTCTTCGGCTGTGACACGCCCGAGGCCGCGCCAACGGACTTCCGATTGCGACTCGTCGAGGCGGGTCGAGTGTCGCGTCCCACGGCGATCGCCACGCCCCCGGGGGCCGACCAGCCGTGGGTCGCCTCGCAGCCCGGCCAGGTGTACTCGCTCGATGGCCGCTTGCGTCTCGATATTGTCGAACGGGTGAAGTCCGGTGGGGAGACGGGACTGCTTGGCTTGGCCTTCCACCCGCGCTGGCCCAGCGATCCGCGCGCCTTCGTCAACTACACCTACCGCGACGCGACCGGACTCAACACCCGCATCGCCTCTTTCCGCCTGGACGCGTCTGGGCAGTTGCTCGACCCCGGCTCGGAGCTGACGATCGTCACCTACAAGCAGCCCTGGTCGAACCACAACAGCGGGCCGGTTGCCTTCGGCGCCGACGGGAAGCTCTACGTGACGGTGGGCGACGGTGGCTCCGGCGGCGACCCCACGGGCACCGGGCAGTCGCGCACCGATCTCCTCGGCAGCATCCTACGTCTGGACATCGACACCGTGCCCTACGCCGTGCCGCCCGACAACCCCTTCGTCAACGAGCGCGGCGTCCGGCCCGAGATCTGGGCCTACGGTGTCCGCAACCCCTGGGGGATGTCTTTCGATGGCGACACGATGTGGTTCGCCGACGTGGGACAGGATCTCTGGGAAGAGGTGAACGTGGGTGTCAAGGGTGCCAACTACGGCTGGAATATCCGCGAGGGACGGCATTGTTACGATGCTGTCGTGTGTGCGCAGGGCTTCACCGAGCCGGTGACCGAGTACTCGCACCAGGTGGGCAACTGCGCCACGGGAGGACTGGTGTACCGGGGCCCGTCCATCTCGGTGATCGACGGCAAGTTCGTCTACGCGGACTTCGGCTCGGGCCGTTTCTTCGCCACCACGCGCGAGGGGGAGGTGACCGAGCTCGGCAGCGTCGGCGTCAACCCGAGCGCCTTTGGACGCGACGGTGCCGGCCGGATGTACGTGGCGGACTACGGGCCGGGGGTGATCTACCGGGTGGAGTCGCGCTAGCCGAGGCGCAGGTTCGCGCGGCGATAGGCGACTTCGAAGCCCAGCATGGAGAAAATGTCATACGCCGGTCCAGAGCGGGTGTCGCTCGGCGACTCGATGTCGGCGATCACGACACTGCGTGGGTTGTCGGCCACGATGGTGCGAAGGATCTCGCCGTCTGTCGCGAAATCGCGCGTCATGAGTCCCGGCACGGGGGCGTCGATGCCCATCCAGGTGAAGCCGTCGCGGGTGAAGGCCGAGCGGGCGGCCACCAGCTCGCCGTCGCGTTCCACGACGTAGTGTTGCCAGCCGGGTCGACCGGCGAGGGCGAGCAGCCAGGGGGAGGTGGGCAGGCCGTAGATCTTGTCGACAAAGGCGCCCCAGTCGCGGGCACGGTCGGCGGTGACGCGGGTGACCGTCGCCGAGGCCGTGAGCGCCTCCCGGGGACGCCGGACGACGCGGTCCCAGCTCGAGGAGTGCGCGAACCCACGCGACCGCAGCGCGGTGTCGTCGATCCCGGGCACCACGTGCACCCAGGGCTGGGCCACGCCGTGGGCGGCGTAGGCGGCCACCAGTCGTTCTACCGCCGGGGCGTCGAGCGGACGTCGCAGGCCGAGGCCGCTCCCCGCCGCGTTGAAGTGGATGAAGGGGATCTTCTGGCAGTAGAAGAGAGCGGCCTCGGGCGTGGCCACCATGCCGAGGCCCACGGCGGCCGCGAAGGGCGCGGGCACCGCGGCGAACATGTCGACCCAGGTGGACTCTTCGAAGAGCTCGATCTCGATGGGGTTCACGGGCACCTCGGGCGCCGCCCGAGGGAGGAGGGGGGGTGGATCGGCGGGGCCGCTGTCCAACCAGGACCGCCACGGACGAGGATACGCTCCACAGGCAAATGCGCCGCTTCTTCAACACCGCCGGCCCCTGCGATCCTCGCAAGCACTACATGCTCCCGGCGGAGCGTCGCCTCGGAGCCGTGCTCGAGCTGGTGGAGCGGGAGCAGTACTTCGTGGTCCACGCTGCCCGGCAGACAGGCAAGACCACCTCGATGCGGGCGCTCGCAGCGGCGCTGCGCGAGCGCGGCGTGGCGGCCGTGCACGCATCGCTGGAGTCGAGCCGTCGCATCGACGATCTGGAGAGCGCCGAGCGCCTATGGATGTCAGCAATCCACGGGGAGGCGGTATTCGAGCTCCCACCCGGCCAGCACCCACCCGAGCCCCCGCCCGGAGGGCCTGGCGGTCGCCTGGGGGCTTTCCTGCGCGCCTGGAGCGTGGCGCTGGCGCCGGTTCCGTTGGTCCTGTTCCTCGACGAGGTCGACTCGGTGGCGAGCTACCCGCTCGTGAACTTGTTGAGCCAGCTCCGGTCGGGCTTCCCGTCGCGGCCCCGTGGGGCTCCCGCCTCGATCGCGCTGATCGGCCTGCGCGACCTGCGGGACTACATCGTGACCGCGAAGGACGGCGCGTCGGTGAACCCCGGCTCGCCATTCAACATCAAGGCGAAGTCGCTCACGCTGCGGAACTTCACCGGGCCCGAGGTGGCGGAGTTGTACACGCAGCACACGGCGGACACTGGGCAGGGCTTCACGCCCGGCGCGGTTGCCCGCGCGCACGAGCTCACCGGGGGGCAGCCCTACCTGGTCAACGCGCTCGCGGCAGAGTGCGTGGACACGCTGGTGAGGGACCGGTCGATCGCCATTGACGAGTCCCACCTCCTCGCGGCTCGACAGTCACTCGTCCTCTCGCGCACCACCCACCTCGACAGCCTCGCGCAGCGGTTGCGGGAGCCGCGGGTGGCGGCGGTGATGCAGGCGGTCTTGACGGGCGGCGACGAGGTGCCGTCTCACTCCGACCACTTCGTCTACTGCATCGACCTGGGACTCATTCACCCCACCGCGCGCCCGCCGGAGGTGGCCTGTCCGATCTACCGCGAGGTGATCGCACGGGAGCTCTCGCTCACCGCGCAAGACAACCTCGTCCTGCCTCGCGCCCGGTGGCAGCGCGCCGAAGGCAAGCTCGACGCCCCCGTGCTGGTGAACCAGTTCCTCCAGTGGTGGCGCGAAAACTCCGACTTCGCGGTGCGCCACGCGCCCGAGGGTTACCGCGAGGCCACCGTTCACCTCGCGTTCATGGCCTTCCTCCAGAAGGTGGTGAACGGTGGCGGACAGATCCACCGCGAGTTCGCGGCCGGGTCCGGTCGGGTCGACCTCTGCGTGGAGATGGCCGGCGCCCGGACGGTGATCGAGCTCAAGCGCGTCCGTCCCGACCGCGGCACCCTCGAGCGCGCCGTTCGCGACGGGGTGGAGCAGCTCTGCGAGTACCTCGACACGATGGGCGAGCGCGAGGGCTGGCTCATCGTGTTCGACCAGCGCGAGGGCCTGTCGTGGGACCAGAGGCTCTGGTGCGAGGACCGCGTGGTCGACGGGCGGACGCTATACCTGCGGGGGGCGTAGGCGCGCGGCGCTAGCCGGATCGCAGGTCGCGACGGAACACCCCCCGAGCCCGCGGCTAAGGACGTAGCCGGGCCAAGGCCACGCTCCACTCGAAGGCCACGCGCAGGTTCTCGGGGTCGAGCGCCGGGCGTGGCTCGGGCGGCGGCATGTCTTCTACCTGCCGGTAGCGGGTAACGGGCATCACTCGTCCTCCCCCGCCTCCAGCATGCGCTTCACCGGCCACGCGGCGGCGAGGCAGGCCATGCCTGCGAGCAACGGGACCACGGCGAGCCCAGTGGCCCCCCAGCCGCCCAGGAAGGACGTGAAACCGGAGAAGACGGACGGCACGGTGCTCGCGAGGGCGAGGGCCGCCGCTGGCACGATGCTGGCCCGCCAGTGCACCTCCCCGCAGGCGCGCGCGAAGGCCGGGGCGAAGATGAAGGCCTCGCCGAGCGCGCCCACCACGGTCACGCCCAGCGCGGCCGCCAGGCCGCCCTCGACCACCACGCCGGACGGAAAGAGCGCGAGCGCCGAGAGCACGAGCCCCGCGCCCACGAGGGCCAACGACGGCACGCGCAGGCTCGTGAATTGCGCCGCGCCCAGCACGATCACGCCCGCTGCGCAGGCCAGCAAGACCACCACTGGGTTGGCGAAGTTGAGCCAGTCGAGGTCGCTCCGTCCGCTACTGTAGAGCGCCTGGAGCTGCAAGTCGGTGGCGATGGAGTTCCCGACGATCCCGAGCCCGGCCACGAGCGCCGTGCCCCCGGCCACCGCCAGGACGGGCAGCGAGAGGCCGCGCGCGTCGTCGCCCTCTGCCTCCGGCGCCCCGCTCGCGAAGTGAAAGGCCGTGGGTCCGAGCGCCACCAGTGCCATCGCCGCGGAGAGGGCACCCGACGTCATCATCGCGCTCGTCGATCCGAGCAGCTCGGCCAGGAGCTGACCGAGCGCGGGGGCCGGCATCGCGACGAGGTTCACGCCCGCGTACAGCGCGAGGGCCGCAGCGACGCGACCGGACTCCCAGCCCTGGCCGAAGGGGCGACAGAGGGCCGCCCACAAGGCCGGCCGGTAGAGTCCCAGGCCGAAACCGCAGACACCCATCGCGAGCGGCAGGCTCGCACCGCCGCCCACCAGCACGGCCGCGCCGAAGGCGTAGGTGAGCAAGCCGGCCGCCATGGCTGCGCCTGGGCCGAGCAGCGCCGCAAGCGGGATCGACAGGAAGATCCCGAGAATGGAGGCGGAGGCCTGCGCGGTGTACAGGGTCGAGATCTCGCCGTACCCCATCCCGCGCTCTTGCATCGCAATCGTGTACAGTTGGCTGCGCCCGGCGTAGTAGCCAAGGGTGTGCACCGTCGACACCAGGAGCACGCAAGCGACGGTGACCAGCCGGTGCATCAGAGTGGACCGGACGCCCGCACCAGGCCCCCAGCCACGGCGAACCATGCGTTCCCAGCGCTGTCGATCGTGATCTGCTGGATGCTCTCGCCCAGCACCGCGTCGTCGGCATAGGACGTGACACTCGCGGTGGCGACGTCGTGCACCATGAGTCCCTCCGCCGTCCCGAGGAGCACCGTGTCGCCGTACACCCGCAGGGCAATCACGCTCGCGGGCTCGTCAAAGAGGGTGGTGACACTCGCCCCGGCGTCGGCGGCGACATCGACCCGCGCGTAGCCGTACACGCTCGACGCCGCCCAGACGATGCCGTCGGCCGCGTCGAGGTCGACGATGTAGATGGGCACCTCCACATCGACCGGCCAGGGCACCCAGTACTCGTACAGGTCGGCGCTCGTCGAGAGGTCGCCATCGTTGCTGTAGCGCCAGCGGGAGAGCTGGTACTCGTCGCCGTTCCAGGCGTCGCCCTCCGCGGTGAAGGCCACGCCGCGACTGTAGCTGTGCGGGTGCGTGGGATGGGCGTGCTCCTGGAACACGTCGAGGTCGGCGTCCCAGAGGCACAGCCCCTCGTTGGTGCCCATCCACACGTCGCCCGCGCCCACCCCGTAGGGCTGCTCGCGCATCCGGTACACGCCGGTGATCTCGCTCGTCTCGTAGAAGTCCACGAGGCCGAGCGCGGTGAGCGTGCCATCGGCGTTGGGTTGGAAGTGCTCGCCCTGGCGGCTGTCATCGGCGTGGTGACCCACCCATACAGTGCCGTCGCTGTGGGCCAAGACGGCGCGCGGATCCCCGGTGTAGAGGCCGTCGCTCTCGCCGTAGAGCCAGGCGCTGCCGGTGGCGGGGTCGAAACGTAAGAGACCCGCGGACGTGGCGGCCCAGGCGGTGCCGTCGTCGGCGATGGAGAGGCCATACCAGGCAAGGCCGCTGCCGAGAGTTGCGGAGAGGTCGAAGGCCGCGACCACCAGCTCCACCGGGCCGGTGTCGGCGGTGTCGCTGGCGGAATCGGATCCGGAGTCGGATCCGGAGTCGGACCCGGAATCGGTGTCGGTGTCGGTGTAAGTGTCGGAGTCGGAGTCGGAGTCACTGTCCGCGTCGGTGTCCGCGTCTGTTTCCGGCGGCCTTCCGGTGTCTTCCACGCAGAGGCCGTCTGCATTGAACTTCTGGCCGCTGTCGCAGGTCGGCGCTTCGCAGGCGAGGAAAAGCGGGATCATTCGACCGTTACCCGGACGTCGTCCTGCACCGGGTCGAGGTCGTACTGGGTATCGTCGGTACAGCTGTCTTCCACCTGCACGATGATCGACCAGATCCCCGCGGCGTCGGGTGTCCAGCTCTGGGTGAGGCCGGTGCCCACGTTGTCGTCGTTGCCGCCGTTGGGCACGACCGCCCACAACACCCGCAGCTGCTCGACAGCATCCACCTCGGAGCTCGCCTCCGCCACGAGGCTCACCGGCTCGCCGAGCGGCAAGGTGGCGCTCGACTCGGGGTTGGTGATGGCGACGGTGGGCCCAGAGAGGCAGTGGCCCACGCCGGGGGCGGTGTCGACCGGGCCGGAGTCGCTCTCGGGCGTGCAGGCGAAGGCGAGGAGGAAGAACATGCGCACCGGGTAACGGACCCGGCGCGGGGCGGCCTACAAGCCGATGGGATCCTCGGGGAACACCTTGGCCTTGAGACCGGGGTTCTTCTTCTGGATCTCCGCGTCCTGCGCGGCGTAGAAGGCGTCGATGGCCGCCTTGTCCTTCAGGGGGGTGGACGAGCCCACGATCACCACGTCGCCCACGCAGTCCTTGGGTAGGTGCCACTCGAACAGGTCGACCGTGGGCTTCACGCGCGAGGCGAGCTGGTCGGGCCAGGTGCGGCTCCCGCCGGTGACGGTGGCTGTGTGGACCTCCACGCGGCTGTCTTTCTTGCAGGTGGCCACCTTGGAAACGTAGATTGCGTACTGCAAGCTGCCGTCGGCTTGCGCCACTGCGCGGTAGCGGTGGGCCGCCATCTCGTCGGAACGTTGTTCGCTGCCGAGGGCGAGCAGCGTGGTGCGCGCTTGCTCGAGGCCGGCTTCCGGCAGGGCGGGGGCGAGGGCGACGATGGCGGCGATGCCGGCCTCGGCGGCGGCGGCGTTCATGCCGCTGGCCGAGCCCACCCCGGCGGCGTCGGCGAAGGCCCCGACGATGTAGGCGGAGAGCTCGGAGTCTTTCTCGGACGTGGCCCTTTCCTGGAGCATGGGAATCGCGTCTTTACCGAGGTTTCGCGCGAGGGTCTCGAGGATGGCTTTGAAACGGCTGCGATCGGCGGCTTGCGAGCTGAGACCGCCCTTGAGCACGTCGACCGCGCGCGGGTCGCGGCAGGCGTCGAGCGCCGCGTACCACCGGTCGCTCCAGAACTTGTCGCCCAGCGCCTTCTCAGACTCGGCGAAGAAAGCGGGTACTTCTGTCACTGCGCACTGCTCGCCCAGGGTGTTGAAGAAGCTCGATCGCTCGTCGGGTTGCATGGAGGGCACCCAGGTGCGCAGCTCGGCCCCGAGCCCGAGCTTGATGGCGGAGAGGGCGGCAGCGTCGGCGCCGGCACCGGCGATCATGCGCGGGAGGGACTCGGGGGCCACGGCCTTCGCGCTGGCTGCGTCGCAGTTGACGAGCTCCACCCAGGCCTTGCCCACGCCGCTGGGGCTGGCCTCGGCGAGGGCTTTCTGCAGGTCGGCGGCGCAGGCGGGCGCGGCGGGGGCCTTGGCGCTGCCGGCGAGGGCGAGGCTGGCCAGTAGGATCGGGGTCATCGGAGCTCTCCGCGGGGGGCGGCCACCTATCCCGGGGCGATATGGCCCGCGGGCATGCTCGAGGATGCCGACCCCGCGACACTCCGCCGCCTCTTGCGCCTGTCGATCGCCGCCAACATGGCCAGCGCGGCGCTGGTGCTCGGGCTCGGCTACGGGCTCTTGATCTTCGTCGTCGACGAGCCCGCCGAGGTGGAGGGCGTGTCGCTCGCTGCCCGCTCGGACAACGACGGCGACGGCAAGAGTGACGATCCTCGGGCCGAGATGCGTGCCTTTTTCACCCGGACCGCGGGCTTGCTCGATCGCACCGCCCGGCGCCACGGGACGAACCCCGCCGACGTCCTGCCCACGCGCGAGCAGATCGACGCCGCCGTGGAGTCGCGCAGCATCCACTCCATGGAGAGCGAGATGGTCCTGCAGAAACTGCGCGAGGGCTATGATTACTACAACCTCGACTGGCCCCTGGTGATGCCGCACCAATGACTACCCTCCTCCTCGCCTTCGCCCTGGCTCAAGAACCCGCCATCGACCCGTCGGCCCCGACCACGGGCGGCGAGCTGCCCCCAGCCGCCACGGAGGTGCCCCACGCCGAGGCACCCGCGGGCGCGCCCGGCGGTTCGGCCGTCACCACCGGTCGTGGGCTCCTCATCCGCTTCACCGACGGGGAGAGCAAGTACCCGGCGGTGTCGCCCGTGGTCGAGCTCGAGTCGCCGAGCGGCACGAAGCAGGCATGGCCGATGCGCGATGACGGCGAGCAGCCGGACAACCTCGCTGCGGATCGCAGCTTCGCCGCCGTGGCACAGGTCGGCGCCGACACGACCCTCACGCTGCGGCTCTACGACGGCGCCACCACCGGCCCGAAGTTGTTCGAGGGCCCCGTTGAGCTCGACCTCGCGCGCAGCGACCTCGACGTGATCGTCTTCGCCGAGGGCGACAGCTTCCGCGTGCAGTCGGGGCGTCCCCCGCAGCCGAGCGAGGAGGGTGGTGGCGACGGCGGGGCGGGCCTATTGGGCGGCGGCGGCGGCGGCCTCCTGGGCGCGGCCGATCCGCAGGCGGGTGGCCAGACGGCCCCCGGAGGCAGCCTCAGCGTGGCCGGGCTCGCCTCGGTGCTGAGCGCCGGCCTCGTGGCCCTCGGGGTGGGTGTTCCTGCGCTGGGCCTGGGCTTCTTGCTCGGGCGTCGTCGCGGGGGGAACGGCGCCCGTCCGCTCGATGGCGGGCGGGGGCACCCGCTCCTGGCCTCGGGTGCCGTGGCCGTCGTGGTGCCCCCGGCCGACGTGGAAGCCGCCGTCGTGGCGCTCGCCGAGGGCCTCGGGCGTCTTTCGCCGGTGCTGGTCTTGCCCGCGCCCGAGCGCCGCGCTGGCCTCCTCGCTGCCGTGGCAGCACGGACGGCGAACGGGTCGTGCATGGCCAGCCTCCGCCCCGAGGCAAAGGCGGCGGCGAAGGCTGCGGGCCTGGGCGCGGTCTTGGTTGACGGGGCGATGGGGCTCGAGGCGACCCTTGCCGACGAGGCCGCAGATACCGTGATCAACGAGCTCTTCGTGGCCTGTCCACGGGCGTGCGTGGTGGTGGTCGAGGGAGGCGTGATCCCCGCGCGCGCCGCCCGCACCGTCGTGCTCGCGCCCGGTCCCGACGGGCTGGTGGGCGAGGGCCTGCGGCTGCTTCGCACCGCCGACGGGCTTCTCCTGGCCGTGGACTAAGCTCCTTTGCGTGTGACTTATCGCGCACCAACACGTGACGGGCTTGACGTGCTGCGGGTGTAACGCTAACCCCGCGGCCCAGGAGAACCCCCCGATGATGCAGCTCCCGCACGAGATGCGCGACACGCTCGTCGAGACGCTCGACGAATACCTCGAGGCGCAGACCGGGAGCCCCGAGCCCGAGGCTGTTGCCGCCTACGTCGTCGAGTTGCTTGGCACGGTCGCCGACGAGATGAAGCTCGACGAGGCCGACGAGATCGTGCTCAAGCTCGAGTCTTCCGGCGAGCTCGACGCGAGCTTGATCGAGATGCTCGAGGAAGAGTTCGAGAGCAACGAGGAATTCGAGTACACCGGCGACGAGATCGTGAGCCTCGTCGAGAAGGTGTGCGACGTCGAGTGGACCACCACGGACGACGACGAAGAAGTCGAAGACAAAGACGACGATGAAGACGACCCCGACGGCTTCTTCGACGAGATGGGCGGCGAAGAAGACGAGGACCTCTAGCGTCGCTGCCTAGGCAACGGGGATAGTCCGGGGCGCCGTGCTCGCGCTCCTCGCTGCCCTCGCGCTCGCCAACGAGCTTCAGAACCCCTTGCCGGTGATGGCAAGCACCCTCGCCAGCGTGCAGTCGCGCCTCGGCGCCGACTCGCCTGGGGTCCTTACCGACGCGCCCTACTGGCTCAGCTACGCCGTGGTCGAGGAGCGGCGGACGACGATCCAGGGCACCCACGGCGTGCACGCGGGCACCCTTCGCGAGGCCGACCGCACGCTCGACGTCGACGTGCGCGTGGGCTCGATGGCGCTCGACAACACCCACAAGATCCGCGACGCGAGCTTCTTCTCCGACGTGTCACGACCGTCGTGGAACGTGCCGCTTTTCGGGCCGGGCGAGGCTCTCCGCCGCGCTCTGGTTCGGGGCACCGACGACGTGTACCGGCAGGCCCGAGCCCGCCTGGTGAAGGTGCGCGCCAACGAGGCGGTGAAGGTGGAGCGGGAAGACAACTCCGCCGACTTCGCCGCGGCGGCGGTGGTGAACGAGGAGCACGACTTCGTCGCCGAGACCGTCGACGTGGCCCAGTGGGAGAAGCTCCTCGCCGAGGCCTCGGGGCTCTACGTCGGGCGAAAACACGTGATCGACAGCGCCGTGCAGCTCGTCGTCTCCGAGTCGCGCCGCTGGATCGTCAACAGCGAGGGCACGCGGGTTCGCGACGGGCGGCAGCACTACCGGCTCGCCACCTGGGCGGAGACGGTGGCCGACGACGGCATGGCACTCACCGTCTACGACTACATCGACGTGGCCTCGCCGAGTGCCTTGCCCGGTCGCGACGGCGCCTTCGCCCTGGTCAACGGCGTGGCCGATCGCCTGCTCGCGCTGCGCGCCGCGCCGCTGATCGAACCCTGGTCGGGTCCAGCGATCCTCCGAGGGCGCGCCGCCGGCGTCTTCTTCCACGAGATCTTCGGACACCGCGTGGAGGGTCATCGTCAGAAAGACGAGGATGAAGGGCAGACGTTCACCCAGAAGGTGGGCGAGCGCATCCTCCCGGCCTTTCTCGACGTGGTCGACGATCCGCTCCTGCCGCGCCTCGCGGGCCACGATCTGAACGGGCACTACCGGGTGGACGACGAGGGCGTGGGCGCGGAGGCGGTGTCGCTCGTCGACGGTGGCGTGCTGCGGAGCTTCTTGCTGAGCCGCGCGCCGGTGGCGGGCTTCCCCACGAGCAACGGCCATGGGCGGCGCCAGCCGGGCAACGCGGTGGTGGCGCGCCAGGGCAACCTCATCGTCAGCGCGCGGCAGTCGGTGAGCTACGAGGCGTTGAGGAAGCGGCTGGTTGACGAGGTGCGGCTCCAGAAGAAGGAGTTCGGACTGGTGTTCGACGACATCAGCGGCGGCTTCACCTTCACCGGTCGCAGCACCCCCAACAGCTTCGCGGTGCAGCCGGTGACGGTGTGGAAGGTGTTTGCCGACGGTCGCCCCGACCAGCTCGTGCGCGGTGTCGATCTCATCGGCACCCCGCTGGCCACCTTCGGTCGCATCGTGGCGGCGGCCGACGACGTGGAGGTGTTCAACGGCGTGTGTGGGGCCGAGAGCGGCTGGGTGCCGGTGAGCGCGGCCTCGCCCTCGCTCCTGGTGAGCGAGGTGGAGGTGCAGCGCCGGGAGAAGGGCAACGACCGCCCGCCCTTGTTGCCGGTGCCGCGATGATCGGGGTCCTCGTGCTCGGTGCGCGACTCGCGCTCGCGGCAAGCCCGTCGGAGGAGGGCATCGCGCCCGCGTCGGCGGCGATCGAGACGGCGCTGGTCGCGGAGCTCGAGCGCACCCGCGAACTGCGCCTGCCCGAGAAGATGGCGCCCTCGCTGGTGCTCTACGATGTGCTCGACGGCGACGTGCGCAACTGCTTCGGGGAAGACGGCGGCGTGGTGCTCGAGACGCTCGAGCGCTTCCGCAACCTGCGCGCCGAGGTGCGCGTGGCCGAGGGCGGGATGGACTCCTCCAACTTCCGCGCCTTCGGCGAGCCCGACGGCGTGGTGTCACGACGCCTGCCGGTGGCCGACGATCCCTACGCGCTGCGCCGTGAAGTCTGGCTCGCCACCGACGCCGCCTACAAGCACGCCGTGGAGCAGCTGAGCCGCAAGCAGGCGGCCGTGCAGGAGCTGCCCGAGCCGTTGCCTCCGGACTGGACGGCGACCGCACCGGTGGTGGTCCCGGCCACGACGCACGAGGGCAACGCGATGGGGATGGCCGAGTGTCGCGAGGTCGTCACCCGGCTCACGGCCGGTGCGCCGCCGAGCATCGAGCAGGTGCAGGCAGTGGCGCGCGACTGGCACGGCTGGCGGGCGGTGGTCACCAGCGAGGGCACGCGGGCCTGGCTCCCCACCGGCAACGTCGTCGTGCGGGTCGAGGCCACCGCGCGCCGCGCCGATGGCACGCCCGTCCAGGACGCCCGGTGGTGGGTGGGTAAGGACCGCACGTCGTTGCCCACGCTCGCTGAGATGGAGGCCGAGGTGGCGCTGATGCGGGCCCGGCTGGCCGCGGTCGCGGCGGGGCCGGCGCCGGAGCCCTGGCTCGGTCCCGTGCTCTTCGAGGGGCCAGCGGCCGCCGAGCTCTTCTCGCAGCTCCTCGCCGCCGAGATCGTGGGCACGCCGGCGGAGCTGGAAGACGGCGACAGCTTCCTCGCGTCGACGCGGGGCGCCATGGCCCGCCTCGGTCGACGGCTCTTGCCCGACGGCTGGCGGGTGCACGACGATCCGAGCACCCGCACTGGCCGCGCCGGCGAGTATGGCTACGATCACGATCTCGTCGCGCCGCGTCGTGTTGATCTCGTGGTTGATGGCGTGCTCCGCGAGGTCCTGATGTCGCGCGTGCCCTCGAAGTTCCGCACGGCCAGCACCGGCCACGGCCGGAGCCTCGGCGAGTCCCGCCGCGGCGCGATCCCCGGCTACGTGCACGTCACGCCGCGGCGCAAGCTCAGCGAGGCCGCGCTCCGCCGCAAGGCGCTCCAGATGGCGCGCCAGGTGGGTCTCGACCGGGTGCTGGTGATCGAGCGGCTGCGGCCACCGGCCATGGCGGATCGCCTCGACATCACCATCTCCGGCGAGGGTCCGCCCCCGGGGCTCACCGACCCCTACGAGGCCTGCCTGCTCGACAAGACCGGGGCCTGCCAGCCGGTGCGCAACCTCCGCTTCGTGGGGGTCGACCGTCGATCGCTGCGCGACATCGTGGCGGCGGGCCCGAGCCCGGGCCCGGTCGACGGGCTGGACGGCCCGCCGGGACCGGAGCGCTTCGGCATCGGGCCCACCGGTGGCGTGCCCGTCACCTGGGAGGTGCCGAGCGTGCTCATCGCCGAGATGGAGCTCGACCCCGCCACCGGCGGGGAGCCCAGGGTGCTCGCGCCGTGACCCTGGTCCGGCTGCTCGTCTACCTCGCCTCCGCCGTCGCCATCACCTGGCCGCTCGCCCTCTCGCCCGGCACCCTCGCGGTGGGCGACGTGCGCACCGACGTCTGGAACTCGATCTGGAGCTACTGGTTCGTGGCCGAGGGGCTGGCCGGGGGGCACTACCCGGTGGCGACGACGCTCCTCGACCACCCCGGGGGGGGTCGCTTGCTCGTGGCCGACCCGCTCAACACCGCGCTCGCCGCGCCGCTGACGTGGTGGAAAGGCCCATCCTTCGCCTACGGCGTGATGCTGATTCTCCACCTCGCCCTCGCCGGCTTCTTCGCCGACGCGCTCGGGCGGCGGCTCGGCGGGCGGGGCTGGATCGCGGGCCTCGCCTACCCCTGGTCGGCGATTGTCCTCTCGCATCTCCAGAACGGGAGCTCCGAGGCCACCGGCGTGGCGTGGCTCCCCCTCGCCGGTCTGGCCTGTGTCTGGGCGAGCGAGTCGGGCTCGGCGCGGCGCGTGGGTCTCGCTGCCCTTGCCCTCGCCGCCTGTGCCGTGGGCGGCGGCTGGTACGCGGGCATCGACGCCTTCATCCTCGCCGCGGCGATGGCGCTCTTCGTGCCGGGTGGCCGTCGCTTGTGGCCGGCCCTCGTGCTCGGCGCGCTCATGTGCGCGCCGGTGGCGATGATGCACCGCGAGCTCTCCGCCGGCGCCGGGGGCCTCATCGACATCAAGACGGCGGAGGCCATGTCGCGACTCCGGCGGACCATCGGCGCCGCCGACGTGCGCAGCGCGTGGCTCCCGGGCGAGGTGCGCATCCCCGACTTCTCGCGCTTCGAGCAGAACGCCAGCGACTTCGTCCACACCACCTACCTGGGCTACGCGCTCCTCGTGCTCGCGCTGTGGAAAGGGCGGTCGCGCGCGCTCTGGCTCGCCACGATCATCGCCTTTGTGCTGGCGCACGGCCCGGTGCTGGTCCGGGACGGTGGGCCGGTGGCCTTCATGGGGCGCGCCTTGCCGCTGCCCTACGCGATCATCGAGGCCCTGCCCGGCTTTGGCTCGCTCTCCTTGCTCTACCGTCTCGCCACGCTGGTGCCGCTCGGGCTCGGCCTGCTGGCCGACCGCGCGCACCCGTCCCTCGGTGTGCTCGTGGTGGCCGAGACACTGCTGTTGTCCCCCGCGCGCGCCTTGCCCCATCACGTCCCCACCTCCGTGGCCGCGCCGGTGGCCGCGCTCGCGGCGGAGCCCGAGGGCGCGGTGATCAGCCTGCCGTCGAGCTTCGCGCGCACGCGGCTATTTGAACAGACGGCCCACCAGCACCCGCTCACCGCGTCGATCAACGCGGGGCTCAACCCGGCGGCGCTCTCGGCGCTGGCGGCGTTGCGCAAGGTGGAGGAATCCGAACTCACCCCGGAGCAGGCGGCGAACATCGCCCGCGACCACGGTGTCCGGTATGTCATCATCCACCCCGACCAGCCGATGGAGGCCACCTTCGCGCCGGCGGTGCGGGTGCTCAAGGCGCGGTATCGCACGCTGAGTGACACGCCGGAGGCGCGGGTTTTCGCGATCTATTGAGGCGCTAGCCGTTCGCAGCGGCCCTGAGCGCGTCGCCCGCGCCGGCGTCGACCAGCGACCCATGGAAGGGCACCAGTCGCGACAAGCCCGGCAGCGCGGCCAGCCGCGACAGGTGTTCGCCCAGCGCACTGCGGTCGCGAGCGAAAAGAAGTCGGAAGACGGGCGCTACCTTCGGGCCCCCCGCGAAGCCGAGCCAGCGGAGGGGCAAAGCCACCGTGTCCGGAGGGCTGTTCTGGATGCAATCGGCGAACAGGAGCGACACCCGCTCGCCGCTCGTCACGACGCCGATCGCGTCGCCCGTGCGCGTGCCCTCGGCCTCCTCGAAACGAACCGCCGGGTCGGTGGGGAGGTCGGCGAGGGAACCGGCGAGCGAGAGGCCGCGCGCCCGCAGCTTGTCGAGGTTGGGGCCGGGACCGAAGATCGGCAGTCCGAGCCGCGCGGCGAAGGGCTCGGCGTCGATGGCGTGCTGGTCGTGCCCGAGGACCAGGGCCCCGGGAGGACCCCAGGCCGCGATCTCGGCCATCGCCTCGTCGCCGAGGGGCATGGCGTGAAAGAACAGCAGCGAGTCGTCGCCACGTCGCACGATGCACATGCGACGGCGGATTCCGCCCGGCGTCGGCACTTGTCCCTCCACGGCCCAGAGGTTGTCGTCCAGTTTCTCGATCGGCCCGTGGGGCATCACGATCCAGGGGCGGGCGCTCATGGGTGTTCTCCGGGAGGTGGGGGGGCGAGATGGCCGCGCAGCTCGCCGAGGAGTCGCTCGCGGTCGTGGTGGATGCGGGCCACGTAGGAAGGCGAGGCGGCCGTGTGGGGATCGTGCGCCGCCCCCCAGGCCATGAGCTCCAGGAGCGCGGGGAGCAGGTCGAGGCCGCTCGGGGTGAGCTGGTAGTGGCCGGAACCGGCGTCGTGGCGCAGGATGCCCACGGCGACGAGGTGGGCCAGTCGCGCTGCGAGGATGTTGGTGGCGATGCCTTCCTCGGCGCGGAGGAAGTCGGTGTAGGTGGCCCGCCGCTTGAAGGCGATGTCTCGCACGATGAGCAGCGACCCGCGGTCGCCCACCGCCTCCAGCGCGAAATTGACCGGGCAATGGGAGCGGGGGCCGCGTTTCGCCGCCGACCGGCAGGGTGGTTACTTGCGTTTCGCCAGTAGGGCGGTCCGCGTGCCTATCGGCCGCCCAGCTCCCTCTCGATCACATCGACGACGGCGTCGTGATCGTAGTTCGCGGCATGGTACACGATCACCCCGTCGGTCCCGACGATCCACTCCTCCGGGTAGGCCGCCGAGGGCACTTCCGACTGCGTCACGTAGTCCTGGTGCACCACGCCCCCCTCGTCGTAGAGCACCGGCATGGTCAGCTCCAGCGCGTCGGCGAACAGCACCACATCGTCGATGGTTCGCTCCTCGCTGGCGATGGCCCACACCACCACCCCGGCGTCCTTGTAGGCCTGGTAGATGCTCTGGTCGATGTCCGAGACCTCGGACGGGCAGACGGGTCACCAAGTGGCGAAATACGCGAGCATCACCGGGTGCCCGAGCTGGTCGGACAGACGGTAGGTGACTCCGTCGATCCCGGGGAGTTCGAAGTCCGGGGCTGCCAGTCCAATGTAAGGGTCACCACTGCCGGTACCCACGCGGATCTCTTGCACGGGATCGTCGGGGTCGTCGCTCGCGAGGCACACCGTCGCGTCGAGCGGCTGGCCATCTCCGACGAAACTCAGGCGGAGGGCGCCTTGCTCCCCAGGCGCGAGTTCCACCACGCTGGCTCGTACTGAGAGCCGCGCGTCGCTGGTGGTCGCGCCGAGGAGGGAGAGCGTCGTCGCCCCGTGATTGGTGACGTCGATCTCGACCTCGTCGCCTTCGCTGGCGAACAGCAACTCGCGCGACGAGAGTGACATTTCCGGGGCGACGGCGTCGCGGTCGATGGCCCAGCCCTCGATCGCTGTCCAGTCGGCCACCCAGGCCGCGTCGTCGCCGAGTGACACGCCAAGAGCGAATTGCGGCGTGGCCTGGCGGCCGAGTGGCAACGGCGAGGTCGGGTCGGCGACGTCCCAGAGGGCGATGCCGTCGTGATCGGCGGCGACGAGCAGTCCATCGGTCGCGTCGGCCATCACCACCGAGCCGCCTGTCGACAGCGTGGCCACCGGCGTGGGACGGGTGGGGTCGGCAAGGCTCATCACCACGACGCCCCCGCCGCCGACCGAGGCGTAGAGGTGATCGCCATCGACGCTGACATGCAACACGGCGGCGCCGAGGTCGACCGCGGTGCCGACCACCGGCGCGAGCGGGTCGGAAATATCGATGGGGACCACGCCCAGCGTGTTGTCCGCCGCGTAGATGTAGCCGTCGCGTGCCTTGGACAACTCCCACGGGGCCACGAGGCCCAGGCCCTCGCCCACCTGAACCGGTCTCGCGGGGTCAGACACGTCGAGAACCACCACGCCGAGCTCGCGGACGCTGGCGTAGAGGAGGCCGTCGACCGTGGCCAGGCCCTCCATGCCCTCCGCCGGCAGGCTGCCGAGTGGCGTGGGCGCGGCGGGATTGCTCGCGTCGAAGAGCACGAGCCCCTCGTCGCGGTGGGAAACGGCAACGAGCCCGTTGCCCAGCGGCTCCACGCGGTGAAACCGCGGCCCACCGCCAAGGCCGAGCACGCGCGCTGCGCCGGGCGCCGGTTCGAGAACCACGAGCCCGCCCTGTCCCACCGCGTAGGCCACGCCGTCGGCGAGCTCGATGTCCACGAACTCGTAGAGGCCCCCATCCTCGCCGGGGAGCACCTCGTCCGTCTGCGTGATCGGATCGGTCGCCAGCTCGCCGGGGGCGATGCACTCGGCGGGGAGGGCCAACCAGGGGTCGGCGTCCGCTGAGGTGTCTGTGCCGCTGCCTGTGTCGTTGCTGGTCGAGTCGAGAGCGCAGTGGCCGGCTTCGTCTCGAGTGAAGCCAGGCGCGCAAGGGGCCCCAGCAGGCGGCGTGCAGGCGACGAGGGCGAGCCAGATCACGGCGACCCCCCCACCTGGACGATTAGGTCGAGTGTCCCGGCCTCCACGGCGTTGAAGCGGATGTCGACCACCTCCCCCGACTGCACCGCATCGAGCCCAGTCACCTCGGCCCCGCCCGTCGTGACGCCGCCGATCCGGTAGCCCTCGGGCAGGTACACCGCGACGTGCCACTCGAAGGGCACGAACTCGGTGCCGGGCACCACCTCGGCGCGCAGGGCGAGCGTCGACGACGCCTCGTCCCAGGTGCTCGACTCGAGCAAGGTGCCGCCCATGGTGATCTGCCGGTTCCAGCCGAGGAACTGGGGTTGTCCGGTGCGCTCGCGCAAAGACACGACTCGCGCGTCGTGGGAGGGCACCTCCACGGCCAGGGTTTCTGACACTCGGCCGAGGTAGGTCTGGGTCCAGAACTCCCAGGCCAGGTACTCGCCTTCGAGGCCGACCGCAGCGAGATCGAGCTCCAGCGTGCGCTCTCTGTTGTCGTCGGGGATCTCGGTGTAGGGCTCGGTCCCGAGATCGAGGTTCCAGCCAAGGTTGAAGAGGCCGACCACGTGCCAGCGCTCGTCGAGCCCGTCCTGGCCGCCGTCGAGGATCAGGTGCCAGCGCTCCGGGAACTCGCGCTCGAAGAGGTCGACGGGTCGCGCGCCCCGGCCGTCGATCGGCAACAGTCGCCGGACCACGTCGATCTCGGCGGGCTGGAGGTCAACCAGCTTGTCGCCGAGCTTCACGATGCCGCCGGACAGCCCCACGAAGCTCGCGAAGCTCCGCGCCTCATCGAAACGGATGCGCGGCCAGCTCTCGTCGGCGGTGTTGCTGCGGAACATGATCAGGTCGGGGTGGTTCACCCAGAGTCGCCCATGTATCCAGTAGCGCCGGGCCACGGTTCGCATCGTGGGCTTGAAACCCTGCTGGTTCTCGGGCTCGTCGGCATCGACACCAGGCGGCCAGTCCCAGGCCGGCGTGTTGTCGAGCGTGAGCCGGTCGTCATCGACGAGTCCCCACTGCAGGCCCATCAGCGACACGCCGAGCAAGAAGGCATCGTCGCCAAGCCCGGACCGGAGCGCCTTCATCCCCGCGCGGTAGGCCTGCTCGCGGCTTTGCGAGGGGTCGTCAAAATCATCGCCGAACATGGCGTGGTAGCCGAAGTCGGACTTCAACCACTCGAAACCCCAGCCGCGCACGGCGGCGCCGAGGCCCGCGACGTGCGCGAGGGCCTCGGCGTTGGTGAGATCGAGGATCGCCGTGTCGCCGGTCACGAGCGTGCCCACGGTGGTCTTCGAGGCCAGCCACTCGGGGTGGGCCACGGCGGTCGCGGAGGCGGGGTCGAGGGTGAAGGGCGAGATCCAGAGACCGGGGCGGAAGCCCGCGTCGCGGATGGCGGCCACGACCCCCTCGGGACCGGAGGGGAAGCGCGTCGTGTCCCAGGTCCAGTCGCCGGACTTCACTTGCCAGCCATCGTCGACCTGGAACCAGTCCATGCCGAAGCCACGCAGCTCGCGCGCCATCACCGCGAGGTTGGCGAGCACGATGGCCTCGTCGATCTGCTGGCCGTAGCCGCCCGTCGACGCCGAGCCGGTCCACGAGTTCCAGCCATTCGGCACGCGCTCGCCGCGCTCGGTCCACGGGGTGATGCCGAGCGCTTGGGCCACCGCCTCGGCGTAGTGCTCCACGCCGGTGAAGGGGTCGGGTTCGCCGGGGTGTGCGTAGAAAAGCTCGGACTCGAGCCGATCTCCCGGTGCGAGGCGCTGGGGCGCAGGCAGGTAGGCGGTGTCGGCGCGGAGGGTGGTGAAGGGCGCACGGCCCGCGTCGAGCTCGCCGACCCCCGACGCCGCGAGCGCCATGACCGGCGTGGACGCCTCGAAGCTGAGCGCCCCCGCGATCCAGGTCGCCCCGCTGTCGAGATCGACCACGGCGTGGTTCCAGTTCGAGACTGAGCTGCCCTCGTGGGCGCCGGGGCTCACCACCGCCCAGCCCTCGTCGCGCTCCACGTTGCCGGGCACGACCTCGACGAAATGGTCGAGCAGGCCCCAGGACCCGTCTTCCAGCACCCGGTGACGGGCGGGGTCGGCGCCCAGGTAGAGCGCCCCGGCGTCGAGCGGCACCACACGGGCCACGGCGATGTCGGCATCGCTCTCGTTGACGACGTCGATCATAAACGTGAAGAAACCTTCCTCGTAGCCGGATAGATGCCACTCCAGGGTCGGGTCGCCGCCGAGTGTCACCACGATGCGCTGGTAGGCGCCGAGGGTATCCGTCCCCTGCTCGGTACGGGCGCTGTCGTCGCGCCCGTCGTCGGTGCGCAGCACCGGGCCATCGAGGTCCTCGAGCACCACTTCCGCGTGCACGTCGGCGAGGACAATCTCGCCTGAGTCGCGACGAAGCTCGAACTGCCCCTCGCCGGGGAAGTAGGTGAGGACGGAGCCGTTGACCGCGATCTCGCAGGCGGCGCTACCCGCGCCCTCGGGCGCGGCGCACCCGGCGGCGAGGAGCGACAAGGCGAGCAGCCGGCGGGCCATCGGGGGACGATAGCGCGGCGAGCCGGCGGCCGTCGGACTGGCGCTTGTCGCGGCCAGGGGTGGGTGCTAGCATTATGATATGCAAGCAATTCACGTGCGAGATGTGCCCGACCACGTGGTCGCCGCCCTGAAGCGGCGGGCGCGGGCCAACCACCGATCTCTCCAGGGAGAGGTCCTCGCGGCGCTGGAAGCGGCCGCCTTGCGGGCGCCACCGGCTGAGCCAACGCCTTCGCTTCGCCTTGAGATGTCCGAAGCGGTCGCAAGCGGCGACTGGTCGCGCGACGAGGTCTACGATGACGACGCCCGTTGAGCGCTTCGTCGATACCAACGTGTTGCTCACCGCCACGGCCCCAGCCCGGGCGGGCCACCGATCAGCACTTTCACTCCTCGAGTCCGGCTTCGCCGAGCGGTCGCTGTTCCTCTCGGGGCAAGTGCTGCGCGAGTATATCGTGGTCGCGACGCGTCCGGCAGCGGGCAATGGCCTGGGCCTGGCCACGGATCGTGCGATGGGCAATGCCCGTCAATTCCTGGCGCGCGCCAACTTCCTGCCGGAGGACGGGTCGGTCCGGGACGCCTTGTTTCGTCTCCTCGAGGTCGTCCCCTGCGCGGGGAAGCAGGTGCACGACGCGAACATCGTGGCCACGATGGTGGCCCATCGCGTCGGTGTGCTCGTCACCCTCAACCCCCGTGACTTCGAGCGGTTTTCAGAGTCGATTCGGGTAGCGGGACTCGATTGACGACGCCGGGACGGGCCGGGGCGATGGGTGATGAGTCCCGCCGCGACCAGCGTGTTCGGCCACCGGGACCCTCGCGCGGGTCGGCATCGGCACCATGCCCGCGCTCGACCGGCCCGACGACACCATTAGCGAGGTGGTGGCGGCGGTGAAGGGCGCCCTCGACGAGCGCGCCGGCGCCTGAGCTCCGCCCTCAGGCCCTTCGCCGCGCGACGAGCGCGTAGCCGTAGGGTACCCGGCGTCCCCAGCGGCGAGTCACGAACTCCCCCGGCGCCTCCTCGACCATGTCGGGAAAACATGGGTAGGGCGAGTAGTCGATCTCCGTGTAGCGCTCGAGCACGAGGCCCGCGTCGAGCAGGGCCGAGATCAACTCGCCCGTTCCGTGGTTCCAGCCGTACTCGCGCAGTTGCAGGGGCGCGGTGGGGTCGGCGTAGGTGCCGGACTCCTCGGTCTCGATGGCCACCCCAGCGCTGTTCCACGGGTGAACCACGTCGCGGAGGTCATCGTCGTGGACCCAGATGAACGGGTGAAACTCCGCGAGGTAGAGCAAGCCGCCTGGCCGCAGCAGGTCGACGACAACCTGCGCCCAGGCGTTGATGTCGGGGAGCCAGCCTAGCACGCCCCAGGAGGTGTAGACGACGTCGTAGCGTGACCGGAGCAGGTCGGCGGCGTCGTACACGTTGCCACGCTCGAAGCGAGCGGCGATGCCCAGCTCGGCGGCGAGCTCGCGGGCGGCCAGCACCGCCACGTCGGAGAGATCGAGCCCGGTGACGTCGGCGCCGCGCCGCGCCCAGGAGAGCGTGTCCTGCCCGAAGTGGCTATGCCGCCGCGCGCGCGCGAGACGCGGTAAGCAGCGCGCCCACCTGCCCCGGTTGTCGCCTGTTCCCTCGCCTCCGCTTCGACCGCCACGAGCTCGCCGGCGCCTTCGGCGACATCGGCACTGATCTCCCGCTGATCGTGGCGCTGATCGCCACCTGCGGCCTCGACGCCGCCAGTGTCTGCGTCGTCTTCGGGCTCGGCCAGATCCTCACTGGGCTCATCTACGGCATCCCGATGCCGGTGCAGCCGCTCAAGGCCATGGCCACGATCATGCTCGCGCAGAAGCTCTCCGCCGGCACGCTGGCGGGGGGCGGCCTGGTCATCGGCGTGGCCATGCTCCTGCTCGCGCTCAGTGGTTTGCTCGACCTGCTCGCGCGGATCGTCCCCGGCGAGGTCGTTCGCGGCATGCAGCTTGGTCTGGGGGTCACCCTCGCCACGCTGGCGCTCAAGCAGTACGCCGGTGCGGACGGGGCCGCAGGCTATGCGCTCGCCGCTGTCGCCTTCCTCGTGCTGGTGGGCCTACGTCGGCTCCAGCGTTTCCCGGCACCGCTCCTGGTCATCGGCCTCGGGATCGCCTACGCGCTCGCGTTCAAGATCGATGGCAGCGCGCTCGCCAGCGCGGTGGGGCTCCGCTTCCCGAGCGTGGTGGTGCCGACGTGGAAGGAGGTCGCCGACGGCGCGCTGTTGCTGGCGCTACCGCAGATCCCGCTGTCGCTCGGCAACTCGGTGATCGCCACCAGCCGCACCTCGGCCGACTTGTTCCCCGAGCGCCCGGTGACGGTAAAGAAGATCGGCACCACCTACGGGCTCATGAACCTGCTCGGTCCCTGGCTGGGGGGCCTTCCCGTGTGTCACGGCTGCGGCGGCATGGTGGGATTCCACGCCTTCGGTGCGCGCACGGGCGGGGCGCCGGTGATCTACGGGGCGCTCTACCTCGTGCTGGGCCTGTTCTTCGCGCCGGGCTTCGCGCAGGTGGTCGAGGTCTTCCCGATGCCCGTGCTCGGGGTGGTGCTGCTCGTGGAGGCCATCGCGCTGATGATGCTCGCGCGCGACGCGGTGCAGGAGCGGCCGAAGGCCTGGGTCGTGTTCGCCGTGGCCACGGCGGTGGTGGCGCTGCCCTATGGCTATGTGGTGGGGCTCGTCGCGGGCTCGTTGATCGGGTGGGGGTTGCGCCGGGGGTGGGTGCCGGCGCCGTGAAGGGGTGAGCGACTCGGCGTATGATCGCGGTGGCGCCCAGCCTCCCCGGAGATCCAGCATGTTCTTTCTTGTTCTCGGATGCGCGCCGCAACCCGAGGCGAAGGAAACCGAGCGCCGTGAGGATCGTGCTGACCCCCGCGACTCGGGCAGCGCCGAGGACACCGGGGAACTCGCGCCCTGGGCCGAGGCCGTGGTCACGATCTACACGTTCCAAGACAACTCGGCGTGCAACTCGACGATGACGGCCTCGGGGCGACCGCTCGTCCCCTACGTGTCGGTGGCCCTCCCCTTCCGTTACCTGAGAGGCTACGGCGACGGCCCCTTCGCGCTCGGGGACGCGATCCACGTGTCCTTCCTCGAGGGTCGCGTGATGCCCGACGGGGAGCCTCACTCCGGCTGGGTGCGCATCGACGACTTCTGTGGCGACGGCGGTGACGATAGCTACTGCCTCCAGGGGGGCCTTCCGAACGTCGATCTCTACGTCGGCGACTGGGCCGTCTCCGGGATGAGCTGCGAGGCGGCCAACCTTGACCGGTGGGGGACCGGGAGCTTCTCCGGCCCAGGTGGAAACGGCGAGGCGTCCACGTTGGTCTCCTTCGGTCCCGCGCCCAAGGGCCAACCGGCGAGCAGTCACGGGGGCGCGGCGATGGGCGAGGGCAACTGCGGGGACTGCGACGGCGCGCAGGCGGTGCAGCCTCCAGCCTGTTGGCACTACGATCCGGGCAGCGAGAACATCGAGTACTGCGACTGCGAAAACTCCAACGGCCGCCACGGCGAGTGCGAGTAGCGGGCGAGGCCAACACCGGTCGCGGCGTCGCCCCCGCCGACCTCGCGGTCACCATTTGCCGGCCCGCTTGTCCCTCGGCCAACCGGGCCGCAGCTTCACCGCCGTGCAAACCGCCTCCCGTCTGCGCCTCCGCGCTCGTCCCCCGCGCTCCATCGGTGTCTTCGCCGCCGTGGTGGCCACTGTGTTCGGCCTCGTCCACGCGATGATCTGGTGGCGTCTCGTCGGCAGTGCTGGGCTCGGGGGCGCCACGGCCGGGGTGCTCACCGCCGGGCTCGTCACCCTCTACGTCGCGGTGCCGCTGGCGATGGCGGGCCGCTACCTCGGGGATCGCCTCCCGGGCTGGGTGGGTCGCCTCGGGTTCACCTGGATCGGGCTGATGTTCTACTGGTTTGCCCTGTCCATCCTCGCCGAACCGTTGGTGCAGGCCGCGAACCTGCTCTCGCCGTCGGGGCCCTGGGGCATGGCGGCGGCGGCGGTGGTGGCGACGGTGGGCGGCGGCCTCTCGGTGGCCGCCCTGCGCGGGGCTCGGCAGCCGGCCGTGGTGCGTGTCGACGTGCCCATCGCCGGGCTCGATCCCCGCCTCGAAGGCTTCAAGATCGTGCAGGTGTCCGACCTTCACGTGGGGCCCACGGTCGACCGCGCCTTCGTCCAGGGGGTCGTCGACAAGATCAACGCCGAGGGCGCGGACCTCGTGGCGCTCACCGGCGACATCGTCGACGGGCCGATTTCCCAACTCGGGGGTTCCGTCGCCCCCCTGGGGACGATCCGGTCGCGACACGGCACCTACTTCGTGACCGGCAATCACGAGTACTACGCCGGCGCACCCGCCTGGTGTGCCCACTTCGGCGACATGGGGATTCGTGTGCTGCGCAACGAGCGCGTGGCCGTGGAGCACGATGGCGCCTCGCTCGACGTGGCCGGCATCGACGATCCCTTCGCGATGGGGCCGGGGCACGGTCCGGACATGGCCCGCGCGTTATATGGTCGCGACCGGTCGCGACCGGTGGTGCTGCTCGCCCACCAGCCGGTGGTGGCCGATGAGGCGGCTCGACACGGGGTCACGCTCCAGCTCTCGGGCCACACGCACGGCGGACAGCTCTGGCCCTTCGTGCACTTCGTGAAGCTGGTGCAGCCCTTCGTGGCCGGCCTCCATCGCCTCGCCGACACGTGGGTGTACGTGTCGCGGGGCACGGCCTGGTGGGGCCCGCCGATGCGGCTAGGGGCCCCCAATGAGATCACCCTGCTCACTCTCCGACCCGCCTAGTTCCGCGATACCATCGTCTCGATGCCGCCCATTCCTGCCGCCGCGTCTCTCCAGCCCGGGCCCAGCCCGCGGCCGGCGATCTACCCCGACTCCGATGGGCTCCCGATGGCCGAGAACACGCTTCAGTACGAGTGGATCGTGCTGATGGTCGAGAACTTCCGGGCGCTCCTCGTGAACGACTTCGTCGCGGGCGACGTCTTCTGGTACCCGGTGGAGGGGCACCCGGAGATTCGCGTTGCGCCTGACCTCGTGGTGGCGCTCGGCCGCCCGCCCGGGCACCGATCCTCCTACATGCAGTGGGTCGAGGGCGGCTTGGCGCCCCAGATCGTGGGGGAGATCTGGTCGCCGGGCAACACCTTCGCCGAGCAGGCGCAGAAGCTGCGCTTCTACGACCGTCACGGCGTGCAAGAGTTCTACGCCTACGACCCCGATCGCAACACCTTCTCGGCCTTCCTGCGGGGTCCCGGTGGCCTGGAGCCGGTGTCGACCGAGGGTGGGCTCGCCAGTCCGCTCACTGGCGTTCGCTTCGTCCCCGGCGACGTGCTGAAGGTGCTCCGGCCCGACGGCAAGGCGTTCATCAGCTTCCCGGAGTTGACGGCGGCAGCGGCGACTGCTGCCGCCGAGCGCGACGCCGCTACCGCCGAGCGCGACGCCGCCACCGCCGAGCGCGACGCCGCCACCG
>SXGU01256226.1_pt1 | contig 39460 bp, 37 predicted proteins | sample 3174531 | NCBI WGS metagenome assembly SXGU01 (sample SAMN11356863, study PRJNA531348) | freshwater metagenome | isolation source: freshwater sample F1-140 | place: China: Fuxian Lake, Yuxi | collected 2017-12-25 | reverse complement strand
GCCGCGCCGATCCATCGGGCCATTGAGGCGGGCGATAGCCACAGCGGTGTCACGATCATGCAAATGGATGCAGGGCTAGACACTGGCGCCATGCTTGCTCAGACAAGCATCGCCATCGCGGCAACCGAAACCACCGCCAGTTTGCACGACCGTGTAGCGACTTTGGGCGCCCAAATGATGGTTCGGGCTTTGGCACATCCTGAGACACTGAGTGCGACAGCGCAACCGCTAGAAGGCATTACGTACGCACACAAAATTGAAAAATCCGAAGCGGTGATTCAATGGAATCACGATGCAGCGCAGATCGCCCGCCAGGTTCGCGCCTTTGACCCCTTTCCCGTCGCGCAGACAAATTTTCAAGGTGAGACATTCAAGGTGTGGGCGGCGCAGGAACTGTCGATGTCGGAGATGGCGGACGTGTCATCCTTGGCTAGTTCAACCAGCGCCACTGCGGGCCAAGTGCTTGCGGTCAGCGAGCAAGGTATTGTGGTGGCCTGCGGTCACGGCATGCTGCGACTAACGCAACTTCAACGCCCAGGAAGCAAGCGCATGCCTGCTGCTGATTTTTTGCGCGGCTGCAACGTCGCTGTAGGCAGCCACTTTTCCATAGGAAATGCAAACTGATGTTCTTTTTGTCTGCCAATCGGCGTCGCCCAGAATTTCGCCAAGGATTTTTCGACATGCTCAGCGTCGCCCCGGGCATCGCAGCTTGGGGCTTGATGACGGGCGTGGCCATGGTCAAGTCGGGCATGACGACGGTAGAAGCATTGGCCATGAGCCTATTGGTGTTTGCTGGAAGCTCGCAATTGGCAGCTATTCCTTTGTTGCTAGCGGGTGCGCCGATGTGGATTATTTTGGCTACGGCGTTTTGCGTGAATTTGCGGTTTGTGGTCTTTAGCGCCCACATGCGGCCTTTCGTGATGCATTTGCCGCGCTGGCAACGCTTGGTCACCGGCTACTTCACGGCTGACCTCACTTACGTTTTGTTTGTCAAACGCTTTGCCAAGCCCGCAGAAGACGAAGAAGGCCGCGCCGCCCAAATGGCGTACTTGGCAGGCAATGGCGGGATCAACTGGTTCAGCTGGGTCAGCTTCAGTGTTTTAGGGGTCGTCTTGGCAAACTTTATCCCTACTGCATGGGGCTTGGGTTTTGCGGGCGTTTTGGCTTTAAGCGGGATCTTGTGCTCGCTGGCCACGAGCCGGCTGCGTTGGGTGTCGGCGGGCGTAGCGGGTACCGCCGCAGTCGCCGCCTTTGCGCTGCCCTTGAAACTCAATATCTTGGTGGCCATTGCTGCCGCAGTGGCGCTGTGTTTGCTGTTGGAAAAGCTACCCAGCCAAGCGCCCAGCGTGGAGAGGACATGATGGACTTTTTCACCACGGGCTTAAGTGCTTATGCTGATGCCCATACCTTGTGGACCATATTTTGGATGGCAGTGATCACTGTGATTTCGCGGTCTTTTTTCTTTATTTCCGATACACCTTGGACCTTGCCCCGTTGGGCGCAACGGGGCTTGCAATACGCGCCCATCGCTGCGCTTTCTGCTGTGGTAATTCCTGAAGTGGTGATGACCCAAGGCGTGTTTATTCATACGCTGATGGATGCGCGGCTGTATGGCTTCGTAGGTGGCGCCCTGTATTTTTTCTGGCGCAAAGGTGCGGGTCAAGCCGTGTTAGGCACCATCATCTCAGGCATGGCGGTCTACCTGCCTTTACATATTGGCTTGGGTTGGTAAATTAGTTTTTTCATTTTTCAATATTCACATCGCTATGAACTTTCTTCGTTTTTCTGATTTATGTGCCCAAGGCAGAGTCGCTGGCCAACGCGTATTCATTCGCGCCGATCTCAACGTGCCGCAAGACGCCAACGGAGCGATCACGGAGGACACGCGGGTACGGGCAAGCGTGCCGTGTATCCAGATGGCTTTAGACGCGGGAGCTGCCGTGATGGTGACCTCGCATTTAGGCCGACCTACCGAAGGGGCGTTCAATCCGGCCGATACCTTGGCTCCGGTGGCAGAGCGATTGGGCGCATTGCTGGGGCGCGAAGTGAAGTTGGTCACGCACTGGCTTGACGGCGTGGCGGTTGCTCCTGGTCAAGTGGTTCTGCTTGAAAACTGTCGCGTGAATGTGGGCGAAAAGAAAAACGACGAAGCTTTGTCGCGAAAAATGGCGGGGCTGTGTGATATTTTTGTGCACGATGCATTTGGCACCGCGCACCGCGCCGAGGCCAGCACCTACGGCATTGCGCAGTTTGCAAAAATAGCCTGCGCTGGCCCGTTGTTGGCTGCGGAGATGGATGCGATTTCAAAAGCCCTGTTGGCGCCCAAGCGGCCGCTGGTGGCGATTGTGGCGGGCTCTAAGGTGTCAACCAAGCTCACCATTTTGCAAAGCCTGGCCGCCAATGTAGACCAACTCATTGTGGGTGGCGGTATTGCCAACACCTTTATGTTGGCTGCTGGCCTCAATATCGGAAAGAGCCTGGCAGAACCAGATTTGTTAGACCAAGCCAAAGCCGTGATTGCTGCAATGCAGGCCCGCGGCGCTGCCGTTCCCATTCCGACCGATGTAGTGACAGCAAAAACATTTGCGCCGGATGCCGTGGCCAATGTGAAAGCGGCAACTGACGTGGCGGACGATGATTTGATTTTGGACATCGGGCCTCAAACGGCGCAACGATTGGCGGCTCAACTCAAGCAAGCCGGCACCATTGTCAGGAACGGCCCGGTGGGGGTGTTTGAGTTTGCTGCGTTTGAAAATGGCACGAAAGTGATTGCCCATGCGATTGCCGAATCCAGCGCCTTTAGTATTGCCGGGGGCGGTGACACGTTGGCTGCCATTGCGAAATATGGCATCGAGTCGAACATGGGCTATATATCCACGGGCGGCGGCGCATTTTTAGAAGTCTTGGAAGGTAAAACCCTTCCCGCCTTTGAGGTTTTGACGCGCCGGGCCTTAGGCTAATTACAGCCCGTTGCCGAGTGACGCCCAAGGGCATTGATTTGAATCAATCCCATGCCCTAGGCAAGCGATAATAATTGCAGCTGCGCAGCTATGGTGCTGCTGGCTTTACTTCATTGGAAAAAATACCATGTCAAATCGTCGTGAATTCGTAGCGCAACTGGGTTTGGGTGCAAGTGCTTTACTTGCGGGTTCCGTATTTGCTGCGCCGCCCATGCTGGCCGAGACAGATCCCGCCGCTGTAGGCTTGGGTTACAAAGCCGATGCCAGCAAGGTCGACAAAGTCAAGTTCCCTAAATTTGCGGCCGGTCAAAACTGCATCACATGTGCTTTGTACCAAGCAAAGGCTGGCGACGCAGCAGGTGGCTGCCCCTTGTTTGCGGGCAAACAAGTTGCTGGCAAAGGCTGGTGCAGCGCCTACGCTAAAAAAGCCTAATGGCACTTGGCGGGCGTCGCTAAAAGCGACGTTTCGGTAGGTTCACTAACTCGGGGCAAAATCGGGGGTGTTCATCCTGAATTTTTCAGGAGTCGCGCCTCACTGATTGTTGCCCCGAATGCCTTTTTCTCTTCTTGGTTTGTCTACCGACTTGTGCGCTGCCGCCCGTGCTGCAGGCTTTAAGGAGCCCACCCCGGTTCAAACCCAAGCCATTGCCGCTGTGCTCCAAGGCCAAGATGTTTTGGCCTGTGCCCAAACGGGCTCAGGTAAAACGGCGGCGTTTGCTTTGCCGCTTTTGCAGCGTGCTTTGGAGGATGCGGTGGCAGGCCGCGCCGCATCATGGGAGCGCCGAGCCCACACGCTGGTCGTGGTCCCGACCCGTGAACTGGCGGTACAGGTGGGTGAGGTTTTCAAAGGACTAGCACAGTCTTTGCCGCAGCCTCTCAAAATCACGGTGGTGTTTGGTGGTGTGTCGATCAACCCGCAAATGATGGGCTTGCGCCGGGGAACCGATATCGTAGTTGCAACGCCCGGCAGGCTATTGGACTTGGTTGACCACAACGCTTTGGCATTAGGCGCGGTGCGAACCTTGGTGTTAGACGAAGCCGACCGCATGCTTGACGCTGGCTTTAGCGAAGAGCTCCAACGTGTGGTGGCTTTGCTGCCACAAAAGCGCCAAAACCTCTTTTTCTCCGCTACCTTCGCGCCGGCAGTCAATGCCCTTGCGCAGAGCCTGTTGAACACGCCGCTGTGCATTGATGTATTGCCAAAGCCAGGCTCAGTTCCTGATATCACCCAACGTGCTATTGCCGTTGATCCGCGAGCGCGAACGCAGCTTTTGCGGCACTTGTTGCAGCATTCGGGCTGGAGCCGTGCTTTAGTTTTTGTAGCGACGAAGTATTCTGCAGAAATTGTGGCAGACAAACTTCGCAAAGCAGGCATTGACGCGGAACCCTTGCACGGCCAACTCAGCCAAGGCAAGCGGACCCAGGTCTTGGATGATTTCAAGGCATCGCGGATTCGCGTGGTAGTTGCGACTGATTTGGCAGCGCGGGGCATTGACGTGGTGCAGTTACCTGTGGTGGTTAACTACGACTTGCCGCGATCTGCCGATGATTACACCCACCGCATCGGCCGCACCGGGAGATCCGGCGAAGCGGGTTTGGCGGTGAGCTTGGTGAGCGCCGACACCCAAGCGCATTGGCGGTTGATTGAAAAACGCCAAGGTTTGGCCGTTCCTATGGAAACGGTGGAGGGCTTTGAGCCTACTTTGAATGCTAATGTGACCGCAACAACGACTGCTACAGACATGAGCGGAAACGGCGGTGTCAAAGGCAAACGGCCGAGTAAAAAAGACAAGCTTCGCGCGGCAGCCCACGCTGCGGCTTTGCCCCATGCCTAAACGCTGGCGGCCTTGGGTGCTTGGCTGCGCCTTGGCGCTGGCCGTTTTCTTGGGCCATCTCGGGATTTTGCAATCGTTGTCAGAGGCGTTGCTGGTGTGGCCCCAAGCCCAACCCCAGGGCCAAGTGAACCGCGCTTTCACTACCCGAAGCGTGCGCTTGGAGCGCCCCGCGGCCGCAGAGCCCGCGAAGATAGTGGCTCCGATGGTGCGGGTAGCCAAAAAAACGGCAAGCGCCGCGACTCCCATTGCATCTGCTGAAACAGTGCAACCTGCAACCGAACTAGCGTCTTCGGAGCCGCTACCGTCAGCGTCCCCGTCCGAATCTTCAGCCCCAAGCCCCTCGCTTGAACCCGCCTCGTCGCCTGCTGCAGCTGCTGTGGTTGCGGAGGTAGACGCAAGCCCCCCTCGGTGGAGCCTGCTGCTGCCTGGATCTACCCGTTTGCGCTACAAAGTGCACGGCGTCATTAAGAGTTTTAATTACTACGTCAATGGGGAGTTGCTGTGGTTGCACGACGGTAAAACCTATGACGCGCGATTAGAGATCAGCCACTTTCTGTTGGGCGCACGTGTGCAAACCAGCAAAGGGCAAGTCACGCTGGATGGGTTGGAGCCGCTGCGTTTTGGCGACAAAGTGCGCTCCGAAGTTGCAGCCCATTTCGAACGTCAAAAAGGGCGGGTGAGCTTTAGCGCCAATACGCCGGACGCACCCCTGCAAGCCTTGGCCCAAGACCAACTGAGTATTTTTATGCAATTGGCGGCGATGTTTGCTGGCGAGCCCACCCGTATCAAGCCAGGCATGCCCTTGCCGTTTCAAGCGGTCGGGCCCCGCAGCTCAGAAAACTGGGTTTTTCAGGTTGGGAAGCCTGAGATTTTGAAACTCGATGCGGGCCCCGTGCCTGCGGTGGCCCTGTTGCGCGAGCGAACTGGGGAATACGATACCCGGGTCGAACTTTGGCTGGCACCCCAACTCGATTACCTGCCCGCCCGTATCCGTTTAACCCAAAGCAATGGCGATGAAGTGGATATGCAGTGGATTTCAAGCCAAAAACCCTAGAAATTCCTGTTACCCTTGAAATGTGAGATGCTCACCCCATGTCTTTTCCTGAAGGCAAACCACAAAGACCACCGCATGCACACGCTCTACGATTCTGAAACATTCACCGTCACCCATATGTTGGCCAACGCCCAATCGCAGAACATGAGCCCTGAGGCGGCCTCTGGCCCGGGCAATACGGCGTTGAGTGACGTGAAAACCGACCAATACCCCCAAGGGGTGCCGATGCTGGCCCGCCACGGCTTTGAAATTGTGGATAAACGCTCTGGTAAAGAGGTGTACCTTGATGGTTCATGGGCTGAGCTTTTTCAGCAGCACATCGTCGCTTGGCAGGTCAATATGCCGACCCAAGAAGAAGTCGAAGACACACTGTCGCAATACGCAGAGTTAGCGCAGAACCCCGTCTTGGTTCATTAAAACGGGTTTGATCGGCTGCTCTACTGGGCTTGCGCCATGGCCTCGCCCATGCGCACCGGTAACGTGGCTTGCCATTTTGCGTTCCAATCCAAAGCGCCTTTGGAAAAAAGCATCACCACGGTGGAGCCTAAGAGAAAGCGTCCTAGCTCTTCGCCTCGCAAAAGGGTAATGTCGCTCTCGTCGTAATGCCATTTTGTGACCTGCGGTAAGCGCGGCGGGTTGACGACGCCGTGCCAGACGGTGGCCATGCTGCCGACCACGGTCGCCCCCACCAAGGCCATTACCAGAGGCCCAAATTCGGTGTCGAAGACACACACCACGCGCTCGTTTCGCGCAAACAAACCCGGCACCCCCCGCGCAGTTTTGGGGTTGACAGAGAACAGGTCGCCGGGCACATAGACCATGCTGCGAAGCCTGCCTGCACAGGGCATGTGGATGCGGTGGTAATCGCGCGGGCTCAAGTACAGCGTGGCAAAACTGCCGTCAAGAAACTCGGAGGCTAGCGCCTTATCCCCGCCGACCAGCGCAGTCGTGCTGTAGGCATGGCCCTTGGCTTGAAAAATTTGGTCGGCTTGGATGGCGCCAAACTGGCTGATCGCCCCGTCTACCGGGCAGACGAAGGGGGCATTGGCCAGCGGCCGCACACCCGGGCGCAAAGCGCGGATAAAAAAGTCGTTAAAGCTGGTGTAGCTTGCCAGATCCGTATTGGCTGCTTCGTTCATATTGACGTCGTAGCGTTTGACAAACCACGCAATCAAGCAAGTAGTTGCTTTGCCCCAGCGGCGGGTGGCGACCCAACCGCCAAAGACGGTGAGCGCTCGTTTGGGCAGGAGGTACTGCGGAAACACCGCGATGAAATCAGACACAGCAACTCCGGTTGGATGAAAGAGGCAAAATAAACATGCAAAGCCCCTGTATTTGCAAGGGTCGCGAATTATAGTGAGCGCTATGAGCCTTGCCCGCATTCCCCCTATCCAATGCCTGCTAACCTTTGAGGCGCTGGCGCGTTTGCGCAGCGTGACCCAAGCCTCGGAAGAATTGTTTGTCACCCCGAGCGCGGTGAGTCACCGGGTACGCCAGTTGGAGCAAATTATTGGCACCAAACTGTTTGGTCGGGCGGACTTTTCTCTGACGACCGAGGGCAGCGAATACCTCGCCCATGTGCGCGAAGGTTTGGCGATTTTGCAAAAATTCCCCAGTGCCAGTGCAGTCTCTGCCAAGCGCAAGCTGCGCTTGGCAGTCACCCCCACCTTTGCCCGCTCGATTGTGATTCCCCGCTTGCGCGAGTTCACCGAAGCCTATCCGGAAATTGATGTGACCATGCAGGTCTCTATTCCTTTGTTAGACGTGGTTGCCGAAGATGCAGACCTTACCGTGCGCTTTGGCGCAGGGCGCTACGCCGACTTGGAGTTTGTGTGTTTAACCAAAGACGTCATCACGCCCTTGGCCTCGCCCACCTTTGTGCGCGAACACGGCCCGTTTGAGACAGCCCAAGATTTAGAGCGGGTGGCTTTGTTGCGCAGCCCTTTGGAGCCTTGGCGCAGCTGGTTTGCTGCCAACGGTTTGGATTGGCCCGAGCCAGTGGATGGATCGCAGTTCAATGACATTGGGCTGATGTGCGACGGCGCGGCTGCAGGCATGGGCGTGGCGCTGGTGCGCCTGAAGTTGGGCGCTCCTTGGTTGGACAACGGCTCGCTAGTTCGCTTAGGCAGCAGTGCGCCTTTTGTCACCAATGTACCGAGCCCCCACGCCCATTACCTGTGCTGGCGCACTGGAATGATGGACCGCTGGGAGTGCGCCGCCTTTGCCGAATGGCTCAAACAAGTGTTGGCTTAGACAAGCCTGGCGTCCGCCGGGCGCACCTTCAAGCCCTCAATTTCACGCAGCGCTGAAAGATTCTTCACGCACTACCGGGCCGAGTTCCTTTACAGTAAAGCCAATGAACGCCCCTCTTCCCTCTGCTGCCCGTGCTGCCACCCAAGCCACAGGCCACGACCTGCTTGATAAAGCGGCTTTGCAGGCGCTGATTGTGCAAGCCTTGCGCCAGGTTTTACCTTACCACGCCCTGCTGTACCAAACTGAGGACACCACCGCGTATGAGTGTGACGGCTTAACTGCTTATCGCCAGCGGCCTTTGGTGGTGGCTTTGCCAGAAGATGAAGCCCAGGTGAGGGCCGTACTTCAAACCTGCCACGTCTTGCGCGTGCCGGTTGTCGCTCGGGGTGCAGGAACGGGCTTGTCGGGCGGGGCGATGCCCCACGCCCGCGGCGTGACCTTGTCCTTGGCAAAGTTCAACCGCATCGTCAAAATCGACGCCCGTAGCCGGACCGCGCTCGTTCAATGCGGCGTTCGCAACCTCGCTATCAGCGAAGCCGCAGCGTCCTACGGCTTGTATTACGCGCCCGACCCCAGCAGCCAAATCGCCTGCACGATCGGTGGCAACGTTGCTGAAAACTCCGGCGGTGTCCATTGTCTGAAATACGGTTTAACCCTGCACAATATTTTGAAAGTTCGGGGGTTTACGGTGGAAGGCGACCCGATTGAATTTGGCGCAGAGGCCTTAGACACGCCCGGCTACGACCTGATGAGCTTGGTCGTCGGCAGCGAAGGCATGTTGGCTGTGACCACCGAAGTCTTGGTCAAACTCGTCCCTAAGCCGCAACTCGCCCGCTGCATCATGGCGAGCTTCGACGATGTAAGAAAAGCTGGGGACGCGGTGGCTGCGGTAATCGCCGAAGGCATTATTCCTGCGGGTTTGGAGATGATGGACAAGCCCATGACCGCCGCGGTTGAGGATTTTGTTCACGCCGGCTATGACCTGAACGCTGCGGCGATTTTGCTGTGCGAAAGTGACGGAACGCCTGAAGAAGTCGAAGAAGAAATCGGCCGCATGAGTGATGTCTTGCGCCAAAACGGCGCGACCGCCATTGCTGTCAGCCAATCGGAAGCAGAACGTTTGAAATTTTGGAGTGGCCGCAAAAACGCGTTCCCAGCGTCGGGCCGCATCAGCCCCGATTACATGTGCATGGACAGCACCATTCCGCGCAAACGCTTGGCTGATATTTTGTTGGCGATTGGGGAAATGGAAAAGAAATACCAGCTTCGTTGCGCCAACGTGTTTCACGCCGGTGACGGAAATTTACACCCGTTGATCATGTTCGATGCCAGCGACCCGGACCAACTTCACCGCTGTGAACTTTTCGGAGCCGACATCTTAGAGACCAGTGTCGCCATGGGCGGAACCGTGACCGGCGAGCACGGCGTCGGTGTTGAAAAACTCAACAGCATGTGCGTGCAGTTCTCCGCCGAGGAAAACGCCCAGATGCTTGCCATCAAACACGCCTTTGATCCCCGTGCCTTGCTCAACCCGGGCAAAGTGATTCCGACCCTGCAGCGTTGCGCTGAGTACGGGAAGATGCTGGTGCGCGGTGGGCAAATCAAGCACCCAGATTTGCCGCGGTTTTAAAGCGTCACCGATTCAATCTCTGGGTTGAACCCCGTATCGGCGCATGGCGGAGGCAATTTGGTCGTGTTCTGTCGTGGCTTCTGGATAAAACCGATAACTGGGTGCCAAGATCGGGTCAACGGTTTGCACTTCCACCACGATGGCACTTGGAATTTTGAATTTGCCTTCAACCATTACCAGCAAGGGTTCTGCCCATGTTAAATACTCGGGGTCGGCAGCTTTGACGATGCGGGCGAGACCTTGAAGTTTGAAACCTTTTTGTACAAATACATCCACAAAACTCAAACAAACTTTTGGATGGCTGGCGATATTGCGCACGGTATGGGGCGAGGCAATATGGGCAATCACCACATGCGTTTCATCTACCGCCGCAAAAATCTCTTTGGGAGAAACATGGGGTTGCCCCGATGCATCTACTGTGGCCAACCAGCATAAGACGCTAGACTGAATCGACTTTTTGACGGCTCCATCTATCATTTTCTAAACTTCTAAAACGGTTTTAAGCTGCCAGCAAAGTGCAGCGCTGAATTTTTTCCAATGCCTCGCCCATTTTTTCACGGGTTACTGCCATGTCGTAATTGCCTTGACCACGCAACCACCACCCATCGCTGAGCCCAAAATACCGGCATAAGCGCAGATCGGTGTCAGCGGTGATGGCCCGCTTGCCTGCGACGATATCGCCGATGCGTTGTGCGGGAATACCAAGGTCTTTCGCCAGTTTGTATTTGGATAAACCCAATGGTTTGAGAAATTCTTGTTCAAGCATTTCACCAGGGGTGACGGCAGCTACCTGTCTCATTTCAATTCCTTTAGTGGTAATCCACAATTTCAACATCAAAAGCGCCCTCGGTATTCCAACGAAAGCAAACTCGCCATTGGTCGCTGATACCAATTATCCAAGAGAAGCGAACAACTTGAGCAACGGCTATTAAAAATAGCGGTACGATGCACGCGCAGCGCCTTATCCCCGTAGGCGACTGGCAGTTCACAATCTTATAAAGAGGAGAGACTTCTTATGTTGAATTCCAAAAATTTGCTTCAGCGGCGCAGCCTGCTGCAATGGGCTGCAGCAGGCGCAACTGGCCTGACACTTCCGAGCTTTGCACAAGCCTCATGGCCAGCCAAGCCGGTCACCATGGTGGTTCCGTTTCCTGCGGGCGGCGGCACGGACGCCTTTGCCCGTCCTATGGCAGCGCAGTTTGCGCGGCTGACAGAAAAGCAGCTCATTATTGACAACAAGGGTGGCGCAGGAGGAACCTTGGGCGCAGGCATTGCCGCTAAGGCAGCACCAGACGGTTACACATTGTTCATGGGCGCGGTACACCACACGATTGCACCGTATATGTATCCCAAGCTCGATTACGACATTGAGCGTGATTTTTCGCCCCTGATTTTGGTGGCCAGCGTCCCTCAAATTTTGGTGGTGAATCCCAAAAAAGTTCCAGTGAACAACTTCAAAGAGTTCCTCGACTTTGTTCGTAAAAACCCCGGCAAACTCAATTATGGATCTGCCGGCGGCGGAACCTCGCACCATTTGGCTGGCGAATTGTTCAAGCTTCAAACGAAAACTTTCATCACCCACATTCCCTACCGCGGCGCAGGCCCCGCCTTGCAAGATTTAATTGCGGGTAATGTAGACATGATGTTCGATGGCCTGGGGTCATCCGCTGCCCATATCAAAGGCGGCCGAATCAAGGCTTTGATGGTGTCAGGCGCCAAACGCAACGCGGCGTTTCCTGATGTGCCTTGTTCAGCCGAACTGGGCTTGCCTGACTACACCGTAAGTACCTGGTATGGCATATGGGCACCTAAGGCCACACCCCTTGATGCCCAAACGCGGGCCACTGAAGAAATTCGCCGCGCCTGCCTGACCGACGAGGCCAAAGCAACCTGGGCCAGCCAAGGTGCAGAATTCCCGAACTTGGCCGGAGCGCAGTTTGATGGCTTTATCAAAGGAGAATTGGCCAAGTGGTCTAAGGTTGTCAAAGCCTCTGGCGCTAAATTAGATTGACGGGGTCTATGCGTCGCGCCATCCTTAATCTTGAAGAATCCAAGATACGGGAAGTCGCCAACGCCGGTTTAGGGCGCAGAGACGTATTGGCTTTTTGGTTTGGGGAAAGCGATGAAGTCACACCTGACTTCATTCGCCAAGCGGCGATAGATTCCTTGCAGCGGGGCGAAACGTTTTACGCCCACAACCTGGGCCTTCCTGAGCTGCGCGAAGCGATTGCGCAAGCGATGACCCAAAAGCACACAGCGCCTGAAGGCCACGCCCCTATTCAAGCCCAGAGGATTGCAGTGACAGCCGGCGGCGTGAATGCCTTGATGCTCGCGGTGCAAGCGCTGGTGGATGCGGGTGACGAAGTGGTGGCGGTCACGCCGGTGTGGCCCAACCTGACGGCGCAGGCTGTGATCATGGGCGCACAACTGAGGACCGTTGCCTTGACGGCGCAGACGCAAAGCAGTTTGGCGGGTGAGGCGGGAGCTTGGACACTGGACCTGCCTAAGCTGTTATCTCAGATCTCAGCCCATACCAAATTGTTGATCGTTAACGCGCCCAACAACCCCACCTGTTGGACACTCAGCCGGGAAGAACAAACTGCCATTCTTCAACACTGCCGCACAACAGGGACGTGGATTTTGGCCGACGAGGTGTATGAAAACCTGTATTACGAGCCGACCCGCAACGGCTGTGCTCCGAGTTTCTTAGACCTTGCAGCGCCCGAGGACCGCTTGGTGGTGGTACATAGTTTTTCAAAAAGCTATTTGATGACAGGCTGGCGCTTGGGTTGGTTGGTGATGCCGCCAAGCATGGAAGCAGCCATGGGCAAGCTCATTGAATTCAACACCTCGTGTGCCAGCGTGTTCACCCAACGCGCAGGCATCGTGGCTTTAGAGCGCCGAGAAGAGGTCACACCACGTTTGGTCCAACACCTCAAAGCGTGCCGCGACACCTTAATTCCCGCGCTGCAAACCTTACCGGGCGTTCAAGTAGCCAACCCTAAGGGAGGGATGTATGCTTTTTTTCAACTCCCTGGCCATACCGATTCGCTAGCCACTGCCAAGCGCTTGGTCACTGAAGCGGGGCTGGGCTTGGCCCCAGGCAGTGCGTTTGCTCCAGAATCAGCGGCATGGTTGCGCTGGTGTTTCGCATCTAAAGACCTTGCGCGATTGACAGATGGAGTGGCACGTTTGGAGCGTTGGCTCACAACCCAAAGGTAACAGCTGCGTCTAAGTATTACCAGCTATCGATGCTGGCGCCGCGCAGCTCTTTGAGCCGTCCTGAGGCGAGCCCCTGTACTAACCACTTGCGGGTTTGAGCAGGGTCAATCACCGCGTCAATCTCCAGCGTAGTCGCCATCGCAATGGCGCTGCCGTTTTCAATGTGCTGGGCCAGGAGTTGGGCAAACAGCGCATCGCGTTGTGGGCCCTCGGGAAGCGCTTCCAGCTCTTTTTTGTAACCCAAACGTACGGCACCTTCCAAGCCCATGGCCCCAAACTCCGCACTGGGCCAAGCCACGGTACACAGTGGCGCGTGGAATCCGCCCGCTGTCATGGCCATCGCGCCCAAGCCATACCCTTTGCGTAAAACGACGCTTAAAAAAGGAACGCGCAAATGGGCGGCTGCAATAAACATGCGGCTGACGTGGCGCACCTGCGCGGTCGCCTCGGTGTCAGGGCCCACCATAAAGCCCGGCGTATCGACCAGGCTCACCAAAGGCAGGCCATGGGCGTTACAGAGTTGCAAAAAGCGGCTGGCCTTGTCGGCGGCGTCAGCATCAATGGCCCCGCCCAAGTGCTGAGGGTTGTTGGCGAGAATGCCCACCGCGCGGCCTTCGATCCGCGCCAATGCGGTGTGAATCCCAATGCCAAAACCAGTGCGCAGACTTAAGACGCTGTCGGTATCGGCCAAAGCGTGTACAGCCGCAAGACTGTCGTACACCCGTAAGCGGTTCTCGGGTACTGCGTTGCGCAGGAGTTCTGCGTCTGGAGCATGCCATTGAGACGCGCCACTATGAAAAAAAGCGAGGTATTTTTTGGCTGCTGCAACTGCCTGCGCTTCGTCTTCCACCAAGATGTCGATGACGCCGTTGGCGTGTTGCACCGGGCTCGGGCCAATGTCCTCTGGCTTGAAAACGCCCAAGCCTCCGCCTTCGACCATGGCCGGGCCGCCCATTCCAATGTTGCTGGAGCGCGTGGCGATGATGACATCGCAACACCCCAAAAGCGCCGCATTGCCGGCAAAGCAGCGCCCGGTGGTGATGCCGATGACCGGAACCTGGCCGTTGAGTTTGGCAAAACTGGCAAAGGTTGTGACATGCAAGCCCGCCACAATGGGCATATCGACATCGCCCGGGCGACCGCCTCCGCCTTCGGCAAAAAGTACCACCGGCAATTGGTGCTCTAGCGCTAGGCCTAATAGTCGGTCGGTTTTTTGGTGGTTGCGCATGCCTTGCGTGCCTGCCAAAACCGTGGCGTCATAGGCAAGAATGGCGCAGCGTTGGCCGTGAATGCTGCCAATCCCTGTCACCATCCCATCGGCTGGGGTATTGCGAACCAAATCGTCGGCCGTTCGGCGTTGGCGTTGCGCAGCAACCGCCAGCGCGCCGTATTCGGAAAAACTGTCTGCGTCGCACAGGTCAGCAATATTTTCTCGCGCAGTGCGAAGCCCAAGCGCGTGGCGTTTGGCAACCGCTTCGGGGCGGTTAACGTCTAGCGTGTGTTCAAGTCGGGCTTGAAGACGTTTGAGGTCGGCGCGAAGCGTGGAAGCGGTGGAGGCAGGTTCATTTTTCAAAGCAGACTTAGCAAAGGAGTTACTTCGCTGCATAGTCACCAAGACATCGTTTTCTCCCACAGTCTCGCCCTCAGAAAAATGCAGCGCACGAATCTCGCCATCCATAGGCGCGGTAATTTCGTGTTCCATCTTCATCGCCTCTAAGACCATCAGCAATTGGCCCGCAATAACAACATCACCGGGCTGCACGACGCATTGGGCAATGTGGGCTTGCAAAGGAGCGCGAATATCGAGCATGGTGGGTCGGCTTTCTGTTGAAGTGGTGCGTATTGTCTCGCAGTGCAGTGATGCAATGGAGTAAGAGTCAGTTTCATCACCCTAAGCCTTGGTGCGATACTTGCACTTATGCCCTTGCAGACCGCATTCGACCCATCCAATCTTCCGCCATCGACCGAGCCAAGACGCTTGCGAATTGCTGTTTTGAGCCGTAACTTTTCTGTCACCGGCGGTGGGGCAGAGCGGTACTCGATCGCAGTGGTGGAGGAGCTGGCAGCGCGGCATGAAGTGCATGTTTTTTCCCAAACAGCGAATCACGCTTACCCAGGCGTCGTTTACCACCGCGTTGCCTTACCGATGCAGCGTCCGCGCTGGATCAACCAACTGTATTTTGCGTGGGCCACATGGCGTGCGACGCGGTCTGGTTTTGATATCGTTCACTCGCATGAAAATACGTGGCATGGCAACGTGCAAACGGTGCACGTACTGCCCATCAAATACACCTTATTCAAAGATAAAGAAGGCGTGGCACTAGCCCTGCGTTGGCTCAAAGTCGCAAGCAGTCTGCGATTGCTGGCTTACCTTTGGCTAGAGAAGCGCCGCTATGCCTTTGCGATAAAAAAGCAAATAGTGTGTGCCTCTCCGGCGTTGAAAGAGGTTCTCCAAGCCACTTACCCTGAAGCCGCACCTATGCTGGGCGTGGTGACGCCTGGGGCTGCGCAAGCTCCGGGTAGGGCGACCGATGCCCTTCGATTTGCCGCTCGCAATCAACACGGTTTACCGCAAGAAGCTTTTTTGCTTTTGTTTGTAGGCAATGACTTTGTCAAAAAAGGCCTTCCTGCGCTTCTCAGTGCTTTAGCCAAGCTGCCAGAACACACGCATCTTGCTGTTGTGGGGAACGCGCAAGGAGCGCAAGCCATGCAGCGTTTGGCGCACCTTGCAGGTGTTGCGCAGCGGGTGCATTTTCTGGGAAGTTTGACCGATATGGAGTCAGCGTACCAAGCCGCTGATGTTCTGGTTCACCCCACGCTGGAAGATTCCTACGGCATGGTGGTTCTAGAGGCTATGGCCCATGGCTTGCCGGTAGTGGTCAGTGATGCGCCCTACAGCGGAATTGCACAAGACTTGACAGATGGCGTGAATGCACTGCTGTTGCAAGACCCAAAGGATGTGGAGGTGCTCGCTTCAGCGATTGGCCGTATTCAAAACGATACTAATTTTTCGGAAAAGCTTTCGAAAAATGCCGCTGCGTTTGCCGGAGATCACACGTGGGTCAAAGCGGCCGCTGACTACGAGGGGATCGCCCAAGCGATTACGAAGACATACACGCAGCGGTGGTTGGTGCTGTCCCACGCTTTCAATATGGATGGCCGTGCAGCCAGCCAAACGATTACCGACAAACTGCCGCACCTAGAAGCAGCAGGCATTGAATTGGTGGTGCTCAGTGGAGTTTCTGGACGACAAGATACACAATACGAACATTACCGTCTGTGGCCTCTGGGGCCTGCGGGAATACGCTTTGAGCTACGCCATGTGCTGCGTAAGCACATCTCATCCGCGCTTGTATACCGCTTTGTGATGGTAATTCTTTCGTTGCCGCTGTTGCCATTCATGCTGGTAGAAAAACTCGTGCGCCCAGTCGAGAGTTCTTGGTCGTGGTGGATAAGTGCGTACATCAAAGGCCGATGGCTTGCGCGTCATCGCGACTTTGATCTGATTTACTCGACAGGTGGTGCGTTCGCGGCCCACGTGGCAGCGCAGGTGTTACAAAAACATTTAGGGATTCGTTGGTTGGCCGAGGTACACGACCCCTTGGTGATGCCTGGTAAAACGCCTGACACATCGCAAGAACGCATGCAAGCCCGTATTGAGCAAATCATTTGTACGCACGCAGATACCGCGATTTGGTTCACGGATCAAGCACTTGCTAGTGCTAAACGACGCCACCCGCAATTGGGAGAAAGAGGCCATGTGGTTTTGCCAGGGATAGATTCTCCTTTTAAGGTGATGCCTGAATACAGACCAACCGAAAAAATGCGAATTGGTCATTTTGGTGCCTTGTCCACCACCCGTAATTTATTACCGATGTTGGCTGCAATGGAGCAAATTCAAAATAATCAACCTGAAGTTTTTGAACTTATGGAGCTTCACGTTTATGGCGGACCCTTAGATGCGGGTTCTAAGGCGCACCTCGAAATCTCAAATATCCGTGACTATGTGAAGCATTTTGGGCGTATTGAGGCAGACCCGGTACTGGGATTGAGCGGACGGGATCAAATCTTGAAGTTAATGCGTTCTATGGATGTGCTCCTGCTGCTGCACGGCAATGAGCCGATATGCACAGAATACATCCCCTCTAAAATGTATGAATATTTGTGGATGCAGCGGCCTATATTGGCGCTGGTTTATCGCAATCCACAAATGGAGTCACTGCTTGCGAAAGAGGGCCATGAAGTATTGCAAGCTTCAGAGAAAGAAACCCCTTCGTTAGAAATGACTAATCAACTTGCGAGCGCTTTGTTGGCCCTTTATGAAAAATGGGCTAACAATAATCTAAATGATAATTTTCGGACTAGCCCATACACCACCAACAAAACCGTTAACAGGATGCTGAGTTTTCTATGACACGACCGTTGCTTTCGCTGGTAGTCCTCGGTTTTCGAAACTTTGAGGTAACTAGCAAAGCATGCCTGGAATCTTTGCGGCCTTGGTTCGGAGATAAAGACATTGAAATACTGGTTGTTGATAACGGCTCCTCGGATGGTTCTGCCGAAAAGACGGCAGATTGGTGTGCTGCATATACATCAATTCGGTGCTTATTGAGCGATAGCAACCGTGGTTTCGCTGGAGGGATGAACTGGGGCGTATCCCACGCGCGAGGTCAATGGATACTGCTTGTAAATAACGATACAGTTTTTCCTGAATACACCCTAGATGCTTTAAAGCGAGTTATCAAGGAGGCCCCAGTTAATGTGGCGATGCTTGGTCCTGTGACCAATGCAGCTGGAAATGGTCAACGGCTTTGGAAGCCAGAGGCCACCCCGTCAGAATGGCTGGAAATTGGGCAGTGGCTCAACACCAACCCATGCCGGCATTTGATTCCCACGTACCGGTGCGACTTTTTTTGCATCGCAATACGTCATGATGTCTGGCTTGAGCTAGAGGGTCTTGATCCCGCATTTGGTTTGGGTTACTACGAAGATTTCGATTTCAGTTTGCGCTTAAGAAATGCGGGCTATGAACAGATGATTACGGAGGATGTGTTTGTTCTTCATGTGGGCAGCGCGACGTTTCAGGGTAGCCAGGAAGCGCGAAAACTAATTAAAGAGAATAAAAAGTTGTTGCAGATGAAACATCCGGATGCCCGGTTTGAACACTCACGACTGGGTAATTTTGTGGCGATAGATTCACAGCTTAAAATTAAACGAAAGAATCAGTGGACATTAGAACTTAATGAGCGCTACTTATTACGAGTCAACGCCTTGAAACAGGATGCGCCGAAAAGCCTCATCAAAAAGTTTTTATGGAAACGAAAAATAAATAGGATGCAAGCATGTTGAAGACATTTACATATCGCGATTCTATTTTTTGGATCACATTTAGCTGCGCAACTTACATTGCCGTGTTGCCGATGTCAGGAACCATTGCATTACGATCACTTTCTTTATTGATTGCGTTGGTGGCTCTGACTTGGCATTTTTTCAAAATACGTTCATTTCCTCAGTTGCCCGTGCCTGTATTAATTTGGGCCGCTTATCTTCTTGTTTTCCCATTCATTTCACAAGACTCCGCTGTTGCCTGGGAAAGTCTGGGTAAACAGTGGGGAATGGGCTTGCTTGCCGCAGTGTGTGGGGCTGGGGCAGCCCAGTTGCTGGCGCCGTATCGAATAGGAAGCAGTCTTCAGCTTGGTTCTTTGAGCTGCATAACAATATTGATCCATCTTTGCATTCTTGTCTTTCAATCCTTGCAGACATCGACGCTCGTTCAGGGATGGGGTAGGGAGACGCACCATGCTGACTTGGGTTATGCGGCAGGACAAGCAGTCATATTGCTTGCTGCAAGTTTAGTGGCTTGCAAAAAACCATCTAAATTGATTGCTATATTTCTTATTCTCGCTTGTTTATCGAGCACGGCACTTGCACGGTCGCGAGGAGGGTTGGCATTTAGCATATTCGGAATTTGCCTAGTATTTCTTGTAGCTTACTGGTCGCAACGCGAAACCCAAAAAAAACAGATACTCATATTGTTTGGAAGCTTGGTAATTGTGTCGCTGCTTGTATTTGGTTTAGCAGCTAAAACGGATTCTCGCTGGCGAAATATGGAGTCAAGCATGACTTCTGGTTTGTTGGGAAATGCACTGCAAGTTCAATGCTTTGGGACTGAAAGTGTCGAGCAAAGAATTGTTGAAAAATACGGAACGGGCAAGGAGTCTGAGCGCATTATTCAAAGCGTTAACAATGGTGATGGATCTCGAGTTATCCTTTTTCGCTCCGGGGTGGAGCTTGTATCGAAAAATCCGTGGGGCATAGATGGCTCACGGCAGGCCTATAAAAAATTGCTGAGACAAGAATGCCCCGAACCCATGATTGATATGGCCCATGCGCACAATGGATGGATAGACACTGCCTTGGCAATTGGGTGGGTTGGAGCAGGGCTTTATCTGTTTGTACTTATAAACTTCTCAAAAATTGGATTTAAAAACATTAGAAATTCCGATGGCGAATTAAATGTGTGGGGCGTTGTTTTATTATCGATCTCGGTATTTTGGATCGTTAGAGCGTTTTTTGATTCTGTATTTAGAGATCACATGTTTGAAATGCAAGGTTTTGTCTTGGCTTATGCTTTTACTATGTTGCTTCAATCAAAAAAGGTGAGTCAATTAAATTCGACCTAGTCGGCGTCGTAAGCGCCTAGCTAAGCGAGAAGACCAGTTTCCTTGCTCACTCGGCCAATCGAGTTCGCGCTCCCATGTTGACTGATATATAACTCCAGCATATAGTTTGGCAAGCTCAGGCAATCTGATATTTGCGCGATTGTCACGATCCATTTGCCATGCGTAGTGGTAGACCTTAAATAGTGGCTGGCATGGCAATAGTGGTATAGCTTTGTACTTTAATAATGCCTCTCCATACCAGTTGGCGTCTATTGGGGCACTTAAAACAGCATCATAAAAACTGAGACCATTTGGTAATAGGTATTCTCTTTCGAGACTTTGCCATACCAACCGGCTCCAAATTAATGGATTAGGGCCAAAACTGTAGCATCGACCAATTCGGTCAAAGATTTTTTGAAACTGTTTCGACTCTCGGTAAAAATTATCCAATACAGATATTTTCCTAGAGTAAAGTGCAATATCGAGGATTTCTCTTCCTTCGTCAATCACGGTGTAGGGGGTTGAGTCAGATGAAAGAAAAAGTTCAGTGGTAAATGGACGAATAAATACAGAATCTGAATCAAGGCATAAATATGTTTCTGATAAATTGAGGCGCCAAAACTCTGATTTGACTATTTGCTGAGAAAAATTGCCATGCAAAAGATCGACTTTTTCTTGACTGATATGCGGATTTTTTTCAATGATCTCTTCATCGCTGATTAATTTAGCCGTAGTGCCGTCTAATTCAATAAAAAAAAGCGGCAAGTCAGCTTTTGGTACAGAAATATAAAATGGAATATTTTCAGTGTTGTACTTATCTATAGATAAGACTAGTCGCTTGGTTCGCTTGAGGTCTCTTTTATAGCTTTTGCAGTAAAGAACAATTGGGTACTGTGGCATAAATATGATTCAAAAGTGTTCGGCGACAAATATAAATTGCTTTGCAGTCAATTCCTCAAGCCCTAGAAATTTCATTAATTTTTTTTGCCATCGGTCTGATTCAGTTGCTCGACATTCAATGACTTTCAACTCTGCCCCCTCAATCATGGTGATAGCGGAAGCTTTTGTAAAAAATCTTAAGTGCGTCTGATCCATGATGCCTGATTCAGTGTACTTAAATTCACCGCGAATTGCCAAATCAGCGACTACATGATAGTTTCTTACATTAGGCAGACTAATGATTATCCTTCCCCCAGGCTTCAAAAACTTAGTGAGGAGTTGCAGGGTTTGCCAAGGATTCACTAAGTGTTCTAGTACATCAAGACAAAGGATGAGGTCAACCGCATCAATAGAGATTTCTGAAATGTTTTTTTCAATATCCGTATTCGAGAAATAATCAATACCGCGCTGAAATAAATCAACGTTAACGTATGGATCAATCCCTGCGCTCCAAGAGCAGTAGCCTATTTTTTTTAGCCACGCCAGCGTAAACCCTTCGGCGCAACCTATTTCTAATACTGAAGCCGCTCCCCAGTTTTTCTCAGGGAGAAAAGGTTGGATTTCAGTTCGCGCATTTGAAAAATAATTTTGGTCTTTACTTGTGTATAGATTCATTTTTATCCGCGTTTGTCTTCGTAAGCGGTAGCAGTCTTCATCCAAAACAAAGGGAGCGTAGTAGCTTTAGGGACCATGATTCTCTTTAGTTTTAGGGCGTCTGTTCCCACATGAACTCTCCCGCGCTGTGTTGTAGTTGCAGTTACATAGCCAGCACTTCTTGCCTGATCTAGGCTCGTATCATTAAAACGGCCATAGGGATAACAAAAATGTCTTACTTCGCAACCTAGATCTGACTCCAATTCAATTTTGGATCCTTGTATCTCTTCCACTAAAGATGGAAAACTAATTGCTGTCAGATCAGCGTGTGTTCTCGTGTGTGAGCCAATATCCATCCCAGCTGCTAACCATTCTAAAAAATCATCTTTGGTCATCAAAGGTTTCTGTGCAACCCCTATGCCTAAATCCCAGCTATTTTGGCCTCCTAGCATGCTGCTCACAGCATAACAAGTTGCTGAGAAGCCCATTTTTTTTAAAGTTGGAAGCGCGTACTGCAGATTGTTTTGGTATCCATCATCAAAGGTAATGCCAACAACTTTCCCTTGCCGTTCTCCACAAAGGTAGGGCTCCAAATTACGCATGGAAAGACCGGTGTAGCCCATCCACTTGAGGAGCAGCATTTGTCTTTGAAAGGCCTGAGGTGAAACGACCAAACCCCGCAATGGTGTACCACGTGGCGGTGGCGCATCAATTTGGTGGTACATGAGTATTGGAATCTTCATATTTGAAGCTTTATGAGATTTGCATAATAGCCAGACTTAGAGAGGAGTTCAGTATGGGTGCCGAACTCGACAATACGCCCCTCATGTAAAACCACGATTTGATCCGCATTTTCAATGGTGCTTAATCGATGAGCGATAACAAGAGTGGTTCGACCCTGCATTAATCTTGATAGTGCCGCCTGAACTTGTCGCTCTGAATCATTGTCTAAAGCAGAGGTTGCTTCATCCAAAATGAGAATCGGCGCATCTTTCAAAATAGCCCTAGCAATCGCAATGCGTTGTCGTTGGCCGCCAGATAACTTAACTCCATTTTCACCTACATGCGTGTCAAACCCTTGAGGTAGGAGTTGGATGAAGTCGAAAGCGTTTGCAGCTTTTGCGGCATCTTCAATTTCTTTGAATGACCGGGTGGATAGAGCACCGTAAGCAATGTTAGAAGCGATGGAGTCGTTGAATAAAACGACATCTTGACTTACCAGGGCAATGTTTTCACGCAGGTCCACCAAGGAAATATCAGCAATATTTATCTCGTCAAATAATATTTGACCAGAGCTAATATTGTAAAACCTTGGTATGAGAGAACCGAGTGTCGACTTCCCTCCGCCAGAGCCTCCCACAAGCGCAATCGTTTGCCCAGCCGGGAAGTTAAGTGTGATGTTGTCTAAAGCAAAACGTGTTGTCTCTGCATATTTAAAGCTAACGGCTTCAAACCGGATGGCACCTTGTAACCGGCTGATGGGTGTTCGCCCATTGTCAAGTTCGGGTACTGTGTCCAATAGAGAAAAAATACTTTCGGCTGCTGCGAGTCCGCGTTGAATCGTTGTGCTCACGCTTGTGAGCTGTTTGATGGGTGCAATCAATAACAGCATTGCAGTGATAAAGGAAACAAAGCCACCAGCTGAAGAACCTGCTTGCCCCGTCGATTGACTTAATGCCAAGTAAGTGATTACTGCGATCGCAAAAGAAGCAGCAATGTGGGTAATCGGTGTAACCGCCGATGAAGGAACAGCCTCTCGCATCTGCGCCCTTCGAAATTGCTCCGAGGCATCAAAAAATCGTTGAATTTGTTGTTTCTGCCCACTAAAAATTTTAACAACTTTTTGTGCTGAAACTGTTTCCTCAATGGCATGCGAAATTAAGCGCATAGCATTCAAGCTTAGGTGGCTTGCAGAACGCATCCTTTTGCTGAACGCGCTTACCGTCAAAGCAATGATTGGTGCAATTGCAAGCGTGATGAGGGTTAACTTCCAATCCAAATAAAGTAAGTACCCAATAAGCGCGATAGCGGTCAGTGATTCGCGGACTGTTGAAATCAACGCATTGGTGGCAGCATCCGTCACGTTGCTGACGTCATAAACCAGTTGAGAAATTAATTTCCCGGCGGACTGGCCTTCAAAATAGCTTGAAGGAAGGACAATCAATTTGGCAAAAAGGTCGCGCCTTAAATCAGTCACCAAACGGCTAGATAGCCACATCATCAAGTAGCCAGTGCAAAAAACAAAAATGCTGCGAATCAGAAAAAGGCAAACGATACTGATCGGAATAAGCCAAACCATTTTCGGATCTTTGGTTTGAAAACCATTGTCCAGCAGATACTTCATGATCGCTGGAAATGCGGGCTCAGTTGCTGCTGTTGCAGCCATACAAAAAACTGCTGTAGCAAAAACCTTCCAGTGCGGTTGAAGGTACTTCAATAACCGCAAGTACAGAGCACGGTTTGACGTGCGCATATTTGGGGTCATGTTGGGGGTCGCCATTCATCGCCCTTTTGAATTTCAAGTGCCTTGGCGTAGCGGTAAAACGTCCCTTCAAAATTGCCTAAGGCAATTACAAACCCAGCCCATCCGTCCAAGAACCCCCGCTTAAATAAGTAGTGCTTCAAAAATGACCAGGCTCCGTGCATCAGGGCTGAGCCCATGGTTATTTTCTTGTGTTGAATTTTTTCAGCGCCTAAGGAGGAGTAGCGGTTGGCCTTGTGCATCACTTCGGCCAAGTTCTTGAACGGAAACTGCCAAATGGCGGCTTGCATGTGTCCTAAGGGCTTGGTGCTGTGTAAAACATAGCCTTCGTGAACTGGCTGGAGGTCGTAAGACATCGCCCCTTTGCGAAAAAGCTGGGGTTGGCGGTAATTGGGGTACCAACCCGAATGCCGAATCCAGCGGCCCATGAAGAAGTTACGCCTTGGCGTATGGTAGGCGTCCAGCGCGCTGGGGTCTTGGGTAATACGGCGAATTTCTTGCGCGGCCTCTGGGGTGCACCGCTCGTCGGCATCGAGGCTGAAAATCCAAGGGTGGGAACAAGCGGCGATGGCGTGGTTGCGCAGGTTGCCAAAGCCTTGGAATGTGACTTGTACGACCTTGGCACCCAATTGGGCAGCCAGCTCAGCCGTTCCGTCGGTGCTCCAAGAGTCCACCATCACAATTTCATCAGCCCAACGCACGCTTTCAATGGCAGCGCGTACTTTTTCTGCTTCGTTGAAGGCGATGATGTAAGCGGAAATCAGTGGCATGAAATTGAATATGGCTAATGTGTTTGTTGTGGGTGCCCAGCCTCAGCGTAGCAAGTTAGTCTATTCCAAAAACGCCACCTATTTAGTAAACCAAGTATTTAAGTCACCACCGGAAACCGCGCCCTGCGCTCCAAGTCGTCAAGATCATTATGGTTGCGCATGTACTGTTGGCTGGCATCGACGAAGGGCTGGTGGTCCCAGGAGGTGAGTTTGCCTGTTGCCAAGGCTTTGCCAACCAAGCGACGCCGGCGTTGGCTGGCTAGGGCTTGGGCGTGCAGGGCGGGGAGATCCCAGCGCTTGGCAACTTCTTCGTGAAAGGCGCGAGCCGTGTCTTGGTATGCGGCTTGTTCGGCAAGGTTGTTTAACTCGTCGGGATCTTGGTCTAAGTTAAACAGCATGCAGACGTCGTCTTGTCCGTAAATGAACTTCCACGGTCCGCGTCGGATCATCACCAGCGGCGTTTTGCTGCCTTCGGCCATGTATTCGCCAATGACTTCGTCGTGGCCTGGCGTGTCTGCTAGGCCTTGAAGGTGTGCCATCAACGAGCGGCCATCTAAGTGCAATTGCGGGTCAACCGCGCCGCCGGCGAGCTCAACAAACGTGGGCAAAAGGTCAATGGTGGATACGCTTTGCGACACCTTGTGGGGAGAAAAACGCCCGGGCGCACAGACCACCAATGGAACGCGGGCTGCCATTTCAAACCAGTGCATCTTGTACCAAAGACCGCGTTCTCCCAGCATGTCGCCGTGGTCACCAGAGAAAACGATGATGGTGTCCTCGCGCAGCCCGCAGTCGTCCAAAGTTTTAAGAATTTCGCCAATTTTGGCGTCGACATAGCTGCACGAGCCAAAGTAGGCGCGGCGTGCGCGGCGAATCGCTTCGTCGCTTACGGGTTTGTCCCACAGGTCTATCACTTTGAGCAAGCGCTTGGAGTGTGCATCTTGCGCAGCCTGCGCGATGGGGTTGCGCGGCATGGGAATATCGCTGTCTTGGTACAGGTTCCAAAACTCGGCGGGGATGGTGTAGGGGTCGTGCGGATGGGTCATCGAGACCGTGAGGCAAAACGGTTGTTCGGGCGTGTTGCGAACGTGGTCGTAAAGGTATTGGCGTGCCTTGAAAACAACTTCTTCGTCAAAGTCGAGCTGATTGGTTCGTACCGAAGGGCCGGCTTGGAGCACGGACGACATGTTGTGGTACCAGCTCGGACGGACCTCAAGTTCATCCCAATTCACGGCCCAGCCATAGTCTGCTGGGTAAATGTCGCTTGTTAGGCGTTCTTCATACCCATGCAATTGGTCGGGGCCACAAAAATGCATTTGTCCGGACAGCGCGGTTCGGTAGCCTAGGTTGCGAAGGTAGTGGGCGTAGGTGGGAACGTCGGCGGCAAAGTCGGCCGCATTGTCAAATCCACCGATCTGCGAGGGCAGCTGACCGCTGACCAAGCTAAACCGCGAGGGCGCGCACAAAGGGCTGTTGCAATAGGCTGAATCAAAGGTGACTCCGGCAGCGGCCAAGGCAGACAAATGGGGCATCTTCACTACCGACGCGGGGTTGTACATGGGCAACAGGGGTGCGGCCATTTGGTCGGCCATGATGAACACAATGTGCGGGCGTTTGGAAGACATAGGCGGTAGATGAGAGTTCAATGGGAAAGCTGACAGGTTAACAAAATTTGGGGAGGAAAAGACCTTGCGGCTCACGCTTTGCGACTTGCAATATCTGGCCTGCGTCGGGGGTAGACTGGTAGGAGTTTTCATCCAAGCCAAAAGGGAATCCGCAATGCACACAAAAACCATGCGCCACAGCGCCAGTATCTGGGACGGTGAAGTGGGTCAATCGAACTGCATCGACGTTGTGCACTGGGAAGGTGATATCACGCCGGAGCAATTGGCCAATGTGGCCAACCAGATGTCTGGCGAGTGGCACATGATTGATATGCAGCTCGACCCGGCCCACCCCTTGCACGGCAACGCCTACCACCTGCGCCGATTGTCAGAAGACGAATACGAAGAAGCCGAATTCCAAAAGCGCAAGGCGGCGTTTGAAGCCAAATACGCCGGCAAGCGCGTGTGGGTTCACGGCTTTCATTTGGAGGTGGACGAGGCCGCAGGAACGGAGCAGCCATTTTTCTACGACGTGATGTTTAGCACCTTATTCATCACCCTAGGCGATATTGAAGCCCTGTGTGACAAGCACTACGGCGAAGGCGTGTGGGATGAGTACAGCTTGTATTTGGATGACAAGCTGCCTACGCCGCTGGAGATTGATTTTTAATTCACTGTGCTTGAAAGCCGCTGGCTTTGATGGTACGCGCCCATACCTGAGCGTAGGCGCGTTCTCGGAGGGCGAGTTGTTCGGGGGTCATGTGGCCCACAGTCAATCCCAAGGCGGTGAGTTGGCTTTTTACATCGGGAAGCAAAAGTACTTTGGCCAATGCGTCAGAGAAGCGATCCAAAACAGCTTTGGGCGTTCCTGCTGGAGCAAAAAAACCGTAGTACGGAACGTCTTCAAAGCCCGTTAAGCCGAGTTCAGAAAAGGTTGGTACCTCGGGCATCACGGCCTGACGCGCACCTCCCATCACCGCAATTACACGCACTTTGCCAGCTTTGTGGTTTTCTATGAAATCAGGGATAGAGGCAATGCCGGCAGCGATTTGATTGCCAAGCATGTCGCCCATCATGGGTGCGCTGCCGCGGTAGGGCGCAGCCTGCAAGTCAAGAGCGTACTTTTGGCCAATGACTTTAACTAAGAATTCTGGTACGGAGGCCGGCGCGGGTACGCCAACAGTGCTTTTCCCGCTCCCTTGGTTGCGAACCCAAGTAACGTAGTCGTTGACCGATTTTGCGGGGGTACCACCCGAAACTGCAAGCGCATTGACAAAGGTGGCAAAGCCAGCGGCAGCAACAAAATCTTTCGAAGGATCAAAGCCTGGATTTTTCATCACCAAGGGGATGATGGTGACGGAGTGGTCGTGGGTAAGAAACAGGGTGTTTCCGTCTGGCGCAGCAGCCTTGAGGGCCTGCGCCGCGAGTTGACCACCAGCGCCGGCTTTGTTTTCCACAATCACAGGGGTGCCAAGCGCGTCTTTAAGTTTCTCCGCCAAAATCCTCGCTATTGCATCTGTGCCGCCTCCGGGGGGAAATCCGACGAGAACTTTGATGGTGGTGTTTTGCGCAAAACTATTTGTGACAACCGCCATCCCACAAAAGGCGACTAAAAATACCAACAAAAATCGTAAGCGTGGGAAATGAGAGAGTGCCATGTCAGAGATCCGATCTTGGTGTGGATAAGAAGATTTAATTCACCGTACTCCCAATTTTCTGCTTTGACAATCCTAGGTTAAACCCTTAGCTAAAAGCCCCACGTTGCCACCTGCCGCCGTGGTGTTGACTGTCACGGTGCGTTCCGTGCAAAAGCGGTAAAGGTAGTGGGGGCCGCCGGCTTTGGGGCCGGTGCCGCTCTGGCCCTCGCCACCAAACGCTTGAACCCCGACCACTGCGCCAATCATGTTGCGGTTGATATACACGTTGCCGATGTGCGCTGCGTTGGCAAGCGCATGAGCGCGGGTGTCGATGCGGGTTTGGATGCCTAGGGTGAGGCCATATCCCAGTGCGTTGACTTGCTCTACCACCGCCAAAGGGTCGCCGCTCCAGCGCACGATTTGTAAAACAGGACCGAAAATTTCTGCATTGACATCGGCGATGTGCGCTACCTCAAAAGCGTGGGGCGCTATCAAAAAAGGAAAGTCGACCTCAGCCCCAGGCTTTGATGTGGATGGTGTAATTAGCGGTGTGTGCTTGGCCTTTAAGTGGCTAATGTGGGCGGTGATGTTGGCAAAGGCCTCCGCGTCAATCACCGGCCCGAGGTCTGTGGCCAGCTCGGCAGGGTTGCCAACGCGCAGCTCTTGGGCCGCGCCTTGGAGCATCTCAATCACGCTATCGGCAATGTCTTCGTGCACACACAATAAACGCAGCGCCGAGCAGCGTTGGCCGGCCGATCGAAACGCACTCACCACCACCGCGTCAACCACTTGCTCTGGTAAAGCGCTAGAGTCCACCAGCATGGCGTTGATGCCGCCGGTTTCAGCAATCAAAGGGACGATAGGCCCGTCTTTGGCAGCGAGTGCGCGGCAAATCGTTTTGGCGACGGAGGTGGAGCCGGTAAAAACGACGCCCGCCACGCCAGGGTGGGCGACCAGCGCAGCGCCAATCGTTTCACCCGGCCCATGCAGGAGTTGCAAGGCGTCTTGGGGAACGCCCGCGGCGTGAAGCAGTTGCACCGCAAAAGCAGCAACGCCGGGCGTTTGTTCAGCGGGTTTGGCCAGTACTGTGTTGCCCGTGGCGAGTGCCGCAGCAACTTGGCCCATAAAAATAGCCAGCGGAAAGTTCCATGGACTGATACACACCCAAACCCCACGCCCTGTCAGGCTCAGGGTATTGGTTTCTCCGGTTATCCCGAAGGCAGAAATGCCCGAGGCGAAGTTTGAAGAAACCGCAGCCCCAAGCGCTTGCGGCATGGCCAGGGGCTGCATGATGCGCTCGGCTTCTAGGGCGTAGTAGCGCAAAAAGTCTACCGCTTCACGCACCTCTGCAACGGCATCGCCCCAGGTTTTGAAAGCCTCTTTAACCAAGAGGGCGCAGGCTGCAGGCGTTTGCGCTTGGAGTTGGTCGGCGGCCGTTTGAAGGATGCGTGAACGCTCCATTACACCCAGGTGATTCCAAGCGGGAAAGCTTTGCTTTGCTGCTGCAAAGGCAAGGCCCACATGGGCGGGCTCGGTTAGTGCAACGTGGGGCACCGGTTGAGATTCAAATGCGGTCCATAAAGGCGCTGTCATGCTGGGCACTGTGAGGTCGAGGCCCGCGCTGTTTAAGCGGCCTCCTGCGTCTTTGCCAAATAGGTCGTCTGGCAAAGGCAGCGAGGGATGGGGCTCGAGGCGCAGCGGTGAAATCAGTAAATCTTTCATTCCCACGGATTCGTCTGCCAATTGGTGCACAAACGAGGAGTTGGCCCCGTTCTCCAACAAGCGCCGAACCAAATAGGCCAGCAAGTCTTTATGGGCACCCACCGGCGCATACACGCGGCACCCGACCAGAGGGTTCTTCAGCACCTCGCGGTACACGCCTTCACCCATGCCGTGCAGGCGTTGCAACTCAAACGGCGCCGCGCTTTTTGCGCCCATCTGCAAGAGGGCTGCGATGGTTGCGGCGTTGTGCGTGGCGAACTGCGGAAAAATCACATCGCTTGCTGCCAAAAGCGCACGGGCGCAGGCCAAGTAAGACACGTCGGTGTGGTGCTTGTGGGTAAAAACGGGGTAATGCGCCAAGCCCAGCTCTTGGGCGCGTTTGATCTCTGCATCCCAATACGCCCCTTTGACCAAACGACACATCAAGCGCACGCGGTAGGTGCGCCCAAGATGTGCCACATGGTTTATCAATTCCAGTGCCCGCGTTTGGTAGGCTTGCATCGCCAAACCCAGGCCGCGCCACTCTGGGTAGTGCTTTGCAACCCACGCCACCAGGGCTTCAAACACTTCAAGAGACAACTCCAGCCGGTCGACTTCTTCTGCGTCAATGGTGAGGTTGATATTGGCCTGCGCCGCCATCTCGCACAAGCTTTCTACGCGTGGTACCAACTCCCGCATCACGCGCTGGCTTTGCGCGTCTTCATAGCGCGGGTGCAAAGCGCTGAGCTTGATGCTGATGCCGTCATTTTTTTCTGGTGTTGCGCTAGCCTGGCTATGTTGTGCAATAAAGCCGATGGCGTCGCGGTAACTTTGCAAATAGCGCTGCGTGTCACGCTCGGTACGCGCGCCTTCACCCAACATGTCGTAAGAAAACGTGAGCGTATTGCTGGCTTTTTTTCGCGCTGCTTCGGCTTCTTTCATGGCCTCAGTCATGGTTTGGCCCAGCACAAACTGCCGCCCCAGTAATTGAACAGCCCGCAGCGTCGCTGCAACCACTGTCTTGGCGCCGAGTTTGCCTATGAGGCCGGTTTTATGCGGCCCGTCTGTTGCGGTTTCAGGTAAAAAATGTTTGGACAGCGCAATCGCAGCGCTGGAGAGCCGTGACAACACTTGGTCGCCGCCGTCGGCAAAGTCGGCCCGGCCCAACTGGTCCGCAGTCAAAGCAATGGCGGTGTCCATATCAGGGATACGCAGCAGCGCTTCGGCCAATCGCATCAGCGCCAAACCCTCTGCACTTGAAATGGGGTACTCCTTGAGCAGGCTCTCCATGGCCCAAAACGGCGGCGGGTTGTCGCGCACGGCCTGAACCCAGGGGGCGGCTACCTGCGCCGCTGCGGCCCAGTCCAAGGCGTTGGCCAAGGCCTGCAGCCGGTGCGAAACAATGTCAGCTTCTGTGCGGTAGGGGCTGGGCAGGCGTTGGGCTACGGTCATGGTGGAACTCTCAAAATCAAATTAAGTACGGTGCACTATGTTCCATGGTTTAAAGATTAATTAATCACTAAAATAACAGTATTAAATAGTGAATAATGCAACACATGACCGCTTCTCAAGCCGACTTAGACCGAACGGACCTGAAAATTTTGCGCTGTCTGCAAGACGACGGGCGCATCTCCAACCTGAAATTGGCGCAGGCCGTGGCTTTGTCGCCCACCGCTGTTTTGGCGCGGGTTCAGCGCTTAAGCAAAGAGGGTTTTATTCTGGGCTACGAAGCCCGTTTAAACCCCTTGAAATTGGGTGCGGGGATGATGGTTTTTGTCGAAGTCCTGCTCGACCGTACCACGCCCAATGTGTTCGAGGCGTTTAAAGCGGCGGTACAAGTACGCGCCGAAATCATGGAGTGCCACATGGTCGCCGGCGGCTTTGACTACCTGCTTAAAACCCGCATGGCCGACATGGCCGCTTACCGCGCGTTTGCGGGCACCGTGTTGTGGCAGTTGCCCGGTGTGCGCGAGACGCGCACTTACGCGGTGATGGAAGAAGTTAAAAACACCGCAGCATTGGCTTTATGAACGATGGCCCGCTTGGTCGCTTGAGAGTTTCACGGGCGAGCTGGCCGCAGCAAGACGATATTGCGGTAGCCTAGCCGGATCAGGCCCTTGTCCTGAAAGTGGCGCAGCTGCTGGTTGACCCTTTGGCGTGAGGCCATCGCGGCTTGTGCCAAGTCCGATTGGCTTACGCGCAGCTGCACGCCGTCGGCCACTTGCACGCTGTTAAATGTAGCGAGGCGCTCCAAAGTGGCCCACACACGCTGCTCCAAGGTATGCATCCCCTGGTCAGCCAAGGTGTCAAACAACTGGTTGATGCGCAAGCCCAAAATGCGCAGAAGATCCACCGCCACCAAAGCGTCCTGAGTGATCAGATCGAGCAAGTTAGCGCGTTCGATGTGCAGCACCTGGCTGGGGGTCGCCGAGACCAGATCGGCCGGATAGGTGGTTTCTGCAAACACTGAGCTCAAGCCAGAAATTTCTCCCGGCAACATCCAGCGCAGCAATTGTTCTTCACCTTCGGAGGTCGTCACGCTGACCCGCAAGCGCCCTTTCATAAGCAGCAGTGCGGTGGAGATGGACTGCCCCCGGCTGAGCACCACTTGACCCTCTTGCCAATGACGCAGCACGCCAATCCCCAGCAATGCCTGAGCTGAGCGTTGGTTCAATGCCGAGTTCACTGCCCAGGTTTGTGATAAGGCCTCTACATCCATGTTTTTGAAGGCTCGTCCAACGGAATGCAGGCTCGGGGAATCCATGTTGAAAAGGGAGGTGTCACCTGTAAACAGAACTAAATTTTAAGTGCTTTCCCTTAAATTGTCACCTTAGAAACAATTCGCTAATTCCTTAAGCTTTCTAATCAGTCCAACCAAACTTGATGCTAATCAAGTGGTTGACCCCCAATAAACCACAGATGGAGACGACATGACATTTTCTGCCCCTGCCTTCTTGAGAAGTACCCTTGGTGCATTAGCCCTGATTTTGGGCGCCAACGCTATGGCGCAAACGGAAACATTGCGTATCCAAGACTATCCGGGCTTGGGAAACGTCATTGTTCGTGTCGCTGCTGCTAACGGCTACTGCGAAAAGAATGGCCTCAAGTGCGAGCTCAAGACCATTCCTGCAGGCCCATTGGGGATTCAGACGCTGTTGGCGGGCGACATCGATATCGCCTTTGGCCCTGCTGAAGTAGTTATTCAGGCTGCAAACAAAGGCGCAGACCTGAAGATCATTGGAAATGCAGCGCGTGACAACATCTTCTTTTTGATGGCCGGTACCCACACCGAAACCCCTAACGCGGCCAAAGGTTACCCCGCCGTAATGGCTGACCTCAAGGGTAAAAAAATCGGCGTAACAGCGCGCGGTTCGGGCGCTGAATTCCAATTACTCGACATGCTCAAAGGCGCAGGCTTGTCTGCCAGTGATGTGACCATCGTGCCCGTCGGCGCGCCTAACACCGCTTTGCCCGCCATTGCCAACAAGCAGATTGACGCGCTTATGTTGTTCGCACCCATGGACGGATTTTGTGGAGCCATGAAGGTGTGTCGTGTGATCGTGGACCCCCGCAAAGGCGAAGGACCTAAGGAAATATTGCAACTCAACGGCGCTTCAGGTCCGATGACCGTGCGTGGTGATTTTTCGCAAAAGAAGGGCGCTACGCTGACCGCGTTTGCCAAGGCTATGCGCGAGTCCGAAGCTTTCATACAGAACCCTGCAAACTTTGCGGCGGTACTTAAAGTCATCAACGACACCTTCAAGATCGAAGGCCCTGCCGGGCTAGAAGCGGTCGAAACTTCGCTACGCAACTCCATCAGTGGCGCTCGGTTTTCCTTGGATGTCAAAGCCTTACAGGCAGCGGCTGATTACCTGAGCCGGACCGGACAAATTGACAAACCAGTGGATACAAGCAAGATCTTGCAACTGCGCTAAGCCCTCGACGATCTTTGCATAAGCGGAGCACCTCAATTGAGCGCTACCACCCTGGCCATCGCCGCCGATGGCGTGCATTTAAGCTTTGACGGCGCCAGCCAGGTGTTGTCCGATGTTTCGCTGCACGTTCGGCAAGGTGAGTTTGTCTCTCTGGTGGGCCCCAGCGGTTGTGGCAAAACCACGCTGCTGAACTTGGCCGCCGGGCTGGTGCCGCACACCGGCAAGGGCAGTTTGACGGTGGGTGGCCAAGCGCCGATTCAAGGCAATCCGCAGGTCGGCTACATGCTGGCCCGCGACAGCTTGATGCCCTGGAAAACCGCTTTAGGCAACGCCATGTTTGGCATGGAAGTGCGCGGCGTGCCGCGTGCCCAAGCCCAAGAGCGCGCCCGCGCAATGCTGCAAGAGGTGGGTTTGGCGGGCTTTGAAAACACTTTGCCCAAAGCTTTGTCGCACGGCATGCGCCAGCGCGTGGCCTTGGCGCGGACCTTCTCTATGGGTTCGCCCCTGCTTTTGATGGATGAGCCTTTTGGTGCGCTCGATGCGCAAACCAAGCTGCAACTTGAAGATTTGTTATTGCGATTGTGCCAACAGCACCAGCAATCGGTGCTGTTTGTCACGCACGATTTGTCCGAAGCGGTGGCTGTGTCTGATCGGGTGATTGTCATGACCTCGCGCCCTGGCCGTATCGTGGCCGATGTGGCCATTGACTTGCCGCGCCCGCGTTCTATTCGCGAGCTGCAAAAAGATTCCCATTTCCACGCGCTTTATGCGCAACTGTGGTCACACCTCGAATCTGGCTGGAGCAAACATGAAGGCTGAAACCTTTCGCTGGGGCGGAGCCCACCTCGTTTTCATCGCCATCGTGCTGGCGTTGGGCGAGTGGCTTACCGTTAATCGCTGGCTTGATCCGACCTTTGTCGGACAGCCCAGCGGCGTCATCAAATTTCTGTGGAACAACATCGCCACCGGCAAGCTCTGGACCGACATGGGTTGGACCATGGCTGGCACCTTGATTTCCTTCACGCTTGGCAGCGTCGCGGCCATGGCTGTTGGGCTGATGTTTGTGGCTTTTCCGCGGGTCGAAAAATTCCTCGACCCCTACCTCAACGCCATGAACGTGATGCCCCGTATTGCGTTGGCCCCTTTGTTCATTTTGTGGTTTGGATTGGGCCTGGGCTCCAAGATCGCAGTGGGCTGCAGCCTCACGTTTTTCATTGTGCTTTCCAGCACGGTGGCCGGCATTCGCGGCGTTAGCCAGGACCACGTCATGCTTTGCAAGACGCTAGGCGCCAGCGCCGTGACCACTTTCTTTCAGGTCACTTTGCCCGGTGCGGTGCCGGTGATATTTTCGGGCCTGCGTCTGGGCCTCATTTATGCCATGTTGGGCGTGATCGGGGCCGAGATCATCGCCTCTGAAAAGGGCTTGGGTCAGTCGCTGGCTTATCTGGGTGCCACTTTTGAAGTCAATGGCGTGATGGCGCTGCTGTTGGTGTTAGCGCTGCTGGGCGTGGCCGTGGTGCGCACCATGACCTGGTTAGAGAAACGTTTGCTGAGCTGGCAATAAGCCGGGCTGCTCTGACATATTAAGGAGATTAAAAAAATGGAATTTCGTCACATTCAGGTAGATCCGATGACCCCCACGATTGGCGGCATGATCAGCGGCGTCGACCTGAACACCACCCGCTCAGAAGACGTTTACGAAGAAATCAAGCAGGCCCTCTGGCAATACGGCGTGGTGTTTTTTCGCAAGCAGGCCTTGAAGCCGGAGTCTTACATTCGCTTGGGCCAAAACTTTGGTGAAATGGAAAAGCACGAGTTCTTCCCGCACCTCGAAGGCCACCCGCAAATTCAGCTGATCTCGAACCAAGGCCACGAAGCGCCAGAGACCGACCGCTGGCATACCGACGTGACCTTCCGAAAGAAGCCCAACATGGTCTCCATCTTGCGTATCACCGATCTACCCCCATCGGGCGGCGACACCATGTGGATGCACGCGGGGGCTGCGTATGACGCGCTCAACCCCGGTATGAAGCAGATGCTCGAAGGCCTGCAGGCTGACCACGATTTGCCTTGGCACTTTCGCCGCATCAATGCCAACGAGCGCTTGGCGCAGCGTGCCTCAGCCAAGAGCGGCATGATGGTGCAGGCCAGTGCACAAGAGTGCAAGATGATCGAGAACACGCCCACGGTAACGCACCCGGCCGTGATCACGCACCCCTACAACGGCCGCAAAATTTTGTTCGTCAATTCGATCTGGACCAAGCGCTTTTTGGGTATGCACATGGACTTGTCGGAGGCTGTGCTGAACATGCTTTATGAATGGGTCAAAAAACCCGAGTTCATGGTGCGCTTCCGTTGGGAAAAAGACTCGATGGCCATGTGGGACAACTGCGCCACGCAGCACTACGCCGTATTCGACTACGCGCCCCACTACCGCGCAGGTCAGCGCATGACCTGTGGCAGCTTCGTGCCCACTTTGAGCCCCGGTGTCAGTGCTGCGCCAGGCGGTCAGCCTTCAGTCATGCGCCAGCTGCTCGACACCACCCGCATGCAAGCGGCGAACCCGCGTGAGCAGCAGGCGGTGGAGGCCATCTTCAGCGCGTTGGAAAGCGTCGATCTGAATGCTGTAGCTAACGCGGCCCAACATCGTTGAACGAAAAGCTTCTCTCGACATGAATTCAAGCGCTTCCATCGATCTGACCGATCACGACCTGGCCGCCTTGCAGGAAGCCCGCGATTTGCTGGCCAATGCTCGGCAAGCCGCTGCTGAGCTGGTCTATTGGACGCCCGAGCAAGCCAAGCAAGTGGCAAAGCAGGTGGCAGCCGCCTTGTTGCCGCGCGCTGAGTTTTATGCCGACTGGGCGGTACGGGAAAGCCGCATTGGCAAGGTGGCCGACAAAATTGCCAAGAACCAGATCGCCTGCACCCTCACTCCCACCGCGTGGGACAACGTGGCGTTGGGCGGCGTGCGGCGCAACGATGCGCTGCGCATCGTCGAAATCGGCCGGCCCGCCGGTGTGGTGGTGGGCTTGTCCAACTCCACCTCGCCAGTGGCCACCATCATTTTCAAAACCATCTTGTGCCTGATGACGCGCAACGCGTTGGTCATCTCGCCGCACCCGGTGGCGCTGGCTTGCTGCACCGCCGTGACAAATGAGCTGCAAGCCGCCATTGAAAAAGCCGGTGGCCCGGCCCATGCGCTGCAAATCCTGACCCGCCCCACGGTCGAGGCCACGGGTGCGCTGATGCGCGACGCCCGCACCGACGTGATTTTGGCCACTGGCGGCACGCCCATGGTGCGTGCGGCCTATGGCTCGGGCAACCCTGCCATTGGCGTGGGCTCTGGCAATGTGCCGATTTATGTGGACGCCAGCGCCGACATCGAAGCGGCTGCGCAGACCATTTTGGCCGCCAAAAACTTCGACCACGGCAGCCCCTGCTCGGCCCCTTCGGTGCTCATGCTGCACGCCAGCATTGCGCCGCAGATGCAGCAAGCGCTGGCCCGCCAGGGTGCGCATGTGTGCACCGACGCAGAAGCACTGCAAATCCAGAATTACGCCTTCCCTGGTGGCAAGTTCAACGCCAAAGTGGTGGGCCGCCCGGCGCACGAGATCGCGCAGGCCGCAGGCGTGCAAGTGCCCGTGGATTGCCAAGCCTTGGTGTGCCCCATTGCCAACCCGAAGGCCGGTCATGTGCTGCTGAAAGAAAAGCTCTCGCCCATTTTGGGCTCTGTGGTGGTTCAAGACATGGACCAAGCCATTGGCGTGGCGCGCCTCATGCTGCAACAAAGCGGTGCGGGTCATACTTCGGGCATTCATTCGGCCAGCGCCGAGCAGGCGGTGGTCTGGGGCGCGGCGCTGGACTATTACCGTGTGGTCGTCAACGGCTCTACCGTGCACGACAGTACGGGTGCCAACACCGGCTTGCCTTACACCTTCACCATCGGCACAGGCTACGCCGGCAAAAGCTCGGTCGACTGCAACGTTGGCCCCGAGTTATTGGTCAACTGGAAGCGCGTGGCTTTTCCGCTGCCCGGCGGCTGGGCTGGGGCCATGGCTTCGGGTGCCGCTTTGTCAGCGGCTTCGGGCACCACGTCCACCCTCACGCCTGAACTCCAGGCCACCGTCCTGCGCATCGTGCAGGAAGAACTCGAACACCTTCGCTGAAAGCCCTTCATGTCCACTTTGCGCAGTTACATTTTTCTGGACCGCTTGCAGCCACAGCTCATGTGTTTGCTCGGCTCTACCGCCCGAGGTTTTCTGCCGCGCCACAACGACGCCGCCATGGTCATCGAAGTGGCCCCCGGCATGGACATCGAGTGGTTGACCGACATCGCGCTCAAGCACGACAACGTCAAACCCGGCAACTTGGTGGTTGAGCGACAGTTTGGTTATTTGGAGTTCCACGGCCAGTCTTCCTCGTCGGTCAAGTCGGCGGGTGCAGCTGTGTTGGATGCCATGGGCGTGAGCGAGAAGAGCGTGCTCAAGCCCGAAATTTTGGCCTCCAAAGTGATTGACCGGGTCGACGGTTATCACGCGTTTTTGATCAACCGCAGCAAGGCTGGCAGTATGCTCTTGCCCGGCGAGTCGCTCTACATCATGGAGATGACCACGTCCTCGTATGCGTTGCTAGTGGCCAACGAGGCCGAGAAAGCCGCCAACGTCAAGTTGGTGGATTGCCGTTTCATGGGTCCGGCTGGTCGCTTGTACTTGTCGGGTACCGCATCCGATGTGCGAGCCGCCGCGGCGGTGGCCGAGGCGGTGATCCGCGATGCAGGAGGTGCTGCGTGAGCACAGACGCTTTGCGGCAACAAATCCGGGCGCAGGTGCGCACGGCTTTGGGAGCCAAAGCCACGGGCGCAGACACATCGAAGGCATCAGTGACCGCGCTGATGCAGCGCTTTGAAGCCGGTTATGCCGCTTTGAATGCCGAGGCGATCGTGGCTTGCTTTGCCCCCGATGTGGTGTGGACCTTGCCCGACTCGCGCGTGCTCCGTGGCCGCGAAGCCTGCGTTGCGTTTTTGAAAGAACGCTTTGCCAGCCCCACTGGCCCCAAGTTCTCGGACTCGCACATGAACGTGCTGGGCCAGACCGTGGTTCAAAACTACAAGGTGGGTGTGCCCCTGCCGGGTGGCCAGACGGCCACGTTGGACGGCACCGATGTGTACCAAATTCGCGATGGTCTGATCGCTGTCAAAGACGCGTACTGGAAGCAGATCGGCGCGGCCAAGCCGGCGACTGCGGCACAGGCCGCTGCATCAGCGACTGGGCCTCAGGGCGTGGTGGTGCCCTTGCGCGTGGGCACAGCGGCACAGGCACACGCCCTGACCGAGCTGTTTAAGCGTTTGGCCGCCAGTCCGGCACTGCTGCAAGCGGCGCAATCGGGCCTGCTTCGTTTTGACATGCGGGTGGACGAAGCGGCGGTGAAAGCCGTGGCCGCCACCACCGACATCGACCCGGCGGTCTGCTGTTCGTCGTGCAAGGCAGGCAAGGCCTGCGAGTGCAAGGGCGATCAATGTGAGCTGCATGCACACCAAGCTGCCGACGACGCACCCGAACTCAAGGGTGTGGTTGGCGAGAAGTTGCTTAAAACTCTTCCGCTGAGCGTGAAAACCGTTCGGCTCCACCCCAAAGCGGTCATGACGCCCTTGGGCAAAGAAGCCCTGCGCAAGCGTGGCATCACCATTGAACAAGGAGTAAAAATATGAAAACAGGAACCGTGATTGGCCGTATCGTGGCCAGCAAACGACTGCCCGAATTACCCGCTGGCGCATTATTGGAAGTGCAGCTGGACTACCCCAAAGACGTGGTGGTCTGCTATGACCCCATGGGTTGCGGCATCGGCGAACGCGTGATGATCACTATCGGCGCACCTGCGGCTTGGTGGTTCGCTCCAGCCCACCCCCGTGTGGTGGCCGATGCGCTCATCATCGCCTCCCTTGACAACTACGACACCCCAACACCGATGCGTTGATGGCATCCATACTTTTCCCCCTCACCCTTCCCTCAACCCTTTTTTTAACCCCTCAAGGAGACTCTTATGTCACAAGCTATCGGAATGATTGAAACCAAAGGTTATGTTGCTGCTTTTGCTGCCGCTGACGCCATGGTCAAAGCCGCCAACGTCAACATCGTTGGCAAAAAAGAAGTCGGTGGTGGCCTGGTGGCCATCATCGTTTCGGG
>SXGU01473661.1_pt1 | contig 39465 bp, 30 predicted proteins | sample 3174531 | NCBI WGS metagenome assembly SXGU01 (sample SAMN11356863, study PRJNA531348) | freshwater metagenome | isolation source: freshwater sample F1-140 | place: China: Fuxian Lake, Yuxi | collected 2017-12-25 | reverse complement strand
CCATCCCCAATTGACGCGATTTCTCCGCCAACTTTTTTACCGATTCCTCGCTGAGTTCGAGTGGATAAATTCGCTGACTTGTTCCAGTTCCGCGTTCCCGGCGATTTTTTCTTTCAACAGGTATTCGACCGCCTTGACATCGTGATTGGTGGTTCTTTCAATTGTTTTTACGCGCTGTGCGTCGGCTTCTGAAAAGTCGCTGACGATGCTGTTTAGTAATTGGTTTGCCGAGTCGCTGAACGGGCTGACTTCTTTGATTAAAGGGTGCTTGGCCAAGGCTTGCAGCCAGCGCACTTCAACTTGTACGCGGAAACGAATCAGGCCGTATTCACTGAATACAGGACGCAGTTTTTCAACTTTGTCGGCATAGCGGCCGTCGATGGGGGAAATGGCGGTTAGGGCAAAATTGGTCATGGTTGATTATCCTAATAATCTTTTGTGATGTGTTATGGTTTTTTGAGTAGATGGGACCGTAAGCAAATTAGATTTTCTCTCTGTGGATACCTTGAAATGTCTAATTGATAAGGGGTCACATATCGGCAATGTATTGAGAAAACAGCGCCCGGGTTGACGGAGGTTTTCAAGACCGTTCCCTACCTTCTCTTATATAAGTCACAATTTCTTCGGCCGTCACATTTAGATTAACGCCGGTTATATCAAGCGGGGATTTTTTTACAGTAACAGGCGTTAATATAAAAGTCTGTCCATCTTGATCGCTAATTTGAACGTGTCCTTCTTTTTTTGCCAAATCTAAAACGGAAGAAAAATTTTGTTTGGCTTCTAAAAATGTATAACTGTGCATGGTTATAGCTCCATTATTTCGATACCGATGGTTTTTGCGGCACTGATTAAGCCATTATCCAGGGTAAGCAGCGGCGTTTTTGTCTGTTGTGCGCATTGAATAAGATAAGCATCATAAGCATAAATTTTAAGTTGCCCGGCAATTTTTAGTGCTTTCTCAAGGTTAACATCAATAAAATTAATGGGTATTTCTTGATATGCGCTAATGCAGGCTTGAACTTGAGTAATAGTAATGCGATCACGTTTTAGCATGGCTGAAAACGCATTGCCGATTTCCCAGTGAACGGAATGAGGCGTATACAAGTTAACACCGATGGTTGCTTTAACAATCTTATATTTCTGCGGTTCGTTGGTAATAACAGCGATTAACGCCGAGGTGTCTATTGTTATATCCACGATGGTCTAATCAGCGTTGCTTTTAGACTCAATAATCCCACCGCCCAAACAAACTTCACCATCATAAAACACCACCGATTGTCCCGGTGTGATAGCGCGTTGCGGTTGTTCAAAACGAACCTTGACGCGGTCATTCGCCAACGGTTCGACGCGGCAGGCCTGATCCGGTTGGCGATAGCGGGTTTTGGCGGTGCAATGGACAGTCTCGGTTAACGGTCGATTATTGCACCAGTCCAATTGACCTGCTTCCAGTGTGTTATGCAGCATTAACGGATGATCGTGGCCCTGGCCGACGATCAGTACATTGTTTTCCAGGTCTTTTTCCAGCACATACCAGGGTTCGTCGGGGGCGTTTTTTACGCCGCCGATACCCAAACCCTGGCGCTGGCCGTAGGTGTAATACATCAAGCCGTGGTGTTTACCGATCAGTTGACCTTCTGGGGTGCGCATTTCACCGGGTTGGGTCGGCAAATAGCGTTGCAGGAATTCCGTGAATTTACGTTCGCCGATAAAGCAGATGCCCGTGCTGTCTTTTTTCTTGTGATTGTCAAATCCGGCTTTCTTGGCCAGAGCGCGAATTTCCGGTTTGTGCAAATGGCCGATCGGGAACAGTGTCTTCGACAAGGCTTTTTGACCCAGCGTGTAGAGAAAGTAGCTTTGCTCCTTATTCGGGTCGAGGCCTTTTAATAAAAAGTATTCGCTCTCGTTCCCACAACTCTTGCTTGGGAACGCGGCAACACGCGCATAGTGGCCGGTTGCGATAAAATCTGCGTTCAAGTCTTCAATGGCATAATTCAGAAAGGCTTTGAACTTGACGTGCTTGTTGCAGAGAATATCAGGGTTTGGTGTACGCCCCGCTTTAAATTCGGACAGGAAAACTTCAAAGACTTCATCCCAATATTCAGTCGCGAAGTTAACGGTCTTCAGCTCGATGCCTAATTTGTCGCTAACTTGTTGTGCGTCGGCGAGGTCCTGCATGGCGGTGCAGTATTCGGTGCCGTCATCTTCTTCCCAGTTTTTCATGAATAAACCGGTGACTTGATGGCCTTGCTCCAATAATAGTAACGCGGTTACCGATGAATCGACACCGCCGGACATGCCGACGATGATGTTTTTACGCATGCTTTTACTCATGGTCAAGAAATGATTTTATTAACGATAAGGGGTAACGTTGTCCGTTCAGGTATTCGTCCACGCTGATCAGCACCAATGGGCTGCGTAAGCGTTGCTGTTGTGCGGCAATTTCCTCGCGTGTCAGCCAGTGGGTAGCTACAATGCCTTCATCGAGCGCTTGATTCGGATTATGGTTATAGCAGCGCCCGGAAAAGCACAGCCTGATAAAGGTGGGAGCATCGGAATTTCTGCGCCAAAGCTGGATGGATACCAGATGCTCTGGTTCAAATTGCCAGGCCGTCTCTTCAAGCACTTCGCGCTTCACAGCGCTGATCAGGTCTTCGTCTTTTTCGAAATGCCCGGCGGGTTGATTGAATTGCAGCCCGTGCGGAGTTTCTTCCTCAACCAGGAGAAAGCGATTGTCGCGTTCAATAACGGCGGCTACGGTGACATGTGGTTTCCAGACCATTAATATAAGTTCCTGCGCTCAAAGCTAACATTTTACTCGATTTGAGGATATTATGCGGGTAAAGATTTGTCTCGTAAGTGGGGGATAAGTTGCGGGTCCAAGGTCAGGAATAGCGATATAAAACGACAGTTTTATTTTGTTATGGACATGGGCTTGAAATGCTCTACTATTAGCATTATGTTATATATACCCAAAGTATTTTTATTCACTGGTTACCATGTCGAATTTTGATCCGTTCAAAGATAACGATGGTGGTTTGGCAGTTCAGGAAGCCAAGCCAAAGCTAAAAAGACCGCCTTTATACAAGGTCATATTGCTGAATGATGATTTCACGCCTATGGATTTTGTGATAGAGGTATTAATGGACTTTTTTGCCATGTCTGAGGAATTGGCGACTCAGGTCATGTTACAAGTACATATGCAGGGTATGGGTGTATGTGGGACGTATTCCAAAGATGTTGCTGAAACCAAAGTTTATATTGTCAATGAGTATTCACGCGAACATCAGCATCCGTTGATGTGCGCGATGGAAGAAGTTTAGATTGGAGCGTTTATGTTAAGTAAAGAACTTGAAGTTACGTTAAATACGGCTTTTAAAAATGCCCATGATAAGCGTCATGAATTTATCACTGTTGAACATTTATTGCTGGGGCTGCTCGATAACGCCTCGGCGGAAGCCATTATGCGGGCATGCGGCTGTAATATTAAGGTGCTGCGCGGGCAGTTGACACAGTTTATTGACGAAACCATGTCTCTGATTCCTGAAGGGGTGCAGCGCGAGACGCAGCCGACTTTGGGATTTCAGCGCGTCTTGCAACGGGCTGTTTTTCATGTCCAGGCTTCTGATAAAAAAGAGGTTTCCGGTGCCAATCTGTTTGTGGCCCTATTTAGTGAACAGGATTCCCATGCGGTTTATCTGTTGAATAAGCAGGATATATCGCGGCTCGATGTGGTTAATTATCTGGCGCATGGTATTTCAAAAATCGATCAGGATAATGAATCATCAAGTGACAGGGCATCTGAATCGGCCAACCCTGACAGCGAAGCAGGCAGTCCATTGGATAAATATACGACGAATCTAAATGAAGAGGCCTTAAAGGGCCGCATTGATCCTTTAATCGGCAGAGAGCTTGAACTGGAGCGAACCATTCAGACGCTGTGCCGGCGCAGAAAAAACAACCCCTTACTGGTTGGTGAAGCGGGGGTTGGTAAAACCGCCATTGCTGAAGGTCTGGCGAAACGTATTGTTGAAGAAAATGTACCCGAAGTCCTGATGAACAGTGTTATTTATTCACTGGATTTGGGAGCATTGGTTGCCGGTACAAAATACCGGGGCGATTTTGAGAAACGTCTTAAAGCGCTGGTTAACCAGCTCAAGAAAGAACCGGACTCGATTTTATTTATTGATGAAATCCATACCATTATCGGTGCAGGTTCCGCTTCGGGCGGGGTGATGGATGCGTCCAATTTAATTAAACCCGCGCTCGCTTCGGGTCAGTTGCGTTGCATAGGATCGACGACTTATCAGGAATATCGCGGTGTGTTTGAGAAAGATCACGCGTTGGCGCGTCGCTTCCAAAAGGTCGATATACTGGAGCCCTCGGTCGAAGACACTATCCTGATTTTAAAAGGCCTGAAGACGCGCTTTGAAGAACATCATGACGTTAAATATTCACCGGATGCGTTACGGGTAGCCGCCGAGTTGTCGGATCGCTATATTACCGACCGGCATTTGCCGGACAAGGCCATCGATGTCATTGATGAAGCCGGTGCAAAGCAGCGCATGACCGCAGAAGCGGATCGCAAACAGCTGATTGATACTGCCGAGATTGAGGAAATCGTTTCAAAAATTGCCAGGGTTCCGGCAAAATCGGTTTCATCCAATGATATAGACAAGCTGGCTAATCTGGAGAAAAACCTGAAAATGCTGGTTTTTGGTCAGGACGAGGCAATTTCAGCCTTGGCTTCGGCGATAAAATTATCACGCGCAGGTCTTCGGGATTCCCAAAAAACAATAGGCTCGTTTCTCTTTGCAGGACCTACCGGAGTCGGTAAAACCGAGGTTACCCGTCAGTTGGCCAAGGTGCTCGGCGTCGAGTTGATTCGTCTGGATATGTCTGAATATATGGAGCGGCATACGGTTTCCAGGTTAATAGGCGCGCCTCCCGGTTATGTAGGATTTGATCAGGGCGGGTTGTTGACAGAACAGATTAATAAACATCCTCATGCCGTGTTGTTGCTTGATGAGCTGGAAAAAGCCCACCCTGATGTATTCAACCTGTTGTTGCAAGTTATGGATCATGGCTCATTAACCGATAATAACGGACGTAAGGCTGATTTCCGTAATATTATCATGGTCATGACCACGAATGCCGGAGCCGAGGAGGGTAGTCGCGCTTCTATTGGCTTTACTTATCAAGACCATGCCAGCGATAGTTTGAAAGTTATCGAGAAAGGTTTTTCGCCTGAATTCCGCAATCGTCTGGATGCGATCATCCAATTTAAACCTTTGGATATTTCAATTGTCGGGCATGTGGTTGATAAATTTATCTTTGAGCTGGAAGCCTTGCTGGCAGACAAACATGTCACGTTGACGCTAGATGCTGATGCCCGTTTGTGGTTAGCTGAAAATGGCTGTGATCCAAAAATGGGGGCAAGGCCGATGGCTCGTTTAATTCAGGAAAAGATCAAAAAACCTCTGGCCAACGACTTGCTGTTCGGCAAGTTGGCGCACGGTGGTCATGTCAGAATTTATATGGAAAATAATGAACTTGGCTTTGCGATAGAAAGCAGGGATTTGATCATACCTGAAAACAGTTAATTAGATTAATCAGGAAGTGTGCGCTCTATTTTGCTTTTGGATGGATAGGGCGGGATTAGCGCATGCGGAATGAGATACGGCCTTTAGTTAAGTCGTAAGGCGTCATTTCAACTTTAACGCTGTCGCCGGTCAAAATACGGATGTAATGTTTGCGCATTTTTCCTGATATGTGTGCAGTCACGATGTGGCCGTTCTCAAGTTGAACGCGAAACATGGTATTTGGAAGGGTGTCTATTACTTTACCTTCCATCTCGATTTGATCTTCTTTAGCCATTTGTATTACCTGTAAGTATTAAAAATACCCATCATAACATAAGTTGGTTTTTAACAACAGAAGTGTGCGGCAAATAAAAGTAATTATTTGTTTTTCAGCAATTTTTGATTTTTTTCTTGTCACTCGCTCATGTCATTTACTCTGACTTCGCGGGCGATGCAACATCGGCGTATGGCGCTGTACTGGAAAATCCATCTCCATCAGGCGCATTTTACGGACGGGTCAATTTTTAATCGATCGGTGAGGCAACAAAAGCTGTCTTACATCTATTCAGTGTCATGGTCTTGCCCGCGATCTCTTAGAAAGCGTTCTTACCTTCAAGACAGTTCTTGGCATTAGGTGAGGGCGGGCTGGCTATTTCAGATTTTTGATCGTTGATGATTGTTCACGGTGTGTTGGTTTATTTAAAGTCACGCCGGATTGAACAATTGTTTTTCAGCTCACAGTTTGTAGCCGGCAGTGAGACAAAATTCATACTTTGTTGCGCCGTATTCTGCTAAAGTGACACTTAAATCATTCAAATCGTTATTAACGATTTAATCGATTTATATTCGCCATTCAATGATTATAATTATGGATCATGCCAATGTCAGAGACACCTTCTCAAACAATATTGATCGTTGATGATTCTCCCGAGAATCTGAGTGTTCTCAGCGAACTGTTGCAGCCTCTCTACCGGGTTCGTGTGGCTAACTCAGGCCGGAGAGCCTTGCAGATTGCAGCTACGGAGCCCTATCCTGACCTGATTCTGCTGGATGTGATGATGCCGGGAATGGACGGCTACCAGGTTTATGAGCGGCTGCGCTCCGATCCCGCTACCAGTGAAGTTCCGGTGATATTTGTGACGGCTATGAACGGTATGGATGCCGAGTTACGCGGGCTGGAGGCGGGCGCAGTGGATTATATCTCCAAACCGATCTTCCCTCCCATTGTATTGGCCCGTGTTCGTACCCAGCTGAAATTGAAGCAGGCCAACGATTGGTTGCGCGACCAGAACAGCTTTCTGGACGCGGAAGTCCAAAAACGCATGGCCGAAAATGATTTGATACAGGAAGTCAGTATCCGGGCATTAGCTCATCTGGCGGAAATTCGAGATCCGGAAACCGGTAACCATATCCTGCGCACTCAGGCCTATGTTCATCTGCTTGCTTTGAACCTTCAGACGCATCCACGTTTTGTATCGACACTGAATGATCACTATATCAAGTTATTGGTGCGTTCGGCACCTTTGCATGACATAGGTAAAGTCGGCATTCCCGACGCCATTCTGCAAAAGCCAGGTCCACTCACAGCGGACGAATGGAAAATCATGAAGACGCATGCCCAGCTTGGCAGTGAAGCGATTGAACTGGCCGAGCGGGATGCTTCTCGACCTGTTGAATTTCTTAACCTTGCCAAGGAAATAGCGCATTGGCATCATGAGAAATGGGACGGAAGCGGCTATCCGGATAGTCTCGTTGGTGATGCTATCCCCATTTCAGCGCGTATTATGGCGTTGGCCGATGTGTTCGATGCCCTGATTTCGAAACGTGTTTACAAGCAAGCCATGTCTTATGACCAAGTTCAAAGCATTATTTCTGAGGGACGAGGACGGCATTTTGATCCGGATATAGTGGATGCTTTTTTCGCCCATTTCAGCCGTTTTTGCGAGATTGCCGATCGTTATCGCGATCATGAATAGAAGATATAGTCGTTACAATTTTATAAGGGTCAAGGTCTCTTCCACCGAATCGGCTTTGGTTCATTAATTTAACAAACCATTGAGTTGCCATGTCACCCGATACTGTTCCCCGGCAGCGTCCATCAGAACCCGCCAACCGGGGCGCAATTCTGGCCGTTGTTCTGGTTTATGCCATATTTGCTTCCTGCTGGATACTGCTATCCGATAAACTGGTGCAGCTTATCTTCACTGATCCAAGCAGGATCATCCTGGCCAGCATATTCAAGGGCTGGTTGTTTGTCGTTGTAACATCATTACTGCTTTATGGCCTGATGCGGCGCTGGGTTATCGGCGATACCCAGCCTCAGCCGATCGCTACCAAATCCCGACGATTAGGCTGGATTTTCATAGTGCTGGCGACTGTCATTGTCATCTTCACCGCTGAGAGTATTCTCAGTAACCTGAATCATCATAAGCAAAACGAGATTGCTCAACTTGACGCCAAGGCCGACATGAAGGCCGGACAGATTGCCGACTGGTTCCGGGAAAGGCAAAATAACGTCGATTTTATTTTGACCAGTGAATATATGGATGAACATTACCGTAACTGGCAAACGTCGGGTGATTTGCACAGCGCTGAAAAACTAAAAACGCGACTGGAGCAATTCCGAAAAATCAGCGGTTTTGCTGCTATCACGCTGCTCGATTTTCAAGGCAACAGGCTCTGGGGTTCTACCAAAGCGCCCGATGCCGTTACTGCTGACGTGCAAGCTGTTGCCAATCAGGTTGCAAAGGACCGTAAAGCTCGACAGCTGGATCCATATATCGATGCAACCAACAATGTGTGCATGGATTTTATCGCACCGCTCAATACCAAGCACGATCAGGGAGCAGTTCTTATTCTGCATATAAACCTGGCTGAAAGTTTTACTCCAATATTACATACCTGGTCGATAACCAATAGCGATATTAAGGTCCTGATGTTGCGGCGCAATAGCGATCAAGTGCTGTATATCAATGAGTTCAAGAACCGAAATAACAGAACTATCCAATTGCGTATGCTTGGGGCTACGGAAAAAGGGTTTAGCGCCAAGGTATTCGGCAGCTCGACTTCGCCGGGAAGTTGGGTCGAGGATGAGGATTATCAAGGCCTTCCATTTATCGGAGTAGTGCGCGCTGTCCCCGGAACCGACTGGTTCCTGGTGCTCAAAAGGGATTTGCCGGTATTTTATGCCCAGGCTGTAGAGGACGCTGTCCGGATAAGTCTTATCGGCTTGTTTGGGTTGTTTGTGGTCGGCGCCGGTTTTTATTTGATGCGGCAAAATCAACAACTGCTTGTCGCTCAGGCGTTACAGCAATCTCAGGCAGAGCGCATGCAAGCATTGCAAATGCTTGGCGCCATTGCCGACAGTTCGAGTGACGCCATCTACGCTAAAGATAGGGATGGCCGCTACATCCTGTTTAACCGGGCGGCCGGCTGTATTATCGATAAACCGGTCGAGGAAGTGCTAGGTCACGACGACAGTCACATATTTCCTACAGAACAGGCTGAAATGCTGAGGTTTATTGATCGTCAGATCATCGCAGAGAATAGCATCTATAGCGAGGAAGAACGGCTTAGCACAGCGCAAGGCGAATGTGTTTTTCACGCCACCAAAGGGCCGTTACACGATGCGGATGGCAAGATTATCGGTATATTCGGTATTTCCCGCGATGTCACTCAGCGTAAAAAGACCGAGGCGGCATTGCAGGCGAGTGAAGAGCGCCTGCGTCTGGCGCAGAGAAGCGCAAATGTCGGTATCTGGGACTGGGATTTAAACAGCGGCAAACTCGATTGGACTGAAGAACTGGAAACTCTCTATGGCTACCCGAAGGGGACTTTTCCCGGTAATTACGCGGATTTTCTGGAGCGCGTACATCCGGATGATGTAACTGAAATGGAATGTTTGCGGGACGAGGCGGTAAGCGCCCACGAATCTTTCGATTTCGATTTTCGGATAGTGCTTCCTTCCGGCGCGTCCAGATGGGTCAATTGCAAGGGCGGAGCGACTTACAATGCGGAGGGAAAGCCGCAGCGAATGTTCGGCGTCAACATCGACATCACCGAACGTAAACGTGCCGAGGCGGAACTTCAGCTTTGGGCGCAATCCTTCGAGCAGGCTCACTTTGGTCTTAAGATTGAAGATGCGAAGACTAATACTTTTCTGGCGGTGAATCCCGCCTTCGCCAGACAGCGTGGCTACAGCCCGGAAGAAATGCTCGGTAAATCGATCATGATGGTATACCCGGCAGACTTGGTCGAAGCGGTCCGAAGCACTATCCAGGCTGTAGATATCAAATCTCACGGCGTCTTTGAGACCGAGCATATCTGCAAGGACGGCAGACGCTTTCCGGTCATGATCGATATGACTGTAATCAAGTCCGCCGATGGCAATCCGATCAGTCGCATTGCCTACGCCCTGGATATTTCCGAACGGAAACGGGCTGAAATGGCGTTAACCAACAGTGAAAGGCGCTTCAGGCAGCTCTTCGATCTGGCGCCGATGCCATTGGCTATTGTCAATAGGAGCGGCGTGATTGCCGCTGTCAATACGCGTTTGGTTGATACTTTCAGCTATACGCTATCAGACATACCGACATTGGATGCCTGGTGGTTGCTTGCCTATCCCGATCCCGACTACCGGCGCATGGTGATGGAGTCCTGGGGTGCGGCTGTGCAGTATGCCATGGAGCAGGGCGCCGACATCCCGCCGAAGGAGTACCGGATTACCTGCAAGAGCGGCGAGGTACGCACCATGCTGATTTCCGGCATTATTATCGACACCGATTTTCTGGTCACTTTCTTCGATGTTACCGAACGCAGGGCAGCCGAAGATGCGTTGCGTGTCAGGGAGCGCTATCAGCGGGCTGTGCTCGATAACTTCCCTTTCATGGTTTGGCTCAAAGACATCGACGGCCGTATTCTTGCGGTCAACAAAACGTATGCCAGGGTTGCGAACGTCTTTGATCCCGACGAAATGATCGGCAAAACCGACCTGGATTATTGGGAGCCGGAGCTGGCCGAGCATTACCGTGCCGATGATAAGGCGGTGCTTGACAGCGGTTGTTCAAAGACTGTCGAGGAAGAAATCACTGAAGCCGGTCGGCATTTCTGGATTGAGTCTTACAAATCGCCGGTGGAACTGGACGGACGTATCATCGGCACAGTCGGGTTCGCACGCGACATCACCGATAAAAAACAGGCTGACGATAGGATCAAGATCAGTGAGACACGTCTCCAGTTAGCACTTGACGCCACCAGAGACGGTTTATGGGATTGCGACTTGCGTAGCGGTCAGGCGTATTTGACGCCGCATTACTACGATATAGTCGGCTACCGGCCTGAGGAAATTACGCCGGATTTTGAATTTTTCAAGCGTACGGTTCATCCGGGTGATTTGCCGCATGTGCTGGAAATTGTCGAAGCGCACCTGCAAGGCAGGATTCCAGTTAGCAACTTTGATTATCGCCTCATTACCCCATCAGGGGAAATCAAGTGGATAAGAGGAAGAGGCAAGGTAGTCGAAAGGGATGCCCGAGGCCAGCCGCTTCGGATGATCGGTACTATCACGGATATCAGCGATCAAAAGGCGGCGGAAGAGACGCTGCGCCAACAGTCCGAAGAGCTTGCCCAGCGTAATATGGAACTGGAACGCTTCAACCGCGCCATGGTGGGTCGTGAACTGGACATGATAGCGCTCAAACAGCAGATCAATGCGCTGTCTCGTGAACTCGGACTGGAACCGCCTTATGCGCTGGCATTTCTCGATACCTTGCAGGAAGCGCCAAAAGGCGGCGAGACGTCATGAAAGCGCGCCTGATCGGAGCCGTACTGTTGCCTTTTCTGGCGCTGGCCCTGCAATGGCTGTTATGGCCCTGGATTACTCCCTTTGTCTGGTTTCTGTTTTACCCTGCTGTATTTTTCAGCGCCCGCCTCGGTGGGCTTTGGGGCGGATTGATCAGCGCCGTCATCAGTATCGCGATGGTCTGGTTTTTCTTTATGTCGCCGCAACTGAGCTGGAAGCTGGAAAACCCGCACAATCTCTATTCGATGGGGCTGTTTCTGATCATGGGGTATTTATTCGGCGATACCCAGGATCGTCTGCATCGTGCGCAAACTAGGACCGAGGCTGTTTTGGCCGAAACCCGTACCGCCAAAGAGCAAATCACCCAGCTTTACCGGAAAACGCTCGAACTGGATGAACTCAAGACCCAATTTTTCGCCAATGTCAGCCACGAATTACGCACGCCGTTAACCCTGATCATAAGCCCGCTGGAAAAGCGTCTGGCTGGCAATGTTCTGACCGATCAGCAACGGCGCGAAGACGAGATGATACTGCGCAATGCTCGTCTCCTGTACCGTCACGTCAGCGATCTGCTTGATGCCTCGAAGTTGGAATCCGGTCACATGACGCTTGATTACGCCTGTTTTGACATTGTCAGCCTGGCGCGGATAACGGCCTCCCATTTCGATTTGCCGGCTCGGGAAAAAGGCATCGACTATTGTATCGAAGCCCCGCAACGTTTTGATATTGAGGCGGATGGTGAAAAGCTGCAACGTATTTTGATTAACCTGCTTTCCAATGCCTTCAAGTTTACTCCCAGCGGCGGACGTATCCTGTTAAGCCTGCGTGAGGAGGCCGATACGATGGTTATCGCCGTGCAGGACAATGGCCCCGGTATTCCGGCACATTTGCGTGAAGCGGTGTTTGAACGATTTCGCCAGGTGGAAGGCGACGCTCAACGACATTTCGGCGGTACCGGCCTGGGTTTGGCGATTGTCAGGGAATTCACCGAATTGCATGGCGGTTCTGTCAGTGCATTGGAAGCGCCCGGCGGTGGCGCGCTGTTTGTCGTGCGTTTGCCTTTGCATGCGCCGGCCGGTGTTGTCATGCAGAGCGTGCCGGGTAGAGTCGATCCGATAATCGATTATCAAACCATCGATGAATTGCACCCGGCAAGGCAGAGTACGACATCCGGGACCGGAATACAGGCTGGAGCAAATGCTCCATTGGTGCTGGTAGTCGAAGATAATGCCGATATGAACGCATTCATCGTCGATGCCCTCAGTCGCTATTACCGGGTTGCCAGCGCTTATGACGGACGTGACGGATTGCAGCAGGCCCTGGCGCTTCGCCCCGATCTTATTCTTACCGATGTGATGATGCCTGTGCTGAGCGGTGACCGGATGGTCTTGGAACTGCGCAGACAACCGGCCATGGAGCATGTGCCGATTATGATACTGACGGCCAAGGCCGATGACGAACTGCGCGTATCGTTGCTCAAGAGTGGCGTACAGGATTATCTTAACAAGCCTTTCCTGGTAGATGAACTGCTGGCGCGGGTGGGCAGTTTAATCAATGAGCGCAGGCGTGTGCAGACCGAATTACAGCGCTACGAACAGATTGTCGCCACGTCGGGCGACATGCTCGCATTTGTGGATAGCGAGCGGCGGTTTCTGGTGGTTAATCCGGCCTATGCCGGTCTGTTCGGCAGGATGCCTGATGATATTCGACAACAGTATGTTTCGAACATTGTCGGTAGCGCCAATTATGCTGTTATTGCGCCGCATCTCGATCTGGCCTTGGCCGGAGAGATTCAATCCTTCCTCGTTGAACCGGTATTTCCCGATGGCAAGCGCCGCATACTGGCTGCCGAATACCGGCCCTTCATGAAAGAAGGCGACATACAGGGCGTGGTTGTCAGTCTGCGCGACGTCACCGCGTTGAAAATTAACGAAGAAAAACTTAAGGCCAGTGAGTCGGCACTGAAAGTGGCGCAGCATTTAGCCGGGGTCGGTAATTGGGAGTGGGACCTTCAGACCAATACGCCGTTCTGGTCTGAAGAGATTTATCTTATCTATGGACGCGATCCGCAGTTGCCGCCCGCCGACTATCCCGAGGTACAGCAGTATTTTACGCCGGACAGCTGGGCAATTCTCTCTGATGCGGTTGAAAAGTGCCTGCACGAAGGGCGGGCTTATGAATGTGATGCCGAGGTGGTACGCCCGGACGGAAGCCACCGCTGGATAGTCGCCCGCGGCGAACCCAGTCGCGATAATGATGGAAATATCATCAATCTGCACGGTACGGTGCAGGACATTAGCGAGCGCAAGCGGGTCGAGCTAGCGTTACGGGATCGCGAACAGAAGCTGAACGCCATCATCGCTCACTCACCGTCGGCCTTATCTTTAAAAGATCCCGACGGTCGTTATGTTCTGGCCAATCCAAACTTGCAGCGGATTCACAAGTTGACCGAAGACGAAATCATCGGCAAGACCGATTTTGACCTTTATCCTGAGGCGACGGCGAGCGTCTTCAGGGCCAACGATGCACGGGTTCTGAGTACTCTCTCCCGTTATTCTGTTGAAGAAATCGTGCCTGTAGACGGCCGGCCGCGGATCTATATGTCGCATATATTCCCAGTGCTTAGGGATGACGAAACAATCCATTATATCTGCCGTATTTCGCTCGATATTAGCGAGCGCAAGCAGGCCGAGGAGGAGATACATCGCCTTAATAGCGATCTGGAGCGTCGTGTGGTTGAGCGCACTGCCGAACTGAGCGCGGCAAACCGCGAGCTGGATGCATTTGCCTACGCCGTTTCCCACGACCTGCGCGCACCGCTTAGAGCCATGAGCGGTTTTTCTCAGGCATTGGTCGAGGACTACGGCGACACGCTTCAAGGTGAGGCAAAAATATACCTTGAACAAATCGGTATTGCCAGCCGTCGGATGAATGAGTTGATCGACGGTTTGCTGGTTTTGTCTCGTTCCACCCGCGGCGAACTGAGGCGCGATAAGGTAGACTTATCTGAGCTGGCGCAAGGACTGCTTGCTGAATTGGCGAGAGATGACCCTACTCGGCAAGTTGCGGTTGAGATTGAAGCGGGGCTTCAGGCGCGTGGTGATGCTCGTTTGCTTGAGGCGGTTATGCGTAATCTGCTCGGTAACGCCTGGAAATATACCGCACATACGCAAGCGCCGAGTATCCGTATCTATACCGAGGAACGGGACGGCATCCGCTATTTTTGCGTTGCCGACAACGGTGCCGGTTTCGACATGGCCCATGCCAATCGGTTGTTCCAACCGTTTCAGCGATTGCACCGCCAGGACGAATTTCCCGGCATCGGCATTGGTCTGGCTACCGTGCAACGTATCGTGCATCGTCATGGCGGTGTTATCGGGGCGAGCGGAGAGCCCGGGAAAGGCGCGATATTCTATTTTACTTTATCCGATATACCCGTCGATTTTACCGGCGGTGAAAATGAGGCTTGACTATGAATTCCAAAACTATCCTGCTAGTGGAGGATAATACCCAAGATGAAATGCTTACCTTGCGCGCGCTGCGCCGCGCCAATGTCGCCAACCGTATAGATGTGGTGCGCGACGGTCAGCAGGCGCTGGACTACCTGTTTCGGGAAGGCGAGTTTGCCGACCGTGACGGTCCTGTCCTGCCTACCGTCGTTCTGCTCGACATCGGCTTGCCCCGGCTGTCCGGTCTGGAGGTGCTGGAGCGTCTTCGCGGCGACACCCGCACGGCTATGTTGCCGGTAGTCATTCTTACCTCTTCCGATGAGGAACGCGATCTCCTGAAGAGCTACCAGGTCGGTGCCAACAGCTTTGTACGCAAGCCGGTGGATTTCGCCGAATTCGCCGAAACCGTGGCGCTTCTCGGCGTATACTGGCTGGCCACCAACAAACCGCCATTAAAGCAGTGAAGCGGCAATGGAAAGCCCGTTGAAGCTTCTTATTATTGAAGACGTTCCCGCTGATTTCCTGCTTCTGGAAAGGTACTTGCATCAGCATGCAGAGGATGTCGAGTGTCGCTGTGTCAGCACTATCGACGATCTCGGTGATGCGTTACAAAGTCGCTGGGATCTGGTACTTTCCGACTACAATCTGCCGGGTATGGATTTTCGTACAATCCTGCAACTGATTCAAACGCAGTGCCCGGACTTACCGGTGATAATGGTGTCCGGCAGCGTCGGTGAAGAAATGGCGGTGGAGTTGTTGCACCTGGGTATAAGTGACTTTGTGCTTAAAGACAACCTGATTCGACTGATGCCCGCGATAGAACGCGCCCTGACCAACAGCCGCGAACGCCGCGCCAGACAGGCGGCTGAACAGGCTTTAAAGGAGAGTCAGGCTGCCGCTCTTGAAGAGCAGCGTCGGGCCGGGCTGGCGGCGTTGCACCTGATGGAGGACGCCCTTGCCGCTCGTAACCGCGCTGAAGAGGCACATGCGGCGTTGCTCGCGTCGGAGACCAAATACCGCCTATTGGCTGATAACGCTACCGACTGGATATTTTGGATTGGGCCGGACGGATGCTTTAAATATGTGTCGCCGGCTTGTGAACGGATTTCCGGTTATACGCCGGAGGAATATATGGTTGATCCGGGTTTATTAGTAAACATTATTTCTCGTGATAACCGTAGGCTCTATGAGCAACACCGCTCTGATTGCGAACATGTCGGTATTTGCGAACTGGAATTATGTATTCAGCACAAGGACGGCGGCATGCGCTGGATCGATCACCATTGTAAAGCCATCTATGGAGAGAACGGTGAATTCCTTGGCAGGCATGGCGTCAATCACGATGTCACCGTGCGCAAGCAGGCGGAGATCGGACTCCGGAAATCGAAGGATTTTCTCCAGTCTATCCTGGAAAATGTGCCGGTTCGCGTATTTTGGAAAGATTTCGATTTACGTTATCTGGGTTGCAATAGTTTATTCGCCAGAGACGCCGGATATTCCAGTGCGGATGAAGTGATCGGTAAGTCCGATTTTGAAATGGGCTGGAAAGATCAGTCGGAAAGTTACCGCGCCGATGATCTGGCTGTCATGGAACTGGGAGTCCCCAAACTCAATTTCGAAGAGCGGCAGATGACGCCGGACGGCAACATGATCTGGCTGCATACGTCCAAGGTGCCGTTATATGATGAAAACAGACGGATTATCGGCGTACTGGGCATCTACGAAGACATTACCGAGCGCAAACAGGCTGAAGATCAACTGCGGAAGCTCGCCCTGGCGGTGGAGCAAAGTCCGGAGACTATTGTTATTACCGACCTGGATGCCCGCATTGAATATGTCAATGAGGCTTTTCAACAGGTTACCGGCTACAGCCGCGAAGAGGTTATCGGCCAACGTACCAATATTCTCCATTCCGGCAAAACCCCGCAGGAGAATTACAAAACGCTTTGGAATACGCTTGGCCTGGGCGATAGCTGGAAAGGAGAATTTATCAATAAACGCAAGGACGGCAGCGAGTATATCGAATTCGCCATCATCACGCCCTTGCGCCAGCCGGATGGCAGCATCACTCACTATGTGGCGGTGCAGGAAGATATCACCGAGAAAAAGCGTATTTACGACGAACTGGACCAATACCGCGATCATCTGGAACAATTGGTGGCGGATCGTACTGCAGAGTTGCATCAAAAGAGTCATTCCCTGCAAGCCTTGATCGACAACCTCCCGCACATGGCCTGGCTGAAGGATACGGAAGGACGTTTTATTGCCGTTAACCGCGCCGTTGCTGAGGCCAAAAACACGACAACGGAGGCGTTGCTCGGCATGACGGACTTCGATCTCTGGGCGTACCCCTTGGCGGAAAGATACCGTGCCGATGATGTCGAAGTGATGTCCACCCGTCGTCCAAAGATTGTCGAGGAGGTTATTTCCAATGATCAGGCCAGTCTCTATGAGATATTCATAGCGCCAATCATCGATGTCGATGAGTCTGTGCTTGGCACCGTCGGATTTGCCCGGGACATCACGCCACAACGGGAAATGGAAGATGAGTTGTCGCGCCGCGCCGATACGGCGGAATATGCCACTCGAGCGAAAAGCGCCTTTCTGGCCAACATGCGCCACGAGATCCGTACGCCGATGAATGCCATTATCGGGCTGACCTATCTCTTGCGACAAAGCAAGCCTACCACCGAACAAAGAGAGCGTCTGGACAAGATCGACACGGCAGCGCTGCATTTACTATCGATCATCAACGATATACTGGATTTGTCCAAGATCGAGTCAGGTTACCTGGAACTGGAGCATACCGATTTTGCACTCGAGTCGGTGCTGGACCATGTTCGCTCACTGTTGGCCGATCAGGCCCGAGCCAAGGGACTGTCCATTGAAATGGATAGTGACGGAGTTCCCCGATGGTTACGTGGTGATCCGACTCGATTGCGTCAGGCCTTACTCAACTATGCCAGTAATGCCGTCAAATTTACCGAGCGCGGTACTATCCGTTTGTCCGCCAAATTATTGCAAGAAACCGATGAAGGCTTGCTGGTGCGTTTTGAGGTTCAGGATACCGGCATCGGTATTGCGAAAGAGAATATTCCGATGCTGTTCGAAGCCTTCGTCCAGGCCGATGTCTCGACTACACGAAAATACGGGGGTACCGGGCTGGGACTGGCCATTACCCGACGTCTGTCCAGCCTGATGGGCGGCGATGCCGGCGTGGAAAGCGCTCCGGGTAAAGGCAGTACGTTCTGGATTACCGCCCGGCTACAGCGCGGTCATGGTGTAATGCCCACCGACTCCGAACGGCAACCATTTGATGCCGAGCAGATGCTGAGACGAAAGTGTTCAGGCGCTCGCTTGCTGCTCGTGGAAGATAACGCCATCAATCGGGAAGTCGCGCTGGAATTGCTGCACGGCGTCGGCTTGTCGGTCGATACGGCGGAGAATGGCCGTATTGCTTTGGAGAAACTGCGCATAAATAGCTACGATCTGGTGCTGATGGATATTCAGATGCCCGAGATGGACGGTCTTGCAGCAACCCGGGTTATTCGAACTTGGCCCGGTTATACACGCTTGCCTATTCTGGCGATGACCGCCAATGCTTTCGAAGAAGATCGGCATACTTGTCTGGAAGCGGGTATGAATGATTTTGTTGTTAAACCTGTCGTTCCTAAAACGCTGTACGCCACATTGTTGCATTGGTTATCGGGTACGGGCCGGGGTATGTCGCAAGAAGGCCCGACGGTTCCGACTGTTGACGTTGAAAGAGGGCCGGATGCGCTGTCGCCTGCTGATTTTTCCGATCGTCTGCAAGCTATTGCCGGGCTGGATGTGGCACAGGGTTTGTTACTGCTCGGCGGTGATGTCGCAAAATACCGGCGACTTCTGACCATGTTTGTCGACTTGCATAGTCAAGATATGAAGCGTGTGCAGGAATTATTGGCGGCCGGCGATCTTGCGGAGGTTCAGCGTTTGACACACAGCTTGAAAGGCGTCGCCGCTACGCTGGGTATGCGCGCCGTTTCGGAACTCGCAGTCAAGCTGGAAAATGCCTTGCGCCACAATGACACGCTTGGCGAAAGCACGGAATTGGCCGGCTTATGTGATCGTGAATTGACGAAACTGGCCTATGAAATTGTGCGTTCGTCCGAAGACAATGTTGGTTCTGATAACACCGTTAACGTTGTAGATCAGGAGCGATTGGACTATATCCTGCCGGAACTGGAAAACCTGCTTGCCGAAGACAACTCAAAGGCCAGCAGTTTGGCTCGTGAATCGGCTGATTTGTTGCGAGTGAAGTTGGGTAGCCGTGGTTATACCGACTTTATGCGCCAGATTAGCCTGTTCGAATACGAAAAGGCTCTGGAGATACTGCGAGGTCTAAGCAATTTCAACAACGTGATTTAAATGTGGCTACGCGCCGCTCAATGGCAGTTCTTTTGACAAGAATCGGATCATCGCGCGAAGCGATGTTATACAACCCGCAATAAATAGCCCCATCGTGTATGGGAGGGTATTTTTTGCGAGTTGTTTTTTCGGTGATTAACGGCGTTTTTGCCGGAGATTCACGCTAACCAGATTTTTAAATTCTTCAGGCGCTCCGGGGTGCAGTCCCTGACTCAGTTCTTGCATGATAGTCAGTGTGCCGGGATAAACAAAGACAAAAACCCCGCTTTTCAGTAAAAGCGCCGTGATGGCGACTTCTTCCAGCAAATAATCACAGGACATTTGTGTGTAATATTCAAAGCGTTCCGGTTCTTGCTGAAGGCGGCTGCCGACGAAATCGCCGGCGAATGACCTGACGGATTGCCTGAATTTTTCATCTTCTTCAAAAAGCTTGATCAGCGCTTGGTGATAAAAGTGGTAACTGTCCTGTTGCTGAAGCTCATAGCTGCTAATAATATTGAAGCGGCATTCATGCTGATGCCGGTTAAAAATGATCGCATCGCGGTCAATACTTTCCCGCCCCATTCTTAGCGCCCGGTTAAGCGCATATTTAACCGGCGTGCCGTTGATTTCCAGCGTAATCCTGTGAATGCCGTCGCCAATCAGGACGCTGCATTCAGAAAAATGCCTGGCGATCCACTCGACCAGCCCTGCCAGTTTTGCCGGTGTGAAACTCTGGCTTTGCAAGCTGAAGCCGAGCATGCAATGTCCATAGTCGTTCAGTGATTCCTTCTTCATGACTGGAAAAATCTGCGCAATCTCGATTTTGTACTTGGCTATCGTGGCGACTTCTATAACGTCGACCGGATGCGCGGCGGCGAGGAAATCTTTAAGCGGCATCTTGATGCGATTGGCGGGATTTTGAATACAAAAAGCAATTTCATGCTGTTCAAACAGTTCGTGCGAAAAAAAAATGCGCATACCGGGATAAAATTCCCGAAAGGGCGGCATGGTTCCGGGTTCGTAACCGGGAAACAATAATTGCGCCTGTTGTTTGCTGACGAAATCGATATGTGAGTTTCCTAAAAGCGTCTTCAGCGAGTTCAGGTCGATTTTTCGGGTGGCCGGAACGACAATCATCGCCGTTTCAGTGCTGTGTTTATGATTGATGTTAATCAGCACGGATTCGATAAGTTCCCTTTCGCAGGCATATTCGCTACCCTGGATTTTTTCCGGGGAGTAGGCGTTGGAATAAGTAAAATAAATATAGTGAGCATGATTGCTGTCCAGAAATGCCTTGACACGATCCACTGTAGTGCAATTCATAATGATGTAAGTATGTGTTGATAATTAAAAGTGTGTTGGTAACCGCGCAGCTTTAGGCAGACACATCGCATCCAAGGATGCGGCCTGCTTAAGGCGCTGTTGTTTAACGGTGCGGGGAAGTGGGTTGAGTAAGTTACATGGGTTGATAATATGATTTGGAATTCGGGCTCTGCTTTTGTTGAAGTCGGGCTTGCATACCCGGACAAGCGATAAAATGCAGGCCTGATTTAATGGCTTGCTCTGCATGAGGCCGATATGGGAGCTTGGAAGCCTGAATCGCTATACTTCAGGCGGGCAGTGTTGCGGATTTTTTGAATCCATAATCCCTGTTCTTATTCACCACAAAAAGCCATTCCGCAAAACATTGCTTTCATTAAAGTATACATTACATCAAAGCAGGTTAAAATATTGCCGGGTATTAAGACATATTCTGATTTTCTCTAAAGGTTATGTCCTAAGTCGCCCTGATTGCAGTATGGTTGTTCCCGAGAACAACCTGAAAGTGTTCTATAGTGGAATGACCAGGCATCCGGCCTGAAGCATCAATTCAGGTCGACTCTTCAGCACAACATACTCTCTCTAAATTATGACTTCAAAATATACGCCTTTAAAAGATCACGATACCCCTATCAAGGTATTGTTTACCGGTTATCTGTGTACAGTCGGCATGGGTTATCTTTTTGCCCTGATTCAGATATTGTTTACTCACGGCATGGCTGACGGCAAATTCGGCCTGTCAGTCGATGATATTGTTTATAGCTATTACGGTAACCGTTCCGGCACTGTTCTGGAACTAAAACTCAATGGTTCAATGAAGGCAAATGCGTCCGAACAGGAGCGTTTTGAAATCATGAAATGGGTTAGGGATGGCGCGGATAGTGATGATTATAAAGACGACGGTGTCGAGAAAATTATCGAAACCCGTTGTGTTACCTGTCATAACGAAAGCGCTTCGGGCATTCCCAATTTTAAAGACTTTGAGCAATTAAAGGCCTTAACGACCCAGGATACCGGCGCTACCTTCGCATCATTAACCCGAGTTTCACATATCCATTTGTTCGGCATCAGTTTTATTTTCATGTTTGTCGGGCTCATTTTCAGCTTTGCGGAAACGACGACAACCCGATACAAGTGTATTGCCATTGGTATGCCTTATCTGTTCCTGATAGCCGACATTGTGTCATGGTGGCTGACCAAAATTCACCCGATGTTTGCCTGGCTGGTTATTTTTGCAGGTATGGGTATGGGGGTTTCATTCATGTTTATGTGGGCCACTTCTATCCTGGAAATGTGGCTGTATAAACCGGTGTTTGTCGACGGTATCGGTTCGCATTACCTGCAATGGCGTGACAACGGTCCGTCGGAGAAAGCTAAGGCCCGCATAGAAAATGGGCTTGCTCTGGTTAAGGCGGGTGTACAGCAGCTTAAACCGGCTGTGGTTTATGTTGAAGAGCTTTGGTTAGCGCGTGGCTGGCCGTTTATTAAAGGCTTATTTAAAAAATAGGGTAGCTATTAAGCTGGTTCCCTCTATCTTCACTGCCCCATTAAGTTAAGAAAGAAAGCTCCCTCTCCCTCCGGGAGAGGGTTGGGGAGAGGGAATAGATTAAGGAAAAAATGCTTTTAAAATCACCCTCTCCCTGGCCCTCTCCCCGCAGGGAGAGGGGATTCTGCGCCTAACTTACTAGAAGCTTGGGAACCAGCCATAAGCAGCTACCTTCCGCAAATTTCTTTATACACAACAGTGGCTATTTACAAATAACGATGACCGATCAAAAACAGGTAGATATTCTTTTGGACATAGAAAACTTTCTCGCAGAAGACCTGGGTTCAGGCGATATAACCGCCGCAATTATCCCCGAAGCAATGACGGCGGAAGCCGAGGTTATAACGAGGGAGGCTATGGTGCTGTGCGGTCAGGCGTGGTTTGATGCGGTATTTAAGGTTTTGGATGCCGGTATCGGCATTGATTGGCTGGTTAATGAAGGCGAAACTATCGCTGAAAATACCCTTTTATGCAGGCTTAACGGTCCCGCCAGGGGCTTGTTGACCGGAGAAAGAACGGCGTTGAACCTGTTGCAAACCCTGTCCGCTACGGCAACGCTCGCCAGACGCTATGCCGATGCGGTTGCAGGCACCGGATGCAAAGTGCTGGATACCCGTAAAACCATTCCGGGCCTTCGAAATGCGCAAAAATATGCGGTAGTCTGCGGCGGTTGTTATAACCATCGCATCGGCTTATATGACGGCGTGTTGATCAAGGAAAACCATATCATCGCCGCCGGTTCGATAGCGAAAGCGGTGCAGATAGCGCGTCAACAAAGCACCGTTGCCGTGGAAGTCGAGGTTGAATCGATACCGCAATTGCATGAGGCCATCGCCGCCAAGCCTGACCGGATCATGCTGGATAACTTCAGTCTTGAAGATTTGTACACGGCGGTAAAAGTGAATGCAGGCGCTGCTGAACTTGAAGCTTCCGGCAACATCGACCTGGATACGATCAGGGCGGTCGCTCAAACAGGTGTTGATTTTATTTCTATCGGGGCTTTAACGAAGAATGTTAAAGCGATTGATTTATCCATGCGTATTAAATTGGTACATAACTATGCTTAATAAAATCGGGATTGAAAATATCGATTCATTAATCAAACAAATCAGTCACGGTGTTTATGTGATCGGCGTCAGTGACGGCGAACATCGCAATGCCTTTACTGCGGCCTGGGTCATGCAGGTTTCTTTTAATCCCTTGTTGCTGGCGTTCAGTATTAATCCCGCCCATTATTCCTACCAATTGCTGCAATCGGGCGGTGTATGTACGGTTAATGTGCTGGCACAAGATCAGTATGCGATAGCCGCGCATTTCGGCGATTCCACGTTGAAGGACAAGATGAGCGGCTTTCAATGGCAGACCGCCAAGACCGGTGCGCCGGTACTGTCGGAAAGTCTCGCGTATTTTGATTGTCAGGTCAGTCATTATGCCGATGCCGGCGATCATAAAATTGTTGTCTGCCAGGTGATTGCAGCGGCTGCGCTTAATTCCGGCAGGCCGTTGTTGTACAGTGAAACCGGCGATATGGATGGCAGCAGTTCTATTTACAATGAGGAAAAGTGAGATAAGCCAATGACCATTGATTATCACAATATCATTACCCTGGAACCCGGCAAGCGTAGCGGAAAGCCTTGCATAAGGGGTTTGAGGATTACCGTTTATGATGTGTTGTCATGGTTGGCTGAGGGCATGAGCCGGGAGGAAATCATCGAAGATTTTCCGGAATTAACCAGTGATGATATTACCGCCTGTCTACTGTTTGCAGCAGACAGGGAACGTCATTTGGTCACGATCAGTGCATCATGAAGTTGTTGCTGGATGAAAACCTGTCACGGCGAATTGTGCCGTTTATTCAAGACAGTTATCCCGGTTCTACGCAAGTTGCGCTACTGGGACTTGAACAAGTCGATGATAAAACTATACGTCAATACGCTATTGATCATGACTATGTGATTACCACTAAAGACGCTGATTTTTACGAAATGACAATGGTTTATGGACAACCACCAAAAATAATATGGTTGAAAATGGGCAATCAGTCCAAATCGGCAACTATCAAAACATTACTGGATAACCAGCTTATTATTGAGCAGGTCTTGATAACCGAGAATAAAGACTGTGTCGAAATTTTATAACTTTTCTTGATATGTTTTTATCGCGAAGGACACGAAGTTTAGCGGTTTTTCTTCGCGTCCCCGGAATGCTGTTTGCATTGATTGCCGGCAAACAGCCTAAACTCAATTAGCGTTTTTATGAACCGGCGCTAATTCAAAAATAATTAATTCAGCCGATTCCTGGCCCATGTTTTCCACCGACATAAGTTTTCCGGATTCCCAAAATACATCCCCCGCAGTGTAAATCTCGGTTTTATCGCCTTCTATGACCTTAAGTGTCCCTTTGACAACATAACGAGGCCCCGGTCCTTCGTGGGTATGGTCGGGTGTTTTGAAAGCGGGGGGGAAAATCACCCGTATCATTTTGGTATTAATATTATTGTCGGGAAGCTCAACGGCGTTTTCCAGCAATGTTGTCCTGCTCAGACCGGGATGTTCCTCTGCCGAGGCGGTTTGTAGCGTGAACAGAAGTGCGGCCAGCGGGATCAAGGATAAGCCTGCCGATTGGGTGCTTGGTATTTTGAACATGGTCTGCTCCTGGGGTTGGGTTGCAGGGCGTCTGTCACCCGGTTTTTTTTACCGAATGACAGAACCCGGTAAATAAATTAAAGCGAATCGCCAATACGCGGCTTATAAAAAGGCCACGTCTTAACATGTAAATGTTTTCTGATCGGTGTTTTAATCACCGACACACACAGCGCGATGGAAAACAGGCACCAAACCGCAGCATATTCATTAGGATCATCGGTGGTAATATCTGAAATAAACGGTCCGATTAAATAATGAAAAGCAACAAAACGCCAGGAACCATACATAACCGGCAGATAAAATCCGACCAGGGCGTAAGCGAATACATGCAGTCCCCATTCGTAATCAAACAGCCAGTCGATAGGACCCGACATCAGGCCGTTTAAAGGCATTTGCCAGGCGATATGCCAATCGCCGTGGGTAGAACAGACACTGGGGCCGCAAAATCCTTCTATACCGATACGGCAACTGCCGGCCCAACCGAAAGGGTACATTTTTATCAATATGAAAATTGAGCCCACCGCGCACAAGGTATAAACCGTAGTGCGGATTTTCAGTTTGACACTCTCGGGAATGAAGTACATCGCCACCATATTAATGAAGAACGGCTGGAACGAGACGTGCAAATAGCCCAACAGGGTGAGTATCTGATTACTCGGGTTATCACATAAATCGATGTAAATATAAGTGATAGCCTGCAATAATTCCATCAAGGCAAAATAGGTTAACGGAATCCAAAGTTCTTTTGATTCTCCTTTAAGCGCAACATACACTGCTGTACTTAGACCGGCGGCAGCCAAAACCCCCGATGCTTCTCCACTCCAACACATAAAACTGACCCTTCTTTTATAATTGTAAAATACCGCTGTTTCAACGAGCCTGTCATCAATTCTGTTCACGTTGAAACAGCGGTAATGTTTGTTGATTTGTTAATGACCGATTTATTTTGTTGGCCTGGAAGGTGTGGGTAATGCTTTTCCAATTTCGGGTACAACCACATTGTTCAGCTCATATTGCCAATATTTAAACAGTGTACTCGATGGTATAACGGCCTGCCCATCGACCGAGCCATCAGGCAACGGCAAAAACGACTATATTGTATTACAGATAGATACGGGCGTGATTAAAAGTGCAGGGGGTCACATTGAACAACGCCTCTTTGGGTAGGGTTACGGTCAGTTAAAAAATGGTCAAAAGAATGCTTTGTTACCTGACAGTCGTGTCAAGCCGAAATAAAAATCCACCTATTTTCGGTACTTTTAATCAGCCTTCTAAATAGACATTTGATATTAAATTAAGTACCATCAAATCTTGAAAAACCGCTTTATTAACAATAAACAACCCAGGAATTGATTATGAGCATATTGCAAGAATTTAAGGACTTTGCCATCAAAGGAAATGTTATTGATATGTCTGTCGGTATAATCGTCGGCGCTGCTTTTGGCAAGATTGTTTCTTCTTTTGTTGCCGATGTAGTGATGCCGCCGATCGGTGTTTTAGTCGGTGGTGTGGACTTTACAAAACTCGCTATAACCATAAAAGAAGCAGCCGGTGATGCTCCTGCGGTAACGCTTAAGTACGGTAATTTTGTTCAGACAATGGTGGATTTTACGATTATCGCCTCTGCTATTTTTGTGGTGGTAAAGCTTATCAACAATCTAAAGAAAAAAGAGGCGGCCATCCCGCCGCCGCCACCGGAACCCAGCAAGGAAGAATTATTACTGACCGAAATCCGTGATTTACTCAAAGCAAAAAATTAGTTGATCCTGTTTTCGACATCAAGAAAAGCCGGTTCTTGGCCATAACAATACCGAACAGAGCTATGCCGCCCCGATAACCGGCAATTATGACACTCCAAAAGTATTTTGGGGTGTCATAAATTCATAAAGTTGTAACTACTAACTCCTGTCGCCGGTTCCCGAGCTCCAATTGGGAACCTAAATCCGATAAGCTCCGGCTTCGAGCATTCTGGAAGCCGGAGCTTCCGAGACCCCGTTCCCAAGCTTGGGGCTTGGGAACAAGCCAAAAGTCTGTAAAATAGCCTTTTTATTTTCTCTCTAAACAAATAACCTTTTCTAAATATACGATGCGCACAACTCAATTTCCTCTCAATACCGTAAAAGAGACACCTGCCGACGCTGAAATTGCCAGTCATCAATTGATGATCCGCGCCGGACTCATTCGCAAATTGGCCGCAGGGCTTTATAGCTGGTTGCCGTTAGGTCTGCGTGTGTTACGCAAGGTAGAAAAAATTACCCGGGAAGAAATGGAAAAAGCGGGCGCCCTGGAAGTCTTGATGCCCGCCTTGCAACCAGCGGAACTGTGGCAGGAGACCGGGCGTTGGGAGCAATACGGGCCGGAATTGGCTCGTTTGAAAGACCGTCATGACCGTGATTTTTGCTTGGGACCCACGCATGAAGAAATCATTACCGATCTGGCGCGTAATGAAATCAAGAGTTACAAGCAATTACCGATTACTTATTACCAGGTGCAAACCAAATTCCGCGATGAAATCCGTCCGCGTTTCGGGGTCATGCGTTCGCGTGAATTCATCATGAAAGATGCTTATTCGTTTCATCTTGACCAGGAGTCCCTGCAAGAAACCTATGATGTCATGTATCAGGCTTACAGCAATATATTCAATCATCTGGGACTGAAATTTCGTGCCGTGATTGCCGACTCCGGTTCCATTGGCGGTGCGGTATCGCATGAGTTTCATGTGCTGGCCGATTCCGGTGAGGATGCGATTGCTTTTTCTACCGGCAGTGATTATGCCGCTAACGTTGAAAAGGCCGAAGCGGTTATGCCTGCCGGTTCTCGCGGGCCTGCAACGGCAGCACTTACCTTGATTGATACGCCTAACCAGCACAGTATTGAAGAAGTCAGTAATTTCTTGGGAATTACGCCGTCCCAATGCCTTAAAACATTGATTGTTAAAGCCGAGGAAGAAGGTCTGGTGGCGTTGTTGTTAAGAGGCGATCATGAACTCAACAAGATTAAGGTGGAAAAAATTGACGGTGTTGCTTCTCCGCTGGAATTTGCCGCTGAAGCCGATATTATCGCCGCGTGTAATTGCAAGCCCGGTTCGATAGGCCCGATAGGCCTGACTATCCCGATTATCGCCGATCGCAGCGTGGTATTAATGGCCGATTTTGTTTGCGGCGCTAATGAAGACGGCAAACATTATCAAGGCGTCAATTGGGAACGTGATTTACCCGTTTCCGTGCAGATTGCAGACATTCGCACGGTTGTTGAAGGTGACGTCAGCCCGGACGGTTTGGGTGAAATCACGCTGGCGCGGGGCATTGAAGTCGGCCATATCTTTCAGTTAGGCACTAAATACAGCGCCGCGATGAAAGCCGGCGTCATCAATGAAGGCGGCAAGAACCAAATCATGCTGATGGGTTGTTACGGCATCGGTATTTCCCGCGTCGTTGCTGCGGCTATCGAACAAAACCACGACAGTAAAGGCATTATCTGGCCGGCTAATCTTGCCCCGTTCCAGGTGGCGTTATGTCCGATGAATATGCACAAATCCGAGCGACTGAAAGCCGTTTCGGAACAATTGTATCAGGACCTGCTGGCCGCCGGTATTGATGTGCTGTTTGATGACAGGAAGGTCCGCGCCGGTTTTATGTTCTCCGATATGGAACTGATCGGTATCCCGCATTGCATCGTGTTGGGCGATCGAGGACTCGATGCCGGTACCGTCGAATATAAGGCCAGGACCGCTCAAGACCATGAGGAAATTCCGATAGCTGATATTATCGGCTTCCTGAAGGCTAAATTGGCGTCGTAAATTAATTATCCCAATTCAAGCGCCAAATCCTCGCTATCATTCTATACTTCGTGCGATTACTGTTGCGGATAAAGTTGCCGGCCGGATTGCCGCCATAGTAAGCGCGCGAAGTGTATTCGTCCGAAGTATAGCTATTCCTTGAGTGATTAAATCACAAGGACAGAGTGTTATTCCGGCAATTTTCTTTTATACTTGCCGGCTAATTACATCAAGGAGATATCATGGAAAAACCATTTATTCTACACATGCTGACCACAGCTAAAAACCTGAGTCCATTTGACGTTAATATGGCATTGGATGCGGGTTGGGTTTCAGCATTGCCTTATACGAATGTTGAACCGAGTGAAGTTCAGGGTTTGATACAAGACGCCATTTTTTCCCGTAGTGCGAAAAACTTAAAACGCACCGGTATTTTTATCGGTGGTCGCGATACCAAGCAGGCGATGGATATGCTGAAAATCGCCAAGCGCTCTATGGTTCCTCCCTTTGAAGTGTGTGTTTTTGCCGATCCCAGCGGTGCCTTTACGACTGCTGCGGGTATGGTTGCCGCCGTCGAGCACGAATTGATCACGAAATTCAATACCACGCTGGAAGGAAAGAATATTCTGGCATTGGGCGGGACAGGACCGGTAGGGCAGGCGGCGGCTGTTATTGCCGCACAAGCGGGAGCAAACGTAAGAATCATCGGCAGACAACTGGATAAGGCGCAACATATTGCCGACATGTGCAGTAATGAATTTGGCGACGGTAAAATCACTATTACCGCAGGCGCGGATGCCGACAAGGCTGAGTATATGAAAACCACGGATGTGGTATTTGCAACCGGCGCAGCGGGTATTGAATTACTCAGCGCGGAATTGGTTGCAGCAGCGCCGCAATTGAAAGTGGCGGCGGATGTTAATGCGGTTCCACCTGCCGGTATTGCCGGGGTTGACCCGTTTCATAGCGGCACGCCCATTGAAGGCTCCAAAAGCGGCGCTGTCGGTATAGGGGCTTTGGCAATCGGCAATATTAAATACCAGGCGCAAAACAGTCTGTTAAAACTTATGCTGAGTAGTGACAAACCGATTTATCTGCATTTTGAACATGCTTTTGAAGTGGCGAGAGAATACATTAAAGCAAATGCCTAAAAAAGAGGATTCCTGATGGAAAAACGTAGCATTCTTCACATGCTTGACCCCATGCCGAATAACAGTCCATTTGACGTTAATATGGCAATGGATGCCGGATTCGATGTTCTGATGCCTTACAGTAATGTCAAGCTGGATAGTGTCTATGGTTTGACTCAAGATGCCATTTTTTCGCGTGGCCCTGCGGGTGTCAAACGCACGGCAATTTTTATCGGCGGTCGTGATTTAGGTCTGGCGGTGGATATGCTGAACGCCAGCAAACAAGCGATGGTGCCGCCGTTTGAAGTGTCTGTTTTTGCCGATCCCAGCGGCGCATTTACGACTGCTGCGGCTCTAGTGGCCAGTGTCGAGAAACAACTCAGGGAAAAGCATGGCAAGGAACTGCAAGACTGTACTGCTCTGGTGTTTGGCGGGACAGGGCCTGTGGGAATTGCAACCGGGATTATCAGCTCATTGGCGGGCGCCAAGACGGCACTCGTCGATCACTTGTCGATAGCAACCGCCGAAGATGTCGCCAAGGCCTATAATCGCCGCTTTGCCTGTCATCTCACCAGTGCATGCGCCGGTTCTGAAACAGAGAAGGCGCAATTGATTGCCGATGCGGATATTATCTTTTGCACCGCTAAGGCCGGTATCCAGGTCTTAAGCGCTGCGGTACTGAAGACCGCCGTGAAGTTGAAAGTGGCCGGTGATGTCAATGCCGTTCCTCCATTGGGCATAGAGGGCATTAAACGCAGCGATTCAGGCGCACCGCTGATTCATGCGGTCAATACGCAAGGTGCCGTAGGTGTGGGCGCTTTGGCGGTCGGTAACGTTAAATATCGACTTCAAAATGAAATGTTAAAACTAATGCTGGAAACGGATAAGCCTTTATACCTTGATTTTAGAGAGGCTTTTAATAAAGCCAGGGAAATTGCCTAAAAGCGAGGCGCTTGTCAGCTTTTTGGCGCTTTCACATTGTCATTTTCTGCCTGTGGTTAGTGGGATGTTTATTCACAGCGAACTTTAATTAAAAAAACACAACCCACGGGCAGTAACGGAGAAAAACCGCTGTTATTTCCGGCATGAGGGTCAAACGCCGGTTAACAGAAGGGGTAGCAACATGAGCCGACATGACAGAATTTTATTTGCTGGTGATCCCCACGGAAATTTCAAGCCGCTAATAGCCGCGGTGCATAAATACAAGCCCGAAGCCGTCATTTTGCTCGGTGATTATGATCTGGACAAGCCCCTGGAAATTTGTTTGCAGGAAATTATCGGGTTGACTGAAATCTGGTGGATTGCCGGAAATCATGATTTTGAATCGCCCAGCAAATATAAAAATCTGTTTCATTCCGCGTTGGCTGATAAAGGGCTGCATCTGAAAACCACTGAAATAGCCGGTATTAAAATAGCCGGTTTGGGTGGTATTTTTCTGGGGCGGGTCTGGTATCCTCCCCAAAAGCCGAAATGGCAAGGCAAGCAACATTATTTGCACAACCAGTCCGGCAATATCAAACATGTCGATATGATGCCGTTAAAATATAAATCGGCAATTTGGCATGATGAATTTGAAGCGTTAAAGGCGCTAAAAGCCGATATTCTGGTTACGCATGAAGCACCCGGTTCGCATCGACATGGTTTTGCAGTGATTGGCGAGTTAGCGTCCGCGATGGGGGTGAAACATATTTTTCATGGGCATCTCCATGAAAACTATTCCGGTATTATCAAAAACAACATCAAGGTGTTCGGCGTCGCGGACCGTGCTGTCGTTGATTTACAGGGTAATACGCTAGGCGGCCTGTAAGTTCAGGCCGAGTTGTACGAGTGTAAGCATTTATACTTCGGCAGTAAATTTTAAATGAGAGGAGAATTGTGTGGCAAAGGCGAGTGAATTAAAGAGAGGGATGGTTGTTGAGATTAATGGGGTGCCGCATGCAGTCAAGCAGGTTGATGCAAAAAGCCCGTCTTCCCGCGGTGCATCGACACTTTATAAAGTCCGTTTTACCAATCTCAAAACAGGGCAAAAACTGGATGAATCGTTAAAAGGCGATGATTCTTTCAAGGATGCCGACTGTGTTCGCGCCAAAGTGCAGTATTCTTATAAAGACGGTGATAATTATATCTTCATGAATATGGAAGATTACACCCAGTATAGTTTAAGCAGTGAAGACCTGGAGGGAAAAACGGAGTATTTGACCGAAGGCCTTGAAGGTATTGTTGCCTTGTTAATAGACGATACCGTGTTGGGTATTGAATTGCCAAGTTCGGTCGTATTGGCAATCGTTGAAACGGCGCCGTCTATCAAGGGTGCGACGGCATCAGGACGTACCAAGACCGCCCGATTGACTACCGGGGTTGAAGTTCAGGTACCCGAGTACCTGGAAGTTGATGAACTGGTCAAGGTTAATACCGAGACAGGGAAATTTATGTCGCGCGCCTGACCGCTATCGATTTTGAATCAGTAATACAAATCGGCGCTTTTCGGCTTCAAGCCCCCGGCGCCTTTACGAGTAAGCGAGCTACCGGCGCCTATTCCGCAATAATCATCGACAATATTGCCGGTGGCAAACTGTGGGCCGCCCAGATTGGCCAGTATTCCGCTCAGGTTCAATTGCGGCGCGCTTACATTCACGGTACCGCTCACGCCGGCTTGTGATGCCGCCTGAATCACGTTAAAGCCAAATAGCGAGGGTTGCCATGGAGCTGGCGTGCCACCCAGGGCAAGCATAGTTCCGCTTGGGATCAGCGCTTTCAGATTCAGCATAATATTACCGCCCGAACCGCCAACCGCGTTGGCTTGAATCAGGCCGCTGTCGATGAGCATGATGTCCGCCGTGGTGGAAATATCGCCGCCGTTGCCATTCGCTCCCGTCACGGTGGTGGTAAACCCGGAATTATGCAGTAGGGCCAGTTCTCCGCCATTGATGGTGATGGCCCCGCCGTCGCCTGTATTTGCAGAGGTATTGATGAACGAAGAGTCCATGTTCAGGCAGTGGGAAAAGTTCAGGACAATCTTCCCCGCCGCGACGTTGCCGAAAGAATGACTGGTGATCTCGCTAGCCTTGATGTCGATATCCGGCGCAGTGACGGTGATAGCGCCGGGTTGGAGTAATGCTGCTTCGCCAGCGGGCAAATTTGCCTGATTCTCGATGCTGATACGCCCGCCATCACTTATATTCAGCCGTTTCCCGGCGGTGACGATGACGTCGCCGGTAAGGCCGCTGGAGTCGGCGCCGATAGAAGCTGATGAAATATGACTGCCGCCCAGAATGGTCAACGTTTCGGCATTCACCGCCACCGTACCGGCACTGCCTGTACTATAAGTATCCGAAGCAATACCGGCCAGATTGTTGAGATTCACTGTTTCGGCATTCACCGTGACGTTGCCGGCCTGGCCGCTGCTGCCAGACTCCGCCTTCGAGAAAATACCGGTTTCCCATGACGAAAAACCCGAGCCATTGATGGTTAATGTTTCTGCATTAACAGATACTGTGTCGGCATTTCCCTGTGCAAAAGTCGAACTTGAAACCTGCCCGCCGTTTAGGATAGCCAGCGTTGCGGCGTTTAAACTCACATGGCCGGCATTGCCGCTACTTTCTTCATTTGCCTGTGAGAAAATACCGGTTCTTCCTGATAAAAAGCCCAGACTATTGATGGTCAGCATATCCGCTGTGACCGAAACGCTGCCGGCATTGCCTTCAGTAAACGTTGAACTGGCGATTTCTCCGCCGTTGAAAATATCCAGCCTTCCGGCTCGTACCGTTATATTGTCGGCCTGACCGCTGCCTCGCACCGACTGCGAGAAAATGCCGGTTCCAAACAGCGAGCCCTGAGTGTTTATCCGCAGAGTATCAGCTGTGACATTAACGCTGCCGGCATTGCCTTGAAAGAAAGTCGAACTGGAAATTCGCCCGCCGTTGAGGATATTCAGCGCTTCGGCATGGATGCTTACGGTACCTGCGTTACCTCTCGAAAATGTTGAACTCGAAATTGCCCCACCATTGATAAGATTCATCGTTCCCGCACGGATAATAACATTACCGCCTTGGCCGATATGATTCGTTTGCGAGAAAATGCCCCCTGTACTGCGGAGGTTCAAAATATCCGCTGTGACGCTAACGTCGCCTCCATTACCTTGAGAGAAAGTGGAGCTTGAAATCTGCCCGCCGTTGAGAACATTCAATGTTCCTGCATGGACGTTTATATTACCGGCATTGCCGCCACCGAACGGTTCCGATTGCGATAAAATGCCGGTTGCAAATTCAGAAAAACCCAGGCTATCGATAGTCAATGTTTTTGCAAGGACGCTAACACTACCCGCGTCGCCTTGCGCATAAGTGCTGCTGCCTATGCTTCCGGCGTCGACTATAGTCAAAGTATCGCTGATTTCAACTTTTACTTGTCCGGCATTTCCCGTCGCCAAGGCATCGAATGTCACTAGACTGTTATCGACATCCAGTGAATAGCTCCGAATATCGACACCTTTCTTTGTTGCGGCATCCTTAAAGCCATCATTATCGGCAAATACGGTGCTGTTCGTAAATGATGTCGTACCGCTCCATAGCGCAACGCGGCCACCGCCATTGCCTGTGGTATCTATGGCGCTGGCATTAACGATAAGATTTCCGGCATTGCCGGCCGATGGCTTGTTATTTAGCAGAGGCAGTGTGCCATCAGGGTTTTGCTGTAAATCCACCGATTCTTTACCTTGTATGGCTACCAGGCGAATTTCCCCGGCCGGTGCGCTAATGTCGGCGCCTTTTTCAATCTCGATCCCGCCGGCTACCATGTCCAGAGTTTGTCCCGTTTTTACGCCAAGCTGCGCACCGTCGATGTTGATCAGTCCGTTGTTGGCCTGGGAAGTATTCAGGAAACCGAAAGCGGCCGGGGATTCACTACTGAGAGAACTGGCGCGGTTGTTGTCGGCATAAAATATGCCGTTGTTTGGAAAGTCGATTTTGTCCGCCGTGCTGACGTGGAAGGCGCCGGGGACATCAACTTGAGCGCCGCTCCCGAAAGTGATGCCGTTGGGGTTAATAAAATAAAAAGCAGCATTGGCGATACTGGACTTGAGAGTGCCTTCTATCTCCGTTACATCGCTGCCGGTGATGCGGGATATGACGTTGTGCAGCGCATTGCTGCCGGTATATTCGACTGTCTGACCAGTGGCTATATTGAATTCGGAGAAACTGTGGAACAAATTGGCGCCTACGGTTGTTCCGAGGTTCTGCGGGATGATGATATTTGTGCCGCTCAGGGTTTGTGCCGCGCCCATTGTGCCGTCTGTTGCTATACCGCCGTCAGCCAAGGCAAGCTGTACCGATAGTGTTAATCCGGTCCACGCATACCTTAAAAGATCACGCCGGAATAGCCATTGTGCGCTGCTGTTCATGTTGATGCCTCCAAGGGTTGCTTTATAGCCAGTTGCCCACCAGGATAAAGGGCGACCAGTAAAAGGGGTTTTCCAGTTTTTTTTGCTTGAGCAGGAAGAGCTGTGCCTGCCTGAGCGCCTGCGCTTTACTGACGCCCTGTTGTGACAGCGTTTTGTAAAATTCAACCATCAGCAAGGAGGCGGCTTCGTCGGATACCGGCCATAACGTGCCCAAGGCGCTACGAACCTTGGCTTTGAGGGCAATACCGCTGAAACCCAGGGGCGCGCGGTCATCTCCTTCGGCGGTTTGGCACGCGCTCAGGGTTAGTAACTCCACGGGTTGCTTATTGAATTTATCGGACTTCAGCAGATGTTCCAATTCATCAATGTTGATAACATCATCGTAAGCCATCAGGAAACTGGTGTCGGCGGTATTACCGAAGACGCCGTGGGAAGCGATGTGTATTATTGAGTAGGGTTCCTGAATTGCTTGATGATTAAACGCTGCTACCGTGAAGCTTTCGTTCATCAGCAGTGTGTTATTGGCAATCTGCTTGTGCAAGTCATCGATTTCCTGTGCGACGCCGGGCAGGCTGAGCTGCTGCTTGAGCTTCTGGCGAAAGACCGGGTCTTTAACCTGTCGTGCCAATTCGGGTGGCAGGGTTGCGCGAATCAAATCCCCCGATGTTTTATTCAGGCTGATCGGCAATGCGCGGCTGGTGGGACGCGTGTTGACATCAAGGCTGCGTCCTTCGACTTCGCTAATAGCATTCAGAAAATCCGAGGGTAAACGTTCGACTACCGAACCGGGCTCGCTCATACCGGCCAGCAAAGCCTTGATGCCACGCTGTTGCAGCGACGAAGGTTCAAACAATGAAAGTCCCGGAGAAATGCCCAGTGCGTATTTTTCGACCAAGTAGTGCTCGCCATCAAACAACGCGGCTGGTGGAATCAGCCGTAATACGCCATCGGGCACCATCACCAGTGTTTGCACACGGCGTTGACGTAACCAGACTTCGATCGGGCTGATAAGCCAGTGATAAAACTGCTCGGCAACCACTTTGGCATCGGCTTTGCCGTTACGCAGGCTGTCGGCGAGATGCCGGGCAAGATTTTGCAATGTGCCGGCGTCTACCGGTTCGCTATACTGCCGTATGTCGTTACCGTTGCTGACCAATAGCTCCAGCCGATCAGGCAGAACTATCGGATAAATGACGGCTGTTGTCGATTCCACAGTTTCCAGCAGCGTGCTTTTACTGTTTTGAACGGCGCAACGTCCACCCAAATAATCTTCCAATTCGGATTGCTTGATCAATTCAACGGTATCGCGCGCACGGCGTAATAATGCGCTTTTGCTTTCACCGTTCTGTCGCCCGGCTTGAAGTAGCAGCAGGTCTGCCAAGCCCAGATATAAAGGTTCCAGGGTTTCACGATAAGACGAGCGGCCATCATGGTATTCGATCGGCATGTCTTGTCGAATGGCTTCAATATGCCCGACAGCCTGCTGATAGGCGGCCAACGCTTCCGGTATGTGTTGCTGATGCCGGTATAATCGGCCTTGTCGCCATTCCAGGTTAACTAGTAAATCGTGTGCTTCAATACTTTTCGCTGCGAAAATGCCTTGCCGGTTGAGGCGCAGGGCTTCGCTATAGCGCTCCTCGTTTTCATAGAGCTGGGCCAGATTATCCAGACTTTCTGCTGTAATGCGAGGCTGCTGTTTTCCGGCATCCTGACGAGCTTGCTCGAAACTTTCATAGGCGAGCTTGAGCCCGGTAGTGTTCAAGCGTTGGGCTTGCATGCCCAGATTAAGGAGATAGCGGCTGCGTTCCGCCGTATCGTTGAGGGTAATAATGCTGTCCCGGATTCGCAGCAGTTCGGCAAGCCGTTTATCTGATGATAATAAAGCGACTTGACCGAGCCGGATGCGGATAGCAAGCTTTTCATCGTTGCCGGCAAGCTGCAATGCTTTTACATACAAGCGTCGGGCTTCTTCCGTCTGCCCGCGATGACTCTGGAGCTCGGCCAAGGTAGCGGTCCAGCGGGCGCGGTCTTTTGCACCGCCGGCGTCCAGGGCTATCGCTTGACGCAGAAAGGTTTCGGCTTGTTGGTAGTGACGCATTTGATAATGCGTCAAGCCCAGAATTCCATTAGCCTTTGCCTGTTGATCCTGCGTCAGTGCCAGTTTTTGCGCCGATTGCAGATCATCCAGCGCCAAATAATACTGGCCTTGTCTGAGGTATATTTCCGCCTCGTCAAGCAGCGCTTCAAAATTTTCAGGAGGAGCGCCGAAGGCAAGGCGGGAAATAAAATATAGCAAGAAAATGAGTCGAGGCAGGCTCATGTTGAGCTCCTGTATTGAAGGCGATTAAATAACCGGATGACTTGCAGGTTGCTGCCTTGTTGTTTGTCATATGCTGGGATTTTCATGGTGCTTGCCTACATTTTTTATGGTCTTAGAATACATCCCAGTGTGTTTGAAAATGCAGGCCGTCATCTTGCAGATCGCCTTGTTGCTGAGGCTTCGTTTTATGCAGGGCATAGCCGTAATAAAGTTCGATGCTTACCGGTTTAAATTGCCATGATAAACCGGCTCCGATCGAGTACAGGGCAGTGGAGTGTTCGCCGTGGTTCCAGGCTTTGCCGTAGTCCATGAACGGGATCAGCGTCAAACGGTGTATGGCGTTGGAGTCGCTGCCATTGATCAGCGGGACATGAAATTCCATCGACAGGCTATAGCCTTGATCTCTTACCAGTTGGTTTTCACGGTAGCCGCGTACGCTGTTTAAGCCGCCTACTGCGATGCGTTCCAGGGGTAACAGGGTGTCATCGCTGAACTGGGCATTGCCGCGCATTACCAATTGAGAGCCGTTGTCGAATAGTCGCCAGGCATATTGCGCCTGTCCGAGCCAGGCAAAAAATTCGCTATCGGGGAATTGTTTATACAGATCGTGAAAACGAGCTGGAACGGTTCGTTCAGGAGTGGCGCCCAGCGCATCCATGCCCACGCTGAAAGTCGAGCGAAGAGCCAGGGCATGCTTGTCCCAACGCCGGTTATAGTCTTGGAACAGTCGCCAGACGGTAGCCTGGTTGCGTCCGGTCGGCTCGCCGGGAATGAAGGAGAACGGTCTGCCCAGCAGGGCGGTTTCGTTTTCACGGACAGCCAGCATAACCCCCAGATTCAAGCGTTGACGCAGGGTGTTTAGGGCTAATTGACTAATACCGCCTTCCAGGCTGTGTACCTTGCTCGTAATATTAATATTGCGGATTGGCTCCTCAAGTACCATCGAGTCGCCTTCATCAAAGTGAAAAAATAGCTCGGCGCCTGCGTCGCTGATCGGTAAGTTGAAACCACCTGCATAACGGTTGGAGCCTGCACTGGTGATATAGCTAAAGTCTATAGCGTCACCGAGCCCGGTTAAGTTACGTAATTGTCCATTCAAGCCGAAGGCTTCGGCCCCTATGGAAGGAGGGCGCTGATTATTGCCGAATAGGGTGAGTCGGTAAGGTTTTGCCCGAGTTATATCGAGATCGAGAATGCTGTGGCCTGGGGCAGCTCCTGGTAGTATCCTGCCATTGATGCGACTGATGAGTGGATCGGACAGTAGCAATTGATAGTTTTCTTGTAAATCGTGTAAATTAAAAGCCTTATCAGGGTCGCTTAACAGGCGATTGGTAATATAGTTTTCCCGTAAGCGTCCCAGCCCTTTTATCCTTACGTCGTCAAGACGGCCTTCAATAATCTTGATCCGCAGTTCGCCTGTTTTTAAAGCATCAGCGGGAATGACGGCGCCGGAGTTAATATAGCCGTGGTCAATATAATAGCGGGTGAGCTTCTGCCGAAGTTCTTCCAGTTCAGCCATAGAAACTTCGCGTTGTTCATAACGATGCGTTAAGGGTTGTAAATCCTGATCGGGAAAGGCATGGTTACCTTCAAGAAGGATATGTTTGATGAACAATTTTCGTCGATCACTGTTGTCTTCAACAGTTTCGTCAACGGGTGGCAGGATAAAATTACCGGCGGACCGCTTGGATGCGTAATCCGGTGGAGACAATGATTGGGCGCTAGGCCGGTCCATTGATTCTGCGCCGCCTATCGCCCAGGCTGATTGCGTGAAAACCAGAGAAGCCAGTACCGCAAGCGTGTGTTTGGATAGCTTGGATGACGGAGAACCGTTAACTTTTCGAGTTTCTGGATTGTGCATGCTTATCGGTTACTTGTTTAAAACTACACAGCTTTCCTGGAAAGTTATTTTTGCGATTATGACAATGCAGTGCGTATCCATATAATACGCGTGTTCTTAAAGTCCTTATAAGGCTAGTACCCAGCTTCTAAAATAGGTCAGATAATTTAGACCACGAGAGGCTTCCCAATATAAGTCCAGCGGAACGGCTTTGCCAGGGCTTCATTGAAGAAGGTGATAAAGGCGAGGATACGCTGATTCAATTGCTCAGTTG
>SXGU01104374.1_pt1 | contig 39503 bp, 33 predicted proteins | sample 3174531 | NCBI WGS metagenome assembly SXGU01 (sample SAMN11356863, study PRJNA531348) | freshwater metagenome | isolation source: freshwater sample F1-140 | place: China: Fuxian Lake, Yuxi | collected 2017-12-25 | reverse complement strand
TTTGGATTTTCATAATACGGGGTGATTCAAAAATCACCCCAAACAACAGGAAAATAACTGCTTCTGGTTATGTCTGATATAATCGCGAAGCGATCAGACTTAATCATGAGCAGTTATTATGAAAACACAAACGTAAGTTTGGATTTTCATAATACGGGGTGATTCAAAAATCACCCCAAACAACAGGAAAATAACTGCTTCTGGTTATGTCTGATATAATCGCGAAGCGATCAGACTTAATCATGAGCAGTTATTTATAGTTAATAAGGTTGTTTTAAATCTGAGTTGCTAAGTTCCATAATGTAAGCCAAAGCTAATTTTGTGAAAGCAAGTGAATGATTAAAGTTAAGAGCTGGTGAAATCACATCATTAATAGTATGAATATTGTCATTCATTGTTCTCATTGTAGCTTCAAATGGAATTGCTGTTGGAAATCCATTTTTATACCAAGAAGCATGGTCACTACAACCGTATCCACATTTATCTTCTTTGAAGCGAGCCCCAACATAATGAGTGTTTAACTCTTTTAAAATATCGCGCAACCAAACACTAGTGAAGTCGGTCATATCGCCAATGACTAATTCTCCGTCACCTGGAAATAAAGTCATATCAAGTTGCAAAACAGAGATTACTTTTTTGCCTAAGTTTTTATATTGGGCTGCGATTTCTGCAGAGCCAAGAAGACCAGCTTCTTCACCAGCATACCAGTAAAACTCAACTGATCTTTGTTGTGGAGGTAATGTTAAGAATACTCTAAATGCTTCTAAAATATTTGAAGATCCAGAGGCATTATCATCAGCTCCAGGGGCTTTGCCTAATCCCCATGTTGCAATGGAATCAAAATGTCCACCAAGAACAACAATTTCATCACTGTGAGTACTTCCAGGAACAGTTACTCGAATTGAACTTTGAGGTGTTTTTATATGAGGGACTAATTCAACAGTAATTCCTGTTCGTCCAGAAGAATCAATCATCGAATTAAGTTTTGTAATTAAACTTTCAGTAGCTTTTTTACCGTCTTCTGATTTGTGATAACGAGAAGGAAAAGAGGATAACCATTGCACAGTTTTTTGTAAATTTGATTCACTTAATTGTTCAATGGCATTTGTGATCTCTTCTTTTTTAGATATATTTAATTTCCGAACAGAAAATTGTGAGTAATTATTATTTAGTGTATGATATTTTTGTATTGTGGAAAAAATATCGTGATCAACATTATTATTATCAACATTATCATTTTTTGAAAATAATGCTTTGGAAGGAGTAATATCTTCGAAGCCTCCACATTTATGGAAATTATGTGCAAAATGGCTAAGTGCAATTGCTTGATATTGAGAAATTGTTGCTGTTGCTAAATTTAATTTATCATCTTGAGCGTCAGGTGTGATACCCATATTTTGTAAAAAATTGAGGTCAGCAAGGACCTTTACATTTGGTGAGCTATAGACTTTGTTTTCAAAACCTAAAAATGTTAAAATTAAATATAGAAATAATTTTGCTTTATTGATTTTCATTGATCCCCCCCAGGATTGAATTCATTGTTTTTAAATTGAATTCAATTAAAAGGTAGATCTACAAACAGGTGTTATCAAGAAATTTTATAGCATCAGCAAATGGCATGGGGCGGCCAAAATAATAACCTTGAAAGTAATCACAACCTAAATCTTTTAGTATGCGGGCTTGTTTTTCGGTTTCAACACCCTCTGAAACCACTTCGATATCTAGACCTTTGGCTATATTTATTATTGCTTGAACAATAATTCTAGTTTTGTGATCTTGTTCAATTTTGCGTATAAATGATTGGTCAATTTTTAAATTATCAACATTGAAATCGCTGAGGTAACTTAACATAGAATACCCAGTTCCAAAATCATCGAGCGAAACAGGAAAGCCTAAGCTTCTACATTTTTCTATCCAATAAAAAAAGATGTTGCCCTCAAGTAGAATTTTTTCAGTTATTTCTAATTTAATATTTTTCTCTTTAACACCATATTTTGCGGGTGTAACTTCTAGCATATGAAAAAAATTAATATCCGAAAATTGTTTACCCGAAATATTAACGGTAACAAAAAAATCATGGGCTTGTGGGGCAATTTTTTTAAGATGATCTTGAAATTGTTTTAAACATTCACATGCTTTTTCAAATACCCATTTTCCTATTGGAGTAATAAGTGAGGTTTCTTCGGCAACACCCATAAATAAATCTGGCCGAACCATTCCACGTGAGTCAGATTGCCATCGAATCAGGGCTTCAAATCCAACGGTTCTATTTGTTGCAGTGTGGATGATAGGTTGAAAGTACAGCAAGAAGGCGTTATTAGCTAGAGCCTCAAAAAGTTCAGCTTCAAATTTTATTTTTTCTATGACCTTACTATGATTTTGCTCTTGTTCGATTTTTTTCTGCTCATTGATTTCTGAATCTAAATCATCTTTAGATTGGCCTAAATTATTTCGCATTCTTTTTAAAAGGATACTTACTAATAATCTAACAATTGGGTCGGCTTGATCCATACGTTGTTCAAATTGAAGTCGAGAAACAACACTCACTTGAACATCTTCAAGTGCTTTGGCAGAAGCTGAACGACCTGAACGATCTAGGATTGCCATTTCACCAAAAATTTCACCAGGTCCAAGTGTATTAATAGGAACTTCAACACCAAAATTTTCACCATAAATTTGGACACGTCCAATATCTATGATGTAGGCGCAATCACCTTCATCGCCGGTTTTAAATATAATTTCGCCTTTTTTAAATTTCTTAAGAGAAGTCTGAGCCATGATAAAAGATTGTCATTTAAATATTTAATAATCAAGATTTTAAAGGTCGAGAATTTTTAACTTATAAACCTTTAAAAATAGCATCTGCTACTCGAACTCCATCACAAGCCGCAGAGGTGATTCCCCCGGCATAACCAGCACCTTCACCAGTGGGATATAAACCTGGGTGAGTTAGACTTTGGTAGGTTTCAGTATTTCGAGTAATTCTGATTGGACAAGAGGTTCGAGTTTCAACACCGTAGAGCTGCGCTTCTCTTGAAATATAACCTCGCATATTTTTATTAAAATGTTCAAGTCCCTCTAATATTTTTTCATACATAAAATTATTTAAGAGTTCATGTAAATTTATACTTATGGTTCCAGAGGGAGATGATCCTGAAAGCAATTCTGTACTCTTTTTTTTATTCAAAAAATCTGTGAGTTTTTGTGTCGGTAGTTGTTTTGTCCCACCGGTTTTTTGAACCCATTGGAAAGCTTTTTGTTCAAGTTGTCTTCGAAATTTTAAACCACCAAAAATATCAGTTCCAAAAAATTGTTGATGATCAATAGTAGTCACAAGAGCAGAGTTGGCGTAGGGTGAGTTTCGTTTAAAGTTGCTCATTCCATTACAAACAATTCCATCAGCTTCGGTTCCGCTAGATAAAACATAACCACCAGGGCACATGCAAAAACTATAGACTCCTACATTTTCTTTTTTATTATGATACGTTAATTTATAATTTGCAGATTCAAGTTTGGGGTGTGTCGCGAATTCTCGATATTGGATGTTGTTAATTAATTTTTGGGGGTGTTCTATTCTTAAGCCTACAGCAAAGGATTTTCCTTCCAATTGCACATTGTGTTTTTGCAGAAGTTGAAAAATATCATCAGCTGAGTGACCAGTTGCTATCACAACATGATTTGAATATAAAGTTTGATTGTACTCTGTCCTAACTCCAATAATTTGATTAGTATTTGAAGTGATAAAATCAGTAACTTGAGTGTCGAAATGAATTTCGCATCCATGGGAAATTAAATATTCTCTTAAAAAGGGAATAACGCGGCGAAGTTTATCACTTCCTACATGAGGATTTGCTAAAAATTCAATTTCTGCAGGAGCGCCAAATTGAACTAACTTATGTAAGACGTAAGGAATATGGGGTGATTTTATGCGAGTGATAAGTTTACCATCAGAGTAAAGCCCAGCGCCACCTTCACCAAAGCAAACATTATTTCTAGGATCCAATTGGCCATAGCGCCAGTATTTATTAATACCATGAATGCGCTTTTCAGCAACAGAGCCTCTTTCAAGCAGTAGGCAAGGGATTCCACGCTCTACCAATCGAAGAGCACAAAATAAACCAGCGGGGCCGGCTCCGATTATAATTGGCTTATCTTTAAGTTTTGCTTTTGAACTTGAAGACGATAAATCTTTAAAATCTTCATGAGTAAGATTTGGGAGATTCTCATTTTGACCAGCAACTTCGATTGAATATATAAAACGAGGTGGATGTCCACGTCGGGCATCAACACTTTTTTTTAAAATTCTATAGTCAGAATAGTTAGGTACTAACTCACTAATTTTAGTTGAAAGTTCATCATCGAGTTCTAATGTGAGGTCTTGAAAAAAATGAGACATAATTTTTATAGTAATTGAATCAACTTGAATATTCAACTTGAATTCAATTAAAGAAGTTCAAAAATCCTTTTTTCTAAAAAAAGTTTCCATGGAAGAATTTCAACATCTTTATAAGTTCTGGGATAAAGCTCTTCACAAATTAAAAAAGATTTTGCTTGTGGATACTCTTCTCTGAAACTAAGCAAGCCTGAGAGATGTGGATTGGCGATTGACTTTAGCGCTTTGATCTCAATAGCAAGAATAGGATTTGAATTTTTAGAAATAATTAAATCAACTTCTGTTCCGGCTTTGGTGCGCCAAAATGAGAGTTGTAAATTTAATTTACGATATTTCAAATTAGCTCTAACTTCGTTAATAATCCATTGTTCGAATAACTTTCCGCGAAGCTCGCTATGGAGTGATCCTTCTAATGAGTTTGTTAAACAGTTATTGACACCGTTATCAAAGAAATAAAATTTAGGATGAAGGGCAACTTGTTTTCGAATGCTAAGCTCCCACGCAGGTAAAATGTGTCCAATTAGAGTATCAGATAAAATCTCAAAATAAGCCTTTACGGTTTTAGCACTCACGCGACTTTCTCGCCCGATGTTATCATAATTTACTAATTCAGAACTGTGTTGAGCGGCAACTTCTAAGAATCGATTAAAGTTAGCTAAATTTCTAACCAATCCCTCTTGTTGAATTTCTTCTTTTAAATACACCTCAGCATAGCTCTGTAACTTTTCGATGATCAAATCTGGAGTATTAAAAAATATTCCTGGCAATGATCCATATTGTAATATTTTTTGTAAATCATATTGTTGATCAGAGTTAAAAAATTCATAACTTAATAATGGAAATAAGTAGCGCACAATTGCGCGTCCACCTAGAAGATTGGCAGCTCCCTTTTTAAGTTTCCTTGCACTTGAACCCGACATTATAAATTGAACTTTAGTTTCTTCTATGAGCTGATGAATTTCATCAAGTAGGGGAGGTATTTTCTGAATTTCATCGACAAAAATAATTTTTATTTCATTATTTTTAATTTGATAAAGAACATCATCTCTAAATAGAGATGGATCATTTAAATATCTGTTGAAGACTCTACTAAGGAGAAGATTCGCATGCCAATGGGGTTTATCTTTGATGTAATTTAAAATAGCTGTGGTTTTTCCTGTTTGACGGGGGCCAAATAAAAAAAAGGAACTATCATGCGGAAAATCGAGTAAATTACGAGTTATCATTCATATATTAGACCATTTTATGAAGTTTATGGCAATACATTTATTGAAATTTGGTAATTCTTTAAACAATTTACGATTTATTGCCTAAAAATAACAAATACTTAAGTATATATTGATCCAAATATAATCATGTTAATTTGCTTTTCTGGCCTATAGCCTGTGAGTTTGGAAATTTTTAATTAAACTCCAAATTATAAAGTGGGGGGAGATTAGCTTTACTATCATTTCGAAAATCATTAATTTTTTTTTGCAGTTCGGGGCGGGTTAGAATCCCAATTTCAGGATTAGGAGAATGAGAATTTAAATAATAATAAATATTTGCTCGAAAAGTATTTTTAAATTGGTCTTGATTTATTGTGTAACCAATTCGTTCATTGAACCAATCCACAGGTTGCCAATTTTGAGAGGAGACTTCCTCGTAATAAATTTGTGCGACGATAACCCAAGCTCGGTATTCACCAAAAAGCCCAAGATCAAGTCCTGCATAGATCCAGTGAGGTAAGAATTCTTGTAACTCAGGACTTAAAGTTTCAATAGAATAATATGGATTTTCAAGAAGTGATATTAACTTGGGTGTTAAAGTTGTATCACCAAATACTTTGCTAGCTTCATGAAGCCTATCATCTAAGGCATGAACAAGTTCATGGGTAAATTTTAACATCCATTCATTAGGTTTAATTTTAAAAGGATCAATCAAAATTAAATTCTTTTCTCGATGAAAACCAGCATCGATTTTTAAAGTATCTAAATCGGCAATTCCTTTTGACATGTGAAATAATGGTTTTTCATAATCGCTGAATTTACTGTTAAAGAAATTCATAAATTTAATTGTATAAGGATTTTTACTCTCTCTCAATTTAGCAATGGATTTTTCATAAAATACAGATTGAGTGGCGTATTCGAAATAACGATTCTTGTCTTTTAAATTTAAACAATGTTGATCTAGTTCATTTAAATTATTATTTTTTAAATAGTAATTATAAATTTTCCCAACTAAGGCTAAAATCAAATCATAATTTTTCGATTGAGCTAATTGATGACATTCTTTGATGATTAAATCTGTATTGTTATCTTGATCTGATTTTGAGTTTTGATTTAACAATAATTTTGGAAACTGGTTTATATCATCTCTCTCTTGAGAAAATGAAGTTTGCTGGTATGCAAATAAAAATAACAAAACAACCAAACACATTTTACGAACTGTAAAATATGTTTGTGAATTTTTAAGCATAGAATTATAGTTGTTGAAACTTAACATCATTCAATTTTACATCTCAAGGTTATGGTGTTTTAGAAATTTCAGTTCTGATACAATCTACAATTGACAGCACATCAAATGAACCAGCGGTATAAATCGTTTTCATTTTCTCTGTTTTTGGGTCTTTATAAGAAAAATAAATTTTATCGTTTTTGGGTCGCACAATTTTTAAACCTTTTAGATAAGTAACAGATTCAATCACTGTTCCAAATGAAGAATAATTTTTAACTGTATAGTCGCTGTCATATTGGACAAAGGGCAAAGGGTCTTGTAAGTACAGATGAAATTTTACACTAATGTTAAATTCAGGATCTAGCCCTGAAAGTTCTCCATCGAACCAATATTTCTCATTATAGTGAGAAGTATTTTTTAACCGCAAATATTCTCCATTATAGTAAGTTAGCGATAGAGTATCGATATGTAATGTTTTAAAGTTCTCCCTAATATATTCCTTGTTATTTGTAGGAACTAATTTTTCATGTCCAATTGAGTAGTCATATTTTTTATTATATATTGATTTAAAAATTTCTTTCATTTGATCAGAAGCAACGGTATAGGCGCAGGTTTGCATAGCATCAACAACTTGGTTATAACTAACACCGCTTTGCCCGGGAGAATTAGGTACACTGACTTGCTCCCAACCATCACCACTGATTCCTTGTCCATTATCAGCCATTGCATTTGGAATCGTTGTTATAATTGCTGTTAAACTTATTGACAGTACTGCAAAAACTGTAAAAGTTTTTTGTAAAATCTGATTTAAAGAGAATATACGGTCACTTTTATTTGTCTTTTTCATAAATTTTTCCTTGGCCTTTTCTGCTTTGCAAATCGAGTTCCATTTTCTTCAAAACTCCATTTGGAGTGTATCTCGACTCATAAAGCGGTTAAATGTTTTAGTAACAGTTATTGTTACTTACTTTTGCGCTATAATAGTTCTTTATATATTATTTTTGAAATGATAAAATTTGCGCGATATGAGTGTATTAAATAATATTTCTTTTTTAAGTGAGTTAGAAAAAAAACTGTCGACTGGGTTGACAGCCTTTGTAATTTCTAAATTGTATGAGTTTTTAAAATTTCATAAATACTTTTTTACATCATCAAAAGAAAGAGTATTTATTGCACAACTTTGTCGACGAGCAGGGATTTATGAAGAGGGTTTAAAAGTTCTTTCGCCTATAATACATCCAGAATTCAATTCTAAATATAATACAGCGAGTGAGCAGGAGCTTCTTGAGTATGCAAATTTAATTTCACATATTGGTTCTATCAAAGAATCCATTGAAATTTTAGATGCATTAGATTCAACTTTAAATCCAAAAGTTTTATTGCATAAAGCTTTTATTTGTTTTAGTCGATGGGATTATGTAGGTGCCTTAACTAATCTTCAAGATTTCACTAAAATAGTAGATGATAATAGTTTTGATTCTCTTGTTGGTAAAGCTAATTTACTGATGTGCAAAGTATATTTATTACGAGAAGGATTTGAAACGCAGAACTCTGGATTGATAGAAAATCAGCTTATAGATTTTATCAATCTTCTTGACCAATTAAATTTTAATAAACTTAAACTGAGTATGATTGAAGTTCTTGGGCAATATTTTTTATCACAAAGAAAATTTGATTTAGCAAAAAAATATTTTGAAATTCTTCTCAATGAAAGTAATCTCACGCAAAGAGAAAAAATATTTGCCTCCAAGTGGTATTATATAAATGAGTTAGAACAAAGTAAGACAGTCCAAGATAATGCTTTAAAAAAACTTTTGACACTTAAAAAAAATTCAATGAAAGTTCAAAATTTTGAAACTGCTAGAGATATTGATTTTCACATTGGCCGAATTTTTAAAAATGAATTTTTATTAAATAAAGTTTATTTTGGAACTCCATTTGAGCAATTTAAAAATAGAGTTGAGCGTCAATTGACTCAGCTAAATTTAAGATTAGCTGATATTTTTTATTTTAATTCTATATCTAACTCTAATTTAATTTATTCTAATGCAACTATTGAATACATTAATTATATTGATTCTGAAAGTAAAAATGTGAATTCAATGAATCGATCAAGTACTTTTGTAACTCCATCTTGTTATAAAATTAATAACTTTGATTGCTTATCACACTTAGAAAAGCAAACATTTAAATTATTACTACAGGATTTTTATGCTGATGCAAAAATTGGATCTTTGCATGCGCAGCTTTATCCCAAAGAATATTTTAACCCATTTAGTTCACCGCAAAAAATTCATAGTTTAGTTTATAGATTAAATAAATCTCTTAATACTAATTTTTTAAAACTATCTGTCAAATTTAAAACATCTGGGTATTCTTTAAAAGTGAATAAAAATTATTCTTTTTTAATTGAGAATCAATTAAAATCAGAATTTAAATCTGAAAAACGCATTGAAGTTATTATTTCTAAAATACAATCAAACTTTAAATCAAAAAACTCATTTAACCGCAAAGATATTGAAACTCTATTTAACGTGTCTGCAAGAACAGCTAATAATTATATTGGCGCAGTATTAAATAATGGTCTAGCGATTAAAAAGGGGTGTGGACCAGCAGCTAATTATCAAATGATATAACTTCACATGTTTAAGTTTGGTATAATATATGAATTCCATTTATGGAAATTAATGATTATTTTTTGCTTTATTTGAATTAGATTAGCAATAATTTAAAATTACTAAAGATTGTATCATTTTATAAAAGTTAAAAAGGTGTACCGCTATTGTCCGAATTGGATTTAGCTCTATATCATGGCAGTGCAATTGGAGGTGCAAGACCCAAAGTTTTAATTGAAGATTCAAATAAAAAATATATTGCAAAATTTTCTTCAAGTAATGACACATATAGTGTGATCAAAGCAGAATTTATTGCCATGAGGCTTGCAGATATTTGTGGTATTAATGTTGCGAAAGTGGAACAATTAAAAGTTTCAGGTAAGGAAATCCTCCTTGTCGAGCGATTTGATAGAAAAAAAGTTAAAGATGGTTGGGAGAGAAAAATAATTCACTCTGCTCTGACTCTCCTTGAACTCGATGAAAATAATGCCAGATATGCAAGCTATCAAGATTTATGTGAAATTATTCGAGGTAGATTTAGTAAGGCAACTATAAATCTCAAAGAATTATATACTAGATTGGTGTTCAATATTATTGTAGGAAACAATGATGATCATGCAAGAAATCATGCTGCATTTTGGGATGGGAGAACTCTGAACTTAACTCCCGCTTATGACATTTGTCCGCAAGTACGTACTGGAAATATTTCAAATCAGGGAATGTTAATCAAAGGTGAGCACAAGCAAAGTAAGATCTCTTTATGTTTAAATGCGGCCGGTGTATTTATGCTATCAGAATCAGTTGCATTTAAAATTATCGAAAAAACTCTTTTTAAAGAAAGACAGTTTTTAAATCCATATATTTTCGAAGATCTAGATGAAAAAAAATCAAAAATCTTATTAAAATTAGTAAAGGACTTTGAATCTCAACCTTAAAAAATACTAATATACTGAATATCAATACTAAAGTTTGTATTTGCATAGAAAATTAAAAGTTCTTTTCTATTTGTATTTGTTTGCTAGAATAAAATAATAATGGACTTAAAGTCTTTTTTTATTTCTATTTTGTTGGCTTTTGGAATTTCCGTATTTGCAGATATAAATGCAGATATTACATGGAAAAATATAGAAATATTTAATCAAAAACAAAATAAATTAAATTGCATTTCAGCTACAGTTCATAAGTGTTTTTCGCCTTTATTGGATCTAGTTCAAGAGGAAAAAGAAACTCGCTTTCCGGACATTAAATCAATAACACAGAATTGTGAGTTTCTTAAAAATAATTTCTTAAAAAATAAAAATCTAATATTAGAAAATTTAAAATTACAGAATGAAATAGAAAAAGATTTTGGACCCGTTGCAAAAAGTAACTTACATAATTGTACAAACTTTTCAGCGATAGATAATTTAAATCATTCCTCTAAATTATATTATTATCTTAGTCGGTTAAATGAAGGGGCTTCCAAAATAAGTCAAGACCGAATGATTCTTCAAAAATATCTAAATATTGATAAATCAAATTGTCCAGATATTATGATTTTGCAGAAAGCACACAGGCAATGTGTTGAAAGTTTAGCATGTAAAAGTAATTTTTCAATAGATGTTTTAGTAAAACAAATTTCAGAGCAATCTACATTGTATCAAACTTCTATTGATGAATTGAGCAAAATCGAAAAACAATGCCTAGGTATAAAATGTCTTCATGTAAAAGAAAACTTACAAGCATTTATTGAGTCTTTTCAAGTAAAGTATCCTATGTTTTTAGATGAAGATTTTTATACTAGATTAAAAAAAAATGAAGATTTAAAAACTAATTTGCAACGGTATTTTACAAAAAAGAATTATCATTTAGGACTGATTCAAAATAAAATTCAAAAGGTGACAAAATGCTTTCTTGGACAAACAAGTTGTGATTTAGATGAATTTAGAGAAACACTTGCCATGATGCCACTACCTAATATTGACAATTCAATTCGAAATGAATCTTTATATCAATATCAAAATTGTATAGAAGAAGCAGTCATTGATAGAAATAAGACATCAAAAATATTAAGTGATGTAACAAGGGATGGAATTTTATTAGTTGCAACAGCTGGAATAAGTTATATTCCACAACTTGCTAGATTTGGCTTAAGTAGCAACTTATTACATAAGTTAAACATTGGTGGCAAGTTAGCAAGTATTTCTTTGGATGGTATTTATAGTTCAAAGGCATGGAAGGATGCTAATAAAAAATGTAAGAATATCGAAAAAAAAGATTTTCTTGGTAAAGACAATATCAAATGTAGTTTAATTAATAGCACTTTTTCTACTAATACCATAGAGCTTGCTGATTGTAGAATGGAAAAGACATTGGCTGCCCTTGCCATCCTACCCTTGGGACCAGCTCTTGCAAATGAAATTCGTACATCAAAATATTTTTTGGGTAAAGATGATATTTTGAGTGATTTAAATCGTATTGCCAGTGATAAGAAACTATTTAACATTCCTATACGTGAAAAATCAAAAATTATCAATGAAGTTGATGCTTTTCAAATTGATGATTCTCCTACTATCGATATCAATCAATTTTCTTTATTAAATCCACTCAAAGATGGGGTTGGCCTTGGATTTAAAGAACTCTATAATGAATCGATAGCTGGGCAGGATTTTTTTTTGAAAGTCTCCAAATTGGTTAGAGGGCAAGCAACAAATGGCATGCGCACGATTAAGTTACTCAAAAATGAAGTTGCTTGGGTAAAAAAATTAAGTGATCTTGAGCTTGGTCCAAAATTTTATGGCTTAGGTTATACTAAAGAAGGAAATTATACTATCGTTACAGAAAATATACCTGGTTATCATTTTAATTCTATTGTTTCGATTCAAGAGTCTCTCCCAAAAGACTTTAAACCTACAATTAAAGTTATTGATGATCTTAAGAGAATTCGCAAATTTATTCTTGATAATAATATAAATGCATTCGACTTACAAATTCGATTTAATGAAAATAAAGCCCGAATAATTGACCCAGAGTTCTTTTCTGGTGCGAAAACAAAAGGAGACGTTAGTTATTCATTGTATGATCTTAATCAATTAATATCTTTTCTTGGAAAAATAAAAAATTAAATTTATCTGAGGATAAGTTGACTAAATTAATTATTAAAAGGTATTTTCTAATATAAGTTAAAATTTAAAAGTTCAATTTTACGGGGGCCTTCATTATGTTTATTGAGTTTATGAAGTTTGTGCCAAAAAATTTAATCAGTTATTGGTTTGGTGTTGTAATGCACATCCGTCTTTTTCAACCACTTGCTAAATGGTCCATTTTATTATTTGCAAAATTTTTTAAAATAAATTGCGATGAAGCTGAAAAAAAACTTGAAGAATACAATTCAATAGGTGATTTTTTTACACGTCGGTTAAGAGAAGGTTCCCGACCTATCAGTAATAATAAATTTGTACATGTTGCTGATTCTGAAATTACAAGTCGTGGATTAGTATTTGGAGATCAACTCATCCAAGCAAAGGGGCTTACTTATAGTTTAAAAGAGTTTATTAAAAATCAAATCATTGACTCTTATCAAGGAGGATTTTTTATAACTTACTACTTATGCCCAACTGATTATCATAGAGTTCATTCTCCGGTTGATGGAATGATTACTGAAGTTCGCTATGTACCTGGAAATCTTTGGCCAGTGAATCGAGCTAGTGTTGGAGGGGTACCAAATCTGTTTTGTAAGAACGAAAGAGTCATCGTTGATATACAAACTGATAAGGGTATTATAACATTAGTATTTGTTGGAGCCACTAATGTAGGTTCAATTTTGTTGAATTTTGAACCTAGTCTTAAAACAAATCATAATCACAAACGAGAGTTTAAAAAAATTTCTTATTTAGAGCCGATTCCAATTAAAAAGGGAGATGAATTGGGAATGTTCTCAATGGGCAGTACTGTAATTTTAGTTGGAACAAAGGATTGGTTATCAGATTTGAATCCAATTATTATCAATGAAGAACCATCTTTATTTGTAAAAGTACGAGGAAACAAATATTTATAAAAATATTATTCTGAAGTAAAAAGTCACTAAGAGGTAACTTGAAATTCTTATATTTATTACTTTACTTTAATTTACTTTACTTTACTTTAATTTAAAGTTTGTAACAATTTGCTTGTTTGATCTGGTTTGTAAATGTCAATAGATGGTGTTTTCTTCCATAAATCGTAATCGTAGGCATCTAATATAACGTAAACTTCTTGGTACTGTTCAAGTTGCAAATTAAACCATTCTAGTAAACTTCCCGAAAACATAGAGGAAATTCTTGGAAATTGAACTAATAAGTCTAAATTGTCATACATGTTTTTACAAATATTGGTTTCGTAAAATTTCTTTAAATCAGATAAAAAATAAAAGTTATAGGAATTAAAATTCTTTTGGTAGGGAATTACAACTAATCTTTTGCATTTATCTTTTGGAATTAAAGTGTAAAGTTCGTCAATAGTTGAGATTAAGTTTTTTTGATTTAAATGACTTTGAATTCTAAATAAAATGTTTTTCTTTTTTAGTTCATCGATAATGGAGTTAGACTCTAACTTTGAATTGTCCTTAGATTGAGTACTCTGGTGGGTTAAAAAACTATCCTTGCTCTCTAGGCTATAAAGTGGATTTTGAATAGAAATATTTTCAGCTTCAAGAGGTACAGTAAATGCAGTTGGCAGAATATTTTTGTTTTGCTCATTCGCGTTTTCTTTTTTTCCTCTTTTGTTTAATGCAGGTAATTTTTTTTTGCCGATTTCAAAAGATTCAAAAATAAATAATAAAAGTAAAACGTCAATGAGAATAATGCTTAGATTGATAATCATAAATACCTCTACATCCATGTAATGTGGTTAACATTCGTGGGGATTATAAAATCACCCTACAAATAAATATATTTAACCTGGATATCTTATCGGTTTATATTTTTATTTATTTAGATCTTTAAGTGTTTTAGATTTAAAATTTTCAAAAAACTGTTCCATAGTCTTGGATGAAAAATATAAAGTTTTATTATTTTCTATTTTTGCGAAATAATTTCTTTCGTTTCTTTTAATTTTTATAAGTTGGTATTTGACTTTATCACTTGCTCCATAGGTTACTTCAAAAATATCCGCTTTAGAATCAATTTCAAATAAATTTGCATCCAATACTTGATCTATTTTAACTGAGCATAAAGACGAAATCCAAGTTTCAATTTGAGGAAGAACGTTATATTGAGCTAATTTTTTTCCAATTGAATCATATAAAAACCACTGATTTTTTTCTATAAAAAAAGTGTAGTTTTCTTTGTACAGTTTAGAGAGACCAAAAACTCGTTTTGCACAAAATGAAATTTCGATATTCTTGTTTTTCCAAAATTCTCCACTATAAAAATACTCTATATCTTGATCTAGTATGGTTGCTCCTTTTCCTTTAAATGGGCCAGAAGTCCAAATAGCTAGATTGCCATCCCATTGCCCACTCCAAGTGGATTCGTCTTGAAAACTAACCTTAAAATTAAGAAGTGGAGGGCTTAACTTTTCAATTTTTTTAAAATGAATTTGGCTTAAAATCAATAATCGATTATCAACATCAAGATGTTTACTTTGTGGAGGTGTCCAAGCTTCATTGGCATTCGATCTTTTAAAATTCATTGAAGGATGGTCTTTGTATTGCCAAGAAAGACTCGTTACGAAATTAGGATGAAAGGATGGATTATTATTATAATAAGTAAGACCATTTTTATATTCATCTGAATTTTTTACTGATCCCTGATGGCTGAATACAATTTTATAAAATAAATAACCAATCACACAAGTGAAAATAAAAAATAAAGTTGCTAACAATAAGAATTTATTATTTTTTAATCGCTTCAATAATTTTTTCATTGGATTCGTTTCCTGTATTTTCAGTATTTGCGCTACCATCTTTTTTTAATGGTGTTGGTTGTTTTACAACACCTGGTGAAACAACTTTAATTACCACTCTACGATTTTTTTCTTGATTGGAAGGTATTGATTTGCCCTCTTGTGTGCGATTTTGAAAAGCAGGACGAGATGATCCATATCCCATTCCAACCAAGAGTTGTGGAGCGTATCCATTTTTTTCAAAAGATTTAACTACTGCAGCAGCTCTGGCTGCAGAGAGTTCCCAGTTGGATGGAAACTTTTCAGTATTGATTGGCACATCATCTGTATGTCCAGCTATCATGATCTCAGCATCTTTAACATTAGAAGAAATAAGTCCAATTAAAGTTGACATTGTTTTTTCAACACTTGGATTGAGTGTTGCACTTCCTGATGGAAATAATATATTACTTCTAAATGTTATTTCTAAGCCATCTTTGGGTTGAGTGATTTCCATTTGACCCATGAATTCACTTTCAGTTGCTTTTTTCGCTAAATTTTTTATATCTTTAGCAAGTTTATCATCAGTCGCTGAGTAACTTCCCGAAAATGTTTTCTGCATGGACTCTTTGACTTTTTCTTGTTTCGTAGTTGTTGATTTTGACATTGAATACATCAAAACAAAAAATCCAAAAAGTAAGGTCATTAAATCTGAATATGAAATTAACCATAATTCATCATTGCCATCATGACCTTCATCATGTGGTTCATCATCATGTTCTTCAGTGGCATGCTGTTGAGCTAGCTTAAGTAAAGCTTCATGCTCGTGATTGTGCTCTTCGTTTGCCATATATTATGCGGCCCTATCTTTTTTGCTCCAATCAACACGTTCCATTGGCAACAAATAACTATTTAATTGATCTGAGAAAGTAGTTCTATTTTTTCTTTCAGCAATGAGTTTAACTCCTTCAATAATAATTTTATTTTTCGTCCAATTTTCAGAGGCACTATCTGCTAAGTTATCAGCAATAGGCAAAACAAAAAGATTAGCAAATGCGATTCCATATAGTGTTGCAACTAGCGCTACAGCCATTGAGGGGCCAAGAGAATCTTCGGCTCCTGGTTTTCCAAGATTTTGAAGAAGTGCAATCATACCTGTTACCGCTCCCATTAAACCCATAGCAGGAGGAAATTTACCGATGGCCTTAAATTTTTTTGAATCTTCAACGTATCGAGAATGAATGGTTTTTGCTCTTAAATTTAAAAGTTTATATAGTTCTTCGTTTGTTAAATAATCTTGCTTTAACATATTTATAGCTTCTGTTAAAAATGGATCACCAATTTTTTTAAGAATTGGATCTATTGAATCTGGACTTTTCTTGTAAGCTTCTGATAAAGTCATAATGTCTGCAATTATTTTTGCATAGTTAACTTTATAACCTTTGATGACTCTAATATAAAAAACTTTTAACATGATACCTATTCGATCCATTTGAAATGAAATCGATGTTACTGCTATTGTACCACCAAAGACAATTAAGATCGCATGAATGTCTAATAGGATTTTGACATTGTCCATTCCCATGAACACGCCCACTCCAAAAACTAAGAAGGCGGATAAAAATGAGAGTATCGAATAAATATTCATCTGTTAAACTCCTAAAGTATATTTAATCCAATAAATGCTTTAATTGCTGTATCATTTAAAATAATAGACGAAAATCCAAAGCCTTGGGCCATTCCTAAAGATCCAGAAATAGAAACATTATTTGAAAGTATCCAATTGGTTCCTACAGAAAATCCAAATTCAAAAATTGTTGCCATTGTAAATAGCGAAAGTCCGACTGTTCGAACATTTAATTCAGCCATTCCCACTTCGGCAGTAAAGTGGTATTGGCGAAGAGGAGTAATTTGAATTTTATCTGCACCATTTGAAAAAATTCTTTCTTCAGTTACAGAATTAAAATAAAATCTTTTACCGAGTCCAGCATACATATAATTTGTAACAGCTGTCCCTGGATCAATTGCAATTGTTCCATGAAATGTTAAAGAGCTATATGGATCTGTGACAACTTCTCCACCCACATCAAAAATACTTCCAAAATTTAAAGTTCCGTCAGCATCACCTGAATAATTTACATTTAAAAATCCAGTCGAAAGATTATATTTAACCGAGTTAGCTGCAAAACTCGAAATGATAAATCCTAAATTAAATATAAAAGTAAAAATAAGGCTACGCCACACTACGTACATTTTTGTTGCCTCCGCTACCACCACCTTGACTTTGAACCAATTGATCAATCCATTGAACAACAATGGGATCGAGAATAGGTTTTAAACTTTCATCTCTTTGTAATAATCCTCTTACTGATTGAATAAATAGCTTCCAATTCTTATCCGTATTTCTTTCGATAGTAGAAAGGCGAGTAGGGTCAAGTTCAATATTTTCAACTTCTTCAAGTAAAATTTCTCGATTTTTACCCTCAGGAAATAAATTCAAAATAAAATCTCGTCGTTCACCCTTTTGAGACAAGTAAATCTCAGCTCGTTTCACAATCGGAATTGTATTCATAGCTCGTCTTAAAATATCAATAGGTAAAGAAGGAATTAATTCTGACGGAAACTGTCCTTCAGCTAATTCTAAGAGTTCAGTTCGATTTAGCTTTTGTGATAAAGCTCTAAATAGAAATTGCTCCTTTTCAATTTGAACATCTTTAATTAAATTTTGAATTCGATCTACAAAAGGTGAACTTGGCGGATGATCTTGTTTTACTTTGTTTACAATAGCTAATAAATCTTTTGATTTGAGCTCAATTGTTGCTTTACTTAATCTTAAACCATGATTTGATAATTTTGAAACAGAATCTAAATCTAACATCTCAAATATTTTTGAAACTTGTGTCGGTTGCAAATATACAGTAAGCACCGCACCCAGTTCAATATTACTTTTGATAATTTGAATGATTTCTACATAATTTAAGGAGTTAATTTTAGTTTTTAATTCCTCATCAATATTTGGTCTTGGCTGAATTATATTAACTAAAAGTTGGCTTTCGATAAATAAAACTGCAACAATTTCGTCCTTATTTCTAAACTGAGAGGTAACACTAGAGTTCCAGGTTGTTTTTTCTTCATCGTTAAGTAGCATTAAAATTCGATTGAGTTGCTGGACTGAAAGCGAGCGTGCAGTAAAATTAAGAGCCTCTCGGTATCCTTCGTTTTTAAAAGTTATCCAACGGCGAATCATTAATGCTAGAGCATCAATATCTTCATTTATAAATTGGTTTATTTTTTCTGAAATAATAGTTTTTTTAAGATCAAGTGCTTTTTCGTCCAACTCCGTGGTTGCAGTCCCTTGATTAATTGATGTTGTTTCGGATTCTTGCATTTGTTTCGCTTTGAAAGCTGCATCTTCTCGATCAGCTTGCTTTTCAAGTATTTCCATTTTTCGTTGTGAAAGATTATTAAAGTTCGATGTGATATAAAATCCAAGAACTAAAATAATGAGTCCGCATAATAGTAATGCTATTGGAATCTTTAACTCTAATAATAATTCCAAGAGAGAATATTGTTTTTTTTCATTTCTAAGAGCTTGTTCGTTTTTAACTCTTTTTTCTTCTAGTTCTAAAAGCTTCTTTTCTTCAAGTGCTTTAGATTTTTCTAATTCTTCTTTAAGTTTAGGGTGTTCTTCTTTAAACATTGAAATGGGGTTGTAACTTAAATTTATTCGGGGAGTGTTATTTGCAACAATATCACGTACAATTTTTTCTACATTGGTAGTTTTTTCTTTTGTTAAATCTTTTTCGATATAAAAAGCGACATCAATTCTATTAACAAAATCTTTATAACTTACAAATAGTTGTTTTTTTAATGGCACTGGAGTTGATGAAGCTGCTGGGTTTAATACCTGAGATTCGCTGATAGGTGGAGCTTTAGGTTTTTTTCTTTTTTGCCATAAACCTAATTTTGAAAGTGGCAAAAGAGTTTCTTCTTCTGTTGGTTTTAATTCAACAAACGAAATTTCTTCATCAGTTTCAATTTGTTTAGAAATTTTCTCAGGTAATAATTTTTCAATTTGGACCTCAGGGGGATTCGCTTCATCAATAATTTTTGATATTTCATCTGTAGATTTGAGTACGACATTAACGTTTAAAGAAAATTGACTTTCTTCAAGTAGAGGTCGAACAGCTTGACGTAATTTATTATCAATATGATTTTCAAGATTAAGTTTGTAGCCTTCTAAACCTTCAATTGAATAAGCATTTGTGATACTTCTTGTACCTAAAAAGCTTATAATTAAAATGCACAACATCCATATCTTTTTCATCTCAAGATCCTTTCTTAAGATATTTTCTAAATTGTATTAAAATTCCCCGAAGCCATCACTGTTTTCTTTATTTTCTGTACTCGACTTTGTGTTTGGCACAGGCTCTGTTACAGTTCCATTTGCATTTGCTTTTTTAGTTACAGGAACAGATTCTTTAACTTTTTCTAGATACCTCTTCATGCTTACTAATTCTGTATTTTGAGGATTTAACCTTGAGGCTTTTTGATAGGAATCTAAGGCTTTAGTGTAGTCTTTTTGAATATAATAGATACCACCTTGCATTTCCATAGGTGCAGAGAGATAAGGATATTCTGTTTGAATTTGTTGTAATTGTTTGATTGCATCTTCATATCTTCCAACTTTAACTAGTCTTTGACTTTCAAAAAGCATATCAAGAGTTTTATTCATTTTTAAAGTTCTATCAGCATCCATTTCATTTTTAAGTGATAAAGTGACATGTAAATCAGAATTATTTGGAATTTCTGTTACGTAAGTTTGAGTAGATTCAAACCCTTCTTTTTTTGCAAATAAATTAAGTGGTCCATTAGAATTAAATTTTTCAACAATTTCGTTATGTGTGAGTTGAATTGGAGAAGTCCCTAATAATATATTTTCACCTGTTGTACCACCAGTACTCATGTAGACTTCAGCACCTGGGGGAAGAGTATCAATAAATACTGAACTTGTTGCGCAACCAAAAAAAATAAACGAAAGTGAAAATATTAAAAAATAATTTACAATCCATTGTTTTATCATAAATACACCTCACCAACACCTCTATCGTCAAATTTCTAAAATTTTGAATACCTTTTCACAATTCTAGACTTTTATTCAGTACCCCAAAGTTAAATCCAATGACATACTCTATTAAAGTTCTAAGTATAATTTTTGTGATTAAAGGATGTAAGTGGTTAAAGAAGAAAAAAAACAAAAACCATTTTATTTTAAAAAAAGTCAAATCTTGTTAGGCTTAGCAGGGGTGATACTTTCATTAACGACATTGATGTTTTTTAAGTATGAAAAATGGATACTTGAGCCTCGAATTACATCTAAATTAAATCGTGAAAAAGCTGGCTCTGTACTTAGTCATAAAAATAAAATTAAAAGAAGATATGTTGGTTCAATGACTTTTTTTGATATAGGTTCTGGAGATAAAGTTATTGTTGGAGATACTATTTTTACTGAGCAAAATTCTTTACTTGAAATCAAATTAGAAACTGGTTCAAGAATTGTAATTAATGAATATACAATGCTAATAATAGATAAAGATAAAGATAATTTTAAAATCTATATGTCAACGGGTGATATTACTGGTGAGCTTGCAAAAAACGATAAAATTATTTTTGATGTGGACCATGAAAATGTAGAAATAAAAGGAGATGAAGGCGCTCAATTTACTGTTAAAAGTGTAAATTGGTCAAACAAATCTTTTTCTTCTCTTAGCGGTAAAGTTTTTGCATCCTTTAAAAGTAAAAGTTATGATTTATCAAAAGAAAAATTAGAGTTACCTAAAGATCCATTTAAAAAAGAGAATGCACCTGATAAAGAAGATTTTAATCCAAATGATCTTGTAAACTCTAAACCTGAACAAACTGCAGCACCCCTTCCTACAGCACTTGTTAAAATGGATGATATTCCAGCTGATATTCCATTTCCTTATCCCCCAGATAAACATTTATTTTTAATTAATAAAGATGTTGAATTAATTTTATACCCTAAGAGAATTTGTACAAATGATTGTGAAATAAAACTTAAAGTTTTTTCTATGGTCATCAACAGCTGGAAATTTAAAAAAGGGGAGATGCCCTTAGTTAAAATTGTATTGGGATTAAAAAATACTTCGATTTATGAACTGCAATTACAAGATGGAAATCAAAAATTGCAAATCCATTTTGATGTTGAAGGCTTTTCTAAAGGAGCTTTTGAGCGAGCCTTACAAGAAGGTTACTCCGTCGAAGTCATGAATTAATTTTATAGATAAAAGATTACATTTATGCAGCAAGAATTTCTTCATTTGCTTTTTTAAAATTTATAATAACTATAGTAGCATCATCAGCAAGGGGAGCCTCTTTTGTATGTGCCTCGAATTTTGTTACAAACCTTTGTACAATCTCTCTTGAATTATAACCGTTTCTTAGACAATCTATCATCGAGTTAACAAATTTTCGTTCACCCCATTGTTTTTTGTTTTTATCAACTGCTTCTGAAATTCCGTCTGTATAGAGTACTATAAAATCATTTTCTGCTAGTTGAAACTCGTAATCTTTATATGAAGAGTCTGGTAAAAAGCCAAGAGGTTGAGATTTTTCACTCACGAGACATTCAATGTTATTAAATTTAGTATTTTCATTGAGATTTCTGACCAGATAGGGGAACTCATGACTTGCATTGCTATATACAAGTTTGCCTGTTTTTTTATTAATTTTTAAAAGTGAAATTGTAATAGATTTTTTACCTTTAGAAGTTTGATATAATGCTGCGTTCATATGATTGAGAAGTTCACTTGGAGTTGTAAAATTTAAATTTTTAAGAAGAATAGTCAGCGAGTTTATTGCACTGGTAAATAGAGCTGCTGAAGCACCATGACCAGTAGCATCTCCTAAAAATATATAAATATCCTCATCAGTTTCAAAATAGTTCCACCAGTCGCCACTACATTCACTGGCTGCAACAGTGTATCCAGTTAAATCAATACCTGCAGTTTGATGTTCAACAGGAGGTAGTAATTCTGACTGAACTGTTTTTGCAAGTTGCAATTCAGCTTCCATTCTTCCAACTTCTTTATTTTCATCGACAAGTTTTTTAATTTGGGTGGCCATGGTTCGAAAGCCATTGTATAATACTTCAAATTCATCACCACTACTGATTCTAGATTTTAAATTAAATTGCCCTTTACCAATTGTAATAGTTAGTTTTAACAAGTCTTCTAAAGCAGAAGTTAATTTACTGGCAACAGCAACGCCAGTTAATATTGCCAATATAACAAGTATTACAAGTAACATTAAACTTTTTTCTAATATAATATAGACGGCTTCATATGCAGCATTTGCTTTTATCATATTAATTGGAAGGAGTGCAAACTGATTTGAAAAGCTAAAAGATGCAATATACTTTTCACCTTTATTTGAAAACATAAACGTACCAGAGGAAGCTTTTGTTCCTAAGACTGTTTTCAATACACTTTGAACCGAAGATTTTTCTAATTTTGTTTCCTGGCCTAAAATTTTTCCTTCATCATTAACCCAAATATTATCTGTTACAATTTGACCTGGAAATTTAGCTCTCGACCAAGGATTTCGGAACGTAATGTAAGACACAATTCTTGTATTTTCATTTTTAGGAAAAACAGAAATCATTGTCCAAAAATCTACATCATTTGTTGGAGCAAAAATATGTTTACCTTGATGTTGTACTCGCTGAATGTGTTTTATGATATCTTTTGTTGTGTTTTCAATATCCTGAGGTGAGCGATTTTTAAAAATGTCCATGATTTTAATTTTTTTAGAGGTCGTAATATCAAATTCTATTATTAGAGTACCTTTAACATTTTCAACGAGTTGTGATGAGTTTAAATATTGCTTTAAAAAATCTTCACTGATTGCCGATTCTTTTTTGTATAAAGAAAGCCATTGATCCATCATCATTACTATTGAAGATAAACTTTCAGTGGCATATTTATTTAACAATCGAGATTGTGATAAAGAGGATTCATATATATATGCTAATCTATCAGATTTAAAAGATAAAAAAGTGACAAATAAAAAAGCCCCTAAAGATACAAAAGGTATCAAAGTCAAAGCAACAATTATTTTACTTCTCAAACTCAATTTATTCATCAATAAGGTTATCGGTAAAAAATACTAATAATTGAGTCTAACATTAGTCGAGGTCGAGTCGGAGAATTAATATGTATAATTTTTATATTAAATTTTGGATAAAAAACAGGGTTATTGAAAATCATCCCTAAGAAACAATAAATTAATCGCGAAGCGATCAGACTTAAATCTGAAGTTGACTAATGATATAAGAACTAGATAACTTTCTATTATTTTTTAACTTCTTATGATTAATTTACATAAAATAGTGTACTCAGAATATTTTTAATCATAAACAGTTATAAACTTTAGTTTGGGCTTAACTTTAGACTTTAGGAGTCACTCATGTTTAAAAATGCTTTAATAAGTGTGTCTGATAAAACTAATCTCATTGAATTTATAAAACCATTTTGTGAAAAAGGAATGAGAGTAGTATCAACAGGAGGGACAGCAAAATATTTAATGGATGCAGGAATAAAAGTGGTAGATATTTCTGAACAAACGGAATTTCCAGAAATACTTGATGGTAGAGTTAAAACACTACATCCGAAAGTTCATATGGGATTGCTGGCTCGTACCCATCTTAAGGATGATATGGAAATATTAAAACAGTATCAAGTTGAACCCTTTGATTTAGTTGTTGGGAACCTCTACCCTTTTGAAAAAGCTTTATCACAAAATAAAACAGGTGCCGATTTAATAGAATATATTGATATTGGTGGACCAAGTTTTTTAAGATCTGCCTCAAAAAATTTCCACTCTATAACAGTTGTTTGTGATCCTTTGGATTATAAATGGATTTCAGATAAAAATGGTGACTTATCAATTGAAGATCGAAAAAAATTAGCTTCTAAAATCTTTGCACATACTTCAAGTTATGATGCAATGATTAGTGAAGCACTATACTCACAATCTCAATCCTACCATGGACTTGGGGGAGAGCTAGTTCAAGAATTAAGATATGGTGAGAATCCTCAACAAAATGCTCAATGGTATAGACGAAGAGGAGCTTTGCATGGGTTGCATGAGGCGGAAATTTTACAAGGTAAGGCCCTTTCCTATAATAATATTTTAGATTTAGATGCAGCAACTAAGTTAGTGAGTGAATTTACAGAACCTGCAGCTGTTGTAGTTAAACATAATAATGCATGCGGAGTTGGAATAAACAATATTTCCTTAGAGAAGGCTGTAGAATATTGTTTAAAGGCTGATCCAATCAGTGCTTTTGGTGGTATTGTTGCAATAAATAAACCGATTAATCTTACTTGTGCAGAAAAACTCAATTCACTTTTTTTAGAATGCATTATTGCACCAGATTTCAGTCAAGAAAGTTTAAATTTGCTATCTAAAAAGAAAAATCTCAGATTATTAAAATGGCCCCAAATTTCTGAATTAAAAAAATATGTAAAAAATGAAAAAAATATGAAAACCATTGTCGGTGGATATTTGATTCAATCAAATGATGACATTGAGAATTGGAATCAAGATTGGAAAAAAATAGGAAGCGATCCAATAACAAAGGAAGTGGAATCAAGTTTAAATTTAGCATGGAAGGTTGTTTCTTCCTTAAAAAGTAATGCTATTGCAATTGCCGACTCAAATCAGACTCTCGGATTAGGAATGGGACAAGTAAACCGAGTAGATGCGGTTGCTCAGGCTATAGAGAGAATGAAAACTCACCATAATCAGGCCTTAAATCCTGTTTTAGCCAGTGATGCCTTTTTTCCATTTCCAGACTCGATTGAATTAATTGCTAAAGCTGGAATTAAATGGGTCATTCAACCAGGTGGTTCAGTAAATGATGAATCGGTTTTTGACCTCGCACTTAAAATGAAGGTAAACTTAATTATAACAGGAACAAGACACTTTAAACATTAATCATTTTTTGGTTTTTGTTTCATGTGCTTTTTATATATGGATTAAGTATGTCGAAAAATTTTACCAATTCTAATGATCAATGGTTGATAAAAAGTGCGGGCCGAATTTTGGGTCCCTTTAAACTCACAGAAGTCCTTAGCGGATTACAGTTAAAACATTTTTCTGTGATGGATGAAATCTCAATGCCTTATGGGCGTTGGGTTTTGATTCGAGATGAAGTTTCACTTCAAGAAGCATTAAAAACTCTTAGAAAATTAGATGATGTTGGCGAATCCACAATGACTTTAACTGCAACAAGTACTCGTTCTGTTGTTTTTAAAGATATATCAGATTCTCGAGGAGGAGGAGGAGGTAGTGCTCCACCCCACTTTCCACTCGATGGACGAACAGGTCGTGATAATTCACTTGATGTCCAGATGAAAGCCATGATGAGAAAAAGATCTTTAATGATGAGATCAATAGTCGTTTTTTTGTTAATCGTAATAGCCGCACTTGGATTTTTTGTTTTTAAAAAGAATAAATTAACTGTTGGTGCATTTGATGAGTTAACAATTCAACTTTCAAGCTTAAAAAATCAGGGTTTATTTGAACGTGCATTAGATTTATTAAATAGGGCAAAACTTTCAGACAAAAATAATTTGGATATTGATACTGAACTTGCATTAATACAAGTTGGATTTTACAGACAAACAGTGGTTGCACGAAGAACACTAGAAAAATCAGTACAAAGTGTTGATGATAAAAATAATGGCGCAGCAATTTTAACTGGAATTGCTTTAACTTATTTGCATGAAGGTGATTGGAAAAATGCAAATGATATGCTCCAAAAAGCTATTGCAAAATCACCTTTGTTTTATCCTGCTTTGTTTAATAAGGCAGTATTAAATTTTAAATCAGGGCAATTTGAAAATTCTGAAAAAGATTTTGAAATTGTTATACCAAAAAATGGAAATGATGGTGATGTCATCTTATCCTCGACACTTTCTTCTCTTGAAGTTGCTAGAAAAGGATTAATGCCTGTTCGAATCTTACCTGTTTTGAATCAAATGTTAGATGAATATTTGAAAACTAATTTTGCTTATGAACAAGAATTATTGATTATACAGTCTTATATTAATAATCAATTAAATAAACCCAAAGAAAGTGCTTTAGCAATTCAAAAATTATTAAGCGGAGATTTAGAATCCGGTAAAAATCATAAGAGTGAGTTACTATTTGATAGAAGCTTATCTCATTGGAAAAATTTAATATCTTATTGTCAAACCGTATATGAGAGTTCTCCTTCTGAGGCACTTTTTAAAAGCCTATGGGCCTATTGTAATTATAGAAATGGAAATGATATTGAAGCAAAAAAAATAATTGATGATGTATCAATGTCTCAACCGACAAACCCATTCATTCAGTATTTAAAAGCTTATTTATTATCTCAAATGGGACAACTTGCAGATGCTAAGGCGAGTTTAAATGTAAGCTTTGGTGATCAATCAATAAAAGGAAATTCTGTTTTAAAAGCAAAATTTTGTGAAAAAGAAAATAATGATAACTGTGCCTTAGAAACCTATGCACAAGCCATTGAGAAAGATCCTCGACTTATATATGCATACTTTGGATTGGCTAAACTTGAAAATAAAAAAGGAAATAAAAAAGCTGCGCTCGATTGGATAAATCGGGGGCTTTCATTATCGAATACTTTTATTCCATTATGGGATTTGAAATTTTCGATTGGAAAGTAATCATGCACAGAAATATATTTAAATTCTTTAATTTTATTTTTTTATTTTTGATTTTTTCTGCTTGTGAAAAAAAAGAAATATTTAAAGATTCCGTCGAAAAAAAAATTACAGTTCAAATATTACCAAAAGATATTGAAGTACCATCCCATGTTTGGGATTTACTTGAGAGTAAAGCAATATTTAATTTGTCAGGGCAATTGGTTTCACAAGAAACTCTACAGTTTAAATTTGAAGAAAATGTTTTTATTGGAGCAACTGTACGACTGCTCGAGAAAACTCCTGGAATTTTAGGACCTGCTTCAATAGAGATTCATGCACCACGAGCAGGTCTAGAAGTTGATCTAGCAAATTATATTAAATTAGATAAAGGAACTTTTATTTTAACTTTTAAACCTGATTTAGAAATTAAACCTGAGCAAATGAAAGTGTATTTTATTAGTCGATCTAAAATTAGAAAATCTATTGTTGGCCAATCCTTGGGAAGTGGCTGCAATAAGTTTTATGATGTCACAGATTATTTTAGAAATATTATTTTAAAAGAGGGTATAGAAATAAATGTTACTGAAGGTAGACATATAAGTTTACTTGGAGGCCATTTCATTTTTTTAGCATCTCAGGAAGGTGCAATTAGAGCACTTACTCAAATTACATTTATAGATAGTGTGCATCCACAGTATCTTTGTAATGAGAAAAAAGAAGAAACTTAATATGAATTCTCTAATAGAATTTTTAATGGCATATAAAAATTATGATCCTGCTGCAAAATCTGTGTTAGAGATTGCCTTACTCTATCCTGGCCCCAAGGCAATTTTATTACATAGAATTGCACATTTTTTTTATGCTTTTAATTTGTTTTTTATAGCGAGGTTTTTTTCGGAAATGGCACGATGGATAACTGGAATTGAAATTCATCCTGGAGCTAAACTGGGAAAACGATTAGTTATAGATCATGGTATGGGGATTGTAATTGGTGAAACTGCTGAGGTTGGTAATGATTGTATTATTTTTCATGGTGTAACTTTGGGAGGGATCAAGTTTGATCCAGTAAAACGACATCCCACAATTGGAAACCATGTTTTAATTGGAGCAGGCGCTAAAATTTTGGGTCCAATACACATTGGCAATAATGTAAAAATTAGTGCAAATGCATTAGTTAAAAAAGATGTTTCAGATAATGAAGTCATTGTAGGTAATCGGTGATTGAAAAGTTAAAGTGCGATTACAAGAATTAACTGCTAATGATTAAGTCTGATCGTTTTTCGATTATATGCGAGACAAAATCATGCGCCGCTATTTTCCTGTTTGTTCGGGGCGATTTTCAATCACCCCGAAGTATGAAAAAACAAACTAAAGTTTGTTTTTACATACTAAATTGAGATAACTATTCTGCAGGTAGTTATGAAGTTCAATTAGTTGGTATGAAGATAAATTCTCATATTTTTTATTTCCAAATCAATAAAAAGAAATTTAGCATATTAACGCGAGTTCGGAGGTTAAATATTTATTTTAGCTTGTTATTTTTTATAATTCCATCATCATAATTCAAAAAATTATCTGCGGCTTATCTCAGGGGATAGACCTCAATAATTTTTTTAATTATTCCTTATACTTAAAAAAATTTCCTGCGCTAAAAATAAAATTTAACTCTTAATTCGTGTTATAAGCATTTAATCAATTACAGGGATACGCAAGTTTTATTAAGAACAATTTTTCAAACAACCTTTATTTTTATCTTACTCAGGAAGAACAATGGAATGTGATTTTTCAGATTTAATAATATTTACTTATAGGCTAAGGTAGAGTATTTTTTATTTTTTTAAAATTAAAAAAAAATAAAAAAATTACTACAGTTTATTTGTAAGTCACCGATAAATGAGTTATAGAATTTATCCTTGGGTGGATTTGAATTTTTTTACATAAGTTTAAGTATTCAAATCTTATACTTTGACCTGGATGTTGAAGGAGAAAGTCATGTTAGTTTTGACACGGAAATTGGGAGAGAGTATCGCAATAGATGATCATATCAAGATCAGAGTGGTACAAATAAAAGGGAAGCAAGTTCGACTTGGAATTGAAGCTCCTAAAGACACAAAAATTCATAGAGAAGAGGTTTATCTTGCGATTCAAGAGCAAAACCAACAATCTTCTCAAATCAGTTCAGATCAAACTCGGAATTTATCAAAAATTCTAAAAATTAAAGAAAACGATTAAATAAAAATAAATTAAGCAATGTGTTAGTCTGAGAACTAATATTTTTTTTATAATTTTTTTCTTGTTTAACTCCAGATTTAAGGCCAGAGTTTTAATATGACGTTATTTGGAGGATCTCTGTGATAATCAACACAACTCGTTTTGGCCGAGTGAATTTTAATAGTGATGACATCATTAATTTTCCAGAAGGAATTTTAGGATTTAATAATATAAAAAGTTTCATATTATTAGATGATCCCAATGATGATATTTTTGCATGGCTGCAAAGTTGCGATAATCCAGATGTCGCGTTTCCAATCTTAGAACCAGAATTATTCAGTGAAACTTACCAAGTTATTTTAACAAAATCAGATTCTGAAGCTTTAAAATTAGATACTGATAAAAGAATACGTTATTTCACGATTATTACTATTCCAAATGATCCAACACTAATGACTGCAAATTTAAAAGCACCAATTGTAATTAATGTTGCTAAGAAAATTGCTCGACAATGTGTTTTACAAGATAATCAATTGGCAATCAGAGAACCCATCTTTGCAAAACTTCAACAAAGAGTTGTACAAAATCCTTCTGTCTCAATTAAAAGCCAATCCAATTTTTCTGAATTAGGTGTGTTTGTAAAGCCCGATTTAGAAGATAAAAAAGAAATAAATATTTAAGTTTTAATGGTGAAAAGAATAATTTAAACATTAAATCTAAAAAATAAAATATCACCATCTTTAACAAGATATTCTTTTCCTTCAATTCTATATTTTCCAGCTTCTTTAACTGCAGATTCTGATTTGTAAGTAAATAGATCTTCGCAATGATAACATTCAGCTTTGATAAAACCCTTTTCAAAATCTGTGTGAATAACAGCTGCAGCTTGAGGAGCTTTAGTGCCTTTATGAATTGTCCAAGCTCGAACTTCTTTTTCACCCGCTGTAAAATAAGTTTGTAAGCCTAATAATTTATAAGCTTCCAAAATAAGTCGATTTAAACCTGGCTCTGTTGCGCCAATAGAACTTAAAAATTCCTTTTGTTCTTCCTTAGGAAGTTGGGCAATTTCAGCTTCCATTGCTGAGCAAATAATAATTGCCGAATTTCCTTCTTCTGCAGCTCGTTTTTGCACTGATTGAACCCATTCATTGCCACCTTTTAAAAAATCATCTTCTTTAACGTTGCATGCGTAAAGAACTGGTTTGGCAGAAAGCAAATGAAAGTCTTTTGCAAAAGGAGCTTCAAATTCATCCAATTGAACTGATCTTGCGGGTAAACCTTTTTGAAGAGCTTCGTGAATTTTACGAACAGCTTCAAATTCTAATTTTAATTTTTTTTCAGTAGTATTTTTGGCCATTTTTTCAATTTTTTGACGACGTTTTTCAATGGAATCCAAATCAGCAAGCATAAGCTCAGTATTGATAATTTCCATATCGCGAAGTGGGTCAACACTTCCAGAAACGTGAATGATATTTGGATCATCAAAGCAACGAACAACATGAACTATGGCGTCTGTTTGGCGGATGTGGCTTAAGAATTGATTACCAAGCCCTTCCCCTTTATGAGCCCCTGCAACTAATCCAGCGATATCAACAAATTCAAATGCAGTAGGAATTACAGATTGAGGTTTTATAAATTGAGTGATTTTTTCAAGTCGAGGATCTGGTACGGCGACCACTCCAACATTTGGATCTATAGTACAAAATGGATAGTTTGCAGCTTCAGCTTTTGCAGCAGTAAGAGCATTAAAAAGAGTGCTTTTGCCTACGTTTGGTAATCCAACAATGCCAACTTGAAGTGCCATTTATAAATCCTTATTTTGAAGATGTGGAGTTAATCCTTTTAATAAGCGCTCTCAATTCTGTCTACTAAAAAAAATATGTTTATATCTGAAATAATTAGCGAAGCTGATCAATAGAGCCATTATAGAGGCTGGAAGCTTTAGAAAAACCGTCTAGAAGAAATGATTCAAGTGCCATACATCCAACTTTTAAATATTTAGTCATTAAATTCATTTCGTCTGTGGCAAAATTTTGTAATACCCAGTCCGCGACTTCCATTTGCGGTATTTGCGGTCTGCCGACACCAAGTTTTAGTCTGAAGTAATCAGGACTAGAGAGGCATTCGGTGATGCTTCGTATTCCATTATGGCCGCCATGCCCTCTATTTTTTTGCAATTTGATTTGAGCAAATGGTTGATCAATATCATCGTGAGTTACCAATAAATTTTCTTTTGTAATTTTATAGAAAGTCATAAGTTTTTGAACAGAATCACCAGATTTATTCATGTAAGTCTGAGGTTTTACAAGAAGGATGTTATGGTTATGCCATTTGATATTTAAAGTATGAGCTAGAAATTCTGATTTCCAATGATCAGATGAAAGGTTTTGTGCTAAAACATCTACTAGCATAAATCCTATATTGTGTCGATTTAGACTATATTTTTGCCCTGGATTACCTAAGCCAACAAACATCCACATATAAATCTACTCCATTAAAGGTATTATTTGAATATCTAAAAAAAAAAGCGGGTTTTTGATAACCCGCTTTTTGAATTCTATTAAAAAAATAAAGGATAATTTATTTTTTTGCAGCTGGTTTAGCGGCTGCAGGTGCAGCTTTTCCAGCGGCAGGAGTTGCTGCGGCTTTACCAGCAGCAGGAGTTGCTGTGGCAGCAGTTGCAGCTGCAGGAGCAGCTTCTGTAGAAGCAACAGCAGCTTTTTCATCTTCTTTATTGATAACAGCAACAGTTAATTCGCCAAGAGAAATCATTTTGGCGCCATCTGGTAAATTAATATCAGAAACGTGAAGAGCCATACCAACACCTAAGTTTGTAATATCAACAGTAACAAAATCAGGAATTTGAGTTGGTAAACACTCAACCTCAACCTCACGAGTTACAACGTTAAATAAACCGCCTTCAGCTAAACCAATTGCTTTACCTTCAAATTTAATCTCAACAAATACACGAATTGGTTTTTTAAGATCAATTGCATAAAAATCAACATGGATAGGTCTTTGAGATACGGGATGTACAGCTACATCTTTCATTAAAACTACACTGTCATTTAATTTAGAATCTTTGCTTTTTAATGTATATAAAGCATTTTCAAATGCACGAGTGTTATATTTTTTAATTAATTTTTCTTCTACGCTAACATTTGCTTGTTTACCTGCTCCGTAAAGCACGGCAGGAACCATTTTAGATCTTCTTAGGCTTCTAGAAATACTTTTGCCCACTTCTCTGTTTTCAACACTTAGCTCAATTCTTTCTTTCATCTTTAATTCCTCTTAGTAATCAACTTTTGATTTTAAAAAATTTTAACCCTAGGGTCAGCAACATAACCGAAAATAAAATTAAATCAATTATTTTCTAATCGAACAAAGAACTTACTGAATCATTTCCGTGAATTCTTTTTATAGCTTCGGCGATTACTGGTGCTACGGACACCACTTCGATTTTTCCGCAGGCTTGGGCTGGTTTACTTAATGGTATCGTATCGGTCACCCAAATTTTTTCAATAGGGCTCTCTACTAATCTTGATATAGCCGGTCCAGAAAGTACTGGGTGAGTGGCAACTGCAAAAACTTTTTTTGCACCATTCTTGATCAAACTTTCAACTCCTTGAGTTAAAGTCCCAGCAGTATCAATCATATCATCCAGGATAACGGCAATTTTATTATTTACATCACCAATAAGGTGTAAAGCTTTAGCTTCATTGGGGCCAGATCGACGTTTATCAATAATTGCAATTGAAGCTTCAACTCTTTTAGCAAAGGCCCTGCATCTTTCAACACCACCAGCATCTGGGCTTACGACAACAAATTCTTGACCGTGACCATAGGTTTCTCTCCAGGCTCTTGCTAGAGTTGGAATAGCGAATAAGTGATCAACTGGTACATCAAAGAAACCTTGAATTTGAGCTGCATGAAGATCTACTGCGACAACACGATCTGCCCCTGCAGTTGTTAGTAAATCAGCCATACACTTGGCTGAAATTGGAGCTCTTGGTGCAACTTTTCGATCTTGCCGCGCATAGCCATAATAAGGAATTACAGCAGTTATTTGGGCCGCAGAAGCTCTTTTTAGAGCATCAAGGAGAATAAAAAGCTCCATATAATTTTGATTTACAGGAGGGCATGTACTTTGGATAACATATACATTTTGACCTCGGACACTTTCATGAATTTCTGCTTGGATTTCTCCATCAGCAAAAGTATTGATAGAGCAAAAACCTAAGTCAACTCCCGCATGGAAGGCTACTTTTTTTGCAAGTGAAGGATTAGAGTTGCCTGAGAATATTTTTAAACTTGTAGAATTCATAATGTGAAAAAAACTAGCGTACAGAGTTTGTGATGTCATCACCAATCTTTTGCTTTTTTTATCTTTCGTGGCGAGTTATTCATGGTGATTAAAAAATTACTTCAGATTAACAGGGCTTGCTTTGCAAATTCTTTTACTGCAAGTGCTCTATGTGAGAATTTATTTTTAAATGCGGGCCCAAGTTCTGCCAAAGATTTCGTTTCGTTAATTGGAATAAAAATAGAGTCATAACCAAAACCCATTTGACCCGACTCTTTAGAAGCAATTACTCCATGAAGCTCGGTGTTGATAATATATTCTTTTCCATCTGGAGAATAAGCAATTAAGCAACATTTAAAGCAAGCGGTTCTATCTGAAACACCTTTCAGTTGCATCATTTTAATTAATTTTGCACGATTTTCTCCATCAGAGGCTTTGGGACCAGCATAGCGGGCAGAATGTATTCCAGGAATATTGCCACCAAGACCTTTAACTTCAATTCCTGAATCATCACCTATAACCCAGGCTTCAGGTTTAACGGCTTTTACAGCTTTTGTTTTAATTCTTGCATTTTCAAGATATGAAGTGCCATTTTCGGGTGGTGGAAAAAAAACAGGAAGTTCATTGGTTGAATGCACTTGAACATTTGTACCAAACGCAACAGTTAACAAAGTTTTAAATTCACTCAGTTTACCTTTATTTGTTGTAGCAATCCAAAACTCCAATTTTAGTTCTCCTTTTAAAAAGTTTATTTATTAAGTGGATAAAAATTTCCAATTACTTTTTCTTGATAAGCAAATAACTCTTTACACCCTTTTGTTGCTAGTTCAATCATAGAAAGTAAATCTTTTTGATTGAAAGGGGAGTGTTCAGCCGTACCTTGTACTTCTATAAATTCAAATTTATTTGTCATCACAAAGTTCATATCTGTACCGATAGAAGAGTCTTCATCATAATTAAGATCTAAATGAGGTATCCCATCTTTAAGTCCAACACTAATAGCTGAAACATAATTAATCAGAGGAATAGTTTTAATTTCGTTAAACTGATGAAGTTTTTTAAGAGCAAGAGCAAGTGCAACAAACCCACCAGTGACAGCAGCAGTGCGTGTTCCTCCATCGGCCAATAAAACATCACAATCAACTACAATTTGTTTTTCATTTAAGCCTTTTAAATCAACTGCGGCACGAAGTGAACGACCAATAAGTCGTGCAATTTCTTGAGTTCTTCCACTATTAAGACTTTTTTCTCTTTTAATTCTTGAATGTGTTGAGCGTGGTAACATTCCGTATTCGGCAGTAACCCAACCTTTACCTGTGCCTTGTAGCCATTTTGGAGCTTGTTCATCCAGAGATGCGGTACATAAAACTTTTGTTTTACCAAACTCAATTAGTGCACTTCCTTCTGCATATTCAGAAGCATGAGGGGTGATAATAATATTTCTTATTTCGTTATATTGCCTGTTATCTGCTCTCATGAATTATCTCCTTGAATAAACTATTTATAATATATAACTTCTCAAATTTATGCTAGAATGAAGATGGATTTTATCACACATAAATAGTATTGAATCAAGAGAAGCTATTTTTTAATTTTTAAGTAATTTTGAGTTTATAAATCCATGAAAAAAAGAAATTGACAAGAATAAAGAAAAAAAACAATAAAATTAAAAATATTAATATTGTCAAAAATTAATTTTAATTTTCAATCAATCAATCAATAGAAGGAGTTAATTTTTAATTATTCGAAATCATCTTTATCGAGAAGATTAATTTTGTATTGGAATTAAATTCATAGATTTATATTTAATTTGCATTTCTTGTAAGTTTGAAAACTCGTACCCTAATGCACATAATTTATCATTTTCGCAATTTATTAGTTTTATTACGCTAGAAGAAATAGTTTCAGCAAGTTTATCAATTTCTGCTAATTCTAAAGGATCTAATTTAATTCTAAAAATTGACCAAGATTGTTGTTTCATTCCTCCTAGCCATATAGAATTATTTTTGAAATTAATTGTGTTAATTATTATTTTTGAATTTGACTGATTATTTATATTTTCATTAAACATTTTAGTTTCATTATGTAATAAGTTCCAAGTTAATCCCTTATCTATGCTCTTAAATAAAATAATATTATTTGACTCAAGTTGCTCACCCGCCAAGTAAATTGTATTGTCAGATACGCAAGTTAAATCCTTAAAGATAGTTTTTGAAATAATTTCTGGATCTATATTTTTAAATTTTTCAAATTCCCAAGATAATCCAGAGTTAAATGACTTTCTAAAAAGTCCATACCCCCCAAAGGAAAATAAATTATTTGACGAGCAAGTTTTAATTTTTTGGATAATTTTATTATTTCGAGGTATGTTGGGATCCACATAATTAAATAAATTAATATCATCGACATTTGTCCAGTTTAATCCTAAATCAATAGATCTTCTCGTTATCCAGTGTACAGAAAAATCACTTTGATCTTGAATCTGACCTGTAACGAATAGATTTCCGTTTTCTGTTTGAGTCATTGAAAGACCTCCGAGTAGTTGCATTATATTTGGTGAAGTAACTTTATACTGATCGACAACTTTCCAGGTTTTTCCATTATCTACTGATTTTTTTACAAACCAAATACTTCCTCCCGCAACTCTTGCTTCTCCAGAAAAATACAAATCACCAGATGAATCAATAAGAGAAGAATTTATTCTTTCAAGATATCCCTCATTCAATAATTGATATGTTTGATTCGCCCAACTTAAACCTTTATCATTTGAAATAAAAATTTTGGGTTGATGAAATGAGTTCCACGATAGTAAATTTTTTGAATCAACTGAATTACTAAATAGTATTAAATCCGCATTTTTTGCTTTTATTAAATCTATTGGAAGAGTGGACCCTCCATTTTGGCTTTTACCAGAATAACCTGAAACATAGACCCAATTGGATCCATAATTTTCCGACTTGTAAAATTCTATATTTTCAGATTTATTAAGAATGCCAAATAAATTATTTTTGTACTTTATAAACATTTCAGGAATTTGTTGCGTGGAAGTATTTTGAAAGTTGGACCAAGTTAATCCACGATCTGTACTTTTAAAAATTTCAAAAGGGATTGTATTTTGAATGTTTGGATATTTGATGAATAGTAAATTATCTAAATTGTCTATCTCAAAAAAATTATAAAATCCATTAGATTTAGTAAACACGGAATTCCACACTTGATCGAATGTAGATCTTTTAAATATAGAATCAACTATATTAGTACTTCCATTCAATTGAGAAGATGCGAGATAAATATTACCTTGAGAATCTGCTTTTAAAGTGATTTGCCCCCAATTGTACATGTAGGAAAAATCAAAGTCAGTAATCCATGTTAAACCCGAATCTAAACTTTTTCTCACAATCAATCTGCTATCACCTAAGTCAGGATAATTTCCTTGATAAAATGTGAGTCCAGCTACCCATATAATACCATTTTTATCAACTAGTCCAGAGTGTGGTGAGGTATTATATAATTGACTATTTTTTTGATATAAAAATTGATCAATACTATTCCAAGTATCACCATTATTTTTACTTATTATTGTATTCCAATTATTTCTAGAATTTAAGTTATCATTCGTTGTACCAAGTGCATAAATATTTCCGTTTGGTGCAAAAAAGATATTTGAGATATATTTTAATGGAAGTGAATTTTTTTTATTCCATATCGATCTATTTTTTGACGTAATCCAAAAATCATGTGTTTGATTTGAAGTTTTTGCGATAAAAATTAACTCATCACTTGGTGTAATAAAAAGCATACCATTGAACTTAAAAGTTTTAAGTATAGAAAAATTTAGTCCTTCATTTTTACTTTCAATAATTTCTGATATAATATTTCCTTGTAGATCAGTATGAGAAGTAATTCCTATAATTGAAATCTCATCTGAAGTGCTAAAAAAAGATGGGTTTTTGAATAATATTTGGGAAGTATTTGAAGTCTTGGTAATTACTTGAGTGCCTGCGGCAGGATAAACTATTTTACTTGAAGTAGTAAAAGATTGAACAGTAATTTTTATTGTTGCGCTATTACCACTATTGTCTTTGATTTTAATTTCATCAAAACTTTTAGCATTATCAGAAAATGGTGCAGTATACATTTGAGTATTATTATCTAAAAAGCCATCTCCAACTAATTCAAAATTATAAGGAGGAGAACCGCCTGAAATTTCAAATTTAAATGATTCGCCAGAGTATATTGAAATAAAATTTCCATAATAGGATTGATCTTTATACTTTAATAAAATAGTTAATTTTCCTTCATATATTCCACCATTACCCCCATTGCTATTATTTTCAGACGAGATTAATTGTGTTATATTTCTATCAATTAAATTTACAGAGCCAAAGTAATTACAATTCTGAAAAAAAAGTATAAAAAAAGAGAGTAGTGAAAAAAAGAGAAGTTTTTTTTTATAGGTATAAAGCATGATACAAACCTCACTTAAATTTATTATACACTTTAAATTGATATTTTTATATTAATTAAGGTGCTTCGTATTAAAATGAAATAAATAAAAATTAAATTACAAATACGATTCAAATTCAATGGCTGAGTTAAATTAAAAGTCGAAAGTAGCTTTTGGATTCTCAAATTGATAAAGTTAGATTTTTTTAACAATAGTAATTTTTTGATTGCAGTTATTTTTTAATTTTTGAAATTAGAAAATTAAAGATATCTAAACTCCTCTTCATGTAATTTAAGTTTTTTCCTGGGCTTCCGAATAGGGGGCTGGATAAAGGTATTAAGTCCTTGATCCATGTAAGGTGAAAAATAATTTTCATGCTGGAGGAAAAATGCTTAATAATTTTTTTAAAAGAAACAAAATAATATTATTCTTTTTTTGTTTAACAAGTTTACAGGTTTTTGGTCGGAGTCAGTTATTTATTCCTCAAAAGCATAAAGCGAAAGCCCCATTGTTAATAGCATTGCATGGATGTTTAAGTAGTAGTGAAGATATTGAAGAGTATTCTAAATTTTCAGATTATGGTGAACAATTTGGTTTTTTTGTTTTTTATCCAGAGTTAAAAGATACTCTTGATAAATCTAAATGCTGGGATTTTTACGATGTGAATTCGCAAAAGCCTGGCACAGGCGATGCTGGTGATATAATGAATGCAGTTGCGCAAATTAAAAAAGATTACCCTATAGATGATCGCGAAGTTTATGTTGTAGGAATGAGTGCCGGAGCATCTTTAGTTAATTTGATTGCCAGTTGTTATCCAGACGACATTGCTGGTATTGCGGTTCATTCAGGTATGGCTTATGGGTTACCAAAAACATGGCAAGAAGCTACTTTGATTGCTCAAGTTGGTCCTTTTTTGTTACATCCAAGAAATAAATCCTGTAATCCAAAAAATTATAAAGGAAAAGTATTAATAATTCATGGTTCGAATGACAATATCATGAATCCTCTACATTACAGTCAGAATTTAACGGACTACTTTTTTGGTTCAAAGGTAAAAAAATCTTACGTTCAACCAATAAATTTTAAATTAGGTTATATTCATGATAAGTTTTACAGAAATAATAAATTAATTGGTCATGGGTATTTAATATTAGGAATGGCCCACCAATGGAGTGGACGTCCAGATATTTTAGATCCTGCAATACCACTTGGGCCGGATGCTAGTCGATTAATGGTGAATTATTTTTTTAATGGGGGAAATGAAATGTAAATAACAGCTAATGATTAAGTCTGATTGCTTCGCGATTATATCAGACATAATCATAAGCAGTTATTTTCCTGTTTGTTGGGGGCGATTTTCAATCACCCCGTATTATGAAAATCCAAACTTACGTTTGAATTTTCATAATAACAGCTAATGATTAAGTCTGATTGCTTCGCGATTATATCAGACATAATCATAAGCAGTTATTTTCCTGTTTGTTGGGGGCGATTTTCAATCACCCCGTATTATGAAAATCCAAAC